>Ga0209536_100011651_pt1 | contig 12854 bp, 17 predicted proteins | sample DeeMarSeWOR28_12_FD_187461 | JGI IMG/M metagenome (GOLD analysis project Ga0209536, IMG submission 187461) | Marine sediment microbial communities from White Oak River estuary, North Carolina - WOR-2-8_12 (SPAdes) (version 2) | ecosystem: Environmental > Aquatic > Marine > Intertidal zone >...
CCGAAGAGAAAAATACGAGGTAACACCCCCTTGACTATAAGGGTATTTGTAATTATGTTATCTTTGTAAGAAATTCGTTCACTAAATAATTGATTATGAGATTGATAGGAAAAGAAAAAGACTACTATGATGAGTTGATTTCTATGTTTATGGTTGAAGAAGAAGAGTTACGACCTAAACAAAAAGAATTAGTCAAGCATACTGCTAAATTGTACGTCAAATTAGAAGATGCAGAAGAGGCTTTGCTTAAAAACGGTTACACACACAGCTTTAAGAATGGTACTAAACAAGTATCTCCGCATTTTACTGCATACAACAAGTGGATGGATGCAATACGAAGCAACTTAGTGACAATGGAGATGTTTCCAAAGTCAAAGCCTGTAAAAGTAGAAAAAGAACTAAATGAAGAGGAGTCCAGAGAGGCTCAAGTGAAATTATTAATGAAACGAGTAAAATGATTGCAGACTACATAAAAGATGTAGAGCAAGGTAACAGAAATGCAGGGTGGAGAGAAAAATTAGCAGTACAAAGATTTCAAGAACTAAGAAAGAAGTATGACTACGATGAAACTGAAGTAGATCGTATCTTAAACATTATTCATTTATTCAAGTACGCTAAAGGAGATTGGAGAGGTAAACCATTTAACTTGCTACCACATCAAGCGTTTTTTGTCGCAGCTATCTTTGGATTAAAGTTGCCTAATAACACAAGGCTGATTAGAGAAGCTATGCTATGTATGGCAAAGAAGGGGGGAAAAAGTGAACTAACGGGAGCCGTTTCTGTACTGTGTAATTTTTTTGATGAAGAATATTCGGCAGAGAATTATATTGTCGCAAATAAAACAGAACAGGCTTTACACGCATTTAAGTCAGCTAAAGGTATAATTTCGCAGTTAGTAGAAGATTATCCATCATTTAAAGAAGATTTAAAAATCTACGACACAAAGATGGAACACAAAATTCTTCAGCCATCTACTGATAACTACATTAAGACTTTACCTTATGGTGCAAGTAGCTTGGATGGGGTTAACCCACATTTAGTTATCATAGATGAGTTTCATGAATATCCAGATACAAGTGTTCCAGATAACTTAGTGAGTGGTATGGTTTTAAGAAAACAGCCATTAATCTTATATTCTACTACTCGTGGTTTTCATCCTTATGGGCCACTTGCAGAAAAAGAAGAGTATTACGAAAATGTGTTAAAGGGTAAGTTTGAGAATGATTCTGTTTTTCCTTTAATCTTTAGTTTGGACAATTACGATGACTGGAAGAAGAAATCACATTGGATACAATTTGCTCCTGGAGTTAATGATGACTTGCCCTCTTATGAAGTTTTAGAAAAGTCGCTTAATGTTGCTCTCCAAGAAGGAGGTATGACTCTTAACAGTACAAAAGTAAAGAACTTTAATATGTGGCAGAAGAATAAGGAAAGCTACATAAATGAAGATGATTGGGATAAGAGTTATTTAGACTTTGAGTTAGACTTTTTAAAGAATAGAGATTTTTACGTTGGATTTGACTTAGGGAAGAATGATGACTTATCTGTAGTTTGCTACTACTTTCCCTCTAATGAATTTGATGAGAATCACTATGTTGTATTAGATACATTTATGCCAGAGGACTTAATTGAAAAGTTAAGCAGAGAACATAAAGTGAGTTACAGCCAATGGATCAGAGATGGTTATGTTTTAGTTACTGAAGGCAATATTACAGATACAAGTTTTATGGCAAATCGTATAGAAGAGATGGTTGGTTTTTGGGGTGGTTACAATTGTAAGGCAATAGTAGCTGATGCAGCTTTTGCTACTGAGATGATTAACAATCTAAACCATCGTGGATTTGTAGCAGAGTCATTTCCTCAAAACTACAGTAGAATGACAGAACCAGTAGTTAAGATTCAAAAGTTAGTAAGTCAAAAGATACTTAGGCACAGAGGAAATAAAGCATTGTCATGGATGTTGTCTAATGTAGATGTAAGAAGAAATCAAGGTGGACAGATGATGATGGATAAGAGTGATAGGATTACTGGTAGTGGTAAGGATCATAAAAGAGGTAGGAAGAAAATTGATGGTGCAGTTGCTTTAGCTATGTGTGTAGGTAAACATATTGAGGATACACAAAACACAGAATTTGATGCAAAAAACATTGTAGGATGGATTTAGATTTTTTCACCGACATTGCGTTTTACCGAACTTCGGTAAACCATCACTTATAATAAATACTATAATATATATAAAAAGACTTAAAAGATGAAAGTAGTATTCTTGGATGCTGGACATGGTGGTTTTAAAGACAACAAGTATGTGACTTACCCCAATAAGATGTTTAAGCATAACTTCCCATGTCATAGTAATGATGGTTATTTCTTTGAGGGTTATTTTAATAGGCAAGTAACTGACAAAGTAAGAGAGAAACTAAGTAATTACAATGTACGGATAATTGACGTACATGATAAAGAAGAAGATATTAGTTTATACGAGCGAGTATTAAAGATAAACCAAGAACTTAAAAGTTATGAGCAAGGTATTGTTATCAGCACACACAGTAATGCAAGTGTTAACCATAATGCACAAGGAATGGAAATATTTACAAGTGTTGGAGATACAGGTGCTGATGACTTAGCAGATACGTATTACCTTAATTACCGAAAAGAATTTGGACAAATGTTTCCGTTCCGCAAAGACTATAGTGATGGAGATGTAGATAAAGAAGCAAACTTCTATATTTTGAAGTACACTAATTGTCCTGCACTATTAATTGAGCATTTGTTCTTTGATAATGAGGAGGATGTTAAATTCTTACTTAGAGATATTATTATTGACTGTTTTGCGGAAGCACAGGCTCAAACTGTTATTTCTTACCTTTCTCTTCAATTAAAGCAATAATCTTCTCTATGTATCCACAAGCATCCATTAATTCTTCTTGTAAGTGGTTTAACCAGTCTAAAAGTGTTAAGTCATCTCTATCTAACGTTGTTCCATACTTTTGGATTCCAATTTCTGATCTACTTGTCAATTTATCTACTACTTTCTTAATAATTTGATCCTTAATCATGAGAAAAGAATATTTTGGTGTAGACGTAAATATACTGCAAGATTTAATGAAATTCTATACAGACGAGGGTTATTTTGAGTGGTTTTTTGTAAACTTGTATAAATTTAATAGTTACCGACAAGCTTACGAGGCAATAGAAAAAGAATACAGACGTTGGTTTGGTAAGAATAAATTTAAAACCTACAATCAGTTCCGAGTAAGAAAGAGCAGATTGTTAAATAAGTAATTATGACAAGTTCACAGAAAGTAGAAAGGTTTACTAAAAAATTAGTTGCTACTATTAGTGCAGTAACGCCTGTATTTCTTATCTTTTGCATTATTGTATTGGGTTTCTTTAATTCAGCCTTAGAGATTATTCATTATAAAAAGATAGTAGGCAATTTAGCCTGGGTTGGAGGATTTGTGTTTGGTGGATTAAGGTTTGCAGCAGGATTAGGAGGAGTAAAGATGATAATGGCTAATTCATTTGTTAGAGGTAGTATTTTTATTGCAGTAAGTATTTTGTCAACTTTTTGGATTGCAAAACATACCGAAAGTATAGCTGAAAGCATTGCATTAGTTGACCAATTTGAGAATGCTATAGTATTTGTTCAGACAACAATATGGACAGGTTTAGTGGGAGAATTGCTTTTAGCAGTATATATGTTCAACAAACCAATTAAGCTAAAGTAAAAATTGTTACAAAGTGAAACACATCGTATTTAATTTATTAACTATATTTGCAGTCAATGGGAATATTCGATAGAGTAAATAACTTATTTAAGCGTTCACAGACAAACACTTTAGGCCCTGCTCGTGATTGGCAGTTGTGGAGGTCTTTGTTCTCAAGTCAGAATAAGCACAAGATAAATGTTAATCCTAAGACCAGTCTTGAAGTACCCTCATTCTGGAGAGCAGTAGATGTTCTTTCTACACAGTTTGCAGCTATTGATTTTATACCCTACAGAATTAACCCAGACGATAAGACAATAGAAGAAGCAAGAACACACCCTTTATACAAATTACTCAAGTATAGACCATCCCCTCACTACGATACGTTTACGTTCAGAGAAACCATTATGCGTAGGCTTCTTAATGGAAGTCCTAAAACAAGTGCAGGTAACGTATTAGTAGAAATAGTTAGAAATAGTCAAGGCTCAGTTCAGGAGTTAAAGATAATTGATGAGAGGTATCAAGTAGTCATTGATGATGAGATGACTTACTACGATTTAGAGGAATCTAAAAAATTATTGAGGTATGACGAAGTTTTACATTTTAAGGCTTGGTCATTTGATGGGATAAACGGAGAAAACCCATTAGTCTATCTAAACAATACCTTTGGACGAGCAATATCTGAATTAAGACACGCTGCATCTTTTTACGGCAATGGGGCACAAGTAGATTTGATACTTGAAACAGAGATGCCCTTGAACGAACAACAGAGAAAGATAATTGAGCAGTCTTGGGAGCATAAGTATAGTGGCCCAGATAGTCAAGGTAAGACAGCATTACTATCTCATGGAGTTAAAGCAAAGCCATTAGGCAAAGGAGTAAGCGAGGCAGACATAAATAGTAGAAAACTGACTGTGGAGGACATTAGTAATATTACTGGTGTTCCTCTTCCTTTACTTGGGCAGATTGATGGACGTTACAACTTAGAGTTTTTGAACAGGCTATTCGTTCAGTATACATTAAGAGGATGGTGTAAGCGTTTTGAGGCAGAGATGAATAGTAAGTTGTTTAGTGACAGAGAGATGGGTAGGATTGAAGTTAGGTTTGATTTAAGCGGATTGATGCAGGGCGATTTACAGGCACAAGCTTCATTCTTCAGAGAGATGTACAACATTAGAGTCTTTAATCCAAATGAGATTAGACAGCAATTGGGCAAGAATCCTTATGAGGGTGGAGATAGATACGGAATGCCATTAGCATCAAACAGTACAGAAGTTCCTCAACAGCCAACACAACCAGAACCAAATACTGAAGAAGATGCCCTATAGCGACTATCCACAATCAGCAGTAAATAATGCAAAAAGAGCATTAAAGCATAAGGAAGAGAATGGTTCTTCTTGTGGAACGAGAGTTGGATGGGAGAGGGCAAATCAAATTGCAAGAAAAGAAAGACTAAGCGTAAGCACAATCAAAAGGACATATTCTTTTTTATCGAGAGCAAAAGTTTACGATCAAGGCAAATACTTTGATGAGGATGGAAATGAGATATGTGGATCAATTATGTATGATGCTTGGGGAGGTGACAGTATGAGAGCCTGGGCAAAGAGAAAAATTGATAACTTACCAGAAAGTGAAAGAAACATGAATAATAATATTAATACAACTGAATTACATGAAAGGCATATTATCGATGTCGTGGAAACGGAGGATAGTTACATTATTGAATACGCTAAACCAGATGACAGTGAAATTGAACAGGAGGATGGAGATAGCGTTGAAAATGTGGATGGCGAAGAAATAGAAAACGGCTACAAGAAACCCAAAGAAATGCGTACAGAAAAAGACGCAAACATTCAAAGAAATCAAGTTTCTTACAAAAACAGAAGAGTAAGTGGTTATGGCATTGTTTTTAATAGTGATTCTTTACCTCTTGTTGTACACGACAGAAGTGTTGGATTCGTAAAAGTGTATGAGAGAATTACAAGAGAGTCATTAGCGGAAGCAGATATGGGAGATGTGATTGCAGCATTTAACCACAACTTTGAAAAGTTAATGGGAAGAACGACAAGTAATACTTTGCAATTAAGTATTGATGACAAGGGAGTCTTTTATTCGTTTGAAGCACCCAACACTCAAGCAGGTAATGATTTGCTTACTCACTTAGAAAGAAAAGAAATTACAGGAAGTAGTTTTACATTTACAATTGATGCAGAGGAAGGTTATGACATTGTAGAGAGAAAGGATGGATCACTTGAGGCTACTCCAAGAAGAATAACTAAAATTTACGAAATGGGGCCAGTTATAAACCCTGCATATCCAATGACTACTGCTGAGAATAGAAGTAAAGGTTTATTTGATGCTGTACAAAGTCATTTGAGCAGAAAAGATGTAGAAATTAATGACGTTGAAAAGCGTAAGGAAGAAAATCTAATAGCTGCAAAGCAGAAAGCAGAATTAGAATTATTTTTAATTGAAAATATGTAACATGAAAAAAAGTGTAGAACTGCGAGAATTGAAATCGCAAAAGGTAGAAGAGTTGCGTTCCCTTATAAATAGTGATAATTTTAACACAGAAGAGGGAAAGACAAACTCTGAAAATTTGAAAAGAGAGATTGAAGATTTGAATGGTCAAATCTCTAATGTTGAGTTCTTAGAATCTCAAGAAAAAGTAGAAGTAGTGAAAAACTCTGACAAGAGAAGAAACGTAGTTAAGCCTACTGAAGAGCAGAAGTTTACTGAATCTTTCTCTATTTTACGAGCATTGAATACTGCTATTACTGGTAAGCCATTACAGGGTGCAGAAGCAGAAGCTTATGAGGAAGCACAAAGAGAAGCAAGAAGTTTTGGTAAGGATTTGAGTGGTAATGTTGGAGTACCAGGATTCGTAATGAACAGAACTGCTACTTCTCCATCTCAAAACGTAACTGCTGTAGGTGATGGTGGATATGGTGTGTTTACTGATTTTGCAGGACACTTTGCTCCGTTAAGACCAAGACCAGTTGTTGAAGCAGCAGGTGCTACTGTAATTAGAGGTGCTACTTCCAACTTGAGGTTCACTAAAAACTCTACTGTATCTACTTCTTGGGAAGGTGGTGAGAATGATGAAAACGCAGAAGCAACTACTACATTCTCTGTTCTTGATTTATCTCCAAACAGATTAGGAGCATTTACTGACATCTCTAAGCAATTGATGTTACAGTCAACTCCAGATGTTGAGGCGATTGTTATGGAAGAAATCAGAAGAGCAATTGAAAATGCTGTTGATACTGCTGCGATTAATGGAGCAGGAACAGGTGGAGAACCTACTGGTATTTTGAATGAAAGCGGAATTGGAGTAGTAAGTTTAGGTGCTGATGGTGGAGCAATCAATTGGAAGGCTGTAGTAGATTTAGAAAAAGAAGTTGCAATTGATAATGCTGACTTTGGTAGAATGGCTTACATCACTAACCCACAGGTTAGAGGATTCTTAAAGACTACTGAAAAGGCTTCTTCTACTGCACAGTTTATCTATACAGATACTGCTGCTGCTGCAGGTGAAATGCCTCGTGGTTTAGTTAATGGTTACAATGCAATGATTTCAACCAATGTTCCATCTAACTTGACAAAGGGTAATGGTACTGATTTATCTGCAATGATATTTGGTGCGTTTAATGCTCTTTATATGGTTAACTTTGGTGGATTGGACATCGTAGTTGATCCATACACATTGTCTAAGAATGCAGTTGTTACTATGGTAGTTAACAGTTGGTGGGATATGGGATTGAGATGGCCATCACACTTTGCTGCTATTAAGGATATTGACACAACATCTGCAATTTAATTTTAAAAAAATAGTATTATGAAAAATATGAATAAAGCAGTTTTGTTGGGAGCAGGAGTTTTTATTGCAATATCTGTGATGTTTACTGCTGCCACTACTGCAAGTTTTGATGCAGGTTATGACATCTATAGACAATCAGCCTCTGACACAATTACTGATACTGAAGCTGATACTATTGTAATTAACAATAACTTGTTTTCTTTTTGGAAGTACAATCATACTGTAAAAGGTGTTGAAGAAAGTGGTACTATTGACTTGACTTTAACAGTTCAAGAATCAAATACTACAAGTGGTGATGAGTGGTACACAGTAAAGACTGATTCAGTTGATGCTGATGGTGAGATTACTTCTGTTACTGGTGATGTATATGGAGTTAGACAAAGATTGATTATTACAGGAACTGGAACACAATCTGCTGTTTATACTCACAGATTAACTTTGAAAAAAGAATATTAATATGACTAAAGTAAGGTTTTTAAAGAGTCCTACAGGCACACACAAGTTAGCATATAACATTGGAGAGATTGGCTTTGTAGATACTGATGTTGCTAAAGACTTAGTTAATAAGGGAATAGCAGTAGTTGTTGAAAGCAAGTCAAACTCTGTTGGATTGTCCGATGATGCGAAAGAAACTGATCAGACTCAAAAGAAATCTACTCGTAGTCGTAAAACGTATAAGTAATGGCATTTCATAAAGTAATAAGTGGGCCGTCAGTTGAACCAATTACATTAAGTGAAGCTAAGAACTATCTAAAAGTAGAAAGTAGCTATACTGATGATGACTCACTTATTACTGCCATTATTACTTCTGTAAGGCAATACATAGAAACTTACTTGTCCACTAAATTAATTACGCAAACGGTAGAAGAGAAGTTTGATTATATTGATGTGAAAGACTATCAAATGCGACAAAACTTTAATTTAGGAGTACATCCTGTTCAAAGTGTAACAAGCTTTGTTTACTTGGATAGCGATGGGGTTAGTCAAACGTGGAGTAGTGATGAATATGTAGTAGATACTCATAGACCAGTAGCAAGGATTGGAATTAAAAGTGGTTATACATGGCCATCTATTCAAGATGAGATTAATGCTATTACAATTACTTATGTAGCAGGTTATGGTGATGCAGGTAGTGATGTGCCAGGGCAGATATTACAAGCTATGAGGTATTTAATTGCAGCTTATTATGAGAATAGAACTGATCACTTGGCTACATTACCTACAGCGAGTAGAGTTATATTAGACAATCTAAAGTATGGCATGGGAATTGGTTACTTATGAGATACTTAAAGAACGAAAAGATTGGAAATTTGAACCGTAAGGTTAGAATTGAAGAAAGAACAATAACAAGAAATTCTTATGGGGAAACTGATTACAGTTATACTGAATTTACTACCTTATATGCTGAAGCTGATTTCCGTATTACGAGAACGGATGAAAAGGTACAGGAACAACAGTTAGTAGCTACTACGTCTGTTTTTTATAGAATAAGGAGAAGAAGTGGATTAAGCACAGATATGAGATTGGTTGATTTGACTATGGCTACTTCTCAGAATATATTTAACATAAGAGCGATAAGGGAAGAGAGCAAGGATTACATGATACTTGAATGCGTTAATTATGAGTATTAAAGTAGTAGGTTTAAAAGATTTAAGTCAGAGGCTAAGTAAGTTAAGTAAGTTTATGACTAAGACTGAAAAGCGTAGGCTTACGTTCTATGCAGCTAAACCTATTGTTAGTGCAGGTAGAAAGATTTCCCCAGTTCGTAGTCATCCAGATAAATGGGGTCATCCTTATGAAAACCCTCGTTATAGTGCAGGACAAGTTGTAGCAAGATATGTGCCTGGAAACTTAAAGAAATCATTTAGACGTATTCCACAGAAATTTTTAAAGAGAACAGCTGCATCATTTGTTGGGCCATTTAAGGGTAGACAGCCATTACAAGTTTATGGACGTACAGTACCAAAGAGTGATGGTTATTATGCTCCAATGGCATTTGGTAAGAATAGTACGGCTGATGATTACATGAAAAAAGTAATTGATCCTGCTGTAAGGTTGGGTGGTTCTGCTGCGTTAAAGACTATGGAGAAGGGTGCAATTAACATTTTTAGTAAGGCTAAAACTAAATTAAACTTTAGGTAATGGAGATAGGGAAAGTAGTTTATAGTTTATTGAATGGTTCTTCTGCTCTTACAAATATAATGGGCAGCAATAAAGTGTATCCATCATTTGCTCCAGACAAGACTGATTTTCCTTTTATTGTTTATAAGACAAGAAGTGCTGATCCTGTAGTTACAAAGGATGGTATTGCGGATAATGTAACTTTTGTTTGCTATATTAATATATACAGTAAAAAGTATGATACATTAAGAGATATAAGTACAGAAGTAAAGAATACAATTAACAATTATAGTGGCACAGTAGAGGGTGTGACTGTAAAAAGAATTGGTTATTTGGATGAGGAAGAGTTTTATGATTTTGACATTGATGTCCATTTTTTAGAACTTTCCTATAGAATTAGATTACAAAATTAAAATTTTAAAATTATGCCAAGTACAGGTTATATTGATGGGTCGTTACTTAGATTGACTTTATCAGATACGAGTGGAAGTGAGATTGAGATATTTCACGCAACAGAATCAAGTATATCATTCTCTTTAGATGTAACTGACATTACTACAAAGGATAGTGGTAGTGGTGGATGGAGAGATATATTTCCCAAGACAAAGTCTGCTACAATTTCTTTTAGTGGTTTAGTTAGATATGATGAAACTGCTTCTGAAGATAATATGAGTGGATTATTGGGTTACTTTAATGGTAGAACAAATATTTATTGGGTAATGGCTACTTCTACAAGTGGTGACGTTCAGTTAAGTGGACAAGGTTACATTACTGCTTTAAATCAAACTGCTACTGCTGATACTGAAGTTTCTTTTGATGGAACTATTGAAGTTAGTGGAGCAGTAACCATCGGAACAGTATCCTAAACATTAAAATAAAGACAGATGTACAAAGAACTAAAAATACCAGGAAGAACTCTCTACGTTGCATTCAATTTACGAGTTGTTTTACAATTTCAAAAAGAATACGGCAAAGAGGGTTCTTCTAATAATGATTTAGAGAAGTTAATTGCAGAAGTAGGATTAGAGGGGCAGATGAAGTTGTTTTACATGGCTTTAAAAGAGGGTCATAGAAAAGCAAAGAAAGATTTTGATATGGAGTTTGATCCAGACTTTTTTGATTTCTTGGATGATAACCCAGAGGCTATTGAAGAGATTGCTTCTGCTTTTAATGATAGCATCCCACAAGTGGAAAGTACAGGAGAAAAAAAAAGACAGAGGAGTACGAAAAAGAGCCAATAACAGAGGATTGGTTACAACGTAAATTACTTGGAGAGTTAGGTTGGAGTATTAATGATTTTTACGATGCTGATTTTAGGATGGCAACAAATGCTATTATAGGAATGAGTAATCGTAACTTTGAAATGATAAAGCACAATTACGAGATTGCTCGATATAATGCTGCTTTAAACATTAATGTTCATTTAGGTAAAGGAAAAGGAATAAAGAATCCTAAAGAGTTAGGAGAGTTTAGTTGGGAGAAACCTTTAAGAAAAAAGAGAAAATTAAATAAGGAGGAGATAGATGCAATTATGGGCAAATTAGACAGTCCAAATGTTGTAAAAAAAGAAAAGTTAGATGGCAAGCAAATTCAAAGATTTATTAATACGACTGGGTCTTGATGACAAACAGTTTCAGTCACAGTTTACTAAAATTGAGCGACAATTAACTCGATTTAGTAATAACGCACAAAGAGTAGGTAAATCTTTAACCACTAACGTTACACTTCCCCTTACATTAGCCGCAGGAGCAGCAGTCAAGACATTTGCAGACTTTGATAGATTAGAGAAGGGTCTTGACGTATTTGCTGACACATCTACAAGCGGAGCAGAAGAATTAAATAGATTATTAGATGTAGTTAGAGATGCGAGAACTACTCTTGACTTAAAGTCTGCTGCAAGTGCATCACTTCAATTACAAGCAGTTGGCATTAGTGCTGATAGGGCAAGAGAAACTATTAAGCAGTTAGGTATTGCAGCTACTGTTAGTGGATCTCAAGCGGAGGACATTGGTGAAATCACAAGACAGTTTGCTCAAGCATTAAGTGTTGGTAGGGTTTTAGAGCAAGACTTAAGGATTATTAAATCAAGAATACCTGCTATTGGTAAAGTCTTACAGGATGAGTTTGGAACGGTTACTGCTGAAGGATTAAGAGCAGCTAACATTAGTGCAGACGAATTTGTAGATAGGCTTACTAATGCTATCGCAACTAACCAACAATTCCAGAACGTACAGATTTCATTAGCAAAAGCTATAGAAACGTTTGGCGTTAATATGCAGATTGCTATAAGTAGGATTGGAGAATTAATCAGTGAAACATTAGACTTGCCTGCTCTACTTGATAGCATAACTACACAAATTGATAGGTTTACTGTTTTTTTAGATAGTTTAAGTGAATCTCATAGAAAAGCAATAGTACAAGTTGGATTGTTTTTAGCAGCTATAGGCCCAGTTATCTTTGTTGTTGGTGGTGTAGCTAAAGCATTATTAAGTTTAACGAGTGCTATTGGTGCTGTTGTGTTAGGTTTAGTAAATTTTGCAGGTTTTAATTCAAAGGCTATTCAATCATTAAGGTTACTGGGTAGTACAAGTATTGCGACAAGTAGAGGTGTATTTTTATTAGGAGCAGCTATACGAACTACTATATTGCCTATTGCAATTATATCAGCAGCAGTAATTGGTTTAAAGTTAGCATACGATAAATTTACTGAAAGTGTAGCTAAAGCAAACAGAGGGCAAGATGCTGTACGAAAAGCACAAGAAGATAGTAAGAATGCAGTAAAACAAAATAGAGAAGAATTAGATAAGTATATATCAGTATTAGAAGATGAAAATTCAAGTAATTCTGATAAAACAAAGGCTTTAGAAACTCTTAACGGTTTAACTGATAATGCTTTTGTAGGAGTAAATATATTAGGAAAAGAAACCGAAGGATTAACAAAGGCACAGAATGATTACTTTGATTCTTTAAGTAAAACAGTACAACTTGAAAATTTAAGAAAAGTACAAAAAGAATTACAGGAGGAAATTGAACAAACTAAAAATTCTATAGATAACTCTCTTAATACAAATGAAAGTTATGCTAAAGGATTACAGTTTGGTGCTTATGCAGGATCTCAGCTTACATCTAATTTACAAAGTTTAGGCAAGACTACTGATACAGACTTAAAGTTATTAGAAAAGAATTTAGATGCCATTAATAGTAGG
>Ga0209536_100011652_pt1 | contig 12853 bp, 8 predicted proteins | sample DeeMarSeWOR28_12_FD_187461 | JGI IMG/M metagenome (GOLD analysis project Ga0209536, IMG submission 187461) | Marine sediment microbial communities from White Oak River estuary, North Carolina - WOR-2-8_12 (SPAdes) (version 2) | ecosystem: Environmental > Aquatic > Marine > Intertidal zone >...
CATTCAAAAAGAATATAAGCATTAAGCATATTCCATCACGGTTATCATTAGTTTATAGTAGGGTTTAATATGTATTATAAGGTTAGAGTTGAAGATACTGTTCGCATTCCACCAAATATGTTTAGTAAAGACCTAAATGAAACAATTACAAACATCGTTCAGAAGACTTTTGAAGGGACAATGAGAAAGAATTTCGGTGTAATTGTTGTCGCTGATAATATCGAACCTGTAGGTCATGGAATTGTTATCCATGGTGATGGTGCAATGTATCAGAAGGTGGCTTTTGACGCACTTACTTTTAATCCCAAGCTTCAAGAGGTGCTTGACGCAATCGTTTGTGAGATTGTCGAGTTTGGCGCTTTCTGTCATATTGGCCCGCTTGATGCACTAATTCATATGAGCCAGATTATGAATGACTATGTTGAAGTTGATGCAGAAAACGAGGTAATAACAGGTAAAGAAAAGAGACTTACACTGAAAAATGGTGATGTTGTAAGAGCAAGAGTTGTAGCAGTGAGTCTTAATGAACTGTCTTCTAGGGAAAGCAAGATTGGACTTACAATGAGACAGCCAGCACTTGGTTCTCATGAATGGATATATGCACCTGAAGAAGAGGAAAAAAAGAAAGAAGGAAAAGATAAGAAAGAAAAGAAGAAAAAGAAAAAGAAGAAGGGTAAGAAATGAAGTTATTGAGAGCTTGTAAAACCTGTCACGTTCTAACTGAAAGTGACGTTTGTCCGAATTGTTCGCTTCCCACATCTAAAAGATGGAGAGGGTATGTTATTATTCGCAATCCTGAGAGTTCACAGGTTGCAAAAGCAATGAATATTACAAAGCCTGGAAAGTATGCATTAAAGGTTATGTAGGTTTTTTTTAGACTTATGCACGTTCTTCCTGATAAATTAAGAGACCTTCTAAAAACTCCGGTTGGAAAACTTGTAGATGAAAAGGGTCTGATTGAATTATTGAGAAATGAAAAGCGTATTATTTCAATCGGTGACCAGGTAACCTACACTCTATTAAAGCATGATATTGAACCGTCCTTTTGCATTGTTGATTTTAAGACTAGAAGAGGACCTTGTTCTAAAGAAATTGTTGATGTTTTGAAATCCTTTGGAAAAAAAAGCATTGTTGTTGAAAATCCTGCTGGAATTCTTTCAGATATTCTAGTAAAATCCATAAAACTAGCAATTGAAAATTTGGATGAAGGCTCTATTAGAATTGAGGTTGTTGGCGAAGAGGATCTTGCCTCTCTTCCAGCAATTTATTATGCCCCTCCAGACGCAACTATAATATATGGATTGCCAAATAAGGGGGTCTTAGTTGTTAAACCAACAAAAGATATGAAACAGAAAGTAAGAGAAGTTCTTGATGAGATGTGAGAACTATGGAAATTGAGATTGATTCAAAAAGAAATAATCCTTTGCTGAATAGAACTGAGATTTATTTTACGATTAAGCATGAGGGTGAGGGAACTCCTAATCGCGAGCTTATAAAAAGTGAACTTGCTGACAAACTAAATGTAAAAAAGGAAAATATTGTTGTAAATACCGTTGACTCAAGTTTCGGAAAACAGGAGATTTCAGGATATGCAAAGATATATTCATCCATTGCAAAAGCTAAGGATGTTGAGACAGAACATCTTCTTAAGAGAAATCTATTAATTGAAGGTGAAAAGAAACCTGAGAAGAAGGCAAAGGAGCCAGCTCCTGCACCAGCCAAAGAGGAAGCTCCTGCAGAGCCGGCCGCAGAAGCACCTGAACCTGCCACTGAGACACCATCTGAGGAACCTCCAAAAGAGGAAGCGCCTGAACCACCGAAAGAAGAACCTGCAGAACCTGCTACTGAAGAGCCAAAGTCTCCAGAATCCGCTGAAGAAGTAAAACCAGAAGAAACTCCAAAGGAAGAGACACCTACTGAGCCTGAACCTATAGAGGAACCACCAAAAGATGAAACACCCGCTGAACCTCCAAAAGATGAAACACCCGCTGAACCTCCAAAAGAGGAGACACCCGCTGAACCTGAACCTGAGACAGCATCTGAAACTGCTGAAGAGCCTCCAAAGGAGGAAGCTCCTGAGCCACCAAAGGAAGAACCTGCTGAACCTGCTGCTGAAGAGGAAAAACCTGCAGAAGATAAAGAAAAAACTAAAAAAGAAGAAACCGGTGAAGAAGAAAAGACTGAAGAGGAAAAGAAGGAATAATTATGAAGAAGATTGAGTTTTTCAAAGTTGAAGGTGACAAGATAAACCGAGTGAGGAAGTACTGTCCGAAATGCGGACCAGCGATATTTCTTGCCGAACATAAGAACCGATTTTCCTGTGGCAAATGTGGTTATACAGAATTCAAAGGTGGTGGAAAGCCAGTAACACCAAAACCTGCAGAGGAAAAACCAGTAGAAACACCAGCAGAGCAACCAAAAGAAGAAACTGTAGAGGTAAAGGAAGATCAACCTGTTGAAGAGACGGTTCCTGCAGTTGAGGATGAACCTAAAGACGAAGAGTCTGATGAGATCAAAGAAGAACCATCTGCTGAAGAACCACCAAGTGAAGAAAAAAAGGAATAATTTTTTTTAAAAAATAAAAAGAAAGCCTTGATTTTTTTTAATTTTAAAAAAACCTTGGCTGAAAAATTATTATTAGAATTTATTCTAGGCTAAGCCAAAAAATTCCTTGAGCTTATCGATCTCTGGATTTGGAATCCCGCATTTTTGAGCTGGAAACAGTTCTTCGATCAGTTGTATGTCTGAAATGTAACCTTCAAACAGTTTTGCAACAACTTCAACGAATCGTTTTGCAATTTTCATTTCTGGTGCGTTAAATGAAATCACCCAGTCAAATGCTCCTGTCGAATACCAGCTGTTTACTATGTCGATTTTCAGTCCGTCTGATTTCTTTGTTAGTTCCCTGTCGATGATTTTGTCTATTATTTCCCCTGCAATTGGTTGAATTGATCTTTTTATTAGAATCATGTAACTTTTCATGTCTTGTTTTTCATCATCAATTACAGCAGTGTATCCCCATATTGTGTTGTTATTTTCCAGATTCTTTATAATTCTCCATACCTTTTGTCTTGAAAATCCGCAGGATTTTGCAATCTCATTTATACTTTTGTTTGCATTTGTTGACAGCTCTCGAACTATCTTTTTTTGGTCCCTTAAAATTTGTTCTCTGCTATTTTTTGCCATGTAAATCCACCGAATCTGTTTTTTGTATAAAAAGTTTTAGATTGTATGTTAACATTTTTCAAATTATGTGCAATATTTCTGCAAAATGTTACAAAAAAAGGGTATTCTTACCTTTTACCGTAACATTTATAAATATATGACTTGCAGAGTATATCTGCCATTTTGACATATTGCCATTTTGCTAAATAATATTTAAATAAGGGTAATGATAAATAGTAACGTGATATAATGTATCACGAGGATGATGGTCGGCTGAAAGGGAGAATAAAAAACATTGTTGGGGATAAGAAAAAAATAAACAAAAAAATACTAATTCCAATCTTTATGATTTTTTTAAAAAATCTTTATTTAACAATAATATACATACAGTAAACAAGTATATAATATCCCTGACTTTTTTATTTTTTTTTCTATATCTTCTAATCTAATAATTATAAAAATTTATTTAAAATCTTAAATTTTTGTAGGTTTCAAAAATAGAGTTAATAATTAACTTTGCTTTTGTATATCTCTTCTGAAAGAAATCAAGGAAGTTTAGAAGCATCTGTCTAATGTTGTTTAGCTCTTGCTCATATATTGGATTTATAATTTCGTTGTTGTTTGAGTTCTTTGATTCAACAATATTTCCATTATAGTTATTTGAAAACATGCAACCTGATATCAAATTGTCTGATGAGCTGTGAAGATATATGCCGTGTACTGTATTGTTGTATATTTTGCAATTTATGATTTCGTTTCTATCGTTTCCCTCTGATATCGCATCAATTCCTGAGTGGGTGTTATCAAATATTTCACAGTTTATTATTTTGTTATCTGTTGCATATTGTAGTTCTATACCGTCACAATTATCATAGAATCTGCAGTTTACAATTTCATTTTCTTTGCAGTCTGAAAAAGATGTTCCAATTAGAACGATTCCCTCATCCTTGCAACCTGAGAATTCACAGTTCTGTATTTTATTTCCTGAGGTAAATATCGATATTCCAACGGGTGTGTCATATATTTTGCAATCCTCTATTCTTACATTTGGTGAAGTAACCTTTATACCTGTGGTATAAAGACCAGGACCTCCATTTGAGATGCTTAGGTTTTTAAGAATTATTGCTGGAGATCCCAGTCGTATTGCGTATTTATTTTTTTTGGAGATGGGATTGATTATGGTTTTTTCTTTATCTTCCCCTTGAAGGGTTATTTGCTTATCTATACTGAAAATCTCACTATAAACTCCTGGTTTTAGAACAATTGTTGAACCTTCTGCAGCACTTTCAATTTGATCTTGGATAGTCCTTGAATCTGTTTCTGTATCGATTATTATTGTCTTCGGGGAATTAACTGACAGGCCCTTTGAGGTAGTTATTGAAAATATGTTTAGAATTAGAACTGAAAATAGTAGTATTGAAGTTATTTTGAGTGCACTTTTCATCTTACCATACCACGTTAGGAGTTAGCGTGAGAACAACTAACGCGATATTTTTTGTTATCCAGTATATTTAAAGGTTATTTGTTAAAATATCAAAATGTAAAAAATACAAATGAAAATTAAAAAAGCAATCTCAAATATATATAGTGTAGAATTATAATATAATATCAAATATATATAAAAAAATTTAACTTACTTTTTAAAAAAGTGGACAATAATATTATAAACTCTTCATTTCATATAATTTTGTTTCGTTTTTTATAAATCTTTATGTTTAAAATTATCAATTATTAAAAAAATAGAATTTAATTTATCTTATTTATAATAACATTTTAATTTAGATTTATAGGGGAATATTTATATATAATTTATATTATAACATGTTGAGCTTTACTTACAAGTTTTGTAAGTAGGGGAGGAAAATAAAATTCTTTGATGAGGAAAAATAAAGGACTTTATTTATTTTAAACTTGGAGGAAAAAAAATGAGAAAAAAATATTTTTTAAAAGAAAAAAATAGTTATACGAAAATAATTGGAGTTGGAACATTAGCAATTGCTATGATTATTTCCACTTTACTTATTGGAACAATGTTCTCAACACCAATTGAGGCTGAACCTAACGAAGATTTGTACGATTTTGGAGATGCACCTGATTCATACGGTACATTAAATGCAAGTAATGGAGCTAGACATGTTAATGGTACAGATTATTATCTCGGAGCATCAATTGATAATGAATCTGATGGCCAACCAGGTGTAATGGCAACAGGTGATGATGATAACGGAATTGATGATGAAGATGGAATAGCATTTTTAAGTGACTTCAAACAAGGTTATTATGCTTATATTGAAGTTACCTGTAATTTACCCATTAATCAAGAACCTGGATATCTATATATTTGGATTGACTTCAATGCCGATGGAGACTTCGAGGATGCTGGTGAACTAGCTTTAAATATTGAAGTACAGGAATCAGGTACCGGTGAATGGCAAATTATGGTACCTTGTGATGCAACACCAGGTTATACCTATTTGAGAGCTCGTTTCAGTACAGCAGCTGAACTCTCATTTGATGGTTATGCACCTGATGGTGAAGTTGAGGATTATTTGATTTCAATTTGGGAAGATGGAGAGTATCCATCACAATCCATTGAATTTGGAGAACCAAAAATAATGCGAGAATGGCAGTGGGATGAATTTTACGTTGTTGGACCTAACACACCAGTATGGATTAACTCAAGTGATGGATGTCCTGGAACAGAAAAAATCGAATATTCAGTTTGGGTTGCAGAAGATCTTGATTTCCCAATTGTTTGGACATTTCTTTGGAATTTGACTGTATGGGATAATGATGAAAATGATTTGGATGAAACTGAAGGTATAATAGTTACAGAATTTTATCTAGATGAAACCTGTTTTCATGAAGTCCGATATCAATGTTGGGATTATGATGGTGCAACTGAGGGATTTTTCACCTTAGATTTCTTTGTGGATAAATGTGGTCCAATAACTACCAAAACTGTTGGATGTCCTTATTATAGCTATGGCTGGCCTTATCCACCTTGGATAAGTGGAATTACGCCTCTTACATTCAACTCAGTTGATAATTGCTGTCTTCCAAATGGTACTGCTGTTGATAGAATAAATATAAAAGTATGGTGGAAAGCTGATACTTGTGATGATTCAGGAGCATTTACTATTGTCGATACAATAGTTGTTGAGGATGGTGATCCTGAGGATATCAATCCGCTTGAAGGTAGAGTTGGATATGAATTCCACTTTGAAAAAACTGGATTTTACGAACTGGAATATTGGGGAGTTGATATGATGGGTAACAAAGAGCCTCATCATAAACAACAGCACCGTGTTGATACAGATCCACCAGAAATTACAAAGACGTATCCAGAAGGTGGTTACTGTGAAATTGAGGGCCATGAAGGATATATAAAATGCTGCAAACCAATAAATCTTTCAGTTGAAGAAATGCCAGATGACACCTGTCATGCTGGTCTTTATGGAATGTACTGGAGATACATGTGGAATGAAACATATTATCCAGCAGTAGATGAAGTGGGAGCAGTTAATGGTGAGGACATTGTTGAAGAACTTTGTATTGAGGATTCAGACATTTCAGATTATTGGTGGTATCCATATGATGGGGATATTCACTTTCTGGAAGAGTGTGTCCATGACCTTTATTATTTCGCAATTGATAATGTGGCAAACTATGATGGAGTTCACCATCAGATTTACTATGTTGACAACACACCACCGATAGCAACTAAAGAAATTGGAGAGCCAAAGTGTCAATTCGATCTCCCCGAAGGAGACTGGTGCATTACTAGCAACACTCCAATCTGGATAAATGTCACAGATGATGGAACAGAACCATGCATATCAGGTTCGATCTATCTTTACTATCGCATTTGGTATGATGACCAATGGGAAGAGTATAGTGTTTATGCTTCTGAAGGAACTCTAAGTGAATTAATTTATCTAGAAGGAGAATGCATGCATATTCTAGAGTTTTATATAGTAGACTGTGTTGGAAACAGATGGCCAGCAGAAGGATATCACAGTGAGACATTTTATGTAGATAATACTGAACCAGAAATTACAAAGACAGTTGGTGAACCAAATTGTCCAGTTCCAGGTACTAGTGATTATTGTATAACGACAGAAACTGAAATCACACTTGAAGCAACTGACTTTGGTTGTGAATGGTGTATTGGCGATGTAACAATAGAATATATGATTTATTTTGATGGAGAATACTCAGAATGGATGGAATATACTGAACCAATCAGTTTTGATGAAGAATGTGAACATGTCCTTTATGTAAGAGCCTATGACTGTCTTGGAAATGGTAAGGATGATGCATATTGGGACAAAGAAACATTCTATGTGGATGAGACACCACCAGAAATTATTAAAAGTGTTGGAAATCCAAAATGTGAAGTTCCTGACTCTGATGATTGGTGTGTTACAACCTCGACTAAAATATCACTTTCAGTTGAAGATGATGATTGTTGTCCAGATAGTGAAGTAACAATTGAGTATATGATAAATGATGATGAATGGATAGTTTATGAAGAACCATTCACCTTTGATGAGGAATGCGAGCATACATTAACTGTCAGAGCCTATGATTGTCTTGGTAATGGTATGGATGAGATGTATTGGGACATTGAAACTTTCTATGTCGATGATAGTGCTCCTGAAATTACAAAGACAGTTGGTGAACCAAAATGCGATATTCCTGATTCTGATAACTGGTGCGTCACAACTGACACATTAATAACTCTTGAAGCAACTGATGAAGACTGCTGTCCTGACAGTGATATTTATATTGAATATAATATCAACTGGGATGGATGGGTTGCTTATGAAGGGCCTTTCAGCTTTGATGAAGAGTGCGAACATGTTTTAGCAGTGAGAGCATACGATTGTCTTGGAAATGGTTGGGACGATGCATATTGGGATATTGAAACATTCTATGTTGATGACTCGCCACCTGAAATCGTAAAAATTGTTGGTGAACCAAATTGTTACATTGACGAGGACGAATATTGTGTTATGACAAATACTCTCATTACCCTTGAGGCCTATGGTCAGGGTTGTTGCGAATATGGTGAACCCACAATTGAATACAAGATTAACGAGGGTGATTGGCAAGAATACGTTGAGCCATTCAGCTTTGGTGAAGAGTGCAAGCATACCTTATATGTAAGAGCTTATGATTGTCTTGGTAATGGTATGGATGAGATGGATTGGGATGTAGAAACATTCTATGTTGATGATACCGATCCAGTTATCTTAAAGACAGTTGGCGATCCTAATTGTATGATTGATGATGATGAGTATTGTGTAACAACTGATACTGCAATTACTATTGATGCTTATGATGATGGTTGCTGTGATGATTTAACAGTTTGGTACAGGATTAATGAAAAAGAGTGGATTGATATAACTGACAAATTACCATATGACTTGTACTTTGATTCAGAATGTATTCACGAGCTTGAGATATGGGCTTTTGATTGTCTTGGAAATGAAGCAAGGGATATCGAGACGTTCTATGTTGATGATACCTCACCTGAGATTTCAAAAGTTGTTGGTGATCCGAACTGTTACATAGATAAAGATGAATATTGTGTAACAACAGATACCGAGATTACTATTGATGCATGGGATGATGGTTGCTGTGATGACTATACTGTTTGGTATAGGATAAACGAAGGAGAATGGATTGATATCACAATGGATTTGATAGAAGAACCTTATGTTCTTACTTTTGATGAGGAGTGCAAGCATGAGCTTGAGATATGGGCTTTCGATTGCCTTGGAAATGATGTAAAAGATATTGAAACGTTCTATGTTGATGATACCTATCCTGTAATTCAAAAAACAGTTGGTGATCCGCATTGCATGATAGATGAGGATGAGTATTGTGTAACAACTGGTACTGTGATTACTATTGATGCCTATGATGATGGTTGCTGTGATAGTCTGACTGTTTGGTATAGTGTAAATGGTGAAGATCCAATTGATATCACAGAGAAGATTCCATATGATTTGCAATTTGAATCAGAATGTGAACACACTCTTGAGATATGGGCTTTCGATTGTCTTGGTCATCAAGTATACGACATGGAAACTTTCTATGTTGATGATACCTCACCGGAGATTATTAAATCTGTAGGTGAACCGAATTGTTACATAGATGAAGATGAGTATTGTGTAACAACTGAAACTGAAATTACAATTGAGGCCTATGATTATGGTTGCTGTGAGGATCTAACTGTTTGGTACAGGATTAATGAAGGAGATTGGATAGATATAACGGATATGATTCCATATATTCTTACATTTGACGAAGAATGTGAGCATGAGCTTGAGATATGGGCTTTTGATTGTCTCGGTCATGAGGACAGAGATATTGAGACATTCTATGTTGATGACACAGACCCAACAATTGTAAAAACAATTGGTGATCCACATTGTGTAATTGAAGAAGGAGCAATGTACTGTGTCAACCTTTCAACAGAAATTACAATTGATGCCTATGATGATGGTTGCTGTGACAGTCTTAATGTTTGGATCAGTATAAACGAACAAGAGATGATGGATATAACTGAGAAACTTCCGTATACTCTAAGCTTTGGAGAGGAATGTATGCACGAGCTTGAGATATGGGCATCTGATTGCCTTGGTCATGAAGTATATGATTATGAGATATTCTACGTTGATGAACAGGCACCAGACCTTAAAAAGGAAGTAGGAGACCCACACGTATATCTCGGCGAAGACGAATGGGGACATGATATCTGGTTAGTTTATCCAGAAACAGATATCTGCTTTGAAGCAGAGGATAACGGTTGCTGTCAATCTGGAGGAACCTTCATTTATTATAGATATTGGTATCTTGGTAGCTGGACAGACTGGATGCTTTATGATGGATGTATTAATCTTGAGCAAGGATGTGTACACTACCTTGAGGCATATGCAACAGATTGCCTTGGAAATAGAGGTGAACTTGACAACGAGACCTTCTGGGTCTGCGGACCTGGTGGAGATGGAGATCCAAACATCGAATTCATCTTACCAGAGCATGACTCAACTCATATGACAGATTATGTTGAGGTAATTATGCATGCATGGGATGATCAAACCAGTTGGGAAGACCTTGACGTATACCTATGGATTCCTGGCGGTAGAAGAGATGCTCCACAACTATACTATGATGTCGATCATTTAGATGAAGAAGATGAAACATTCATAGCACATGTACCAATATATTGTTATCAGAGTGGTGCCTACATCACACTTAATGCACTCGCTCTTGACGAAGATAAAAACACCGGTTATGCATTACCTATCACGTTCAGAGTTGATACAACAATTGTTTGGGATCAATGGATGCAGTATGGTTGGAACCCATTACCATTGAATGGTGGTATGCCACCAGACTTTGGTTGCAATGAGACGATTTATAGCGTACTTCACTCAATAAATGGAAGCTATGATTGGGTGTTCCATTACGATGATGATGAAGGATGGATTTCCTATAGTATAGACCGTGAGATAAACGAACTCACTATAATAGAAGGGGGTAAATCCTATTGGGTACACATTACAAACGAAACCGGACTGCGCTACTATATTGGTACATCTGAAATTGAGATTCTCTCGCCAGAAAATGAGGCACTTCTAACTGACCTTAATGAAATAAATGGTACAACATGGAATTCAGAAACTGGTGTTGAAGAAGTACATATTCAAATCTACTATAAAGATGAAGGCAATGCAAAACATTATTGGGATGGTTCTACTTGGGTATCAGACTCAACATACCTACCATGTGATTTAGGAGCAGGTTACATCCAGGACTGGCTATTTAATAGTGCAGGTGTTCCATGGATACCTGGAGAAACGTTTTATGCAAAGGCTAGAGCTATGGATAAATTCGGATGTTATGAATATGATATGGTAACATTTGAATTTGAAGAATCATGTTATTGTTTACCAGAAATTAATTTGGAAAAACAAGTATGGGACGGTGAAGATTGGGTAAATGAAACTGAAATCTTTGTAGGTCAAAATGCGACATTTAACATTAGTATTAGCAATATTGGTGAGATTGTTGGATCTGGAGAAGAATATTACACTGTTAATGAAACCATTCTTCAGGCAATTGATGATGGTCTTGCATGGTTAGCAAGTCAACAAAATGCAGATGGTTCAGTAAGTTCTGGTTACCCTGTCGCATATACAGGTTTAGCAGTTTTAAAATGGGCTGAACATGCAACCCGATTTGAGAATAAAGATCCATTCGATCCAACTTACGCCTATTCTCATAATATTGAGATAGGTTTGAATTATCTATTTAATCACTCATATAATGTAGCAATGACTGTACAACCTGCAGGTGATCCTGATTTTGCACTTGTAAATGATAATGGAATAATGTTTTATGACTCTTCAAGTCGACAAACTTATGAAACAGGAATTGTGCTTCAAACAATAGTTGCAACAGATAATCCGGATCGAATTGTAGAATATGGAACTCATGCGGGTTGGACATACTTGGATGTGGTAAAAGACGTAGTTGACTATATTTCATTTTCTCAAGTAGATTCTGGTGATCGTAGGGGCGGATTCGGATACACTTCAAGTAGTGGTGGTGACAATTCTAATTCCCAATGGCCGATTTTAGGATTATTGGCCGCAGGTGAATGGGAAGTTTATGCACCAACTTGGGTTGCAGAAGAAAATATGATATGGACAAACTTAACACAAGATTTAAATGGAGTTCCATTTACAAATCCACATTATGGAAGTTTTGCCTATTTGGTATCTGGTAGTACCTATTATTATAATGACCATGATTTGACAGCCTCAGGAATGATTCAACTTGTATACCAAGAAAGAATGCTTGATAGAGATATATCATCAAGAATAACTGCTGCAAGAAATTGGATAGACCATGCGTGGGATTGGCCTCATTCTGGTTCCTATTGGTATGAAAACGTAGGATATCTTTATTCAATGTATGCTGTAATGAAAGCATCTTTATTAGCTGACATAGAATATTATGGTAGCCATGATTGGGGTGAAGAATATGATCAATGGTTAATTACCAATCAGTATGGCGATGGTCATTGGGATGGCGAAAATTGGCATGGTTCCAATAATATTTTAGATACCGCATTTGCATTATTAATATTGCAGAGGATAGCTCCTGGTGTCGTCTCAGATTGTCCCCCATGTAATTTAACTCAATGGTACATTAATGATACTCTACCAGCGGGTTTATCTTACATAGAAAACAGTACAAAGATTATAGTTACATCCTGCGATGGATATTTCGAATCTTCAGGTCTTGAGGTTCAACCTCAAAACATAATATCAAATCCAGATGGTTCTACAACACTTGAATGGTGGGAAACCGGTGATGAGCCATTTGAACTATCTTTATGTAGTAAAATGTACATCTATTTCAATGCAACAGTTCTTAATTGCGAAGCACCAGATGGCCATATAAACTGGGCATATGTGGAAGCCTACTCACCTGATGACGAATCCTGGGTCTCTGATATGGATTCCGCTACTGTATGGGGTGACTGTCAAGAGGTTGATTAATTGTTAAAATAGACAGGTATATAAACCATGAAAAGAAATTACCAGAAAGAATTCGTGGGGAAGAGATTTATGAATAGAAAAAAATCAAGTTGTATATTAGTAGC
>Ga0209536_100011653_pt1 | contig 12853 bp, 11 predicted proteins | sample DeeMarSeWOR28_12_FD_187461 | JGI IMG/M metagenome (GOLD analysis project Ga0209536, IMG submission 187461) | Marine sediment microbial communities from White Oak River estuary, North Carolina - WOR-2-8_12 (SPAdes) (version 2) | ecosystem: Environmental > Aquatic > Marine > Intertidal zone >...
CAAAAAGCTCGCCAGGAAACCGATCGTCTGCGGTTAGCGGCGCATGCCTACAACGCCTATGTGGCCCAATTGGAACGCGCGGGGATTCAGAAAAAACTACGTATAGTCGATCCGGCGGGGGTTGGCGATCCACCGGAACTGGAGTTGGCCAAACTCAAAGCTGATTATGAGCAAGTGCTGGGGCGAATCCACATCACAGCCCAATCGTCGGAGAAATATGTTGAAGATTTAGTCGCCGCCGGTCTGTCCCAATCTGGGTTTAGTGCCGATGCCGAAGGGAGCTCCGGTTATGTATTGAAAGCGACGCTGGAAAAAGTACCGGTTTTTCAGCGCGGTAATTTCTATTTTCTGCAAGCGGCGATGAATTTGCAGTTACAAGAGAATAATCCCGCCGCCACCGTAAGAGGATCGGACCGGTGGGAAGTCAAAGTGTCCGCCACCGAGAAAAGTTTATTAGAAAAACGCCTCAATGATGAGTTAAATCAATTTAATAAACGCAGATATCGGGATATGATTCTTAAGTTCGCTTTAGCCGACACCAAGTAATATGAGTAGCTTGGTAAACTATTAAGCGAACTATAGCTAGTTTCTATGCAAGTATAAGGAGAGCCGTCATGGCACAAATAGAAATCGACAATGAAGAAATCATGATGCTGGAAGACATACTGCAAAGTTACCTTTCCGACTTGCGTATGGAAATCGCTGACACGGACTTAAAAGATTTCCGTGATAATTTAAAACTCAAGGAAGAATTTATAAAATCATTTCTAAAACGTATGGCCGAACAAAAATAGTGCCACATGCCCTGAATGCAGCAAATTGTTAGTAGTGGCGGCTATGCATTTCTGATCGAGCATTTCATACCCGTTGAGATTGCTGACAATTATTACCAGCGCTTGATGCGCGATATTCAATGGCAAGAAGAACACTACACCATTTACGGCAAACGCGTCACAGCGCCACGCTTGGTGGCCTGGTACGGTGACCCCCAAGCGACCTACAGCTATTCAGGAATTCCCCACACACCATTGCCATGGCTGCCTTTATTAGCCGAACTCAAAACCCAAGTCGAACAGCAGTGCCAGCATAGTTTTAATAGTGTGTTGTGTAATCTCTACCGTGATGGTCAGGATTCCATGGGTTGGCATGCGGACAAAGAACCGGAGCTGGGGCAAAACCCGTATATCGCTTCACTGAGTTTCGGTGAAACCCGCTTGTTTAAGTTGCGTCACAACAAAACCAAACAAACCATCGATATACTTTTGGAAAACGGTAGCTTGCTATTGATGGGCGGTGAGTTGCAACATCACTGGCGGCATTCAGTACCAAAAACCACCAAAGCCAAACAACCGCGGATTAATTTGACCTTCAGAAAAATCTTAGCCCAAGACACCTCACAATAAAGATTCAATAGGCAAAAAACTCAGAAAAAACACTTGGATGCGTTTTAACCAAGAGGCTTCAGAGTCTGGTGAGCCGGTCTTTGCGTTCCAGCTATTTTCCGGCTGCATATCAGTCTGGATTTGTTGTTCCACTTTTGCAGCTAGTTGAGAGTTATAAATTAGTACACCGATTTCGGTGTTCAAGTTTGCTGAACGGGGATCGAGATTAAAAGTACCAATAAACAGTGTTCGACTGTCTATGACCATGGTTTTGGCGTGTATTGCAAAAATTGGTGGTTCTGAGCCCAGTTCGTGCAGGCGGTCAAACAGCTGTTGTTGCACGGCGGGATTGGGTTTGTATTCAAAGATGTTAATACCTAAGTGCAGCAACATGTCGCGCTGGTTCTGGTAGCCGCTGAAGGCGTACAAGTTATCGGTGGAGGCTAACGAGTTGGTATTGATCTGGATGCGGACTCCCTTGTCGATAAGCTGGGCGAATAGGTCTTCCCCGCCTTTAGGGACGATTAGATACGGCGATTGAATAGTAAGGCTGTGTTTGGCTTGTTTTACTGCGTCGACTAATAAATTCGTGCTTTGGCCGCCGCCTTCTAAATGATCGCTGGGGTTCTTGCCGGGTAAATCGTAGATAAATTGCGCTTCGCTCCAAAGAAGATTCTCCATTAGCGCCTGCATTCGTGGTGTCATATCGGACAAGGTTTGACGGATGTGTGGCGCGAAGTTTTCGGGATCTTGAGCGTATGCATGTAATTGTTGATAGGCTGCGTTGATTTGCTCCTCGCTGATGGTAACTTCATTCTGGTCTATCAAACTATCCACTGACACCGACAAAGGATTGTCCCAGAAATTTTGAAAACTGGTTTGAATGTCTTGCGTAACCCTTCCTGTTAACAATACGTCACGGTCGCGGAAATTATATTTGTGATCGTAGTCATAATACTCATCGGCCATATTACGGCCGCCGATAATGGCAATCTGGCCATCGTACAACACTACTTTATCGTGCATACGCTGGTTGGCTTGGCGGAATCCTGTGAGCAGATTGATGATTCGTTGTAAAAAGCTAACCCCCACACTGTGTTGCGGGTTATAGATCTTAATGTTGATATTGGGATGGGCGCTAAAGGCCAGTAGCAATTCATCGTCGGCATCCACTAATAAGTCGTCAACAATGACGCGGATGCGCACCCCTCGGTCTGCGGCGTTGAGCAAGGCTTCAGTGGCCAGTATGCCGATGTTGTCATTACTCCATATGAAATACTGCACATCGATACTGCGCTGCGCTTGTTCACTGAGCCAGGCGCGCGCCAGCAGTGACTCTTCACCTTTCTCTAACACATAAGCGCCGGTATGATTATTCTGTTGCGATAATGGAATTGCCGGCGTAGTTTGAGTGATGTCTGGTTGTGCAACAGCGGCAAAACCGGATAACAACAGTGAAAAGCCGATCGCCAACTGAGGCACTGTGCGTATAATCAAGAGCATTCTGAATACTAGGATTATGGAAAACAAATTAGCGTACAAAAGCAGAACCAGGTGCTGCGCACAATTCTGCCTGTCAGATTCAGAAATGATAGCTGACTTTATAAAAGATTTCGCTATTGATCTGCGCTCTTCCAGAAACGGTTTGCATAATGTCGCTTGGGGTCTTCTACCGGCAATCGGCACATCCCCAGTGAAAGGAAAAAGCCATTGGCGTCTTCTTGTGCTTTAACCATCAAGCCGTCATAACTGTTTGTGCTAACCGCTTGTTCAGCCGCCCGGAAAAGCTGACGGCCAATGCCTTGATGGTGATGGGAAGGGTCAACATAGATCCCATGCAGGAGTAAGGCGGTAAGACCGGCCGGCGTGTCTTTAGTATCCGCCTGCTCCCAGGCGGCTACACCTATAACATTCCGGTGGCTGTCCTCTGACACCACCATGTCCAAATGCTCAAAGTCGAACTCATTATAGCGGTAGCTGGACAAGGACAAGCGTTTGACCCGTTCCGGCAGATCCCAGGTCATCACCGCTGCCTCGATAACGCCGTTGATGGCACCGAGGTCGGCCTTTGTGGCGGAGCGTACATTGATCTGTGACATCTTAGTTGTCTCCTGTCAAATTAGTTGTCCCCCTTCCAAGCCGGAAAATAGAGGAAGTGGGTAGGTGCCAACCCGCCTTTTCCTCGATCAACCCACCTCCCGCCATTGGAGACCATCGTCAACGCTGTGATGTGCTTCGTGAGTGACAACGGGCACTTTCATAGTCACCAACTCCTCGGCGCTGGTAGGATGAATGGCGATAGTACTGTCAAAGTGCGCTTTGGTGGCGCCCATTTTCACAGCGACCGCAAAACCCTGCAGCATTTCATCGGCGCCATCACCGACGATATGAATGCCGACGATTTTCTCCTCTTTACCGGCACAGATCAATTTCATTGCCGTAGTGGAGCCATGGGCCGACAAGGCATAGCGCATGGGCGTGAAATCACTTTGATAGATGGTGACCTCATCATCATATTGCGTACGAGCCTCGGTTTCGGTAATGCCAACGGTACCTATTGGGGGATGTGAGAACACTACGCTGGGAATGTTGTCATAGTGCACTTTGCTATTCGGCTTATCTCTGAATAAGCGCTCTGCCAATTTGCGTCCAGCCGCGATAGCCACCGGCGTTAATGGCGCTTTACCAGTGATATCGCCAATGGCATAGATGCCTGGTACATTGGTATTTTGGTAATCATCCACCGGTATGATGCCATTGGATAACATGTTCACTCCGGCTGCCTGTAAATTCAATTCGCGAGTGTTGGGTGCGCGACCCACCGCCCATATCACGGTATCATAGCCCACTAGCGTTGTTTCCTCACTGGATGTGACCACTATGCCTTCGGCGCTATTGGATAAGGCCGCCACGTGGAAACCGGTTTGTACCTGAATGCCCTGGTTTTTCATTTCGTTTTCGAGAACAGAGCTGATCATGGGATCGAAACGTTCCAGAATGCGTTCTTCACGGGCGATCAAAGTCACATCAGACCCTAATGCTTGTAGTACGCCGCTCAATTCTACACCGATGTAACCACCACCGATCACGGCGACTCGTTTGGGTTGTTCGGTTAACTGGAAAAAACCGTCCGATGTAATGCCAATCTGTGCACCCGGCACAGATGGTACAAGGGGTTTGCCACCGGTGGCAATTACAATGTGATCGGCCGAGTAGTGCTGACCGTTGACCTCAACAGTATTGTCATTCACAAACTTAGCCTGGCCTTGAATGCGGTCGATTCCACTCTCATCCACATAACCATCCCAATATTGGTTGATGTTGCGAATGTAGTTGTTACGTCCGGCAATCAATTTTTGCCAATCGGTTTTACCACGCTCCACGGGAATGCCGAAACTATTAGCATCCTCTACGGCGTGCGTTAGATTGGCGGCGTACCACATGACTTTTTTAGGCACGCAGCCGTTATTCACACACGTGCCGCCTAAACGGTGCGGCTCGATGACAGCCACTTTCTTACCAAACTGAGCGGCCTTCTCGGCAACGGCCAATCCACCGCTGCCCCCACCAATAGCGATGAGATCGTAGTGCGATTTATTCATGATGATCCTCTTTAACAAGGTGAGTCCTGTTGCCAGGACCCACGATACGTATTGAAGGCGTTTAACTTATGCGGCGTTCTTGGTTTGTTTTTCAAGATACGCTTGCAAATCTTCCGATCCGCCGATGTGCTCACCATTGATGAATACCTGAGGCACGGTGGAGCGGCCCGATACCGCTCGAATCGTGGATTCGCTGTAATCGCGGTTTAACACCAACTCTTCGAATGGAACGCCTGCATCGTGTAACATGCCTTTGGCGCGTACGCAGTATTCACAACCTTCACGGGTGAAGATAGTGACGTCTAAAGGTTTAGCCGCTTCAGGTGCGATGTAAGACAACATCGTGTCTGCATCGGAAACCTCGAAGGGATCACCCGGTTTGTTGGGTTCGATGAACATTTTTACGATCACGCCATCTTTTACCAACATGGAATACCGCCACGAACGCTCGCCAAAGCCTAAGTCGCTCTTCGAAACCAACATGCCCATGCCTCGGCTGAAATCACCATTGCCGTCGGGTAAGAAGGTCACATTGTAGGCCTTCTGTTCATTGCGCCACTCGTTCATTACGAAGGCATCATTTACAGAGACACATATGACTTCGTCAACACCATGTTGCTTGAAGGTCGGCGTTAACTGGTTGTATCGCGGTACGTGCGTCGAGGAACAAGTCGGGGTAAACGCACCGGGTAAGGAAAACACAATCACTGTTTTACCCTTGAATATCTCGTCTGTTGTGACATCCACCCATTCATGATTGCGGCGGGTACGAAAATTAACTTGTGGTACATTTTGGCCTTCACGATTATCTAACATGTATTTACTCCTTTGAGTTGATAGTGGTTAATAAAACTTTTGTGATACCTTTTGTTCTTTAAATAAAGGATCGTTACATTTGTTGCGCAAATTGTTGGGGTGGAGATTTAGGCTCCGCCTTGCTAATTCGTTTCCATACCAGTTCGTGGAAATGGTAGGCGATGGTGTTGACAGCCGGTTCCACCAGCGCAATGGCACCGCCAACCAGCACGCTGCCGGTCATCAAATAACCTACGGTAAATGCAACCGTGAAATGCACTGCTGCGAAACTCATTGTCTTAGTCATCGTCTTTCCCTCCTTTCAAACGGGTAGATAACTGCTACGGGGATTATTATCGGAGTTTATTAATAATTGTTAAAATCGTTTGTTACTATAAAGACGATTGATAATATCTATGAATAACTCCAGGGCTGTGATTAGTATTTATGGTAGAAGATAGGTATTAACTATAAATTCAATATATACAAACGATTTCACTGAATTCGTCGCATGCGCTATTGTAGGCGTCATGAACACCAGCCAAGACCCCATAAAAGACAACTCAATGCAACAAAAAACCATACCCGTGGTATTAATTCGTCACGCTCAGAGTCAATGGAACAAGGAAAATCGCTTTACCGGTTGGGCCAATCCAGCGCTGACCGAGGCGGGTGTTATTGAGGCGCAAGTGGCGGGGGAGTGGTTACGGATCAACGGTTATCGCTTTGATGTGGCGTATAGCTCCCGGTTGCAACGGGCAATCACCACCCTGGATATTTTGCTCGATCGAGTCGGGCAGTCGAACATACCACGCTTTGAAGAATGGCGCCTTAATGAACGACACTACGGTGCCTTGCAGGGGGTGAACAAGTCTGAGGCCGCTATGCGAGCGGGCGAACAACAAGTCTGGCGCTGGCGGCGCGGTTATATCGATAAAGCTAAGCCTTTATTGCGCGAAGATCCAGGACATCCAATAAATGACCCCTTATATGCTGACATTCATCCGAGCCTACTGCCCGATGTGGAGAATCTGGCGCAAACGCGAATGCGTGTGATGTCATTCTGGAACCAACACATAATGCCACGCATACGCAACCGAGAGCGTGTACTCGTTAGCGCTCACGGTAATACCTTGCGTGCTTTGCTGATGGATTTGGCGGGTATGAGTGTAGAGCAAGTAGAGAGTTTCGAAATTCCTACTGCCACACCAATAGAGTATCGCTTTGATAGCAAGGTTAAACCACTAGGTTGGAGCTACTTGGATGTCACCGCCGATACGGTGAAGTCGGCGTAAAACCTATAAAACGGAAAGGTAAACGAAAGCTTTATTAGTCCCGAATGGCACGTATTCTTTGGAAGTGATCGGCACCACCGGCCAAGAAGATATTGGCCAATCAGGCGATTTCGATATAAGGGTGCCGCCTCAATGGTATTTGTATGGCTTAGTTTAATTAATAGTTTTCCCCATTTTCATCTCTGATTGTTATAGTCTATCCATAAGATAGGAACAAACGATTTCACCGATTAAGATTTCTCTTCTAGAATATAAGCAGAACTTAATATGAAATTCTGCTTTAGTAGAAAAAAGATCATATCTATTTTAGACAAGGAGAAATAGTAATGAGCAAAATAGACATTGGTATTGAAGAACAAGATCGAATCGATATCGCGTCGGGATTAAAACGTTTGTTAGCGGATTCGTATACGTTGTATTTGCAGACCCATAACTTCCATTGGAATGTCACTGGGCCACAGTTTCGAGAATTACACTTGATGTTTGAAGAGCATTACACGGAACTGGCAACTGCAGTGGATGAAATAGCCGAGCGTATTCGTACGCTAGGTTTGGCGGCGCCGGGAACTTACAAGACTTTTGCAGAGTTGAGTTCTATTAAAGAGGTGGAGGGGGTTCCTTCGGCAAAAGACATGGTCAAAATTCTTACTCAGAGTCATGAGCAAGTCGTGAAAACCTGCCGTGAGGTTTTGGTGTTAGCGCAAAAAGCCAGCGATGAATCTACCGCGGCACTGGTTTCCGATCGCATGCGTATTCATGAGAAAACGGCTTGGATGCTGCGGGCGATGCAATAACAAACTTTATAATTTAATCTCCCCATAGGCAAAGATTTATCAATCAGACATCAAGCCAGGCGCGCAGACGCGCCTGGCTTTTTTATTGGGTTGCTTTGTCAACAAATAGTAGATTGAACACAAACTAGAGAAGTGACTATTTTTAAAACATGCTGCATATGATCTTTGTCAATGAAATACCATACGAATAGTAATATAAATTCCAGAAAGTAATTGAATACATTGTGCAGGGATTGGGGTAATAGTGGCGTGGTATTTGAGTATGAATAATTTGCGCGGTCACGAATTAAAACCTCAGAAGTAATAATTGAAAAATGAGGTAGTAGAAATGAAACAAAGTGTTGCAAAGGTAGTTGTCTGGATCCTGGTAGGGATGTTACTTATGGGTGGCATAATGTGGGTCACAATGCCCTCATTGATGCTGGTAGAACATAAAAGTGCTCTCGGTTATGAGGAAACAATTGCGGCATTAAACGAGTCGATTACAAGCAAACCTAATTGGAAGGTATTAGCGCTTAACGATTATAAAAAGAGTATTCAAGAGGCGGGGCATGGCGACATTGGGCACTCAGCGAGTATAAATATCTGCAATCCTTTTTATGCTTCTAAAATCTTAGCTAATGCCAAAGATCGCGGGGTAACCGCTTTCATGCCTTTGGCCGTTGGTGTCTATGAAGATAAAGCAGGGCAGGTTTATGTGTCGCAACTTAATATTGGATTATTAGGTATGATGTTTGGCGGTACGATAGCCGAAGTCATGGGAATGGCCGGACAAGATGTTAAAGAGATCATCGAACCTGTCGTCAAGTAACGCAAAGTTCTAATTTCGGGTGTATTTAAGAGAGTTTTTTTTGGGTGTCAATCTGACACCTTTTCCCCTCAGTTTATTTGTTCATAATGTCCGCCCCTAACTACTTACATAATACTTACTAGTATATTGCTCCAACCTTGGAAATAAATTTAGTAGCAATTATGTGCGCTGCTTTGTAGTTATTATTCATAAAATCAATCAGTTATTTAAGCCAATTGCGCAGGACGCGAAAGTCGGCAAAGGCTTATTGTTTATTAAGTATCCAAAGCCGACTGCCATCCACTTCACTGTTGCAATATTCGAGACGAAAAAAATGGGGAAAAATCCCCGTTTTATATTGACATCGCAAAATTGTATTACTAGTATTGCAGTTACAAATACGGGGAAATTTCCCCGTTTATTGACAGAGTGGTAAACTGGGGATACTCTCCCTTTTATGACAACTGGAATGAAATCAGCAATTCTGGTCGCGGCCGCAAAGATGCTTCGACCATTGGTTAGGGTGTTACTGAAATACCAGGTTTCTTATGGCGAGTTTGCCAGTTTATTGAGGCGCGTCTATGTAGAAGTGGCTCATCAGGATTTCGCCATACCGAACCGAAAGAGCACGTACTCTAAAGTTGCGGTCATGACAGGGATTGATAGAAAAATGGTGCAGGAAATACTTAACAATAAAAAGGATACAATGGAAGTGGTTGATAAACCGATTAACAAGGGACTAAGCGTGGTAAAAACATGGACTACCGTAGCGCGTTATCTGGATACCAATAAGCGTCCGAGAGATTTGCCGCTGCGGGGGTCAAAAAGTTTCGAATCCTTGGTAGACGAAGCTTGCGCGGATTTGACGCCTAGAGCTATTTTAGACGAACTCGTACGCGTGGGTGTGGTTGAACGAACTGATAATAATACCGTAAGGCTAATCAACGAAACTTATATACCATCGCAGGACGAAGAACAGTTAGTGCGGATTCTTTTCACCTGTGCTAAGGACCTGCTCGTAACTGGTGAGCATAATTTAAATAATCGGGGGGATTTAGCCTGGTTTCAGCGGGAAGTTCCCTATAGCAATATTCCGGAAAGTGTGGTTGATGAATTTAGGGAGTACAGCAACAAAAAGTCACAAGCATTAATCAGCGACGTAAACCGCTGGTTAAAACGAAAAAAACAATCAGTAAAAAAAGGGACCGATGAAGCGAGTCGTCGGGTAGGGTTAGGAATCTACTATATAGAAACTGACAATAACGGGGATTGATCATGAAAAATAAGAGAATTTGGCGGGCGGTAGTGTTGGTGGGGATGTTGTTTTCGTTATTCGCTTGCTCAGGGGGCGGGGATGGTGATGGCCCTATCGGCACGGGTGAAAAACCAATCAATCATGTTGTTTCCGGGACTGCAGCTACGGGTGCGCCGATCGCAAATTCAACTGTACGTATTAAAGGTAAAGGTGGCGTTAAAAACAGTGGACTATCGGATGATAACGGCAAGTTTACGATTGGTTTAAACGACGTACCTGGTTCAATTCTTTTACGGGTTGAACGTGCTGGGCTACCTCATTTGTACAGTATCGTTACTAGTAACGATGAAGCTGTAAAAATCGCAAACATTCATCCCTATACAGATGTTATCGTGCGCAATTGGTTTGCCGTCCAAGGGCTTAATATTGACCAAGAGTTTGATAGTGATGGTGCGATATCAATATTGCCAAGTGTTTCGGATATCGCGCAAATTCAAGAAGCAATAAAGGGACTGATAGCTTTAGCTTTGATTCAATTTCAAATCCCCGATGGTTTTAATTTAATCACTACTGAATTCAATGCTGACCAGACGGGTTTCGATAGCTTTTTGGATAATAGTCAGGTGACCATTAACAACAGTATTTTGAACATTGAGATATTTGATTTTGTTTTCAATATATATACTACTATTGTATCAATTGGCCTCAATCAAGACTTAACTGTAGTTGACGAGGAGATACCAAGCACACCGCAGAACGTGCGCGCCATACCAGCCAGCGATACTGAAATTGTACTGCTATGGGACATTTCTACTGACAACGTTGGTATAGCCGGTTACGAAATTGTTCGTGATGGTAACGTGATTGCAACAACGGCCCATCCCGTCTATTCCGATACCGGCTTAACACTGTCAACTGAATATTGCTACTTTGTAGACGCATTGGATGGTGCAGGTAATCGTTCAGCCAGAGCTGCCACAGTAACCTGTGGAACTACATTGCAAGCACCAGATACTACACCGCCTTCCTCAATTGCAGATTTATTAGCAACATCAACCACTGAATCCACAATTAGTTTAACTTGGACACCACCGCTAGAGTCGGATGTTGTTGGCTATCATATACATCGAAAGTCTGGGGATACTTTTGTTCAAATAGGCTCATCACTGACTAGTGACTATACAGACACAAATCTAGATGCCAGTACTACCTACTGTTATTCCATACAGGCATATGATGCCGCGCGCAATGTAGGCGATAGTAGTCCGGAATTCTGTGCAACAACAACTGACATCGTGCCCCAGGAAGATGTTCGTGCCCCAGATGTTGCACCATCTCAACCAGCAGGTGATTATGTAAGCCAAATAACAGTCACTCTCACCTGTGACGATAATGGTGGATCTGGTTGTGCTGGTATCTATTACACACTAGATAGTTCCGAACCTTCAGAGAGTTCCACCTTATATACTTCGGGTATAGTGTTGAATGCCACAACCACATTGAAATTCATAGCGGTAGATAATGCAGGTAATAGCTCAGAAATCGTAGTGGTAGATTACAACATCAATATTCCCCCGAGTCAGGTTTTGACGGTTATAACTAATGATAGCACTGGAACAGTGAGCAGTGATATTGTCGGTATTGACTGCGGGGCAGTTTGTGAATCGTCGTTTGCAACTGATAGCCAGGTAACACTAACGGCAAGTCATTCGAGTGGATTAGTAGCAATTTGGACGGGTTGTGCATCAACGGTTATAAATGAGTGTACTTTAGATATGAACCAGGATCGCGCTGTGTATGTGTCCTTTGTTGCAGAGCTGAATGAAAGTGCCTCGAATGATACATATGACGTAAGTCAGCAAATATCTAATGCCAGCATTGTATACGGATACTTTAACGCCGTAGACGATGCGGATTATTACAGAATCGATGTCACTGATCGCGGTACGTTTATGGCTAATATAAGCCACGGTTCCGCCACAAGCTTTTTGACCTTATATAACTTTTCGAACCAGGTGATTGCGAGTTCAGGTGGTTGTTGTGGGGCGGCGGTTCACGGTATCGCTTATTCATTAGATCCAGGAACTTACTATTTGCGTGTACTTTCCGATTCAGTGGAGGATCTAGTTAATCCGTATACGCTAGCGTTGTCAGGAACGGTGTTAGGAACAGTGAGCCCCGACATATACGAAGAAAATGATTCCTTCACCACCGCCATTCCGGTAACTGGTACCGGCCCGATCACCATGCAGGGTTATTTAGATACCATAAATGATGCCGACTATTTTAGTTTTGAGGTTACTACGCGTAGCACGTTTTTGGTGACAATTGCTCATGCCACATCACCAAGCTTTATGACTTTGTACAATTCGCAATTTGCGGCGGTTACCAACTCAGGTGGATGTTGTGGTGCGGCTACACACACCATGACGCAATCATTAGATCCAGGTACCTATTACGTCCGTGTATTGTCCGATAACGTGTCTAACTTAAACACGCCGTACACTCTAACCTTTACAGGTACGGCATTCAATGTTCCGAGTCCAGATGTGAATGAGGAGAATGATTCCTTTGCGACGGCTACATTGATAGGCGGAGATGGTCCAATAATGCTGCAGGGCTATTTGGATACTATGAACGACGCTGACTTTTACCGCTTTGAAGTTACTGCGCGAAGCACGTTTTTGGTAACAATCGCACACCAGACATCACCCAGTTTCATGACGCTTTATAATTCACAGTTCGCGGCAATTACCAATTCTGGTGGTTGCTGCGGCGCGGCGACGCATACCATGACACAATCATTAGATCCAGGTACCTATTACGTCCGCGTATTGTCCGATAGTGTGTCTAACTTAAGCGCACCTTACACACTAACCTTCACAGGTACAGCTTTTAACGTAGCCAGCCCAGATCAAAATGAAGAAAATGATTCTTTTA
>Ga0209536_100011654_pt1 | contig 12852 bp, 10 predicted proteins | sample DeeMarSeWOR28_12_FD_187461 | JGI IMG/M metagenome (GOLD analysis project Ga0209536, IMG submission 187461) | Marine sediment microbial communities from White Oak River estuary, North Carolina - WOR-2-8_12 (SPAdes) (version 2) | ecosystem: Environmental > Aquatic > Marine > Intertidal zone >...
CGCTGAAAACTCGCCGCCTGCGGCGGCTCAGACAGGTCCAGCGTCTTATTCCGTCAACAGCTGCGATGCTCAGCGGCACAGAACGGGTTTACAATCCGTAAGCTAAGAGTTTTTGCTTTGCCGTTTCACGCAGCCGAGCAGTGAAATAAAGAATGGATTAGCGACTCGGCGGAGCGTTAGCGACTTTCCGAAGTCGCCCATTCTTTATGAGCAGCGCAGGGTAGCCCGCCATGGCGGGCCAAGTGACCGGCTGCCCTTTTGGTTCGTTTTGGGCAAGCAAAATGAACGTATATAAGATCATTTTTAGCTGATCAACAGCTGCGAAGATCAATCCCTCTGCCAGCCATGGTCACCGATCAGGCTGACAAAGCGCACAAACTCAATGGTTTTTTCCGAGATTTGTCCACCTTTTTTTGTGACTTTACGCAGGTCCTGCACCCCCCGGTCACCCACCGGGATAATAAGGATGCCGGGATCGGCCAGCTGCTCCAGAAGAGGCTCAGGAACCCTTGGCCCGCCTGCCGTGACGATGATGGCATCGTAGGGGGCGTATTCGGGCCAGCCGTTTGTGCCGTCATCAAGCTTGGTGAGGATATTAAGATAATGCAATGAGTCAAATAACTTTCTGGCCTGAACCAGGAGGGAATCAATGCGTTCAACCGTGTATACCTTTGCGCAGATCTGTGCGAGGATGGCGGCCTGATAACCGGAACCGGTACCGATCTCAAGCACCGATTCATGGCCTTTCAGGCCCAGGGCCTGGGTCATCAGGGCAACTATGAACGGTTGGGAAATGGTCTGTCCCCTGCCGATGGGAAGCGGGAAATCGCCATACGCCTGGTCCTTCATGGCATCTTCGACAAAAAGATGACGGGGAACCGTGCGCATGGCTTCCAGGGTTTTCGGATCATGGATGCCCCGGGGCAGCAGCTGCTCTTCCACCATACGGGCGCGGGCTTTGGCAAAGTCGGATGCGGGTAAACTCACTTGGCTGATCTACCTTCTGCGAATTCCTCGTCGCTTAATAAGCGATAGACACAGGTCTGGACAATATCCCCGCCCCCGAACTTGACCTTGACCATTTCATATTTTTTGTCCCCGATCTTGTCCCCTATATAGGGTGTCTCGCGCAGCGCGGTCTTTTTCATATCGTAATATATCCAGGTCTCACCACCCTCTGCCATCTCATATTGTTCATCGGGCTGGCCCAGGTAAGCAAGGACCTGTTCTTTTGTGGTTCTTTCCGGGGTTATCAGGCACACATCAGAAGCAAGATGCCTGACATTTTTTTTGGCGCAGCCGGCCATGCTCAGAAAAAGCGCAACACAGACGACAGCAGCAATACCATACAATTTTTTATGCATCCATTTTCTCCGGTAATACATTTCTGCCGGATTTCAGGGGAAAAGACTGCTCCAGCCTGCCGGCACATATAAAAACCCAGTGAATCGCGCAAGAATATACTGATCATCTCCCTTTTTCAATAGATATCATGAATCCGTGCGCTGGCGGATATATACCGGGTTCGGGAATATTCCGCTGATTTCCTGGGTTAGCCTTTTGTGGCCCGCTCAAGGATCTTGTAGCTTCGTTCCACCATTTTACGCGGGTCAACCATGAGGCCCGCCTGGATCAGGGCGTTATCATATACCTGCTCGATAACATTTTTGGCAAACTCTTCATCGGTGCCGCGCAGCAGGGAAAGCTGTTTAATAAGAGGATGGCTGGTGTTTATTTCCAGGTTCTTGTTGCCCAGTTCCTGGAGCGGCTCACCCTTCTCAAGCCTTGCAGCCTGCATTACGCGCTCCATGGTGCTTGTCATATAGCCATCCGGATTCACGATTATGGCAGGGCTGTCCACAAGGCGCCTGGAGACAATTACCTCTTTCACCCGACTGCCCAGGGCTTCCTTGATCCAACCTGTCAATGATTTGACCACCTCGGGTTCCAGGGAAGATTCAGTCTCATTTTTTTCAGTTTCCGCAGCGCTCTTAATAGCTGAAAGGTCAAGATCGGCACGATCGGCTGAAACCAGTTTTTTGCCGTCAAACTCGCCAAGGTGGTTCATGACAAAGTCATCGATGGGCTCCAGGGTGTAAATGATCTCGATCTCCCTTTTTCTGAAGGCCTCCGCATAGGGTCCAGATTCTGCCGCAGACCTGGATGAGCCGTTGATATAGTATATCTCCTCCTGGCCATCTGCCATGCGTTCCACATACTGGGCCAGGGAAATCAGTTTGCCTGATTCTGATTTTGAAGACTCAAAGCGCAGCAGTTTGGCGATCTCGTCCCGGTAGGTATAATCAATGGTGGCCCCTTCTTTCAGATATATGCCGAATTCAGCAAAGAATTCATTGTACTTTTCAGCATCCTCACCGGCCTGCTCGCCAAGGAACTTCAAAAAGCGCTTGGTGAGAACCTGCTTCAACTTTGCCACCAGGGCGGAATCCTGCAGGGCCTGGCGCGATATATTAAGGGGCAGGTCTTCACTGTCCACCACCCCCTTGAGGAAGCGCAGCCATTCAGGCAGGATGTTCTCGCTGTGCTGTTCGATCAGCACTTTCTGGCAGTAAAGGTTGACCCCTGACTTCATGCGGCCGAAGCCAAGACGCTCTATATTTTCCTTGGGCACAAAAAGCAGGGCATTGATCGCCAAAGGTGCATCAGTGCTGAAATGCAAGCGGAACAGGGGATCATCAAAGGCGTTGCCGATGAACTTGTAAAACTCACTGTACTCCGCCTCTTTGATCTCGTTCTTATTTCTTTTCCAGAGGGCCTGGACCGTGTTGACTGTTTCGCCTTTGACCTTGATGGGAAAGGGGACAAAATTGGAATACTGCTTGATGATCTGTTTGATCCTGTTTTCATCAGCGAATTCATGGGCATCTTCCTTGAGCTCAACAATTATCCTGGTGCCGCGCCGCAGTCCTTTCTCCGGCGTCAACGTATAGCTGCCGCTGCCGTCCGAGGCCCACTCATATCCTTCGGCATCAGGGATATATGAACGTGACAGAACCCTTACCTTTTTGCCCGCCATAAAGGCGGAATAAAAGCCGACGCCAAACTGGCCGATCAGGCTGACATCCTTTTTGGCTGCCTCGGCCAGCTCCGCGAGAAAGGTATTGGAACCGGAATGGGCAATGGTGCCGAGATTTGCCTCCAGCTCTTCCCTGGTCATGCCGATCCCGGTGTCGGTGATGGTCAGAGTGTGATTTTTCTCATCCACATCAATTGCTATTTCCAGCGGCACATGGCTGTCAAACACTTCCTTCTCCAGCAGGCTCTGATGCCTGAATTTTTCCAGGGCGTCCGCGCCGTTGGAAATGAGTTCCCGCACAAAGATTTCCCGCTCCGTATAAAGGGAATGGATGACTATATCCAGTAGTTTCTTTACTTCCGCCTGGAATTCTTTTGTTTCCGTTCCGGTTTTTTTCTTGGCCATTTAGCGTGCCTCCTATTATCTTTATTATTTTGTCTTACGTAATTAATTTGGCAAAGATGATAATCATCCTGGGCGTGCTGTCAAGAATTCGGCCCCTTTAGTCATGCGTCCGGACTGTTTGCACAAAATATGAACTGGCGCTGAAAAGACTTTTATGAGAATTATAGCTTTCGGGGATATTCACATGGATACCGGTGAAGCGGCAAATATCCCGGGCATTAACTCTGCCGACTTTATCATCATCACCGGCGATATAACCAATTATGGTTTTAAACCGGATGCTGAAGCAGTGCTCAACAGGCTGCTGGCCGTCAACAGCTCCATTTTGGGAGTGGCCGGGAATCTTGACCAGCCGGATGTCGCACGCTATCTGGAAGATATCGGCATAAGCCTGCATGGCAGCGGCAGATTAGTTGACGGCCTGGGTATTATGGGTATGGGGGGCTCAAACTATACCCCTTTTAATACACCATATGAATTCAGCGAACAGGAACTTGCTGCTTTTCTCGCTGCCGGATTTGCCCGTATTGCAGATGCGAAAGATTTCCTGCTTGTCTCGCACACACCACCGGTGCAGACGAATACCGACCGTCTTGCAAACGGCAACCATGTGGGCAGCAGGGCAGTAAGGGCCTTCATAGAAGAAAAGCAGCCCCTTCTCTGCTTGACCGGTCATATCCATGAATCAAGGGGGCAGGACAATATAGGCAGAACCCTTGTGCTTAATCCCGGCATGCTGAAAGACGGCGGCTACATTGAAATCCTTTATGAAAACGGAGAGCTTTCCGCTGCACTCCATCCTTAATAGAAAAAGGTATTGGCTCAATTATGGAAAATCCAATTGATACATTGATCATCGGCGCAGGCCTTTCCGGACTCACTGTTGCCCATTTTCTGCAGAAATTCCAGCCCGGGGCAAAAATCTGCATCCTGGAAAAAGCTTTTACTCCCGGAGGCGCCATACGTTCATTTCATCAGGACGGTTTTCTCGCTGAATGGGGGGCCCACGGTTTTCTTGATAATGTCGAGGCCAGCAGGGAGCTCCTGGTTGACACCGGCCTGGAAAAGGAGGCCCAGAAGGCGCCGCTGGGTAAGTTTGTCCGTTATATCTGCTTAAACGGCAGACTGAACCTGATCCCCCAGAATCCCAAGAAAATCATCAGGTCGAACCTGGTATCACTTCCTGCCAAGCTGCGTGTCCTGGCAGACCTCTGGAAAAAACCGCGTCCCGGGGAGCAGACTGTTGCCGATTGGGCGGCATACCGTTTCGGCCCCAGCCTATTGCCCTTTGTTGATGCAGTCTTAACCGGCACCTATGCCGGCGATTTAAACCGTTTGAGCATTGATGCCGTCTTCCCCGGCATACGGGATCTTGAGCTGGAAAAAGGTTCTGTGATCAGGGGGTTGCTGCAGAAAAGAAAAGCGGCCAGGGAAAAACCGCAGGCTGCCTCCAAAATGGCATTGCCGGCCATGATCAGTTTTCCCCAAGGCATGGGCAGGCTGCCCGAGGCCCTGGCAGCAGGAAAAAATTTGCTCTGCTCAACAGAGGTTGAAAGCATTCATAAAAATGAAGATGGTTGGAAGGTCAGGACTGCCGGTATTACCTACCGGGCGGCTACTCTCGTTTTAGCCTTGCCGGTCAACCGGTCTCTTTCCATGTTGCACGATGCTTCCGGGCTGACAGGTGAGGCGCCACCGCTGGCCTTCATACCTGAGGCCAGAATCGTAACCATCGCCATGGGGTTCGGAGAAACCGCTGAGATCCCCTTTGGTTTCGGGTATCTGGCGCCTGAACAGGAAAAACGCTTCGCCCTGGGAGCACTTTTTTCGACCCATATGTTTCCTGGCCGGGCCCCGGAAGGGCATATGCTGCTTGAAGCCCTTGTCGGCGGTAGAAGGCACCCGGAGAAACTGGAACTGGCCGATGATGTCCTGGTGCGGGAGACATACGCAGACCTCAAACAGCTCATCCACCTGCCTGATCCCCCGGTGTTTACCAGGGTGCTGCGCTCAGAACATGGCATTCCCCAGCTGGAAATAGGCTATCCCGGATTGCTTGCCTGGCGCGACAGGCTGATTGCAAGCAACAGGGGATTATACGTCTGTGGTTTCGGCTGGGAAGGGATAGGAATTAATGATATGACCAAATCAGCAAGGCGGGTAGCAGCTGCGATCGCTGCCGGTGAAGCCGCGAAAGGGGAAACAGAAGTTAAGGGGGTTTATTTCTAGTCCGAAAAACTCATAAGCATTTATGTTTCTGAATTAATTGGGTTAATCTGGACAAAAAGGGTTCAGAAGCCAGAAAGTACCAGGAAAAACCGCTAAGATTTTTTCAAGGTTATATGAAAGACATTAACAGCTCAGGCAATGAACTGTTTACGGGAGGCAAACATTGTTGTTTTCCGGATCCTGGCTTCTGAACCCTGCCTGCCCATAGTGACCGACAATTTTTTTATTTCTGCAGCTTCTTGGCCAGGAGCTCCACCTGCCCCCGGATGCTGCCATTGCGTGACATTGCCTCGGTAATCACCCGGACGGAATGCAGCACCGTTGAATGATCCCGATTGAATGCCCTGCCAATTTCCATCAATCCCTGCTCAGTATATTTTCTTGCCAGATACATTGAGACCTGGCGCGGGAATGTAATAGTTTTCTTGCGTGATTTCGACTGCATATCTGAAATGCTGACCTTGAACTGCCTGGCGATGAAATCCCGGATGAATTCTGCGGAAAGCTCCTGGCTGTTGCCGATGATCTCTGCCACAACCTCTTTAGCCATGGCAAGGTCGGGACATCGTTTCAGCAGGGAAGATTTGGCTTTGAGCCCCACAATTGCACTTTCGAGCTTGCGGATATCGCCCTTGATGCACTGGGCCAGGTATTCCACCAGGTCTTCTTCAAGCTGCAGCTTACAGTTTGCCGCCTTGCGCGCAATGATGAGCCTGCTTGTCTGCAGGTCTGGAGGATTGATTGTTGAAATCAGGCCGGCAGACATGCGGGACCGGAACCCCTCGTCAATATTCGTCAGCTCCCTGGGGGCATTGGACCCGGTTAAGATAATGCGTTTGCCTGATTTCATCAGAACATCAAGCAACTCGTTAAGTTCTTCCTGGGTCTTGACCTTGCCGGTTAAACTCTGGACATCCTCAATGAGCAGAACATCACAGTTGTTGTGATATTTCGTCTTGAATTCATCCATGGTGTTGGACTTGATGCGGGATACCATCTCAGATGAGAATTGCTGGGCTGTCAGGTAATACAGCCTCGTTCCAGGAAAATTACTAACTATGGTGTGGGCTACGGCATGGGTAAGGTGGCTTTTGCCCAGACCGGTGCCTGCATTGATATACAGTGATGGCCCATAGGATGTTTCGCCATTGGCAATGGCCTGACAGGCTGAATGGGCCAGGAGGTTGGATTCGCCTACCATGAATTCGGCAAAGGTATACCTGGGGTGAAGATTTCTTATATTGGAATAGGCCTCAGGTATTGCCGGAAGGCGAAGCTGTTCCCGGGTGGCGCTCTCCAGCAGTAACAGATTCTGCTCATTTGTACTGGCGGGGCTTATTGAAAAATGGATCTGCGCTGAGGTTTTACCCAACTGCACCAAACTTTCCTTGATAATATTCAGGTAATTCTCCTTCACCCAGCTGCAATAGAATTTATCCGGACACGCCAGTTCAATCAGATTTTCATCTGACCTGATACAGGTCAAGGGTTCAATCCACAAATGCTGAACCGCTTCCGGCAGTTTATGTTTTAACAGTTCTTTGACTTCGTTCCAAAGCATTGAGGCTGCTCCATCCAGAATATAAATTACCGATGACAAATTGTGCCCAAAATTTGTTTGCTCCAACTGCAGTGTTCCTTTCTCCACGGAACGAAATTGTGCATGATATAACTACAGAGGAAATAAGACTGTAATTGATGAAAAAATTATGCAAACAAAACAAACTCAACAATTACTCTTAGGACAAATTTTTTAATAGAAACTCGCATGGTCGTCAAAGACGATTTAAGATGATTTTGCTTTTTGAGCCGATCCAGTTTTCAACAATTTCCTGTTCCACTCTATTGCTGAATCTGCAAAAATTAAACCCGCGAATTGCGCCCAAAACCATACTTTTCAGGAAATGTTAGATTTGTATTAAGATTATATGGAGTTATGAGACAGGCTGGCCGGTTTAATAAAAGTTGTTAATAAAAATTAGATCTCGATAGCTCCAGATTTCTCCTTTTTTCTCCCAATAGCTTATTTTTTTATTTTTTTTCCAGAAAAAATAAAAAAAAGCTTTTTTTTATTTCCAGAAAAGCCAAAGTGCCACTTTGTGGCACTTTATTCTATACGCGGGTAAACATGTATTTTTTGGGAGATGCTTCATTTTTGTGCTAGGAAAATTTGTCCGCATTTCCACCACTTGAATCTTTGACTAAGCGGCAGATTTACATGAAAATGGGATAAAAAATAAAAATAGCTGTCAATCTATGGTCCGGGCAAAGGTGAAGACATTTACCTCGGCAGCCTGGTTTTTGTAAAGAATCCTGGCACATTCATTCACCGTCGCCCCTGTGGTATATACATCATCGACCAGGAGGATCTTTTTATTTTTAATTTTTTCAGGCCTATTGACCCTGAAGGCATTTCTCACATTTCGTCTCCGTTCATTACGGCTGAGCCCTGTCTGGGGTTGGGTCCAGGAATGCCTCATAAGGACATGCGGGTCTATCCTGTCCCTGCTGGCAGGGAATATTGCCCGGCAGAGCACGAGTGCCTGGTTAAAACCCCTATGACGCAACCGCTTTATATGGAGGGGCACGGGCACAATCAGATCCGGCTGCTCCAGTGGCTGCTGCGCAAAGTATTGTTGCGCCAAGGCAGCAAAGGATGCAAGACCATGCATTTGGCCTTTGTACTTGAACATCTTGACAGCTTCCGTCACAGGTGACTGGTAACGCACAACTGCCCGGGCCTGTTTAAAGTGCCAACCTTTTCCAAGGCAGAAACTGCAGAGGTGGCTTTCTCCGGCCGCCCTGTCAAACGGCTTGCCGCACCTGGTGCAAAACGGTTCCAGGAGCAGCCGGACATCCTGCAGGCATATTGCACAATAGGATATTTCCCGGCGTTCATGCAGGCCTGAGGCGCAGCCCAAACAGGACAAGGGAAAAAGGATATCCCTTGCTGCCTGCAGAAACTCTTTTACGCCCAGCCGGATGATAACTATCCCATGTTGCCGATAATGGCATCAGCAAAGGCGGAGCATTTCAGTTCGGTGGCATTTTCCATGAGGCGGGCCAGGTCGTAGGTGACCATCTTGCTGGAAATGGTTTTTTCAAGAGCTTCCTGCACCAGAATGACAGGCTCATTCCAGCCGAGATACTCAAGCATCATGACACCTGAGAGCAGGAGTGAGCCCGGGTTCACCTTGTCCAGCCCGGCATATTTAGGTGCCGTTCCGTGGGTGGCCTCGAATACAGCATAGCCGTCCCCGATATTTGCCCCGGGAGCCATGCCGAGCCCGCCGACCTGAGCAGCCAGGGCATCGGACATATAATCACCGTTCAGGTTGGGCATGGCAAGAACAGAGTACTCTGACGGACGCAGCAGGACCTGCTGGAACATGGCGTCGGCGATGCGGTCCTGGATGACAATCCGGCCGGCCGGTCTTTTGCCTTCATACCTGTCCCAGAGTTCCTGCTCTGAAATGGTTACATCGGCAAACTCCTCTTTGGCAAGTTCATAGCCCCAGTTGCGAAAGGCCCCCTCGGTAAATTTCATGATATTGCCCTTGTGCACCAGAGTTACAGAGGGTTTATCGTGATCCTTGGCATACTGTACGGCTTTACGCACCAGCCGTTTTGTGCCGAAAGCGCTTATGGGCTTGATACCGATGCCGGATTGGGGCCTGATCTCCTTCTTCATCTCCCTGCCGATAAATTCGATGATCTTGTCCGCTTCAGGGCTGCCGGCCTGCCATTCAATACCGGCATAGACGTCTTCTGTATTTTCCCGGAAAACGACCATATCAACTCTCTCCGGATTTTTTACCGGGCTGACAACCCCTTGGTAATAGCGGACAGGGCGGACACAGGCATAGAGGTCAAGTACCTGGCGCAGGGTTACGTTCAGGCTGCGGATGCCCTCGCCCACCGGGGTCGTAAGGGGACCTTTAATGGCGACCACATTCTCCTTGATGGCATCAAGCGTTGCCTGCGGCAGCCATTCGCCTGTCCGCTCCCTGGCTTTTTCGCCGGCCAGCACTTCCAGCCACGCAATTTCCCGGCTCCCGCCATAGGCTTTTTGCACGGCTGCATCTATAACCTTGCGGCTCGCCGCCCATATATCGGGGCCGATGCCGTCGCCTTCAATATATGGAATAATCGGCCGAGCCGGAACATTTATCGATCCATCTGCAGTAATAGTAATTTTTTCAGCTGTCACAACCATGCCTCCAAGAGTTAATATAAATCTGTTTGATATTTTTTAAATGATGGGCTACTGGAACCCGTTTTGCAGTTTCTTTCAATTAAAAATCTTTGTTCAGCTTCATTTTGCCATCAATCAAGTCCAGAAGCTCGGCTGTTTTCTGCTCCAACAGCGTGCGGTCCCCCCGGCTTTCCACATTTAGACGCAACACCGGTTCAGTATTCGATTTACGCACATTGACACGAAAGGTCCCGCAGGAAACGCTCAGACCATCGGTGTGATCTTTTTCGCAGGTCGCATTTTGAAAATGGCTTTCAATACGGGCCAGCACTGCATCAGGATCAGCAACCTTGCGGTTGATCTCACCACTCACAGGATAAAGCGCCATGCGTTCGGCCACCATTTTTGACAGCTTCATTTTTTCCCGGCTCATGAGCTGCCAGACCAGGAGCCAGGGAATCATTCCGGAGTCACAGTAGTTGAAGGCGCGAAAATAATGATGACCTGACATTTCCCCGCCATAGAGGGCATCTTCCTCCCTCATGCGCTCCTTTATAAAAGCATGTCCTGTCCGGGCCATTATTGGAATGCCGCCCTCCCTGGTGACAATCTCCCGGGTATTCCAAACCAGCCTGGGATCATGAATTATTTTTCTGGGTTCCCTGCCGCTCCGCAAAAGTTCGCCGGCAAGCAAGCCCACCAGGTAATAACCCTCTATAAAGTTTCCCTTTTCATCATACAGAAAGCAGCGGTCAAAGTCTCCGTCCCAGGCGATGCCGAAATCAGCTTTCTCCCTTATGACAGCCCGCGCAGTATTCTCCCGGTTTTCAGGCAGCAGGGGATTCGGGACCCCGTGGGGAAATGTGCCGTCCGGCTCATGCTGCAGCTTGACAAGTGATATGGGCAGACGCTTTTCAAGAAGATCAATGACCGGGCCGGCGCAGCCGTTGCCTGCATTAACCACAGCCTTCAAGGGTTTTAACAGGTCTGCCTCAACATAGCTCAGGATATGGTCAATGTAGCGGTTGCGGATACTGGTCTGCTTTATGGCTCCCGCGGCCTTAGCCTTTATGAAGGTATTCTCCCGCACCATTTGCTGTATCTGCAGCAGGCCCGTATCGCTGCTTATGGGCCGGGCCTGGCTGCGAACAAACTTCATGCCGTTATATGCCGCAGGATTATGGCTGGCTGTCACCATTATCCCGCCATCGGCATTGAGCGCGCCGGTGGCATAGTACACCTCTTCAGTGCCGCACAGCCCGATGTCCAGTACATCCGCCCCGCAGGATTGGATACCCCTGGACAGAGCTGCACTTAAAGCCGGACTGGAAAGGCGGATATCATAACCGACTACAACTTGCCTGGCCTTGAGAAAGGCCACAAAGGCCTGTCCGACCTTGAAGGCAAGATCCTCATCAAGTTCATCTGGAACCCGTCCCCGGACATCATAGGCCTTAAAGCAACTGAGCCTGTTCTTTTGATCTTCCTGCATAATTCTCTGTTCTGAAAAAAATTTGCTGCGTATTCATAGATTATGTGCCCATGCCGTTTAATTTTTCATACCGCAATAGTGTTTGGATGGCAAGAATTACCGTATATGCCTATGTCCAAGCTTCAGCTTGACTTCAAATAATAGAGAGGGTAAGTACAGTGAGCATACATTCAGGAAAACTGACTGATACAGGGGAAACCCGCAGTGTGGGCATTATGAATAAACAAAAACGCAATACGATGCATTCGGCATAGATACATACTTTTTCAAACATTATGAATAATTCCGGCAAATCACCTAAAATAAGCGGCTTGCTAGTCGGAGGCTCCGGCCTTATCGGCGGTTACCTGCTGCATTATTTCAAGACCAAGACCCCTGAAATCGATGTCAGGGCGCCAAACAGCAAAAAGCTGAGCCTGCGGGAACTTAACGATATCATCAGTTATTTTAAGCGGCATAAGCCTGATTTTGTTATCAACTGTGCAATTACGGCAATCAGAAGCGATGCCTTGCTGTCATACGAGGTCAATTACCGGGGCAGCATCAACCTGGCCCGGGCGGCACTTGCCTTGAATATTCCTTATATTCATATCAGTTCCGCGGCCACTCTGCCTCCGGGTGAAAATTTGACCGAAGAAGACCACCTGCCCCTGGACGCTTCCCTGTCAAACTACGCCAAGTCCAAGCTGATGACGGAGATGACTTTAAGGCACATGCATAAAAAGTACGGCCTGCAGTACACCCTCATCAGGATGGCCATTGTCTATGGCGCCCATGATCATAAGATTCAGGGCATCAACAGGCTGTTGTTTAATATTGTTGATCGGGCCATGCCCTTTATGCTGACCAAGAAAAAGGGGGTGCTCCACTCATATTCCAATGCCAGCAAGGTTCCCTATTTCATTCACCACATCCTGAAAAACCGGGATGCCTTCTCAGGCCAACATTTTCATTTTGTCGATCCTGAACCGGTCGAGCTCGCCAAGCTCATACTGACCATTAAGGCGTACATGAACCTTAAAACCCCGCGCGAGATTTATATTCCTTACCCCGTTGCCAAAGCAGGGAATAATTTTATGAACTGGGTCATAAAGCTTTTCAACCGTCTGGGCTACAGGGCCCATATGCCGGCAGAGATGATATTTCTGGAAAACTTTTACAAGACGCAAACACTGTCCTGCGAGAAACTGAAAAACTCTGGCTTTGTCGATCCTGATCCCCGGGCAACAGTTTTTACTGAGCTCCCCTCACTCATTGAATACTACATCGCGCGCTGGGAGCACCTGAACCTTTTTTCCTCCTTCAGCAGCAAAGATTTCAATTTGCCGCATGCAACGAAGAAAAAGGCCGGGCCGGCTGAGGAACATGCGAAAATTTTCTTGAATTCTCCCGAAAAACTGCTTGATATCATGCAAAGAGAAGGTGTCGGGCCATTGAAAGAAATCCTGTAATCCCTTACTGATGAAATTACTGCAATTTCTCCGGGCAATATTT
>Ga0209536_100011655_pt1 | contig 12851 bp, 8 predicted proteins | sample DeeMarSeWOR28_12_FD_187461 | JGI IMG/M metagenome (GOLD analysis project Ga0209536, IMG submission 187461) | Marine sediment microbial communities from White Oak River estuary, North Carolina - WOR-2-8_12 (SPAdes) (version 2) | ecosystem: Environmental > Aquatic > Marine > Intertidal zone >...
ATTTTCTCTATTGTGAGAACATTCGGCCCCCTCACACCTCCCACGTCACAGAACAGCTCGCCCGACTAAAATCTGCCTGACGAGAAAATAGCTGTTGCTTGAAACTCTTAAACCTGGTACAATGCCACTACGACAGGGATTTTGGAGCAAATATGTCTTAGCCTCAGGGCGACATGACGAGCCCGACCTCGACAGTCGCGTCGATCGTAGCGATTTCACGAAACGGACGCATTCGGCTACGTCGAACAGAAGCGGTCTAATTGGAAAAGGTGACTTTCTTACAAATGAACGAGCGGCCAACTCTGACAAGCCATTGCCGATCGGACGGTTCCTGCGAGATTTCTGTTTTTGCCTCAGTGCTACTGGCCGGATTGATTTTGACCGGGCGAGCCAACGCCAATCAGATTGAAACGGTTCCCAACCCTCACGGAGATCCCACATTGTGCTCGGCGTGTCACACATCTGCCACGGGCGTCCGGGGCACCCTGCGTTTTGCCGGCAGCGCGTCGCAACTGTGTCGGTCTTGCCACGACGGAAAGCTTGCCGCGGCCGAGACCCACCCCGTGGGTATTGCCCCGAGTGCGCAAATGGCCCATAGAATCGGATCTGTGTTTCCGCTGGAGAACGGCACGCTCAGTTGCCTGACCTGCCACGATGTCACCGGGCACTGCAAAGTCGGCCGGCCGACTGCCCTGCCCAACCGCAGTTTTCTGCGAGGAGGCCCCGTATCCCACCCCATCGCCTTCTGCTTCCAATGCCACCAGCGTCAAAATCACATGCCCTTCAATGCTCACGACCAGCTCGAAGCGGGCCAGATAAAGACCGAAACGTGTGCCTGGTGCCATACCGGTATTCCGGACGTCAGATCGCGACTGGCCGAAGGCGCCTCGTACGCACTGCGCAGCGAATCTTTCGGCGTCTGCAACAACTGCCATCTCGTCAACAAGGGCCACCCCACCGGCGACCCTCACATGCACGCGAGGCCTCCAGCCGAAATGATATGGCACATGTCCGCCTATGAGATGCAGCCTCAGATGCATGTGCCCCTCGAGCAACTAAAGGAATACGTGCGGGCAGCTAAACGAAGACCCCGTTCAATCCCGCTGGACGAAAAGGGCCGTATCACGTGCTATAGCTGCCACAATCCACATGAAAAAGGACTATTGCCCAATTGGAATCTTCGCTCAGTCGGCTCCGAGCCGAAACTAGCTACGAACCATCGCCTGCGCGCCCATGGACATATTGCCTGTAGAGCATGTCACGAGAAATGAGGAATCCCATGAAGCACTCAAAAATCGGTAATTATGACACCCCTCTGGATTTGAAGGTCGCAGGTCTGCGCCCTGGTGCGATCCTTCTTGCATTCACGCTGGCACTGTTGCTGCCGCAAGCGCTGTATGCCGTGGACTCAGAGAACTGCCTGATGTGCCATCGGTTTCGGGGGCTTGCCCGCGTGGACAAAGATGGCGACTATCGCCTTTTCTACGTGGACGAGGAACTCTTCAGTCAGGGCCCCCACGCACGGGTCAGCTGCAAGGGCTGCCACGCCGACATAGACAAGATCCCACACGATGGCGCCAAACCGGTGGATTGCCTGCGCAGCTGCCACATCGAAGAACCTACGCGCGAGATCATTTTCACGCACTCCAAAGTGCGTGAGCATCTTGAGGGCAGCGTTCACGCCCTGACCGCCGACGACGGCACGCTGCGAAGTCACGGTGACGATTTTCCCCGCTGCAAGGATTGTCACGACATACCACTTTTTAGGCCGGTGTCGCTATTCAAGACGGTAAGGGCCGGCGTCTCCGACCGCGCTATCAGTCGGTGTATAGTATGTCACTCGGATGAGCACTTTACCCGCTACTTCTACTCGCACGTCACCACGCGAATGCACAAGGCGCGCGATTCTCGTGAGGTTGTGACAATGTGTTCGAGCTGTCACGCCGATCCCGCTCTGGCAAAGCGCCACGGTCTGAGCGACGTCGTATCAAGCTACCTGGAAACATACCATGGCAAGGCGGTCCTTTTCGGTTCGACTCTGGCGCCGGATTGTCTTGACTGTCACTCAAGCAAAGGCAACGTTCACGAGATGCGTGCCAAGACCGACCCGCGGTCTTCGGTCCATCCCGACAACCGCGCCGCCACCTGCAACGCCGAGGATTGCCACAGTTCCGCAGGGCCGGCTCTGGCTTCCTTTGATGTCCACGCCACGCGCAATGCTGCAACGCATAGGCTCGAATTCGGCGTGGCCATGTTCTTCGTCATCATGACACTTGCGATCCTCCTGCCGATCCTGACTCTCAACGTATTGGGCCTCATACGAGAGCTTATTCCAAGTCACGAGGCCGAGGCCGAGATCGAACGCCTTGTAGAAATAGCAGAGAAGCGAGCAGCCGCCGAGGGCGGGCTCCAACGTTTCACACTCTCATACAGGTTGCAGCATGTCTTCCTCGTCACAGTTTTCGTCGTGCTCTGTCTGACAGGGCTGCCCATGAAATTCCCCGAGGCATCGTGGGCCCCGCCAATCTATCAGCTCTTCGGAGGCATCCGGGGCGCTCCAATAGTTCATCGCATAGCCGGCGTCTCTTTGGTGCTCGGCTTTGTATTTCACGTGGGCATGATACTTCTGAATGTCACGCGTTCACTGGCGCGCGAGGGCAAGCTCAGCATCGTCAATTGGATCAAGGCCGTGTTGGCATTGCCCATGATTCCCAAGCCGCAGGACGCTAAGGACATCGTCAAACTAGTCAAGTACGTGTTCTTCCTCAGCCCCGAACGGCCCAACTACGGCCGTTTTTCCTGGAAGGAGAAGCTCGAATACCTCGGCCTCTTCTGGGGCATCGGGCTGCTGGCAGTCACAGGTGTTCTGCTCTGGGCCGAGAGCATCTCGACTCGTGTATTGCCCGGCTGGGTGCTGAATGTCTGCTATCTGGCACACACGTATGAGTCCATTCTGGCAGCGGCACACATCACTCTCGTGCACATCCCCGGCGTTATAGGCAGACCCGGAGTATCGCCGCTTTCGGCCATGATAATCAACGGCAACATCTCGCCGCGGGCGCTGGCTGAAGAACACGGCGGCGAGATCATCAACTGGACTCCGGCAGAGGAGGTCAAATAATGAGTCACAACCAAGCCGTATGGAAGAAGTATCTGCTCGTGCTCTACGTCGGGGCATGGAGCGTTATCCTCGTGGCCGCTTGCATCTGGCTGACCATGTTCCTCGTCGGAACCCTGGGAGACCCCTTCGATGATAAGCAAAAGCACGGCCCGGACCTCGACGCGTTCGACAGTGTTGTCGCACTGACCGAAGAAAAGGTCGTCCGCTATCTCGGAGAATGGGAATTCCTCGAGCCGAAACTCCCCGGACACTTCCATCACGTAGGACGGTGGTACCAACCCGACAAGTGGAACTTTTGCGTCCAGTGTCACGGGCCGACGCCCCACTCCAGAGCACCGCAGCAGCGGGCGTTTCTCAACATGCACAATCTCTTCATCTCATGCCAGGTCTGCCACGTGCAGGAAGCCGAGGGAGTCGCTCCGACTCGTTTCGGCTGGGTAGACATAAGTGACGGTAAGCTGTGCGCCAATCCCAGCATGGCAGAGGGTGTCTGGGGCGAATACGGTGCAAAAATTGTCCCGCTCAAGGGCACCGCAGAGAATCCTCAGCCCGCGACGCTTGATGAGGAAGAGGCTTTCGCAGCGAAGTTCCGCAAGCAAGTAGACAAGCTAAACGACCGCCAGAAGGTGGTGGGTAACAAACTCATTCACCGGCGCTGCATCGAAGAGCCTGTGCGCTGCGCCGATTGCCACAACTCCGAGAAGGCGTACCTTCCGTATACTACTCTTGGCTACTCAGCCGAACGCTCGGAATTTTTGGTCAGTGCCGAGGTGGCCGACCTGGTGGCACGTTATGAAACGTTCTATATTCCGAACCTGCTCAGGACCGACGGACAATCGCGGCAACAGACGGGAGAAGGTTCCCAATGAAACTGACGGGGGGCAATGGCAGGGTGTACACCGCCAGCCAACCATATTACGCTGTGCGACATAAACTCTGCGCAGCCGCAGCGCGGCTGGCGCCGACATCGCGATCCAGAGCAGGAGCTTCGTTCTTTTTCCTTTTGGCTCTTGCCTTTTGCGCTGCCCCCTACGCCCAGGGGCAAGCCGAGTCAGGGCCAGGCGTCAACGCAATTCGCATACGGAACAAGAGCTTGATCGTCGGCCCCAAGGACGAACCGTTCAGCATGCCAAGCGATGCCGCTGTCGGACTCGGCGGCAACCTCTATGTCCTCGACGGTGTACGCCACAGGGTTGTCGTCTACGATCCCGCGGGACAATTTCTGTTTGAATTCGGTGGTCGCGGCGGCGCCGCCGGTGAGCTTCTCTTTCCGCTCGGGATCACAACTACACCGGACGGCAAGATCTATGTCGCCGATTCCGGAAACCATCGTTTTCAGGTCTTTGCTGCGGACGGAAAAGCGTTGGAAGCGGTCTCACTGCCAAGCACGCCTTCGGGCGCGCCGCCGGACCCGACGGACGTGTCCGTGGATACGACGCGATCGAAGCTCTATGTCACTGACAACGATAACCACAAACTCCACGTATACAACCTCTCGCTCAACAGCTTCGAGCAACCCTGGGGTGGCCCGGGGCAGGGCCGACGGCAGTTCCGATTCCCATTTCTTATTGACATCTCCGAGCAGGGATATGTCCTGGTGGTCGAGCCGATCAACACGCGGGTCCAGGTTCTCAACCCCAACGGCAAATTCGTCAACTTCATCGGGGCCTGGGGCGTCAAACCCGGCCAGCTGTTTCGACCCAAGGGTGTCGTGACCTTCGAAGATCGAGTTTTCGTGACCGACAGTTATCTCGGTCGGGTGCAGATATTTGACATGAGAGGAAACTTCCTGGGGGTGCTGAGCGATTCGGGCGGAGTGCCCGTACAACTCGCCGCCCCTACGGGAATCGCAGTCGACGCCAAACGCCAGCGTCTCTACGTCGTCGAACTCAAGGCAAATCGCGTCTGCCGGATGGATCTGGAGTAAGACGCCAATGGCCAAGCCAAAACTACTTCTCTGGTCGGCATATTTGCCCGGCATGCTCCTGTTTCTTGTGCAGTCTGACTCGAGACCTGTCTCGGCGCAAGAGGCCATGCCCAACTCAAGCAGAGAATGTGCTATCTGCCACATTCGATGGGTAGACGCCCTCGTTAGGAACACTCCGCAAGAGAATCTCATGGAAACCGTCCTTGATCGCCAGGCCGGCAGCGGCGAGATGTGCCTTTCGTGCCATGACGGTTCGGTCGTCGATTCACGCTTCAAGGTCTGGTCGACCAGCCACCACAGTACCGACTCGGTGCCTTCGCCTGCAGTGAAGATCCCGACAGATACGTTTCCGCTGGACGAGCAGGGTCGCATGACGTGCGCAACATGCCACACAGCACACGCAGTGCCCGATAGTTCTGATCTCAAAACAGTGATTTTCCTGCGCCAGCCCAACGTCGACTCCTCGCTCTGTCTGGCCTGCCATGGCGAACACGCTCAGAAGAACGCATTCCAGCATCCTCTGGGCCGCGCGGACAAACCTGTGCCGCAGGTGATCCTGGATGCCGGCGGCAAGACGTCAGCCGACGGTCACATGGTTTTCTGCCAAACCTGTCATGAACCGCACGGAGCAACTAATGCCGCGATGCTAGTCTTGCCCCCTTCGACGCTGTGCATCGCCTGCCATACGGACAAGGCACCTGAGACCAGGCCCGCGGCCGGCGCGCCCGTGCACAGCATCGGCCAGACATATCCCGGTTTCGAGCCGCCAGTATCCCTGTTGGAAGAGAGGGCAACTTTTGGCCCGAACGGCGAGCTTGGCTGTCTGTCATGCCATCGCCTTCACGACGCTTCGGGCGCCAGGCCCCTGCTGATTCGAAAGAACGAGGATAGTTCACTTTGCATCGAGTGCCACAAAGAAGAAGAAAAGGTCATCAATTCCCGCCACGATCTTCGCCTCAGTTCCCCCCAGACGCTCAACGCAAGCGGTCAGAAGCCCTCCGAAAGCGGCCCCTGCGGTTCATGTCACCGCATCCACGGCTGGGCTCGCGATGTCCCCGAGACGAACCGACCACACAGCTCCGGATGCATGGAGTGTCACAACGTCGGCGGACCGGGATCACACAACCGGCCTTATGTCGATGCTCATGCCGTTGGGACTGCTCTGTCGGAAGATATGTCCACCATTCTGCCCCTGGACGCGGCCACAGGGAGCATCGGCTGTCTGACTTGTCACGACCCTCACTATCCCCGCGCGTTAGAAGTCGGGGTCGAAGAGGCCGATTCGCATGTTCCCGAGCCGCGATCGTTCCTGCGACACGAAGGCTCGCAACTGTGCGTTTTCTGCCACGATAAGATCGGCCGATCACAGCGGGCGCCGCACGAGCCGGCGGAGTTCACGCCGGAGGTGCGAGAAGAGCTTGGGCTGCATCGATCGGTGGGCCCCTGCCGCGTCTGCCACACAACCCACAATGCTCAAGGCCCTCACCTCTGGACAAAGGAACCCATTGCAGATTCCTCAATAGAAAATCGAAAACCGAAAATCGAAAATGCACTTCTGGTCCCAGATCTTTGTGGTACCTGTCACCAGGACAAGGTGGGACTAAGCAACTCCGTGCATGACCCGGGAACAAACGAGTGGGCAAGCAATCTGGGTTTCACATCCAAGGGCTCTTGCATCGACTGTCATCCGGTCCACGGCAAGAATGAAAAAGACAGCGTCTGGGCATCTCTTGGCGATGGAGCCAGTCCGGCACAGACCTGCGAGAACTGCCACCGACCAGGCGGGCCGGGGAAGGTCATGGAAACACCGCACATGGGCAAGGTGATTTCCGATTTGCGATTGCCGATTGGCGATTTTCCAGCAGGAAATCGAAAATCGCACATCGAAAATGTATTGAAGCTGAGCGATGACGGGCGAATACTCTGCACAACCTGTCACGACATCCACCAGCAGCCCCAAAGCTCGAAATTGCTCAGGACCACCGTTGGCGACCTCTGCGGCCTCTGCCACCAGGATAAGCTGGGCATACAGGATTCGGTACACGATCCAGGAGCAAACGAATGGGCAGAGGAGCTCGGCTTCGTCTCGCAAGGCTCCTGCGTCGACTGCCACCGAATCCACGGCCCCGCGCGACAAGGCGGCGTCTGGGAATTCATGCCAAGTGAGGACACGCAATCGCAACTTTGCGAAATCTGTCACCAGGCCGCAGCGCCGGGCAAACCGGTGGAAACACCGCACGTCGGAAAAGCTCTTGCAGGTGACTCAGGAGAACTCCCGTTGGGCAACGACAGGCAGATTCTGTGCACGTCATGCCACGACATCCACCAGAAACCGCCAGGTGCGAAACTCCGGGCCTCACGGCAGGATTCGAGCCTATGTTTATCTTGCCACTCGGAATTCGCCGGGCTCCTGGATACAGGCCATGATCTGAGGAACTCGGCCCCAGCGGTGCAGAATGTGCGGGACGAAACAGCCGGCGAATCCGGGCCCTGCGGGGCCTGTCACACGGTGCACCGCAATTCGCGGTCAGGTGGATTCTGGGCGCGAGGCTCAATCTCCAGAAGGGACTTCGGCCGTTCGCTCTGCACGTGCTGCCACCGCGAGGATCAGTGCGGAGCCGAACACATTCCGATGCATACGGACCATCCCGATGTTCCTCTGCAGAACCGTATTCAAGCCGGCCAGCCGGGCCACATGCCAACCTTTGATGTGAGTGGTGAACCCTCGGCCCAGGGAGCGATTTCCTGCCTGACGTGTCACGAACCGCACACAGCCGCGGCCACTCCGGAGCTAAAGACGGGGGCCTCCGAGCACCGCAACAAGTTCCTCAGGTCCGCCGGGCACCGGCAGCTTTGTGCCGATTGCCACGGAATCGAGGCTCTTTGGCGTTTTCTCTACTACCACAAGGACCAACGCAATCCACACCCCGAGCGAGAAATGGACCCGCTCTCGGTCGAGACCAAGCCGTGAAACCGGCGCAGCGGTTATTTGCAGTGCGTTGGTATCTTGCCTGTGATCGCTGAAAATAGCAGAGTTTTCCTGCAATTTTCTTGCAACAGGTGTTTGTCTGATGTAAATTACGCGATGTTCTGTCGAAGCGGTTTTTGATCTCATGTTTGGATTAACGCTTAGAGGGCAGGTAGCTCAGTTGGTAGAGCAACGGACTGAAAATCCGTGTGTCGGCGGTTCAAATCCGCCCCTGCCCATTGCAGGTCCTTTCCCCAGAGGTGCGTAGCGCCTGTCTTATGTACTTGATTTGTCCAAAATAGCCCCTGAGATAGCCGCGCAACAAGAAACCCGAGTGTCTCAATGACAGCCTCGTGCGAGTTCAACGCACAGGCTCTCAAAGCTGCAGACGATTATGAGTATGCTCCTCTATTGAAATTGGCGCGGTCGTAGCATCGCAAATAGTGTTTGCAGTCTGCGACCAGCTTGTTTGTGTATGGGTGAATCCGTCTCATTCGATCTCGAGAGCTCTGGTTAACCCGACCAACGGACAGGCAAGCCGTTGGTCACTCAAGGGACGATCATCATTGAGGGCTTCGGATGTCGACAGCTTCCAGTTGAGCCTCACGCTTTGTCTTGAATTCTGCGCCCTGTTTCCACTGGGGATATTTGTCTGCCTCGGCAACACGGTACCCAACCATCCAGTAGTATTGAAGTTGCTGGACGGCTCCGCTCATATCCCAATCCGGACGGACTATATCCGAGGGCTTGTGGTAGTGCTTTGAAATGTACTCCTTCATAATTTGCATACCATAACCCTCGGGTTTGCCCACATAGTCAACACCGTCACGGCTCGAAAGAGCGGGCACTCCCTGTTTTGCAAATGGGAAATGATCCGACCTGTAGAAAAGTCCTTTCTCCGGTGTCGGATCAGGCTTAATTACCCTTGCCTGATCCGCCGCTACCTGTGTGGCAAAATCGTCCAAGTCAGAATTGCCCAGTCCCACGATCACCACGTCCGATGTCTTCCCATAGACGTTCAGCGAATCCATATTAATCACACCCAGCGTCCTTTCGAGTGGGTAGATTGGGTTGTCCGCATAGTATTTCGAGCCTAGCAGGCCCTGTTCTTCAGCCGTGACCGCGAGAAACAGGATCGACCGCTTTGGGGGATTTGGCAGGCCCGAAAATGCACGGGCAATCTCAAACATGCCACCTATGCCTGTAGCATTGTCTATCGCACCATGATAGATGCTGTCGCCGTCTATCTCCTCGCCAATCCCAAGGTGGTCCCAGTGCGCGGTATAAACAACATATTCATCTTTCAACTCAGGATCGCTGCCTTCAAGCTTGCCCAAAATATTGCGGGAATTGATGGCCCTGATAGTGTTGCTGATCCGGACGGATGCAGTTATTCCGAATTCGACAGGCTTAAATTCGCGGGTGGCGGCACTGCCTTTGAGGGTATCGTAATCCTGGCCGGCCATCTTGAAGAGCTCATGAGCCTGCTCCAATGGTATCCAGCCCTCTGCCTTTGCCCGGCCCATGTTTTTGTCGGGTGCGATCAAATCGAATTTTTCACCGAGGTTGCCCTGGACCACCGAGAAGGGATAGCCGGCGGGCCCTGTCTCGTGCACGACAATGACACCTGCAGCTCCCAGCTCAGCCCCGATCTCATATTTGTAGGTCCAGCGTCCATAATAAGTCATGGCCTTGCCACCGAACGTTTTCGGATCAAGCTTTGCCGGGTCTTCTGGATCCGGAATCGGCGGGTCGCCCACCAGCATGATCAGAGTCTTGCCTTTGACATCTACTCCCTTGTAATCATCCCAATCGTATTCGGGCGCCTTTACCCCATATCCTACAAATACGACCTCGGAATTCTCCAATTCTGTTGAGTCAACGACGTGTTTGGTCCAGGCCACGAAGTCATCTTTGAGCTTTAGACTTCGTCGCTGTCCTTCTCTTTCAAACGTCAGGGCCATATCCGGATTTGCAGTGATCCCAACGAGGGGCACTGCCTGGATAAACGTCCCGTCGGTGTTGCCCGGTTTGAGCCCGATCTTATTGAACTGCTCAACTATGTACTTCACTGTCTTGTCTTCACCATTCGTACCAGGACCTCGACCCTCAAATTCGTCTGATGACAGAATCTTCGTATGCTCGAGAACCGCATCGGCATCAATCTCTGGAAATGCCACTGTTCCGATTTTCTCAGTGCCCCCGCTGCAGCAAACGAAGCAGAATCCTGTCAGAAACAAAGCCAAATAATTGATCGCTGCCTTCATATAAGTCTCCTTCAACTAATAGGGGTTTTGGCCTCCATGGGCAGGAGTAATTATAGCCGACCTTTCAGTCTCGCTCAATAGATCTTGACCAACGACTCTCAATGCGCCAACCGTTTGTTGTGATACGAGGGCAAAACGCAGGACAACATGTCTCGGAGTCAACATCAGCACCAAAGACACAAATGTCCAAACCGACCTTCGACATGCCAAAAAACAATCTTGGAATCATCGCCCTCTTGATGATAATATACCCTTCAGGGTAGTAAATGCCCGCGAGCAAAGCCATAAACTGTTATTTTAAGGCCACTTACCCGCGCAGGAACGGGAATCTTAAGTCGGGAACACTATATTGCAGAGCCGCTTGCCCTCGCAGGAACGGAAGTCTTCTACCGGGAGCAGTACAATTCGACTACTGAGTTCCAAATGACGGCTGGTCGTGAACAACCTGAGTCTTTGATCATTCGTCCCCCGAGCGAATGGCGCAGTATGCTCGTCCGCCTGACACGCGGCTGCCACTGGAATCGATGTCGCTTCTGCGGCATTTACCCAGCCCTCGGAGAGCCAACCTTTTCTGCCCGCACGGTCCCGGAAGTAAAGAGGGACATCGACATGCTCAGGGCGCGGGTTTCCAGAGCCACGACAGCCTTTCTCGGTGACTCGGACCCGCTGCAAATCGGTCTGGACGAATTCATCGAGATAGTACGTTACCTGCGGGGCACATTTCCTGAAATCACCCGGCTGACGTGTTATGCACGGGCATCCACGCTTTGGAAAGCAAAGGAGCGGGGAATCAGACGTTTGGCAGAAGCAGGCTTGAACCGGGTACACATCGGCCTGGAATCCGGCGATCCCACTACCCTCAAATTCCACCGCAAGGGGCAAACGCCGGAGATCGTTGCTGCCACAGGCCAATGGCTCAGAGAAGCCAGTATCGAGGTGTCGTTTTATGTTCTGCTCGGCATGGGCGGTCGCGATCGCTGGAAGCCGCACATTGACAACACCGTCCGGATAATCGAGAACGTGGATCCCGAGTTCGTCCGAATCCGACGCATCTGGCTCTATGGGTCGGAAGACTCAGAGCATTCTCCGCAGTGCCCGCTCTGGGAAGACATCCGGTCAGGGGCCTTCATTGCCCAGACCGCAGAGGGAACCGTACTGGAACTTCGACGGCTCATCGATAAGCTAGAAGAGGTCGACACATTTCTAACGTGTGACCACGCCAATAACTACGTGTGCGTCGACGGGCACATGCCGCACGATAGGTTAGCCATGCTGGAGGTGATCGACCGGTTCCTCAGCTTGCCGGAGGCAGCCCGCCAAGCCCACTACGAGGCCGTCGGCTCCAGTATATGAGAACACCACATGCCGGCGCAGCGGCCTGAAAGTGCACGTGTGGCATCAGTCAACAGAGCCGTCCACCTCTTTCTCACAACACAAAAGCAAGACCGCCTTCTCACTTACGCGCAGACCCGGGCGAAGAGCAACGGATCAAATCTCCGTTGCTGCACCAACTGAGGCACGACCCAGAAAACTCCTAAGTCGTTGCACCGCAAGAACATCCCAATCATGCGTTAGTCCACATTTTACTTGAGTCACTATGCGCGTGCCAAGTGTGTGCCAAATTTCTTGACACAGCGGAGCCCGAAGTTGCCCGTGCCCGGTCGATCAAATCATCTGAAACCTCAAGGTAGAACTTGTGCGTGGTCTTGAAATCAGCGTGGCCTGCAAGCTTCATAACATCGAACTCGCTCATGCCGTTGCGGAACCAGTTGGTTCTCGCCGTATTCCGCAGATCGTGGAATCGCCTGATCCGGACAGATGCTCGCCGTAGTATCTTGTCGAAGTTCGGCTTGAAATTGCTGATAACCTTGAGCCTCGAATCAACCAGCGTCCAACGACCCTGTCTCCGCAATCGCTGTATCTTGTCGAATCGCTGCGTCGGTACGAAGATATACGCATATCTATCCGGCTGGCTCGCCTGATGCTCTGCCAGCTCGGCAACCGCTTCGTCTGTGAGAGGAAGAGTCCGGCGGTCCGTGTCCGTGATGAGCCACCTCCACGTTTGTGCCGTATCTGGCTTCGGTGATATATCGATAGTCTTGGCCTCGAAGTCAACATCCCGCCACGTGGCATTGAGCAACTCGCCGCGGCGCATTGCAGTAACCAACGCCGTGTGAATCAGTAAATCCCACCGTAACGGCTCTCGATGCTGCTGCGACGCCTTCAGGATGGCCTCGCACTCTTCGGCGCTGTAAACCTCGATCTTTCTCTTGGTCCACTTTGGCTCATCCAAATACCTCATCGGATTCTCGTGCAGTTGACCGCGTCGCACGCCCAGTTGAAACAACCGCTTGAGTGATCGTACCTTCTCTCCTACAGTCCCCGGGGTGTTGCCCTTGTCTAGACAGGCCTGCCTGAATAGCTCACCATGTGACAGCCTCACCTTCTGGAAGTCGATGTTACCGACAACCTCGATAAACTGCTCCATCGCCAAGCCATATTCGTAATGCGTGCTTTCTCGAATCTGGTCGCCTGTCCTGAGACGACTGTCTACCAGAAACTCGCTCA
>Ga0209536_100011657_pt1 | contig 12850 bp, 27 predicted proteins | sample DeeMarSeWOR28_12_FD_187461 | JGI IMG/M metagenome (GOLD analysis project Ga0209536, IMG submission 187461) | Marine sediment microbial communities from White Oak River estuary, North Carolina - WOR-2-8_12 (SPAdes) (version 2) | ecosystem: Environmental > Aquatic > Marine > Intertidal zone >...
AGCTCAAGATACAATATTTAGATTGAGGAATGGTGAGTTAGAAGACTTAGGAAGTTTACCATATCCAACCCATACAGATTCTAATTATACAAGTGGACGAAGGGAAAGACAATATAATAATTACTCTAGCGGACAATTAGTTGATACATCTGAAATCAATGAGTCACTGATAAATCTATTTAGGCTATTTGAAATATACGATACTGATGTTACAGATGTTAAAACTGGTATCTATGTTATAGATAGAGATGTTGTTCTATTAGTCAAACCAGAAAAGCTAATGAAATTACTTGATAAAGCTGGATTTGAGAGATATAAACAAAAGACAACTCTATACAATGAAGTATTCTATCAATATGAAATCTCACCAATGGAAGATATTAACAAACTAGTAGAGAAATTAGTTAAAGCTGTTAATATCAAGACAGGTGAGGAAGATGATGATGATATAGAATTTACAATAGTTAGTAACAATGATACTGAATTCGATGATGCGTTTATTGATTTAGCTGATACATTTGAATGTGGATTCGAAATAACTAGTAAACGTTATGTTCTTATTTATCCAGAGGAGAAATCTGTGCCTAATTGGATTAAACAATGTGTTAAGAAGAATGGCTTACAATTTCAAAAGGATAATAGATTACAAGTTAAACGTAATAACAATCATCAAATGAGTGGTCTTAGAGGTGTATTGGAAGATATGAATCTCATAAGGAGTGGAATAAATGCGTGATAAAATAAATATATCTGATTGGCTTACACAAGAGAAATCCAAAGTTCAGAGTGGCATTGAATTGGAATTACTTCTATTTGACGCTAGAAATAAAGAACCATTGAACAATATGAATCTATTAGAGAAGATATTATCTAATCTTCCAGCACAGATATATAGAGACCATTATCCATATCAATTAGAGATAAGAACTAAACCTAATACAGATGCATCATCTATTGTAGAAGAGACAAGAAAATTATATCGAATGGCTTCTGCAGAGTTTCTAAAACATAAAATATATGTTATACCTGCACCAGCTATAAGTCAGGGATTTGTGTATTGTGGTTTACATATTCATCTTAGCTATCCAAATATGAAAGATAAGAAAGAATACTACAATAAGGCTATGGGAATGTATCCTTTCTTACTATCATTAGCTGACCATACTAAGAACTTTGAAATAAATCAACTACAGACATCGGAGAGAATTGATAAATCTAGGCATATTGGACTTCCTAGATTAGATTCAAAGTCATTTCTACGTGCAGAGAATTTCGGACCAGGTGATAATCATAAATATAATGATATCATATTTAGTCCAGCAATAGAAGATAATAATAATAGAAGTAGAATGAGGAAACCAGATACTATAGAAGTTAGACTTCTAGATACACCATCTCTCTTTAAGTTCTATGACTTCATTATACACTTTATAATTAATCTAGCTAATAGAATTAAGACTGATAATCTAGCGATAAAACAATTAAATGAAAACCATGCTGAATATACTAATAAGATATCTATGACTAGAATGCTTATGACATCACAAAGATATGGAGTTAATAAGATATTTAGAATGTTAAATGCAGATGTTTGTGAATATCTTGCTGATGAATTCAATCTTAAATTCCCAAGGGAGACTCAATTCGAATATAGAGAAAATCTAGGACTATCAGCAGATGTAAACGGATATCTATCCATGGCAACTAAAGGTGGGTGGTTATAGATTGTAGTATTAGGAAACCCAAGTAAAGATGTAATCTGGAAACTTATGACTGTTCTATTCAAGCAAGGAGAACATTTCTCTTGTAGGAGTAACTGTTCTGGTTGTGGTGGAAAGATAGAGAATGGAGAAGAAGTTATTAGAGTAGTTAGAGGTGCGTATAGAAACTCTAGTTTATATAATTATTTCCATAGGAAATGTTGGTTAATTCTTATGAGAGAAGTATTTAAATTAAAGGGATGGATATGAGATTATCTAAAATGATAAGGAGTGGGGAATACAAGATATCTAATAAATTACTTATAACATATTGGTATCTATTATTACCTTATAATCTGACATTAATGGTATTCCCTCTCCTATTGCTTAGATTTATCATAGGATTAGATGTGCATGCATCTACATTTGTTGGTGTGGTTATGGGAATAATACTTATAATGAAGGCAGGTATTGTTCCAATACCAGAGCAAGAATATATAGAAATTAAATGAGGATAAATATGTGTGGAATAATAGGGTATATAGGAAAGAATGAAATATCAGTAAAACATTTATTGAAGAATGCACAGTTCAATTCATATAGAGGTGATGATGGTATTGGTATTATCTATATGGATAAGGAAGGCAAGTTGAATGTAATTAAAAAGCTTAATACCATAGCTGAATTACTTACAGAAACACTAGACCCAAAGAGAGCGAAGAAACGAGAGAGAAAAGGTTGTTTTGAGCATACCGTATTCGATAAAGAAGGATACGAGAAGAAGGCTGGTAAATTCAAGAAAGAGGCAAGTGAACTATTAGATATTAATTCTAATTTAATCTTTCTACATCACAGAAAAGGTACATATGGTGGAGACGAAGAAGAGAACTTACATCCTATGAAATATAGAAATAGATACTATATTCATAATGGAACTGCTTATGGTATACAGGCTGCAAAAACATATCTAGAAGTAATGTCAGGTATTGTATTTGACAGCGAAACAGATACAGAGGTTATTGGTGTTCTATATCGAGAACTTATGGATAAGTTTAAAGATGGAGATGAAGTATTTGATATACTACAGAATATGTTTCCAGAAGGATGGGGAGTTCTTATAGAAATATGTGAAGACGGTAAGGTTACAGTTATAAAAGATATGTTTAGAGACTTATGGTTATATAGAAAGTATAATGATGGTAATATTCTTATATCTGAACCAACTCCATTTATAGAGAAGTTTGATAAAGCCTATTATCTCCAAGATGGTATTTTAGATGTGAATATGAAACTAATTGGAGATGATTATACAGATATGGCTAAACAAACATTAAGTTGGTGGACTGGCATAGCAGATGATAAAGTCAGAGATATTAAATGTGACATTTGTGGAGATACTAAATTCGTAGTATCTACATTTAACTTTGAAGGTCATAAATATCAAGATAGTAGAGAGGATAGATGTTTTGAATGCTGTATCTTTAATCAACCAAAGGTGTCCACTACTAATGAAGACCAGCAAAAGATAGCTAATAAGAAAGCAATATTAAAATCATATCTAGGAGATGTAAAATGAGAATGTATTTAAGACAAGGTAATATAGTGTTTTCTAGACAATTTGTAGATACACTTAAACAGAATGATATTATCTTGACTAGGAAGAATCATTTCAAGAGGAACTGTATCATTATAAATCATGGTAATACTACACCACTAACTATAAGTAAGAAAGCTGATAAGGTATATCTTTTAAACAAACCAGATGCTATACATTGGTGTTCTAATAAATTACATAACTACGAGATATTAAAAGAATATTATCCAGAAACAACTACAAATCAAAGTGATGTACAACATTATCCAGTTATAGCTAAACCATTACATGGACATCATGGTTACGGTATAAAGAGATTTAACTATATGAGAGACCTTAAAAACTTCTTGAATAAGGTTAAAGAGAAATATATTATCCAAACCTTTATACCAATCAAACATGAATTTAGATTCAATGTAATAAATAGAGAAGTATTTCAAGTTAGCCATAAGCAAAGAGTGTATGATAATAATGGTAATCCTCTCAAAACAGATAATGGTGGTATGGTATTTTCTTACAGGTCTTTAGGTAGTAATGCGAAGATATCCTCTAAATTCTGGAAATACATTAATGGTGTCATAGAGAAATTCCATAATACAGTTGGTTATGATTTAGCTGATTACTGTATAGATGTTATTAAAGGAGAAGATGGTAAATACTATCTTTCTGAAATGAATTCTGCATATGGTATAGGTCAATATACATTAGAGAAACTTATAGACCGTATTGATGCATTATATGAGAATAATCATTTGGAGAATTATAAAGTGAGATAATGAAATTAAAGATATTTACTAAGGGTAAAGTCGGTAATCTAGATATATTCACATATCTATTAAGAGATATAACTACTGAAATACAGAAAACATTAGAACTTAAAGATATAATAACTACTAGGCTAATAATACCATTAGTTATGACCGAAAATAGTGATTTAAAGAGATTAACTAATGAGATAGAAGACTATTCTCTTTTATCTGATATCAAGATGAAGATAGAAAATATAACTAAGATGGGATTTGAATTAATCTTAGATGGTAAATTAGGAGACATACTAGGAGCAATATTAACTCTTGATATAAATAAGAGATTTAAGAGATTAGATATCTATATTAGAGAGGATATCAATATGATAAAGGATTTATTAGGTAAACACTCTAATAGATTTGATACTGGAAGGTCATTAATAATTAAATATCTATCCATCAATAATGGTAATCTATCATTCAATGATGTATATAGGGTACTACAACGTGAATACAAGAAGACTGAATTAAGAAAGTTTCTACCAGATATATTCAAAGAGGTGTATGGATTTAGTATGGAAGAGGCTAAATATTCAGCTACAGTAAATAAGCTAGATTTAGAAAGTATAGATGATACTGAGTTGAAATCAATGGAAGATGATTATGCTATAAGAATACGAGATGTAGAGTACGAAGAAGTAGCACCAAGAGTACAAATAGGAGGATTGAGATAATGGATTATATAATGGCTATAGAATATAGTGAATGCGATTCAAAGACTCAGAAACTATGTTTATCTAAACATCAAAATGGAGACTGTAAGAAATCTCTATTTAACTGTCACTATCCTATGAAAATTAATCCTTTATGTATGAACAAGAGGATAAATGATTGTAATAGGAATTGGAGAATTGAAGAGCATAAAGGTAAGATATATATCTTTTATTCTTGTAATAAGAGATGTAAATATTTCATTACTGATTTTGACTCTGCTATAAAATCTATATTGGAACCTATGAAGTCAGAAGATATCTATTGGGCGAAGGATTTAAAGAAACTATCAAAGGATATCTTTAAGACAGATAAACCTACTACTGATTTTGAAAGGACAGTTAAATTCTTTGAAGATGCGTTCAAATCTTTGAATACAAAATGTACTAGTGAATAGGTGGTTTAATGGCGCTTGTAAATATACCTCTAGATGTATATAAGAGTTTTCATAGTATATTGTATAAGTTTTGGGTTACAGTTAATGGTTCTACATTTGAGACAGCTTTTGTATCTGATAAAACCTTGATTAATGGAGAAAGAGAAATACACCTAATTCAATCTGGAGGTGATTGGATAGATAATATACTTCTAGGATATTATCCAGATACTAAGATATCAGATTTGATTAATGGTGTAGCTAAAAGATATAGTAATGAATTCTATACTAATTTTGTTTATCACCAATTACCAGATATTATATTTCAAGATAAAAGATATAAACCATATGTAGAATATTATGTTATAGATAAAACCCAACATGGATTACATACATGTTTACTTAGATTTGAAGATAACGTATCTATGAGACAAGCTTTAAAACATCCATACAACATAGAGAACCATAGCACTATTATGTTAGGATATGTAGAGGATTGGGAGAAGTATATGACTAAACTTATAAGCATAATAATAGATAATATAACAACTAAACCACCTGAACCAGGACCTGCACAAATAGAGCATATTGTAGATTGGGGAGTTAACATAAATGAAAATGGTAATGTAGAATGGAATCCAAGATATATAAGGATATGATGATATGAGTTTAATGACAAAGATAATGATAGAGAAAGCTACAACAGAATTTATGGATATCTTAAAGAAATTTGATAAGGATAGAACTATTGGTAGCATAAAGAGAAAAGAGATTAAGTCTATATTTAAAGAGAAACTAGGTAACATAAAGATAGAAGAGCTGATGAAGAAGATATGAGCAAAATAGACATATACCAGTGGGATTTTAGAAGAACTAAGAAGAAGGTAGCTGTAGTATCTAGAGATGAATACGAATCAATAAGAAGATTAAGGTTACTATCTATCTATGTTTTCGATAATCCATTAACTGAAGGGTGTTTTACTTGGGATGGTCTATATGATGAGGGATATGTATATGACTGAAGATGTATACAAACATAGGTTTAAAGTATTAAATAATGATAAGACTATATATGTAGTTAGCGATTGGAGAAATGAAAGAGCAGGGAAGAGAATGAAACTATTACTTATGAGATACTTTAAATGGGCATTTGTTCCAGATAGTTGTTATAATCTATCTATAAGTATTAGAATCAAAGATGAGATAAGTTATAATACATCTAGACCACAAGATTTACCTATGTCAGACTACTATGGGAATTATTATGACGGAATATGGTAATAGGATAGTTGGTTATATATTTGAGACTAGATATAGAGTAAGAAGATTTATGGTTATATCTTCATCTTATGACTCAGCTAAATTAAAAGCTATTAAGTTTAATACTCAATATTTACGCTTTCCACCTTTATGGGAAGAGAATATGGACTTGAGGAAAACTAATCCTCTTAAGATTAAAAGTTATCCTCAAGACTTCATAACACAAAGATTCGGGTTAGTGGGGTAACGTGGGTAGCCTACCTTGAGGAATCTATGCAAAAGATGAAAAGGAGACGCAGTAGTTCTGCCTAATCCGAAATCACATTTATAGAGGTGTTATTATGGAATTAAAGATTTATAGATATATACTAGTCAATCCTAACTGGAGTTGGACTAAAGGTATTGGAGTAGTAGGGATGAATGAAGATACTAGTATAAATAGATTAAAGTTACTCGCACAATTAAACTTAAGACTAAAGATGTATCCTAAATATAGAATGATAGAGAAAAGGGAGATGGTATAATATCAAGAAGACCTGATATGTATCTATATAGATTATTAACTTATGGGGGAAATATATACCGAACGATTGGTGTAGTAAATACAAATGAAATGAAAGCTAAAGAGCAGATTAGAAAGTTTATTAAAGCTGGTAAACTTACATATATTAATCCTCATAATATATTATTGCATTACACTAGATGGTTATAATGAATAAGTCATTTCTATTCGGTAGTTGGAAAGTAGTAATTACAGGAAATGGAGAGGAGATTCAATTAACACACATTATGCTTAATACTACATTTACCTTTAAGAAGAATGATTGTCTAGGTAATGTATATTTAAGTGATGATGACTATCCAAATCTAAGTGGTGTATTAGATATGCGTCATCAAATAGCATTATTAGGGATAATGGAGAATATACAATATTAGGATGGCAAAAACTTGTGGAATATGTGGAGAACCTACAATCTTCTATGTTTGGAGCTCTTCAGGAAGATTTGATAGGTCTAAACTCCCAATACAGATGAGAAAGATAGCAATACCTATATGTATGAGGTGTTGCCACGACTTTGGGTTTCTATCTGAAAGAGTAGTGAAACCAGAAAGATATCCAAAGAAAGAAGTAGAGCGTAAATACTTTGAAAGAACTCCATTGGAGGTGAACTCGTATCATCATACATTCTATATAGTCCAGAATGATTGGAATCGATAAATATGAAGAATAAGAAAGTTATAGGAATATTAGCAATATGGGAATATATAATTCTTCTTGGAATACAAGTAGTATACATCAGTTGGAGTAAAGATAAATCTCCCAGTTGACCGAAAAGTATTTAAACTTCAAACGCCATGTAAGTATTAGGAGAAAGAGGTAAAAACAAAAATATGATAATCAAGTTAGACTTTAAAGGAAAATATGAGTTATACAAAGATACTTTCTATGAATTAGTTGAATCCAGAGTGGCTGATATAAGGATGATTAGCAAATCTCTTTTAAAATATTGTGAGTTATTCTATAAGCCATCTGTAGCCAATGCTGACTATATTCTCATAAATATCCCAGATGAAATATATGATAAATATAAACCTTATATAAATGAGGTTTTAGACGATTTAGATATTCAATCTAATCTTATATCTGATGTAGTGATGACTAAATATAGAAGGGAATTAGATGACTTTTCAAAGTGATTTGAAAACTTCCAAAAGAGGTAGACAATATCAATTCGATGAAATGATAAGTGATACAGATATATCTGGTCTTACATATCTTGGTAGTTTATATGATAATAGATTAAAAGAATATAAGATGACTCATGATTTGAATAATCCAGATTACTTTAATGAATATCAATCTTTACAGGAAAGGCGTAAGATGATATCAGAAGAGTTAAAGACCAGAAATGATTTATTAGATATGAATGTTCTCTATACAAAAGATATACACTTCAACGACAATTATGATATAGTGTATAGAGATGATAATGGAGAAATAAAATTATATAGACCTAGCTTAACCGAGAATGGAAGCATAGAAATTATAGATATAGACGAAGAAGATGTCAGAGAATAATTATACCAGAGACGAACTAAATATACTTATTAAGAAACATAAAGGAACAGAATTAGAGAAGTGGTATGCTTCTGCATTATATAAATTAGATACATTAGTTCCTGTAGAGATAGATATAATACTAAATGAAACTACAAATTGCTTCCTAACAGGTAAGCAAATACTTACATTCCTAGGCTTTGTAAATAATAACTTATATACAAAAGAATTACATAATATCTTATCTAACATACCAAATATACATTTACTCAAAGGCAGAGGATATACAGAAGAAATTGTAGCCTTTGGACTTGTATCAGAAATATTAGATTACTATCGTGTTAGATACGATGAAAGTTTAATCATAAGCGAATACGACATAGATATAAATAGATATCTAGACTTGAAGACAAGATTGCACCATTGGTGTATAGTGAATTATTGGAATACTAGAACAATTATAACGTAGATACACTTATCAAAAAGCATAAATTACTTAAATTATACCATTGTTAGCTATCAATCGTGATTGCCCGAGGACGCACGGAAACGCCCTTCTAAGGCATTTAGGTATCGAACTGATACTCTACCATTCGGTAGATGGAGTTTCGCAGCGAGAGACCCGTTTCTGACAATCCTCGTGGATGTTTTGAGGGTATCCTCGATGCCAAATAAGAAAATAGATAAACATATGGCGAAATTCAAAGAAAAGGTAGAGAATTACAAAAACAAACCAGATATGATAGATTACGTATTCAATCTACATCCAGATGAAGTTAGAAAGATTATGAGACGATATAGATTTCGATACTATGGAATAAATCAAGATGATGAATGATGGAGAATATTATGACAAATTATAATATATTAGAAGAATTTCTAAGAATACAAGGTTTTAAATCAGTAAGCTCTCTAAATTCTCATGTTCAAATATATACACATGAGAACGGAATGACGGTAAAGGTAGAGAGATATGGGAATAAAGACAGTTAAGTTTGGAGATTGGGAAATAGATATCTTTCAAGATATACTTGAAGGGGCTAAAGTATCTAATATATCTTTTAGTAATGGAGACGGAGTACAGATAAATATACATCGTACCTTTATTAGTGCTCATACTAGAGATGTGATGCGTATATATGAATAAAGAAATAACATTTGGTAGATGGAAATTGAAACTTCTATCTAAGAATAATAAGACAGTTATACATATATCTGATGATAGATTTGATTGTATGCTTGATGAACATTCCTTCTTTATATCTAATGGAGAAGGTATTATAAAATATTAGATTAATAAATGTGTGAAATGTGTATAAGTAGGAAACAACAAAAGAAATGAAGAAACTAACAGCAGACGATTGGGATAAAATACAGAAGGAAGCCCCTTCTAGATATTTTGTCCAAGGAGTCGAAGATGGAAAGTTAAGAGTCACATTTGACTCTGAAATAGTTTGTGTCCCAAAAGGGGATGAAGACCTTTTAGGGAATGTTTGGCAACATGAATGGGCTAAGAACGAAGCTAAAGTATTCATCAAAGGTTCACCAAAGATATACTCTATGGGTGGAGCTGGATGGTCTTTTATTCGTGAGTTCATAGCTGAGTGTAAAGAACATGGTATTACACCAGAGAGAATACCTGGTAGTGTATTTGATATTACCAAAACAGGTGATTGGACTCAAGAAATAGAATATATAGGAAGAGGAGATACAGAAGGAAAACCTGTAGATGAAATCAAGATTAATGAGAATACTAAAAGGGATGTTCTAGATACCATAAAGGATTTGAAGATAAATTCTCCAGAGTTGCTAACAGGTGGAATTAAGAAACCTGATTTCCTAAAGATTGTATTTATACGTGGTAAAGTTAAAACAACTGATACAGAGTTACTTCTACCTGAATTAGAGAAACAGGGAGTCCTAAAGGTAGAAGACGACAGAATCACAGTTCTATAAAATGACAGATACAGAACAACAAGTTCCAACACGAAAGATATTTGCGCATCATGACGCAGATGGTATAACCTCTGCCTTATTTCTCCAGTATGGGATTGGGGAGGAGTTAGAGGTTGTATTTCCTGAAAAGTTTGGGGATACTTCTAAATGGGTAACTGGCTCTTATATGGTTGATATGAGACCAAGGAACCCAGATATAGAAGGGATTGTGATTGACCATCACTTACCTCATCCTGAACATCATAAATATGAATTAATATCTGCAGAATATCCAGCGTCATTGATAACTTGGGAAACATATAAAGACAAGATACCAAAGAAAGAGTGGTGGAAACTTGCAGTAGGTTTAAGTGGAGATGGTCAACCTGAACTTATGCCTACGGAGGTCTATAAGGAACATCCTAGCTTATTGAAGACCGTGAAATCTTCTTTATATCAAAGATATGGTAGATGGACAGCATCTATGTTCCCTATCTATAAGCTATTATCATCTATGATTAACGCATATTTGAGAAAAGGAGAATATGAATCAGCTTTCAATCTATTGAAATATTCTAAATCTCCAATGAATCTCTATACTTCAGAAGATGCGAGAATAGCAAAAGCTGATGTAAAGAATGAGTATATGGCTCTTCTAAAGGACTCTGAAATAGTAGATTACGGAAATCTAGCTATAGTTCTATTTTCATCAAAATACAGAATGAGTGGGTATGTTGGCTCATCTCTACAAGATGTCTTATCTAATAAGACGATTATGGCTATTAACAAGCGTAATGGTTCATTATCACTAAGGGGAGATTTAGCTACATACTACAGGGATATACTAAAACCATTGGATTATCTAGAGATTGATGGACACAGCGCTTTTATGGGCGGAAAGTGTACTAAGAACTATAATGATTTGCTAGAGGACTTAGATAAGTTACTATGAGGCTAGTTGATGTTGTCTATGCAGATAACATATGTAAAGGTGTTATAGAGGGAGACAAGGGTATAGAATATGTCTCTTCCTATGATGCTGATAATGGCAAGACTTGGTGTACTTGCCCATGGTGGATACTTAATAAGAAAGTAGAAACTTGTAAACATATACTATATCTGCTAGATAATATAGACTTCGAGAAGATGAAACCTAAAAAGGAATTCAAGAACTTCCTTTGTGGATGCACTACTATAGATACAGTATTAGGTAATGGCATACCACAAGGAACGACAACAGCTATCTTTGGCGAATCAGGTCAAGGTAAGACCTTATTATCAGCTCAATTATGTTTATCTTGTATTTCAAATCTTAAAAAGGATGTAATAGTTTTAGAGACTGAAGGGAACAGAGAACAGGATTATCTAGAACTTCTTGCTAGGTTTAGAGATAGATGGAACCTAACAGAAGAAGAGATACAAAAGAGAATACATTTCTATCCTATCATAGAAGACTTTATGAAACAATCAAAAGCTATGGTGGACTTGCTTAAAATGGTAGGTTATGATGTCGAAATTGAGGCATCAAAGAAAGGAGATAAGTTTACTATAACATTCAAAGATATCAAACCATCTATAAAGGAAGAAGACCTCAAGTCATCGGGTCTAATTATCATAGATTCTCTGACAAAACCAATAAAGACATCGGTAGGAAGTAAAACACAGAATCTACCTGCTAGGGCAGAGCTTATAGCTAGATTCTTCGGTAAACTCAATTCTATCGCAGTTAACTATAATATGGCTGTAGTAGTTTTACATCATGCATCTATTAACAAAGCTACGTTCTATACCGACCACGGTAATCCATACGGTGGAGATGAAGTATTCTATAATTCAAAGTATATCTTACAGATAGTGAAAAGCGATATGGCAGCCAGAGCTAAGTTTGCAGAGTGTGAGTGTGAAGGTAAGAGTGCTAAACGAATAATGCTCATTAAACACCCTTATCTACAAGTGAATAAAGAGATGTTCCCTGTTCATCTGAAGAAAGACTACGGGTTTACAGATGACATATAATGAAAGAAATACAGATGACATATAGAGTCCTAAATAATAGATAAAGGAGGTGAAATATGGCAGATACAAAACCACAGTTTAACTTCTTGTGGGCTGTGCTTGGAGGTATAGTATTTTGGATACTATTCACACTTTTGGATAGTACATCTATCTTCTCAGCAGTAGCCAATCTACCAGCAATAGGTCTATTTCTAGGCGTATTAGTTGGCGGATTTAAAGACAAACTGAATCTCTTCTAGATAATATCTAGATTGGATTTGTAAAGCCATAGGAGTTAGGAAGTATAACTTCCTTCCTCCTTCTTTTCTTTTTGGAGGTAATGAAATGGCGAAGAAAGAAATAAAGTTTATAGAGGTTTCACCAGATGATAGTGAGAAGTTCTTTACAGAACAT
>Ga0209536_100011659_pt1 | contig 12849 bp, 10 predicted proteins | sample DeeMarSeWOR28_12_FD_187461 | JGI IMG/M metagenome (GOLD analysis project Ga0209536, IMG submission 187461) | Marine sediment microbial communities from White Oak River estuary, North Carolina - WOR-2-8_12 (SPAdes) (version 2) | ecosystem: Environmental > Aquatic > Marine > Intertidal zone >...
GGATACGTCAGGCGTCTCAATCCCGGCCGTCGATTATTTCAAAGACAAACTGCCGATATTCGGCGTATGTCTGGGCCATCAGGTCATCGTACAGTATTTTGGCGGGAAAGTCGGCCATGCCCCGGAACCGATGCACGGCAAACCCTCAAGAGTCACCCATAACGGAGAAGGTGTCTTTGCCGGCGTCGAAAATCCGCTGCAGGCAGGACGCTATCACAGCCTTTGTGCGCTGGAGCTGCCGGATTGTTTGGAGAAAACCGCCGAGTTCGAGGGCGTTGTCATGGGAGCACGCCACAAAGAGTTGCCGATATTCGGTGTGCAGTTTCATCCGGAAAGTATTTTGACGCCCGCGGGCGGCAAGATAATCGAAAATGTTCTGTCGATAGCAGAAAAAATCAGGGCGTAGTATTCAGCGTTTAAGGAGTCACCAGATGACAACAATAGTCGAATACATAAAGCCGTTACTGCAGGGTGTGAGCCTGGATTTCGAGCAGGCCACGAGTTTGCTGGATGTGATTTTCGCCGGCGAAGTGCCAGAGGCCCAGATTGCTGCATTTCTTACAGCGATGCGTGTCAAAGGGCCGACGGCATCGGAAGTTGCAGGCCTGGCCAAGTCTCTTCGAAGCCATGCTGTCAAAGTCGAGCCCGGCATCGAGAACTTAGTGGATGTCGTCGGAACAGGCGGCGCAGCGGTAAAGACCTTCAATGTCTCGACTGCTTCGGCGCTGGTTGCTGCCGGCGCGGGGGTATATGTCGCAAAGCACGGCAATCGTGCAATAACCAGCAAATGCGGCTCGGCGGACGTGCTTACCGAGCTTGGTGTAAAGATAGATCCCGCCCCCGAAGTTGTTGCCGAATGTATAAGGCAGGCTCGAATCGGATTCATGTTCGCGCCGATGTTTCACCCGGCGATGAAATACGTTCAGCCGATACGCAAGAGCCTCGGTTTTAGGACGGTCTTTAATATTTTGGGCCCTTTGGCAAATCCCGCCGGCGTTCCGTCCCTTGTGCTGGGAGTAGCCGAAGAGGGCCTGATGGAAATGATGGCCGAAGCACTGAAGATGCTGGATACTCGCTTTGCGCTTGTAGTCCACAGCGAAGGATTGGACGAAATCAGCGCAGCAGCGGCTACGAAAGTACTCCAGCTGAAAGACGGCAATATTACGGAAGGCCAAATAATTCCGCAGGATTTGGGAATCAAGCCGGCCGATATAGATAGTTTGATTGTGGCTGATGCAGCGGCAAGTGCGAAGATAATAAGAGACATATTGGCCGGTAAAGAGACCGGTGTCGGCAAAGACATTGTCGTTCTCAATGCTTCAGCGGCAATAATTGCCGGTGGTCTGGCTGAGGATTTTGCCTCGGCGATTAAACTTGCGGATGCTTCTATTGGCTATGGTGACGCCATGGCCTGTCTGGAGAAGTTAATCGAAGTTTCGAACATGCAATAAATATGTTGATAGTGAAAGTTAAAATCTGTGGTATTACCAACATCGACGACGCCGTAGCGGCGATGGATATGGGTGCGGATTTGCTGGGCTTCAATTTTTACCCGGACAGCCCGAGGTATGTCACGCCGGATAAAGCTATGAGTATCATCAACAAGCTGCCGGGTTTTATAGACACGGCCGGTGTCTTTGTGAATGCCTCGGTTGAGCAAATCCATGAGACGAATGCCGTTTGTCATTTGGACTGGGTCCAGTTGCATGGTGACGAAGACCCGGAATTCTGCCGGTCGCTGCTCTCTCACAGTGTCAAAACAATGAAAGCTATACGGGTAAAAGATCGGACGGATATCGAAAGAGCGGATAGCTTCTTTACAGATGCTGTTTTGCTGGATGCCTTCGATCCTGATAAGTACGGCGGCACGGGACTGACGTTTGACTGGAACATCATAGGTCACATCGGCAAGCGTGTATTTTTAGCCGGCGGGATAAATCCCGACAACGCCGCGGCGGCGGTTAAGCTCGGTGTTTACGGAATCGATGTATGCAGCGGCATCGAAGCCGAGCCCGGCAAGAAAGACCACAAGAAAATGAAGAAACTCTTCGATAATATACGACATTTAAGAGGATAAATATGAAACACAGAGGAAGGTTCGGAGATTATGGCGGCTTCTATGTCCCCGAAGTTTTGATTCCAGTACTGGAAGAACTGGAAGAGGCTTTTTATCGCTTTTATGAAGATCCACAGTTCGTAGCCGAGCTTGCGGAGCTTTCGAAAAACTACGCAGGCCGGCCCAGCCCGCTTTATTACGCTGAAAGATTCAGCGAGTACGTAGGCTTCAACGTGTATCTCAAACGCGAAGACCTGCTGCACGGCGGCGCGCATAAAGTCAACAATACATTAGGCCAGGGTCTTTTGGCAAAATATATGGGCAAGACCAAGCTTATCGCCGAGACAGGCGCCGGACAGCACGGTCTGGCTACTGCCATGATCGGCGCCTTGTTCGGGATGGAGACAAAAATCTTCATGGGCGTCACTGATATCGAGCGGCAGAGTGTTAACGTGCATAAGATGAGGCTTTGTGGCGCGAAAGTCATTGGCGTCGAGGGCGGTACGGGGACATTGAAAGACGCCATTAACGATGCCCTTCGCTACTGGACCGCTCACGTGAGAGATACATTCTATCTGTTCGGATCGGCCTGCGGACCGCATCCATATCCGACAATCGTAAAGCATTTTCAAAGCTGCATCGGCAAGGAAGCCCGGCAGCAATGTATCGAGAGGACCGGCAGATTACCTGATATGGTCGTTGCCTGCGTTGGCGGGGGCAGCAACGCTATCGGTATTTTCTCCGGATTTTTCGATGACAAAAACGTTCGTCTAATCGGCGTCGAGGCAGGCGGCAGGAGCCTCAGCGAAGGCAAGCACGCGGCGACATTAGTAGCAGGGCGCGTCGGCATCCTGCATGGAGCAAAGGCCTATCTGCTACAGGATGATGAGGGCCAGGTCGATGAGACCGAGTCGGTCAGTGCCGGACTGGATTATCCGGCTGTCGGCCCGGAGCACTGTTTGCTGAAAGATACCGGCAGGGCCGAATACGTCGCGGCAGAAGATGAAGATGTGCTGGACGTCTTTGAGTTGCTTTCAAAAACCGAAGGCATCCTGCCGGCGCTGGAAAGCTCGCACGCCCTTGCGTACCTTGTCAGCCAAAAGGGCAAGTTAGATCCCAAGCAAGTCGCCATCGTCAATCTTTCGGGCCGGGGCGACAAAGATGTTTCAATCGTGGAAAAACACAGACCACTTATGAATGATTAGTACTTCGAAGAAGGATTTATTTGATGAAGACATATAAGCAGGTTTTTTCGGAACTAAAAGAGCAGAACAGAACGGCATTGATTCCGTTCTTTGTACTCGGCGATCCGGATTTCGATACGAGTCTTGCCGTCATAAAAGCGTCAATCGATGCCGGGGCCGACATTCTGGAATTGGGCATCCCGTTCTCCGATCCGATTGCCGATGGGCCGACGATCCAAAAGGCCGATATCCGCGCGCTAAGAGCCGGGATGAACGTAGCGAAAGCCCTGGAGCTAATCCGGCAGGTCAAGCAGTACAAAGACATTCCAATCGGCCTGCTGATGTACTACAACCTTGTTTACCAGTACGGCGTTGGAAAATTCTTTAATGATTTCCACGAGGCCGGCGTTAACAGCGTTTTGATCGCCGATTTGAGTATTGACGATGCGGATGAAATTACAGGCCCCGCCGCCTCAGCGGGACTTGATACCGTCTTTATGGCAACACCAGTTACTGACCCGGAGAGAATGAAACTTGTCGCTTCAAAAACAACGGGCTTCATCTATACCGTCTCGGTATTAGGCGTTACCGGCAGCAGGGAAAAACTCTCCGATACGGTAGAAGGATTGGTCGGTAAATTAAAAGGGCTGACCGATGTTCCGGTCTGTGTGGGCTTTGGAATCAGCACGCCAGAACATGCCGTAGCGGTCGCAAAATCAGGGGCCGACGGCGTAATAATCGGCTCGAAAATCGTCGGATTGATAGAGAAAAACCTGGGCGATACGGATAAAATCGTTACCGAAGTTTCTGCTTTTCTGTCTGAAGTTAAAAACGCGCTTTAATCACGTCGATTTCACAACTTTTCATATATAGCCGCAATAAATAGCACTCGGTTTGCGTCTTTACATTGTGATTCAGACGGCCAAATGCTGATTTCCGCAGTGGGGATTGGCTGAAAGGTAGCTCATTCACTTATTTTTGGAGGCTAACACAATGAAAAAGTATGCAATTCCAGCCGTTATCATTCTGGCGGTTCTGGCATTAGTCATGGTTTCGTTCGGCCAGGCGCAGGATCGGGAGGCCATGCGGGAAAGGTTTCAGAATATGTCCGAGGAGGAGAGGGCCGCGTTTAGGGAACGAATGCGTCAAAGAGGCTTTGGTGGGCGCTTAAGCCGTGAAGACCAGGAAAAAGCCGTCAAGGAGATTGAGGCACAACTGGCCAAGCTCAAAGCTGCGATCCAGGTTGAAAGACCTCAGGGTGGATTTCAGGATCTTTCCGAAGAGCAGAGAAACAAGCTAAGACAGAGCTTCACGGACAGGCGGAATGCGCTGCAGGCAATCGTAACTCAGGTTGCCGCTCTTCAGGGCCGAAGGCAGCCGGAGGCAGAAGATGCACGGTTTATAATAATAAACACCGTCGACATCAAGCCGATCCAGGAAATGGCGGAGAAAGAGAAGGCCAAAGAGACCGCCGAGCTTCTTGCCAGGATGGCTTCCAGAGGCTCCGGCAGAGGCTTTGGAAGACGCCCGGGCGGCCAGCGTGGCGGCCAACAGTAGCCGTTAAGTTCTTCTCGCCGTGTTACTACAGTAAAAATTAGCATTATAGCATCAAAACCAGCAGCGTAATAAATAACCTGTCCTGATACTCATCGGGGCAGGTTATTTATGTTTCACATGTTTTATTTTGTTAATGACTTAATGTGCCAAGGCCGCGATTTCTTCTGCGCTGAGTGCCTTGTTGTAGATGCGGACTTCATCAATCAGTCCGGAGAAGAAAGTGTCTGGATCAAGAGTTTTTCCTACGCCCAAATAAAGAGAACCATCACAAGGCACGGTGTAGCTGAGGACAGCGGCATCCCTTGCAACCTCTGCTCCATCCACATATAAGTATCTATATGATCCATCCCAGACCAGGCCGATATGGTGCCAGACGCCATCAGTGATTACAGATTCAGATACCAATGCGGGCTGAGGGTCCATCAATTTCGTTGTAAGTTTCCCGCTTGATGAGTCTATATAAAGCCATGAAGCACCATATCCAAACCCATCGGCCTGTGATATGATTACCTGCCCCGGGGCACCTCCCTTAATCCAGGCAGTTGCACTAATTTTCATCTTCCAGATGTCCCAGGTAAAATCGGCACTGACATAATCATCTATCCCATCCAACTGAAGCGCACCATTTACTTTACCGCCGACAGGCTGCCATAGTGGATTGCCATGTAACGTGCCGTAATGGTCTCCGACACTGTCATAGGCAATAGAGCCCCCTGTCTCGTCCACTTCCCAATGCGCCAGAAAAACCGGAAGCAGGTGCTCAGCTAAGACAATCAGGTCCTGAATATCGACGAAACCATCGCCCCAGGGAACCGGACCGATGTCACATAAGGAATAATCCTCGCCCCAGTGGTCAATCATAATGCACATATCTGCTTTGTCCACAATTCCATCAGCGTTGAAGTCAACGACCGGCATGATCTCCACTTGCCAAATATCCAAATTGTTCCAGTCGGTGTCGGGTGTCATTCGGGAAAAGTAGAGCATAGAACCATCGCTCGATATGCAAGGTGTAAATTCGTCATTAGCAGTGTTGACTATTGGCCCAAGATTCACCGGTTCGCCCCACAACTCATCTTTACTTGCTCGCCTGGTTACCCAAAGGTCACATCCACCAAATCCACCGGGCCGAGGTGGCCAAACACCCAAAGGAAAGCCGGAACTAAAGAAAAGCAACAAGCCATCGGCCGAGAGACTCGGAAAGCCGTCCCCATGGGAGCCGTTGATTTGTCGTCCAAGATTCACCGGTTCTGGCCAGGGATCGTCCTGCGTTGCTCGCCTCGTCACCCACATGTCACACCACCCATACATACCAGATCGATTGGAACAAAAGAAAAGCTCCAGGCCATCGGGTGAGATGCACGGGGCAACATCGTTGCCTCCACTGTTGATCGTTGGCCCAAGATTCACCGGTTCTCCCCAGGCATCGTCCTTTGTTACCCGCGTGGTCATCCATAGGTCGTAACCACCTGTTCCGCCCCGTCCCTCCTGGGAATTGAAGTAAAGCGTCAGGCCGTCAGCCGAGATGCTGGGACCCCAGTCTTGGTAGGTCGAGTTTACGGGTGAGCCGAGATTGGCCGGGGCACCCCATTCATCTTCTGTCGTTGCACGCGTTGCTACCCATATGTCCTCGCTACGACTTCCATCGGATTTTAGGAGAGAGCCCTCGCGCCAGGAGTCGAAATAGAGTTCCAAGCCGTCAGCCGAGATCCATGGCGTTGTGTCAATATCATAAGGCATGTTCAGAGGTGAAGGGAGCTTAGTGGGAGTACTGAATGTATAATCTGCGTTTGCACGGCCACCGCCAAGAACCATCACGGCAGCAAGACAAACTAACAACAATCTTACTCTATAACCATCTAACTGCTTCATTTTACACCTTCCTTTCTGCCCAGTAGGGCAAAACAAATATGGATTGGCCTGTATCACCGAATACAAAATTTCCCCTTCGAGTAATTCACTCCTGCGGAAACTCGTATAAAGGACGTAGAGGTACACGCCTGAGCGTGGCACTACCGGGCATTGCGGCTAACGGCACCTGGCCCTCATCGGGGAATCCGTCGCCATCGACGTCGTTTTCCGGAGGGTGGCATTCAGCAGTCCATTCGAAAAACATGGTCTCGCGGTCTTCGCTGAAGGTGACCACCGCGCAGTACAACATCATGTACTGTAGTTCCATACCTTTTGCTCCGTACTGTATCCAGGTGACTTGCCAGCTTTCAGGGCCTATCCTGACGCCACGGCCCACAGCGTTACGCCGCGTGTCGGCTTCTGGAAACATCCCGCCGAGGGTGGGGTCGACGACGAGGAAGTGTTCTATGTGGGTCGTGGTGTTCCCGGCCGGGTCGTTCGGGATTATCGTGTCCGTCCAGATCGTATCCCCGACGCTTACATACAGGCCGCCCGGCACGAAAACAGGTTCCGACTCAATACCGGCCATGACAGACCAGCCGGTTGTGATGAGCAGCACGGCGGTAAGTCCGATGACCACAGCAAGTTTAACGTTTTTTTTCTTTTTGAGACTCATGATAGTTTCTCCTTTCTGGTTTATAGAGAAAAACTGTGAATTAAATTGACCTTCATTACAGACAGTAAATTTTCAGAAAAATTCAGCGATACAGGCCTTAAACCACATTTACGCGTATTTGTGCTTACTGATAATCGATATTTGGCCTCAAGTGCCTGGTCGGCGTTGCGTCTCTGTAATCTAATCCAAGAAAAAGTTCGGATGCTGCGCGCATTTTTAGAAAATTTTGACATATTGCTGCTTTTTGCATATAATATTTGGAAAGCAGTCGACAGCGGATTATAAGAGGATTAAGGTGCCCGGATACCATGATCAAACAGATATGGGGGGAACCGGTGAAGTATTTCTCACTACTCACTGGTCGCTTATCGAGGATGTCAAATCGGAAGATGACAAAAATCGAGCCCTTATGAACCTTCTGCTCAAAAGGTACTGGAAACCAATATATTGTTACCTTCGCCATAAGGGATATGATAATGAACAGGCCAAGGACCTGACTCAGGGCTTTTTTTATGAAGTTGTGCTCAATCGCAATCTCGTGCAAAGGGCAGATCCGTGTAAAGGACGTTTCCGCTCATTTTTGCTGCATGCCCTCAATCAACACCTTATCAATGTACAAAACGCGCAAGTCGCAAAAAAACGTATACCAGCAGGGAAACTGGTTCCGTTCGATGTGATTGATCCTGCAGATATTCCTGAGCCCATCCCGGACTTAAGCGCAGAAGAAGCTTACAATTACGCCTGGCTATCATCGTTAATTGACCAGATCCTTTCCGAAGTAGAGGTCAAATGCCGTCAGGACGGCATGGAAATCCACTGGAATGTCTTCCACGACAGGGTCGTGCAATCGATATTGGAAAACACTGATCCTCCATCGCTGGCCGATATTTGTCAGAAGTACGGCATCGAAGATGAAAAGAAGGCTTCCAATATGAACATAACCGTCAAAAGGCGTTTCCAGGCCGCTTTGAAGGAGTATATTCGAAGTACAGTCACCTCCGAGACCCTGATAAACGAAGAAGCCCGGGAGATTATGAAGTTTTTTGGAGAAAAAGCGCAGCATTTCGAATAATTCTTGGATTAAAGAATAGAGAATGTTGCCACATCATTACTCTGTCCGGTGTGAACAACTTGATGAGCTGTGTGCTGCGCGCATTTAGATAACAAATAACTTATTTGGATTGCCTGACGATGGCTAAGAAATCAACATTCGGTAAAGAACCTGATCGTCTAAAGCGGCTCTTATCTTTAGGTCTTGAAGAGGAAGATGTCGACAAGGAAGCCTCTGCAACGGTTTCCTTGGAGCAAATCATGGAAAAACCCGGCGGTGAAATTGGCCGGTACAAGCTCCTTAGCATCCTCGGTGAAGGCGGCATGGGCATTGTTTATCTGGCCGAACAGAAGGAACCTATTAAGCGACAAGTTGCTCTGAAGGTCATCAAACCGGGCATGGACACCAAGCGTGTGATCGCGCGGTTCGAGGCTGAACGTCAGGCTTTGGCTCTGCTGGATCATCCCAACATCGCTCATGTCTATGACGCCGGGACGACGGGAGCAGGCCGGCCGTATTTCGTGATGGAATACGTAAAGGGCCTGCCCATTACTGAATTTTGTGACAGACATAAACTCTCAGTCGAGGATAGACTCGGCCTGTTCGTACAGGTATGTCAGGCCGTACAACATGCTCACCAGAAAGCGATTATTCATCGCGATATCAAGCCGTCGAATATCCTGGTCTCGACCCAGGATGATAAAGCCGTGCCGAAAATAATCGACTTCGGCGTCGCCAAGGCCCTAAGTCAACCGCTGACTGAACGAACACTGGCCACAGAGGAAACCCAACTGTTAGGCACGCCGGAGTACATGAGTCCGGAGCAGGCGGATTTGGCCAATGAGGACGTCGATACCCGTTCCGACATCTATTCGTTAGGAGTATTGCTGTATGTGCTGCTGACCGGCGTTCTGCCGTTTGATCCGGAGGCGCTTCGCAAGGGCGGGATCGACCACATCCGGCATATCATTCGTGATACTGATCCAAAGACGCCGAGTACACGGCTGTCAAACCTGGGCGATGAAGGCAGTATAGCGGCGAATAATCGCCGTACTGAGGTTATAGCACTTACCAAGCGCCTGCATAAAGAATTGGAGTGGATTCCGCTCAAAGCGATGCGCAAGGACCGTACAGAACGTTACCGCTCGGCCTCCGAACTTGCAGATGATATCGAGAATTACCTTAAAGGTGCTCCATTAATTGCTGGGCCACCGGGAACTTTATACAGACTGAAAAAGTCCGCACGGCGACATAAGGCACTTGTTGCGGCAACGCTCGCAGTGCTCCTTGTATTTCTTATTGGCACGGTTGTCTCCACGCTCTTTGCCATAGGTCAAACCCGGGCTCGCGCCGAGTCACAGGCCATTAATGACTTCCTAACAGACGAACTTTTAGCATCGACAAATCCATTCAGTGGCGCCTTCCCGGAAATGACCGTTATATCTTTAATCGACAGGATATCAACGAGGTTAGAGGACAAGTTTGAGGATCGACCCCTCGTTAAGGCATCGATTCTACACTCACTGGGGAAGGCATACTGGTGGCAGAGCAAGCCCAATGAGGCTGTAGTATCCCTGGAACAAGCGCTACAAATATATCAACAAAAACTGGGTAAGAAGGATCTAAAAGCGCTGGAATCTATGTTCTTCTTGGGGCTTGCTTATCGGGAGCAGGGCCGAGATGAGCAGGCACAGTCGTTTTACTACAAAGCCTTAGAAGGACTGTGTTACATAAGTGGTGAGGATGACGAATTGGCATTTGGAGTTTTGAACGAACTGTCCAAGTTGGGCATCGAGCAATATCGCAGGGGTGCATATGAGAAGGCCCGTTCCACGTTGACTAGCGTTGATAAGTTCCATCGTAAGTTTGACAGTGATACGCATGTATCGGTAATCGCGTTCCTTGCCATGGCACTTCATCAACTCGGTCGCAATCAGGAAGCCCAAGACACTTTTAACCAGTTATTATGCCTCTTTGGGGACCATGGGAGTGCAATCGCAGATTTCATACTTGCCACACCAACTATTCTTAGTGCAACTATTAACAGTTCGGCAAATGATTCCTTCCCGTGTATCTCCGCCGATGGTCTGTCGCTATACTTTGCCTCTAATCGTACAACAGGTTTAGGGGGGCACGACCTGTATTTAGCAACACGAGAAACAAGGAGTGATGATTGGGGCAAGCCAATGAATCTCGGACCAACGATAAATTCTTATTATGATGAATTGATTTCGTGCATATCACCCGATGGCCTTTTGCTTTACTTCAATTCCGATCGGCCCGTTGGTAGTTATTCCGGTTGGTGGGATGCCTGGGTTGTCAGACGAGAGACCTTAGAAGATAACTGGAGTGAACCGATAAATCTCGGACCAACCATTAACGGCCCGGGGGGGGCAGGTGTCAGTCATACTTCCGCCGATGGCCTGTCATTATTATTTCTCTCCTGGCAGGACCGGCCCGGAGGGTATGGTTGGTGCGATGGCTGGTTGGTGACACGAGCAACCATACATGATGACTGGGAAGAACCTGTGAATCTTGGGCCACCTATCAATACTTCGGCCAGTGAACACTGTACGGGTGTCTCTGCTGATGAGCTGGTTATGTTTTTCAGCTCAGGCTGTCTTGGCCCCGCGCGACCCGGCGGGGTCGGTGGTGGTGACCTTTGGATTAGCACACGTGCTGGGAAGGACGAGCCCTGGCGAGAACCATTGAATCTCGGCCCAACTGTGAACACCTTTGCCGATGAGCTTGGCCCGAACGTCTCTGCCGATGGTTCAACACTCTACTACTGCGCCGGACGTCATGGTGGCTTAGGTAATTTCGATTTGTGGCAGGTATCGTTGGTACCGATTGTTGACACCAACGGCAATAGCAAGGTGGACGTCGAAGATCTCTGCAACTTGGCCCAACGCCAGTTCCACAATGAATGATCTTTGAACATCAACTGACATCGCCTTTCGGGCAGGCCATGCTGGAGAGAAGATGCAGGTTGTCGGTGATACTCCCTACATACGTTAGAATTATGGAACAGTCTAATCGACCTTTACGAAGCATGGAACAAGCCGGAAAAAGCCCAAGAATGGCGAGCAAAACTACCCAAAGCGAACTAAAACCATACTAAAAAACGCAATACGTACTACGAATAAAGAACGCCGTATCACGGACATTTTTTAGAGATTTCACTTTATATTTAACAATTATTATGGTATAATATACAGTTAACATGGAACTTAGAATTATTATTGGAGATTTGAGAATTATGAAATGATAATGTTGAATTTAGCCCTCTAACTTATGTCTTTTGACTTATTTCTTATGCTCTTGTGCTCGTACGTCTTATGCTCTTGTGTTCATTTGAAAAAACAAAGCCAATTTTTTGACGGGTCTTATCGACATAAGTATTTATATGAAAGGATATTATGAAAAATTTTATCCTTTGAAGATAGCCTGAAAACAAAGCCAAACAAAGCCAATTTTATGGTTCATAGTTCGGTGTAAAGACGAAGAATTGCTACTTGAAAAAACAAAGCCAATTTCTGGGCTTTGGCCTGGAATCTAAGGCCGAATCGTGCTTTTTTGGCTTTAAAAGGGCGATAAAGCTCGAAAACCGGCTGAAAAGCTTGTGTTTTTGGATGAATTTGATATCCTATGTAGAGCAAAAGCCCATTTTGGCCGATTAGGGTAACTGGGCATAGATTTAACTATTTTTGGAGATTGATGTTATGAAAAGGTATTTAGTTTTAATTGGTATTGTACTGGCAGTTCTGATTGCGGCGTTAAACGCTTTTGGGCAGGAAGAGGAAAAAGCCGGGCAGGTAGAGCAACGGCAGAATATGAGGGAAAGATTCCGGAATATGTCGCCTCAAGAGCGCGAGAAACTCAAGGCCGAGATGGAGGAAAGAAGGAAAAGATTCGAGAATATGTCCGATGAGGACAGGGCAAAACTTCGGGACCAACTGCGTGAGAGAGATGGCTCCAGGTCCGTTGGCGCGAGCCGGGATGAACAAATCAATGCAATCAAAGCGATTGAAGCACAGGTTGCCAAACTAAAAACAGCCGTAGAAGTTGGAATGCCGGAAGACCGGAGCCGGCTTCGTAAGCTTTCTCAGGAAGAAAGGACCAAGCTCAGAGAAAAGATGATGACGGCGATGAGAGAGCGGCAGACGGCGATTAGAGCCATTGAGCAGGAGCTTGCCAAACTCAGAGGGCCGAGCAGGCCGGAGACAGTATCTGAGGCAAGGCTCAGTGAGCTAAGGGCGATTCACAAGCTGGCAGTTAAAGAGAAAGCCACACAAACCGCCGACCGACTCGATAAGCTGATTATGGGCATCCAGCGTGGATCTGTCAGCAGAGAACGGCCGCAGATACGGGAACCTCGTGAAGGCCAGGACAGACCACGCAGGGAAAGGCCGCCCAGACAGGAAAAAACTGAGTAGCAAAAACACCGGCAATAACACCTGATTTCATCGTGTGA
>Ga0209536_100011660_pt1 | contig 12847 bp, 13 predicted proteins | sample DeeMarSeWOR28_12_FD_187461 | JGI IMG/M metagenome (GOLD analysis project Ga0209536, IMG submission 187461) | Marine sediment microbial communities from White Oak River estuary, North Carolina - WOR-2-8_12 (SPAdes) (version 2) | ecosystem: Environmental > Aquatic > Marine > Intertidal zone >...
CGTCGTGAATTCCACAATAGTAAGCTTGGTTTGCCATACGTAGAAGACGGAACCCAAATAAACGACGAGCACATTGACAACTGTTTGAAGAAGTACTCGACAACAGGAACACTTAACTCGATCACCAACGATCGATTGATAACACTCGGTATTGACCAAGGTGCGTTTCATCACTGGGTTGCGGTTGACTGGATGGTTACTGGGAATGTTGGCGACATAAATGACCGTTCACACGGAAAAGTGGTTGGATTTGGTCGAATCCTACAAGATGACTGGGACCAGATATATCAGCTAATGTACCTGTATCGAGTGAAGTCGTGTGTAATCGACTTTTTTCCAGATCCGACGAATGCTCGAGCCTTTGCTCGCAAGTTTCGCGGTTTCGTGAATCTTTGTCAGTACATCGTTGGTCGTGGTGCTCGTGAGCTTACTTTGCAAGAAGACGACTTTGGAGCCAACGTGGTGAAAGTAGACAAGACCAGTTGGATGTCGAAGTCTCTTGGTCGTGTGATGCGAGCTGAAATCGACTTCCCACTAGACATCACACAAGAATTTAGGCGTCAGCTCAAGAACCAGATTCGGACACATAGACGCGGAATTGATGGGAACTACCAAGCAGACTATGTGAAGCTATCCGACGACCATTTTGGTCATGCCTTGAACTACGCCGAGATTGCCCTACGTTTGATCGATCCCGGAACGGTTTCTGATGATGATACCCTAACCTCGATTCGCTAGTTGCGTCTAAAGACACGGAGGAACCCCCCATGGACTTCGCTTCGATTGTAACTAACCGCCATCCGTCGTGGATCAGGGATTCTTATGATTGGGCGGAATGGCGTGATTGCTACGAGGGAGGACGAACTTTTCGCGATCGCTATTTGGAGATGCTGCCGGAACGAGAAAAGGTTTCTGACTTTCTGCGGAGGAAGAACTTCACGCCGATTCCGACTTTCGCCAAGGTTGAGATCAATCGAGTAAAGAACGCTCTGTTCCAACGATTCGATGACATCACCCGCAGTGGTGGGACGATCGCTTTACACGAAGCAGCAGATGGTGCGAAAAGAGGTGTCGACAACAAAGGTACCTCGATGAATTCGTTCATGGGAAAGGTGCTTCTTCCGGATCTGCTGGTGATGGGACAAGTTGGAGTGCTAGTGGACGCTCCTCGAGTGAACGGCCCTCTACAGTCAGACATTCCTACTGGTTTTCGTCCTTATCTGTCGGCTTACAGCGTAGAGAACATCCACCACTTAGTGGAAAATGATCCAGGAAAAGAATCGGACTTCAAAGCGGTATTGTTGTGTGATTCGGTCCGAACAACGAACGTTCACACTGGCGTATACGACACAACAGACACCTTTCGCTACTACTGGATAGACGAAGCGTCTGGCTTTGTGCATATCGCTCATCTGAACGTACGAGGTGAGCAGACAGAAGAATTGATTGTCACCAACTTGACCGAGATCCCGTTCGTTTTGTACGACATCGGTGATTCGTTGATCAAAGATGTGTGTCGACACCAAATCGCGATGCTAAACATCGCAAGCAGCGACACTAACTACGTGATCGACTCTAACTTCCCGTGGTTGTCTCGTCAACGCTCAGGAATCGCAGCTGATCACCTCGGAGGAACTGACACCAAAATCACTCCAGGTGTCAACAAAGGGGTGTGGTACGAAAAGGGGTTGAATCCTCCGGCCTACATCGCTCCACCAACCGATCCGATGAAGCTGTCGCTTGAGATGCGACAACGACTGAAGGAAGAGATCCGAGAGATGGTGCTCGGAGTTGTAGAGAGCATCGGATTCGATGGAACGATTGATGCTGGATTGGCGTATGTTGGTGAATGTTTGGAGCAGGGTGAAAATCGTGTGTGGGATCACTGGACAGCCTACGAGCAAACAAACCCGTCTCGACGTCGACATCCAATCGTCAAGTACCCAGACAACTGGACCATCAAGAGTGAAAGGGAACGCATCGAAGACGCTCGTGAGTTGCTTGACTTAATGTTCCGTGTTCCTGGTCGTGGTGTGAAGAAAGAGATCGCGAAGTTGGCCACACAGAAACTGCTGCGTGGTCGTGTTGCTGAAAAGCAGATCGATGAGTACTTAGTGGAAATCGACCAAGCACCATATTGCACAAGTGATCCGACCATCGTGATTCCTGCAAAGAAGGAAGGAATCATGTCGGGTGAGACAGCTTCGCTTGCCCTCGGCGGAGTTGAAGGAGAATGGGACAAAGCTGAAAAAGATCGAGCAAAACGAGCTGCTGACATCGCCATCGCTCAATCAGACGCTGCGAATGGGGCTGGTCGTGGTGTACCAGAAATGTCTGTTGATCCAAACAATGCTCGAGCTGAACAAGATGACGATAGGGCAGGTGATCTTGGTGGTGACACAGAAGAAGGTCAACGCGGAGAAGGACAACCGATCCCTAACCTTGAGGATTAACTATGGCGATTGATCCAGCTTCCTACTACGGCACGTTGGCCGAATCAATAGCATACTTCACAGATCGTCTACATGAGACAGATTTTCTCAGCAAGTCTAGCGACATGCAAGAAAGGGCTTTGCTTGCTGCCACACGTAATATCGATGCGTTGAGCTTCTCTGGCTACAAGACACATGTGTACGACTTGCTATTAGCGAACCCAGATGCGACTGATGAGGAGATCGCTGCGGCGGATGCCACTCAAGCTCTGCAGTTTCCACGCGATGGTGATGTGGAAGTTCCAGAGGCGATAAAGATTGCCACGTGGGAAGTGGCACATGAACTGCTGCGTGGGCGTGATCCACAGATGGAGACAGAGAACCTCGTGTTGACATCCGATGGTGCTGGCTCGACGAGAACGAGCATGGATCGATCTGGCCCAGCACCAGCGTGGTTGCGAAACGGCATCGTTTCCTTCGTTGGTTGGAGATACCTGATGCCATACTTGGACGATAACAACACGTTCGACGTACGAAGAACAACCTAGATGCAGCATTTCCTTTGGCTTCCTTTATTAATTGGCGATAGGGTGGCTCCAGATACTCTCTGAGCCATTCAAGTCAAAGGGAAGCCAAACGGTGAGCTTGTTTGCGTCTAGAAGACATATGGGGAAGTCCCCAAACCCAACTCGACGGGATAGATCGAGGTAAACCGAACCGACACGGCTTTTGTCGGGTGCAGATAGTTGGTACTCAGGCTGACTAGTCATCTGCGTAAACAATCCTGAGGCGAGGTGATGTGATGTCCGAACAACAAAAGCAAGAAGAGAACCAAGCTAACGACGATCCTAACTTCGATCCGAGCAAGTTCATCTCGAAAGAGGAACACCAACAGGAGCTAAACCGCTTGTTGGCCGAAGATCGACGCAAGAATCAGCGTGAAGCCGAGAAGCTTCGCGAAACACACTCTGCGATGAAGAACCAGCTTGAAGAGTTACTTCAAGGCAAGTCCATCGACGAGATCCGCGAAGAAATCGAATCCACGCAAGCGAAGCTGCGATCAGCTGAAGATCAAGCAAAGATCGACGCGGCTAGGTTTCAGAAGAAGCTGAAGGATGCAGAGGATAGAGCACTCACCAACGAGCAGAAACTGCGGAATCACTTGACTCATAGTCAACTGCTCGGTGCAGCGTTGGAGGAAAACAAAGCCTCAACTCCTGCAGCGGCAGATCTAATGGTGCAGATCCTCAAGGACTTTGCGAAAATCGACCTAACCACTGGTGACGTCAGCGTCGAAGTGGCGGTTGAAGAAGAGGGCGTTACCACCAAAAAGAGTTTGACACCGAAACAAGCGATCGAGTGGTTGGAATCGCAACCGTCTAAGTACGGTCCGTTGTTCAAGTCCTTCGTGTCTGGGGGTGCTGGCGGATCGACAGACGGAATCAAGAGGAAAGAAGGTAGGTTGGATGTGTCCTCGATGTCGATGGAGCAATATGCGAAACGACGAGCAGAGGTAGGAACACAGAACCTACTTGGTGAAATGATCTGATCTTAGTGGGCGGCTGTTGAAGCTTTTCCCACAATTCTCAATAAGGAAAAGTGACCGTGGCAAACAACAACCTAGCAGCGATCCCGGAAATCTGGGCACGTGAGGGCCTTATGGTCCTGACGGAAAATGCTCCGGCAGTAGCCCATGTCGACCGGCAATATTCGAACGAACTCGCTTCTTATGGCGATACGGTGAACGCCTTTCGTGCTGACAAGCGAAAGATCCGACGCAAGAGTGACAATGATGGCTTTTCTGCTAACGATGCGAATCTGACGCCGGTTCCTGTGAAGCTCGATCAGTGGTTCTACGATACGATCGTCATCAAAGACGGTGAGATGTCGAAGTCGATCGCTAGCTTGACGCAAACGCATCTTGTTCCTGTCATGCAAGGGATTGCTCGTGCTGTTGATCGTGCGATTTTAGGTCGTGTTCACGAGTTCCTCGGCACTCCTTCCACTCGTGCTGGCAAGCTTGGTGGGATGAGCAAGACGAATTCTGCCGACTACATCCTCGAAGCTCAAGAGGTTCTGCACACGAAGAACGCTCCAGCCGGTCTGAAGTTCGGCATCGTGCATCAGACTGCTCAAACGTTTTTGCAGGGGAACACTCTCTTCGCGGCTGCTGATCAGCGTGGTTCTGCGACTACTCTGACTACTGGCGAAGTTGGTACCATCTACAACACGGGTGTTGTGATGAGCCAAAACGTCAACCATGCGTACGCTGCGAGTGCTGACACCGAAGCCAAGGCCGTCAACAACGGTGCTGGTTATCCTGCTGGTACGACCAGCTCGATGACGGTGGATGGTGGAGCCACGAACTTCACCGTTGGTGAATTTGTCGTGTTCGAGGAAAACGGACAGCCAACTTACGCGACTGCTGCGACTGGTGCGACCGCCGTAACTCTCAATGAGGCTCTGAAGTATGCCGTAACGGATGATGGTGCGATTACGCATTATCTGGCTGGTGTGGCCACCGGACCGTATGCGGTTGGTCACTACGGTGACATCGAAGTGACTCACACGTCTGGCTTGAATCTGCAAGTCGGTCAGCTGTTGGCCTTCAATACTGGTGCGAATCGACGTACGTATACCGTACTCGAAGTCACCTCAACGACTGCCACCACGAGCACTGTTTTGCTCGATCGACCATTGGAAGTTGCTGTCGGTTCTTCCGATGATTGCTTCCCTGGTCCTGCTGGTGGATTGAATCTTCTGCTGCATCCAGAAGCTTTGGCCTTCGTTTCTCGTCCGTTGGCAATTCCTGATCCGGATCTGGGAGTCCGATCTTCGGTTCAGGTCTTCAACGGAATCGGTCTTCGCGTGACTATGGGCTACCTGATCAGTGGTGGTGGCCTGCAAGTCAACGTTGACCTGCTCGCAGGTGTCAAGCCGTTGAATACCGACTTGGCGTGTGTGTTGCTCTCCTAAGCTGTTTGAACTGCGACAGCCCTCTGCCCACTTGGGCAGAGGGCGAATCGCTTTGGAGAATGCGAATGGAAGATCTCGCTAAGATGTTGGCCAACACTCTCAGTGAATACGGACCAATTGTCACGATCGTTGTCTCGCTTTTGCTGATAAACGGCTTCTTCGTCTGGCGTGACTTCAAGCGTGAAAACCGCCAACAAGCACAACTGGACGAGTTGCACAGAGTGCACCAACAAACGATCGTTCCTCTGTTAACCGAGTGCAAAGAAGCAATCGCTGTTAGCAAAGAAGTGATCGCACAGAATAGCCAGATCATCATGAGGCTCATTAATCGTGACGGTTAATCCCAACTGGATACGGTGGCTTTACGCATCGGTGGCAGATCACTTGCACACCGCATGTGCTGCTGTATCTCTTCCTTTGGTGGTTGATTTTCTCGACGAGCGAAGTGATGATTGGATGGCTTCAGCAAACAAAGCTGAAGCAAGTATTGCTGGACCACACTTCCGGCAGACTAGTCCGACAGGCTTTTTTGCGACGTTTGGTATATTCGTTGTCATCTCTAGCCACAAGCAAACAGGCGACAACTATGTGCATCTCGACAAAGCTGGTGCTGTTGCTCAGGCGTTGGATCAGTGCATTATAGTGAAGGACTATGGCACAAATCCAACACCAGTTGAGATCACGAAAGCGAAGCCCGTGGCCAATGGGGAAAACTCGGTCACGCATTTGCGACCCTCCGAAATCGAGAACCTCGTTCATTCAACGATCGAGGTTGAATTCACAGCACAGTTTACACAGTAAAGGACAAAGAACCGATGGCTCTGCGACGAAAAGAGATGAAGAACTGCTTAATCGGTTTTCAGGATGGGTTCAAAGGCACTGGAGCCGTGAACGATGCAACGTTGGCTGCTACCGATACCATCATGGGTGTGGACACTCTTGCTGGTCTTCCGGATAGTGCGACCATCGTTCCTGTTGGTGCACGTTTCACGACTGCGGGCATTCTGACCATTCGAACCGTAACAAGCACGCAAAATTCACAGCAGTGGAATCTCACCAATGGTGGTGCTTCTGCTGGAACGTTTACGTTGACCCTTAACACCGAAACCACAGCTGGTATTGCGTACGATGCAACCATGGCAGCTGTTCAATCGGCGTTGGAAGCTTTGGCCAGTGTGACTGCTGGCGATGTGGTTGTGTCTGGCTCTGATGGTGGTCCTTGGATAATCACCATGGCTGGGGATTTGGCCAATATCTCCACGAACACGCTAACGTACGATGGTGGTGGTTTGACTGGTGGACCAGGTGTGTTGAGCGTCGTGCAAGACGGAACAACCACATGGGAAGTAGGTTTCACTCCAGCAATCGTAACTGGTTCTGTTCCTGTTGACGATGATGTAATCACGTGGTTGCCACAACGGGTAACGATGGAACCAGGAACCGGCAATTTTGACTGGACGGAAAACGACGATCCGGTGTTTGACACCAATCGTGATCAGCTCGATGGTGTTCGCTCTGGTGTCGAACAGCCGATGGACATCAACACGGCGTTTGTGTTTGACTGGTTGCGTGCAAGTTCTGGCCAACCAATCACACCTTACGAAGCGTTGCATCGAATCGGTGGAGCGTCTGGGTGGTACACGGCATCAGCGAATCCGTGTGCACCGTACTGTGTCGAGATCTTCATCGAAGACATTCCTCCATGTGGAAGCGAGGAAGCAGAGGTGCTGATCTTCCCAGAGTTCTACAAGACGTCAATCAATCCGGACGTGCAAGGTGGCTTGGTGTCGTTGACTGGTCGTTGCAATGCGACCAAGCCGACGATCACGCGAGTTCCTTCTGCGACTGTTCTTGGCGTGTGAGTCAGATGAATGGAGGGGCTGGGAGCACGACTTTCCCAGCCCCTCCAGAGGGAGACATCCGATGCCAGAATCGGTTACGTACTCAGTGGCGGAAGTCGATCGCGAAGTTTGGAAGCGACAGCAGCTAGTTTCTGCAACGACTATTGGTCCAAGTGGTACGGAATTTGACTGTGATGCATCGGGTGGTTCTTTCATAGTGACTCTACCTCCGGCTGGATCTTCGACTCGCGTTTTGTTTTTCAAGAAAATCGACTCTTCTGCGAACACGATCACAATCGATGCAGATGGATCAGAAACAATCGACGGCAGCACAACGGCTGTGCTATCAACACAGTGGGATGCAGCAACGATAGTGTCGAACGGATCACAATGGTTGTTACTATGAGTTCAAAAGGGGAGAGCAACGATGAAGGTAGGTGGCAAAGAATGGACGTCTTCGGCATGGGAACCCGATCCTCTCGTTCTTAATCGCGGTAGAGACAAAGACGGGAAACCGCAGTTTCTCGTGTTTCGTGCCCGTGGCATCAAGAACTACGACGAATTCACTCGTCTCTGTCCAAAGCCCAAGAACCACTCAGGCTATCTGACTCCTAGCGGTTGGAAAGAAGATCCTAAATCTCCGCAGTATTTGGACCAGTTGGAGCTGTGGAAACAACGACGCTGGGCGTATACGGTGATCAAGACTCTCGAGCCATCAGAGATCGAATGGGACAAGGTGCAACTGTCCAATCCGAAGACATGGCTTCACTATGAGGCTGAACTCCTGCAGATCGTCAATCACTGCGAACAAGGCTTGGTGATTGACCTGGTGCACACAGCGAATGCACTCGATCAAGAAAAGCTGGAGGAAAATAGGCAGTCTTTTTTTCAACAACTGGAACAATCACCCTCGGACCAGACTGGCCAAAGTTCCGATCAAGGAAAACCCACATCTGGAGAGCTTGTATCCGAGCAGGTGTGCTCCCACCAGGAATAAAGCCAAAATGGGACGACTGTGATTTACAGGCACGACTAGACCTGCTCAACTATGACGAAATCGCTGAACACGACGAGCACGAATTCCAAACAAGACTTGCCCAACTTCGCGGATCTGGAGGTATTTTCCGATCATGAACATCAAAGAACACATCCTGAACTATCGAGAGCGACTCGTTCACGGTAAGTGGCGAAACATTCGGGTGTGGGAATCCGAAGCCCATTACCGTCTTCACAAAGCTGGCTTTATCGTGCTGCCAAAGCTGATTCTTCCTGATCAGCCAAATGGCATCACCGATGTGGGTATGCTCTACTTGCTGGAAGCTGGGTTTCGTGGTGGAACGCAGATCAGCACGTGGTACGCTGGTCTGATCGACAATTCAGGGTACACGGGCGACAATCCATCCGACACGATGTCCAGTCACTCTGGATGGTCGGAAATCACGACCGAGTACAACGAAGCGACACGTCAAACGCTGGCTTTTCCTGCTGCTGCGTCTCGAACGATCACCGCTTCGGTATCGTTTACGATGAACGCATCAAAGACGATCCAAGGGATCTTCGTTTGCGACAACAGCACGAAGGGTGGAACGACTGGTACGCTGTGGTCGACGGCTCTGTTCTCAACACCTCCTGGTCTGGTTTCTGGAAACGTTCTCACTGCGAACTACTCTTTGACTGACTAAAGCGGGAACCCCTCTCCCCACTTGGGTGCTCTCCTGGTGACAGTCTTGGCTTGATCCAGGAGAGTTTTTTCGGCTTTGGAGACTTCGCATGGCGACCGGATTACCGCGACGTGAGAGATGGGCAAATGGAGGGGTAACGACCCTGAATGGGGGAATCACCGATTCAGCGACTTCGCTGGTTGTCACCTCCGCTAGTTCGTTCCCTTCTTCTCCAGATTTCCGGATCACCATTGACGACGAAGTTCTTCTTGTCACAGCCATCAGTGGAACCACATTCACTGTAGAGCGTGGAAAAGAGGGAACTACAGCGGCAGCTCACAGCGATACCACAGCTGTTGACCACTTTCTGACGACCGGTTCTGCGGATCAAGCCTTTCAGGATGGATTTACCTTGCCTGACTATCCGTACAACCGGTTGCTTGATGCTAGTGGAAACACACTCACTGCATCATCGTTCACGTGGTTCAACCAGGGAACCGCTACAGCGGCTGATGCAGATGATGGTGGAATCATCCTAACGATGCCGAACGAGACTGGTCGTCAGATTCGTGGTAAGTGGTTCACAGCACCATCAGCACCGTGGATGCTCACTGCTTACGTGATGCTCGGTCCTGGGTTCAAGATGTGGGATGGTACGAACGGCACCACCATCGGCCTAACAGCAGAGGAATCATCTACAGGTGAGCTGTACTACTTGAAGTTGAGAAATGATCGGTTGGTTTTGGAGCAGATGGGAAGCTATACCTCATATACGGCGGATGTTGACTCATACATAGAGAATGGACATCACGAGTTCTGGCTTCGCTTGCAAGACGACAACACTGACATCCGAGCACACGTATCTCGAAACGGATATGACTGGGTAGAGTGCTTCAACGAGGGACGAACAACGCATTTGGCAACCGGAGCAAATAGACTTGGCTTTGGGTGTGAAAGCGACGGTGCTGTAGCTGGTGCTCACTTCTACATAAAGTCGTGGATCTTGGGATGACAGTCACGCAATACGGACATCACGAGTACTTGATTAACAACTGGGTAGATGCCTTAAGTGCTGGGATCACGGCTGGTTCAACATCGATCAGTGTCAATTCAGCAACTGGACTACCCACAATCGGCTATTTCCGAGTGAAGATCGGAACAGAACTGATTTTGTGCAACGGGCGATCTGGTACTACGCTATCTGTCGCAGCTCGTGGAATCGAAGGAACGACAGCGGCTGCCCATTCACTGGATGACCCGATATCCGCGATGTTGACACGCGATGGTCTAAGTCAGTTTTTGCTCGATCATAGAGGAACACCGTTTTCTCTGGAGTCATCTTGGGCAGATGGACACGGGCCACCAGCTCCGTTGAATCGCTGTTTGGATGATTCCAATGGGGTACTCACTGTATCCTCCTTCTCATGGGTGAATCAAGGATCAGCTACGGCAACTGACTCAAACGGTGGAATCGTAATGACGATTCCTGATGAAGCCAACTTCAACCTACGTGGTTTGGTGTTGTCTGCTCCCCCAACACCTTGGCAAGCAACAGTCAGAATGCGACTTGGGGTCGCTCCTGGTGAGAAAGGCTCAACACCATGGAACACATCGACACATGCCGGTTTGTGGGTGCGTGAATCATCGACCGGAAAGTTGACTTCCTTATCGGCTAGGCACTACCAAGCGTTAGCCATGTGGAACTGGACAAATCCAACGACCTACAGTGCGGCGGTTGATACGAATCTGCAGTTTGACGAAGCTCGATGGTTGTGGTTACGGATTGAGGATGATGGCACTGATCTGAAGGGCTTTTTCTCGTATGATGGAAGCAACTGGACTCAAGATGGTTCAGCGTGGTGGCAGCAGAGCCGAACAGCATTCATGGCCAGTGGGCCAAACCAAGTGGGTATTTACCTGAACTCAGGAGCAAACAGCGGATCATCTGGCACTGGACCTGCTGTGTGCACAGTTTCCTTTGAGAACTTCCGGCTAGAGGCTCAGTAATGGTACGAAGACAGCAGGGAGTCAACGGCTACACCAGCACGCTCAATGGTCCTGTCACTGACAGTACTACCTCGTGGTCGGTTGCAAGTGCAACTGGTTTGCCAAGTGAAGGTGATTTCTTCCTTACTTGTGAAGATGAGATCGTGCTAGTGACTCATATCTCTGGTACGACATTGACTGTAATTCGTGGACAAGCAGGATCGTCTGCTTCTGCTCACTCAAGTGGAGTGGATGTTCTTTCTATTGTCATCGCTGAAGAGTTCTACAATCGAGCAAACGACATGGCACAACGGAAAGCATTGCCATATGGTAAATGCACCGCCAGTGATGGAACTATTCTCACTTCAGCTGATTTTACCTTGGTTAACACTGGAACTGGAACAGCAGTTGCAGATGGAAACGATGGAACGATCATATTCTCAGCAAAGGACATGACTGGTGATGATCTAACCGGTGCAATTCGGGCCTTCGGTACGGCAAACGATTGGCGTGTAACTGTTCACATAGAATGCACCGGTTATGAAGGAGCTTCACCACCTGATCATTTAGCGTTTTACCAGCGACAGCAAAGTGGTGGTACGATGTCTGGTTTGACGCTGAAGCCACAACGCGGATCAGCAGATCCGACCAATCCAGGAAAGTTGACTTATGGAACTAGAGTCACCTATCTAACAACAGAAAGTGAAGCCGTTGTGCACGGTGCGTGTGGACGAAAAGATTTCTGGGCGAGAGTAACACTTGAATGGGATGTTGTTGCAACAACCGATCGTCTCACATGGGAATATTCATGGGATGGAGTGCACTGGTGGACTATGGCCATACAAGAGTTAGCATTGGCAACAACTCAGATTGGAATCTGGTTAACTAATCAGACTGGCACCATTGCCAACATGCGATCAACGATTCTCTCCTGGTATGAGGAAGCTCTCTGATGCCGGTTCCTCAATACAACACGGACACAGGTCAACTGCCGTTTGTCCTCGGACAGACTGACTCAAACACAGTTGTTCGAACAGTGGTGCAGACAATCGGTTTCGTCAGTTCGGTTGCACCAGCAACGTTCACCGTGTTGGCAGCAAACCGGCTATATTTCTCACAAGGACAATCAGCCACACACAACTATGTGTACATTGATGTGGGAAACAACCTCGGTTTGGTTGGCACTTCAGGATACAACTGGGAGATCGACATCATACAGTACATCGGTTTCAAAGGACCACGTACTGTTTTGCCTTGTACGAATCACATCGGGTTCGAGAACTTTTGCAGAGAAGCAACCATCTTGAGTGTGCAAAACAACTTGAGCTTTATCGATCACACTGGAAGCCCAGTTTACCCAGAAACAGAGACTGCTTTGCATCAAGCATACATCGCAGCAAACAATCTCGGCTTTACCCAAGTTCTCGTTGGTGCTCAAGTCGAAGATCTATACCAGTATATGGGACTGAATGACTCAGTTACGTCCATTGGAACGGATTTCACACGAGCATCAGCTCAGAGTTGCATCAAGCAGCATTTGACCTACACAATATCTGGTTCACCATGTCCTGAGAAAGAGTACACACCTTTCATCGGTGAAAGTGGAGATTCGTCCTATGGGTCGGTTTCCACAACTCCTCCGACTTTGACGACTGGTACACTGACTCTCACGTATCCGAAGGTTACACCAACACTCACACTCGTACTGAAGAATCCGGTCATGGGGAACACAGACAACCTGACGTTCCGTGTGATCAATCGCAGAACTCGTGGTGGCGATCAGATGTTGTTCGGTGATCCAAAGTGGTCAAAGACTCAGATCCAAGCAATGACCATCGACAACGTATGCTCCACCGACTTAGACAACCTAGTTTCCTTTATCAACTCCTCGTTGGGTAAAGAGATCGGACTGCTTGATTGGGAAGGACGAAACTGGACTGGTGTCATCATT
>Ga0209536_100011661_pt1 | contig 12847 bp, 9 predicted proteins | sample DeeMarSeWOR28_12_FD_187461 | JGI IMG/M metagenome (GOLD analysis project Ga0209536, IMG submission 187461) | Marine sediment microbial communities from White Oak River estuary, North Carolina - WOR-2-8_12 (SPAdes) (version 2) | ecosystem: Environmental > Aquatic > Marine > Intertidal zone >...
CAACAGGAAGATCTTCTTCAATGCCCGCATTTTCAGATTGGCGGGAATCCGTCGGCTTCGCCCCGTTTGCCAAAGCTGCTCCGTATCCGCATCCCGGAAGCTTGCTATCATGGAGCAATAGTACTGCGGTACGGTACTAGTGTCAAGCGTTAATAGTTAAATACGTTGCGACCTTGATGTGAAATAACTCCCATGATGTCCCGTTATGAGAAACTTCCCCCCTTGCTCTCCTGGAAAACCTTCATCGATTCAATAGCTACATTTTCATAGATTATCTCACTTTTCCATGTGCGCCGATAAAAAAACTGACGGCAAAGGAGGCCGTCGGTTATGGCAAAAAATCCGAACAAAGGTCGCCACCCGAAAAGGGTTCTCCGGATCCCAGATTTAGAACATTCAAAACACGCGGTAATCAACTCCCTTCCAGCCATGGCATCTCAAGAATCTTACGAATATGCAATAGACGAGTTCATTTCCTGGTACTGCTCTGAACCGCGTCTCGCTTTCAATCGAACCGTCGTTCTCAGGTATCGCTTCTTCCTGGAACAGAGAAACCTGGCTCCCTCGACCATCAATGTCCGCCTGGCGGCTGTACGCCGCCTCGCCTACGAAGCATCAGATTCCGGGCTATTAAGTCCGGAGCTGGCAGCCGGCATAGCCAGGGTAAAAGGCGCAAAGAGGTTAGGTATTCGAATCGGCAATTGGCTGACCGCTGAGCAAGGAAAAACACTTCTCCTAGAGACACGATCAGAAACGCTGCGTGGAAAACGAGATCATGCAATTTTAGCCGTGCTTCTTGGATGCGGGCTTCGTCGTGCCGAAATTGTTGAAATGCGGATCGAAGACTTTCAGATTCGGGAAGAACACTGGATGGTTGCTGATCTCGTCGGAAAGGGCCGGCATGTCCGGACAGTACCAATGCCCACTTGGGTGAAAAAGGCTATAGATGACTGGACCGCTGCCGCCGAAATTTCAGAGGGAGTGATTTTCCGCAGAATCAGCGAGGAAGGCAAAGTCTGGGGGCCTGGAATCACATCAAAAGCAATATGGCATGTGGTCAAGGCTGCTGCCAAGCGAGGTGGTTTACAGAATCTGGCCCCACATGATTTGCGTCGAACGTGCGCCCGTCTATGTCATCTTGCCGGCGGCGAACTGGAACAAATTCAGTTTCTACTCGGTCATGTATCAGTGTTAACAACTGAGAAAATATCTGGGCTGCAAGCAGAAACTTCGTCATGCCGTAAATGATAAGCTCGGGCTGGAAACTGGGTGACGGCTGAAATGATGCAGATCTAAATTGCTTGCGATTATCAATTGAAAGCGTATTCTAGGAATAATAATTTGAGGTGGAATTATGCCCATTTACATGTGCCGCTGGCATACCGGTGATATCTCTTTCGTGATGGCTAACAACAAAGAAGATGCAATTTTCAAGCTTGATGAAGTGGGCAATGCTGAGACTTGTCCGCTGTTCCGGGTGCCTGATTTTATAATTAATTTGAAGCTAGATGATGACGGTGAACTCCGTCTCAGTGAAGATCCTTTTGGCGATTTAACTCAAGAGTCTATTTCAGAGCTGGCATATCCGGTATTGAACGAATTAGGTTTATATCCACCGCGGGAACAGTTGCGTCATGCGGTCGAGAGGGAGCGTACACGCCTACTTTCTGGTCCGGCGCCCAAACCACAATCTGAAGCTGCCCGATCAGTCAAGGAATACACGGATGCGGCCACTGTTGTTATCGAGCGGCTTCAGCACGCTGCTGAAGCTGAGCGGATGAAAAAGACGAAAAAAAAGAAGCGAAAACGACCAGACCGATAATGAGCCACAGGAAAATGAAGTTTCTCATAACGCGACTTCTTGGGAGTATTAGCCTTACAGCCTGATCCTGCTTTTTCCACCCTCACTTTTGAACTTGACTGCAGTATATACAATAGAATACATTCAAAATATGAGATTCGAGTGGGATGAGAACAAGAACCGGTCCAATTTCAAGAAACATGGAGTTTGGTTCGAAGAAGCCCAGACCATTTGGGTTGATTCGGAATCCGTCGAATTTTTTGACCCGGATCACAGTTCCAATGAAAATCGTTTCATTCGAATCGGGCATTCGACGAGAAGCCGACTTCTTCTCGTTGTATTTTGCGAGAGGACTGAGGGATTGACGATCCGTATTATTTCTGCTCGAAAAGCAACCAAGCAAGAGGTAAGAGATTATGAAAAAGGAATATAACCTCGGCAAACTCAGAAAACGTCCGGGAAAATTAAAAATCGATCCAGACGCTGCCAAGATACCAATCAGCATCCGGTTGGATGGAGCAGTGCTTTCTGACCTGCGGTCTGAAGCGGAGAGGCTTGGAATTCCATATCAAACACTGATCAGCAGCGTTTTGCACCGCTACGTAAAAGGAGAATTGGTAGATCCGAAGGCGATTAATTTGGACCTGATTGTCAAGAGAGCTTCATAGATTGGACTGCAATTTCCCATAACGCGACTTGAACATAGCCGCTATGCGGCGGACGCTTCGCGTACTTGTAAATCAGCATTGGTGAATCTTTGCAACATTCTGGTGCTGTGTTGAGCTTCTTATGTGCTATTATGACGGCACCATGATTGAGGAGTTTGCATTAGTTCTGAACAATGTTTCGCTGCAAATCATTACGTCACAAAGGTTTATAATTCAAAACCCATAGGAATAGGTCCCCACGCCCGCCGCAAGCAGCAGCGGCCACCTTCAAGTGTGTTTTATCGAAAGCGACCCCGGCGGTTGGCTGCAATTGAGACATTTTGTACAATGAGTGCGCTTCCGATAAAAATCTAGGACTTATCGGGAGTATGAAATGACGCACTATCGACTCTTTAAAGAGTTTAGGAAGTGGCCTGACTCACACAAACAGCTCTCCGGTGAACTCGGGCAGTTCAAAATCACTTGGTGCTTAAGCGTTGAATTTTGAGAAGAGACTACTTGGGCCGGTGTTTCCCTTGAGAAAAAGATACTGGCAAATTTTCATGTTAGCTGCGGCATTAAGCGGAGTGGTTTTGTTTCTATTGAGTGTCGCCGCCACACTAGGATGGGAGGTAACCCCTCGTGCCATTCTTAACTGGGCTGGTATCTGTGGCACCTTGCTGGCCTTAACTTCCTTGGGGCGCTCCTCCGCAACTATGGGTGAGGCATTTGTCTATTCGCAATCTGTTCGGAAGTTCTTCCTATTCTTGGTACTGATTTTCATAGCTGTTAACTTTTCCCGTACATTGTCCTTAGGATTCCTATCCGACGACTTCATTCAGACACAATATGCCAACACGATGAGCTGGGCCGATCTAATGAATTTGTTTAACCATTCAACAGCAGGTGTTTTTTTCCGTCCTCTTGAATATATTTTCCTTCGATTTGTAGGATTATGGGCGGGCTTTGATCCGGTTCGATGGCATGCTGTTAACCTAGTACTCCATCTTGCTAATTGTGTTCTGGTTTTTTTTATTGTTTCGAGATTGCGTATAGGATTTTGGACGCCCGCTATAGCCACATTACTTTTTGGCGTGCATGGATCACGTCCTGAAGCAGTGGCCTGGGCAAATGGGCGGCTCGGTCTATTAGCGGGATTATTGGTGTTGGCAGCATTACTAATGTATATACAGTATTGTGAAAGACGGCGCCGAGCATATTTATTTGGATCATTACTATTTTTTTCTGCAGCGTTGCTTACTAAGGAATCGGCTTACGCATTTCCATTACTCCTCCTTCTGATAGCTGGATTCCGGAAGGAACCAGCATTCAGGATTCCGAAAATCCATCTTCTTTATTGGTTGCCTGCTCTGATTTTTTTCGCTTACCGCTGGATTTTGCTTGGAGGCATTGGTGGATACATAAGCCAGGACAGTAGTTCCTTTCAGGGCCTCGTTCTAGACGCGATTAAAGTTCTTCTGTGGCGTATATGGGCAGTTTTGTATTTTCCGATCAATTGGAGTATTTCAGTTCCATCATACCTGTTGATTTCGCTGGCTGCCTATATTTTAGCCCTCATTTGGATGAGCATCGCAACAAGCGGAAGGCGTGCGGCGGTATTATCCCTAGTTTTTACCGCATTAGCCTCATTACCGGCATTGAGTTTGTTATTAATAGGACCTAGCATGGAGGGTTCGCGTCTTCTCTATATTCCTGTTCTGGGCTTTTCCATTTGGCTTGGTGTTTCTATTGAAGGAATGCGAAAAAACTGGATTCGAATCGTAATATTTTTAGCGATCATTGGTTTTCATAGCATCGCATTGGCACACAACCTTGCTAGCTGGCAGCGCATATCTACTTTAGCAGAACAAGTCTGTATGGAAGCAGCGTCCAGCAATCATGACTCACGGTCAATCGTAGCTGTTGGATTGCCCAGGAGTATTGACGGTGTTCTATTTCTTGGAAACGGCTTCGCTGAATGCGTCCAAATGTACTCCAAAACCTCTTTGGACTCAATCGAAACCATAAGTAGGACAGACCAAGTTCCCTCAGAACAAGATTCAGTAGTGCTTGTCTGGAACAAGTCCAAACGACAACTAGAACGTGTACGATGAAGAGCCAGATTAATTCTTAGGATATTTGTTAACCGAACTCTTAACGCAACATAGGTGTGTTTTTAATATCTGGAACTATTACAATCGATTGGCTTTAAATATTAGCAATAAAAAACTGAAGCTACTTATATTGCGATTATTATTGTGATGATCCTTGTTAAATGAATATTTCTCACAGATTACTGAAACTTGAACGAATAAAGTAACTGATTTTGTAAGTCTTTTACCTTCTATTACTTATTCAAATAGACGATAAGTGGGTGTTTACAGAAAGTGACCTTGAATCCCAAGAAACGCCCTTATGGGAAGTGATTATCCCAAGTCGATGGGTAACGTGCTTAACGGAAACTTGACCAAGCTATACGGCTAATTTCAATTCCAGAGCCCGCGTAACAGCCTATACTTCCATTTGATGTATTTCCTCAATAAATAGGAATATTTCGGGACGCTTTTGGACAGCCAGGAGTGCCTCCGAGAATCCTAGCCAGTCTAAAGTATTACATAAGTCCTATAGAAAGAGCTGCTGCCGGAAGAAGAAAAGTACCTTCGAAGAATGGACAATTAGTCCATTGCTCCGCCGGCTGAAATGCCCCGTTATAGATCGACCAATAAATATGACCGGGACAAGTCCTGCGGGAAACGAAATTCAAATAAAGCGATTTTTCCTTCCTGTTGGCTCCCTATTTGTAGACGCCATACTCCTTTGAGAAATCTATCATGGCTCGGACGGTTTCTTCACTAGCGTCATCGAGTTGGGTTCCCGAACAGAGGATATAGCCTCCTCCCTTGCCGCAGTAATCAATCAGGTCTTTACAGCAGGCTTTCACCTGATCCGCTGTTCCGGTTGCAATCAGCGTAATCGGCACGTTGCCCATGATACAGCTGTGACCATTCAACGCATCCTTGGCCTTGTGCATGTCCGTTCGGTCGAAAAACCACAGGACGGAAGCTTCGGGCAGTTCCGTTAAATAATCCAGCCTCTGATCGTAGGTTCCTTCGGCAAATGGCGCCGGTATCAATCCATCCTCGATCATATTCAGCATGGTCTGTTTGAAGGTCGGCCAGTAGAACTTTTCAAACTGATTTCTGGAGATATGGGTATCGTCTCCTTTGTGAAGGGGCATCATAATCAGAGGGGATGCTCCCAGGGGAACATCCGGCACCGGGATAAGCTCCAGAATTTTTTCGCTGGCGGCAATGACCTTTTCCGGGCAGCGGTACAGGTCCGTCAAAACTCCGCGCGTGCCGCGCAAGGTATCGCCCAGGACGTCGAAAGGAGCGGCGCCAAACCCTGTGGATAGTCGGGGAAAGCCCATCGCGGTGATGCGATCCAATCCCTGCATCATAATCCTGCCCGGGATGAGGGACAGCTCCGCAGCTTTCTTCATATTGTCCAAAGCTGTTTGTACTTCCGGATCCAGGAACGGGAATATAAATCTGTTTCCAATCTGGATCCCGTCACTGCCGAACTGAACCAGTTTTTGCAGTCCGGCCAGTCCGGTGTACATTCGCGGCAGAAAGCGGCGCATTACAAAGTCGGATGGGTCCGTAAGGAAATGGGGATATTCGTCGGCCTTCATATATTCCTGTTCGAGGAATTGGTATTGTATGTCATCCGGGAGGCCGTATCCGGCCCATTTCATGTTGGTCTGTCCCAGCAGTTCCATCGACTTTCCGGACATAAGAAAGAGCATGGCGGAACTGTCGGGTTCGAAATCTCTGTGGAATTTTATGGCGGCTTCGGCAGCTTCTTCCCAACGGTCGTACATTGTGGCTTTTTGCGGGATTCCGGCGCGACGATAAATGAAAGCTCCTCCAAGCCCTGCAACGGGCACTCGTTCCGGCGTTTTTTTCAGCTCCAGGGCGTCTTTAAAAAGCGTCGCCCGTTTCTGGTATTCTGCCTTGGCTTCGGGACTTTCAAACTGTATCCCTTCTGCGCGACCCCATGCCTCCAGTCGAATCTTCTGTTTTTCCGCACTGCTGAGCGAGTTCCAGTTTTCCGGTTTTTTCTGCACGGTATTTCTCCTTAATCCCGTTTAAATCCACGGCCTCAGGCTGTGTGACCCCGAGAGGCTATGCCGATTCGGGGAGAGTGTTGGTGAAAAGTTTCATTCCGTTTCGGGTTTCCCGTTTCCCGCTGAAAACCATCACTGAGAACGGGAAACGGGAAACTAAAAAGTTACAAATGCAATTGACGCCCCGTTTTACGGAGGGCCCAACTTCGTTGGGCTTAGCCAAAGCCACCTCTTCTAGGCGTGGTTGGTTACTCCTATGGATGGCAATACGCCCTGCAACCGATTGACTTCAGCGTATCCTATTGTCCTTTCCCCTGGTCCAATGCGTTCAGTGCGAAGGCATAGGCGCCTATGGAAACGGCCTCCGATGTTCCCAGACGGGAAATTCCGATTCCGATGCGCTGCAGGGAATCGTATGCGATTTTTTTCCCGCTGCCCGGGACGGAAATCTCACGTGTTTCTCCCTGGAGAAAGATTTTAATTTGCGCCTGATCATCCAGGTTGAAGGCGGTCGATGCCAGACGGCGGTACCGGTTATGGTTAAAATCCGTATAAACGTCGTTCAGTTCGTCGACAAGAGCGGGCATAAATAGGGGCCAGGCGGAGGCGATGCCGCCGCCGATGACGGCAAGGCCGTCTAAAAGCGTCAGTGCATTGCCCAGCGCATCTCCTGCGACGACGCCCAATTGGCGAAATGCCTCTATAGCGGCTCCCTGATCTCCCGGTTTTTTCCCGAGGCCTATGTCGCAGATCTCTTTCGGCTCGGGAGCTGTTTCGAAAGCGATTCCCGCTTCTTCGGCATATACACGGAGTACGGCACGTATAGAAGCGCCTTCCTCGGCATTCATTTCCGGATGCAGCCGGTTGCGGAGCAGCCAGACTTCTCCGGATATGGAGTTGTCGCCCGTCAACAACCGTCCGTCCGATACGATACCGCCTCCGAACCCGGTTCCCAGTGTTAGGCCGAACAGGTTTTTGTAACGTTTCGGGCTGCCTACTTGTTCCAGCAGGCTGTTGACATACGGAAGAAATCCGGCAATGGCTTCCCCGTATGCGAACAGGTCTCCGTCGTTGTTGATGTAAATCGGAATGGCGAACAGATTCTTAAGCATGGGTCCGAGGGCAATGCCGCCGCGGAATCCGGGAAGGTTGCCCAGATTGCCGATAATACCATTGGGGTAATCGGCCGGGCCCGGGAAAGCAAAACTGATTCCGGCGGGAAGTTCCGGACATTGATCCCGGATCCGGGTAAATCCCTCGACAATATTTCCCAGGCATTTGTCGAGGTTGTCGCCTTCGGAGGGCATGACAACCGGACCAGCAATCCTTTTATTGCCCCGGATGGCTGAGAATTGAAAGTTGGTTCCTCCGGCGTCCAGTGTCATTACAATGCGCTTGTCGTTATTTGGGTTCATTTCTGAATTACCGTTCTCCGACTATTGCAGTTTATAGGCCTTTTTCGGTAATTGATACGCCAGATCGATCGCAATTTCCTGCGCTTCGTCCTCTTGCAGGCGGTGTTCGGCCGTAAGGCGAGCCAGAAAGGCGCAGTCAGCCCGACGGGCAATATCGTGCCGCGCCGGTATGGACGGGAATGCCCGAGTGTCATCGTTGAAGCCGACGGTGTTATAGAAACCTGCGGTTTCCGTGACCCGTTCGCGGTAGAAGCGCATACCTTCCGGACTATCGTAGAACCACCACGCCGGGCCCAGCTTGAGGGCGGGGTAGTGCCCCGCCAGAGGAGCCAGTTCGCGGGAATAGGTCGACTCGTCGAGTGTAAATAGAATGACCGTCAACCGGGGATCGTTTCCGAATTGATCCAGCAGCGGTTTGAATCCCCGCACATAATCAGTCGGCTTAGGAATGTCCGCTCCCTTGTCTTTCCCGAAGTCGCGAAAAACGGAAACGTTATGGTCCCGGTACGATCCGGGGTGAATCTGCATGACCAGCCCATCTTCGATGCTCATTCGGGCCGACTCAAACAGCATCTGCCCGCGGAACTCTTCGGCTTCATCAGGAGATGTTTTGCCTTTCAGGGCTTTGTGCAACAGTACCTCGCATCTGGATCGGGAAAGGTTGAAGGTGGCTGCCGTCGCATGTCCGTGATCGGTTGCCGTTGCTCCCAATTCCCTGAAATATCGACGCCTGCTTTTCAGTGCCTGTAAATAGCCGGACCATGTAACAGTGTCTTCTCCGGTGATGACACCCAGCTTCTCTACATGGGCTGCGAAATCCGGGAATTCTGGATCCACAACCGGATCCGGACGGAAAGTTGGGAGGACTCGACCCTTCCACCCTGATTGTAGAAGTTTCTGATGATGGGATAGGGTGTCGAGTGGGGAGTCCGTCGTAGCCAGGACCTCGATATTAAAACGTTCGTATAGTGCGCGGGGCAGGAAATCGGGACTCTCCAGGCAATGGGCGATCCGTTTATAAAATTTATCTGCCGATTCAGGAGTGAATCGTTCACGGATACCGAAAACTTCCTGGAACACGTGGTTGAACCAGAGCTGCGTGGGAGTTCCCCGGAACAGATAAAAATATTTGGCAAACAGGTGCCAGATCTCGAGCGGATCCGTCTCAACCGGGCGCCCGTCCGTTCTCGAGATTCCCAGGGATTCCAAAGAGACGCCCTGGCTGTATAGCATACGGAAGACGTAGTGGTCGGGGATGATGAGCAGGGTAGCAGGATCGGGAAACGGAGCATTTTCTGCAAACCAGCGAGGATCCGTATGCCCGTGCGGACTGATGATGGGCAGATCCCGGACCGCGGCATAAAGCCGGCGCGCTATGGCGCGTTGTTCCGGCTCCGACGGAAATAACCGGTCCTCGTGAAACGGGGTATCTTGCGTCATAAAGGAAACACGACTCCCTATGAATTTTGAAATTAAAACAATCAGTAGAAACCGACTCGCATAAAGAAGTCAACATCAGACTTTTACCTGAGAAATTACAATGCTTTGTTCCTACAAGAATATTAAGGAGCCGGTTAATAGTTCTAAGTTCTGAGTTCTAAGTTCTAAGAATGCCGGAACTTCATCTTTTCAACGGATTTGATGTCCAACGTCCAAAGTCAAACGTCGAATGTTAAAAGCTTCGATTCAGTGCCCGCTGTCCAACTATCAACTGTTAACTATTAACCGTTAACCCAGAACCCAGAACCTAGAACTCAGAACTTTTTCCTATTCCCAAACGCTGTAATAGAACAGACGCCTGGCCTTATCTATCAGTCGTAACAGTCAACGTGTAAACGTCCAAAGTCGAAAGTCTAAAAAAACGTTCACAAGTTCGCAGGTTCCAGGTTCGCAAGTTCTGTTCGCAGGTTCCAGGTTCGCAAGTTCAAGGTCGAACGTCGAACGTCAAATGTCGAATGTCAAAAGCTACGGCTTAGTGCCCGCTGTCCAACCATCAACTGTTAACTATTAACCGTTAACCCAGAACCCAGAACCTAGAACTCAGAACTCAGAACTGTTTCCAATTTCCAACTGCCGTACCAGAACAGACGACCGTCCTTACTAATCTGCCGTAACAGTCAACGTTGTTTCAATCAGATCCACCGAGTTTCCCCCAACCATGATTTTGAAAGTGCCGGGTTCCACAACCGGTTGCATATCGCGGTTCAGGAAGGAAAGGGCCTCCGAACCCAGTTCGAATTGTACTGTCTGCGTTTGGCCGGGATCCAGTGTGATGCGCCGGAATCCCTTGAGTTCCTTGACCGGTCGGGTGACACTGCTGACTTCGTCCCGGATGTAGAGCTGTACGACCTCGTCCCCGCGGACCTTGCCGGTGTTTGTGACCCGGACCGATACGTCCACCGTATCCTCCGTCCCGATGGAATCGGAGGAGAGGGTCGGATCGGAGTATTCAAAGGTTGTATAGCTCAGCCCCCATCCGAAGGGATACAGGGGCTCCCTGGTCGAATCCATGTAATGCATTTGAGCCGTCGGTTTCCGGTAGTAATAGACCGGCAGCTGCCCGGTGGAACGGGGTATGGTAACTGTGAGTTTGCCGCCCGGATTGGCGTCGCCGAAGAGCACATCGGCAACAGCTGTTCCCCCTTCCTGGCCCAGATACCACCCTTCCAGAATCGCCGGAACGTTTTCCGCAATGTAGTTGATCGTATTCGGCCTCCCGTGCAAGAGGAATACGACGATGGGCTTTTTCAGCGCCAGTATCTCTTCAGCCAGTTCGTTCTGATTACCCAGAAGCTCGAGGCTGTTGCGGTCCCCCAGATGGTCCGTTCCCCAGGCTTCCCGTGCGGTCAGTTCGTTTCCGCCCAGCGCCAGAATTACCAGGTCGGCTCTCCGGGCTGTCCGGACCGCTTCCCGGATCCGTTCTGCGTTCAGTTTCGGATCCCCTAATTTGACTTCGGAAGCAAACATACCGGGGCCTGTCTCCGTGATTTTGCATCCTTCGGCGTACAGGACCTCGGCAGATATTCCGACCTTGTTCTTAATGCCTTCGAGGATGCTGATGCCGCGTTCGGGCCAGCCGCTGTAGCCTCCCAGGCGGACCGCGTCGGCATTGGGGCCGATGACGGCAATCCTCCTGTACCGGGTCCTGTCCAGGGGCAGAAGCCCCCCTTCATTCTTAAGCAGGATGATTGCTTTTTGCGCGGCAAGAAGAGCGAGCTGCTGATGGTCGACACTGTTGGTAATTTTTTCGGCTTTTTCCGGTTCGACAAACGGGTCTTCAAACAGCCCGGTGAGAAACTTCAGGCGAAGAACCCTTGCCACAGCGCGATCCACATACTTTTCCGAAACTTTGCCCTGTTGGACCAGGTCGATCAGCGTCGAATAATCCTCCCCGTCAGGAAGCTCAATATCGACGCCCGATTCGAGCGCCAGTTTGGCGCTCTCTTCCTTGGAACCCGCGACAAAATGCTCGGTTCTCAAGCGCCGGATACCGTTATAGTCCGAGACTACCAGCCCTTCAAATCCCCATTGCTGCCTCAGGATTTCGTCCAGGTAGTATGCATTGGCGTGAAGGGGGATGCCGTCGACTTCATTGTAGGAGGCCATGACGCTCTGGATATTGGCTTCCTTGAACGCCGCTTCGAAAGGCTTCAGGAACTGTTCCCGAATGATCCGTTCCGAGTAATTGCCGGGGGCTGTATTGGTGCCCCCTTCCGGCTGTCCGTGAACGGCGTAATGTTTGGCTGTGGCCACGACGTGGGACTTGTCGATAGACGGGCCAGTTCCCTGGAAACCGCGCACGGCGGCAACTCCTATGCGGGATGCAAGGAAAGGATCTTCCCCGTAGGTTTCCTCCGTGCGTCCCCATCTTGGATCTCGTGCCAGATCCAGTACCGGCGTCAGGCACTGCTGTGCGCCACGTGAACGGACTTCAAGCGCCGTTGTCGAAAAGACCGCTTCAACCAGATCGGGATCCCATGTGGACGAAAGTGCAAGCGCCTGGGGGAAAGAGGTGCCTTTGCGGGCGGAATGCCCGTGCAGGCATTCCTCGTGAAAAAGAATGGGAATTCCGAGGCGGGTATTCTCTTGAACCCATTTCTGGATGGTATTGGTAAACTCGGCCATTTCCCGTGGGCCGCGCATCCCGCTGGGACGCGCTATCTCTCCCAGACCGTCTTTCAACAGCTCTTCAGCCCCATCGGGCAGAGGCTCTGCTTCTTGATCCGCAGTGGACGATTGATCATCAGGACGGGGTCCGCTCATCGGCATCATGGCGCCCCGCAGCTGGGCCGTTTTCTCTTCCAGCGTCATCCGGGAAATCAGGTCCGAAACTCTTTCTTCCACCGGCAGACCAGGATTTTTGTATGCAGGGGCATCCTGTTTGCCGCATCCTGTTGTCAGCAGGCAGACGACGGAAAAAACCGATAGAAGTTTTATTAAATTCGTGAAAAATCCGGGGTAGCGTTTCATGTTCTCCTCCACGACGACAGCCGGTTTATAATCAGGGAAATGCATGCTACTATAGCAGCCCGTTAATGAATACGACATGATTTTTCACTGCCGACTATAACCTCATCCTGGCTATAGGGGGTTGTATGCGAATCCTTCTTCAACTTAATTGGAAAAAGCCAGAATGCCCCAGACTATGGCCTGGGCCAACCTTTGGCCTGGATGAATGGCAATCGGGGATTTGGGGGCAAAGCTCCCATGGCTTTTTCCTTAGTAAGAAGCTCTGACCTTTGGTCGGAGCTTCTACACTGACAGCGAGTACGATTATGTATCTTCTCGGCATTGATGTAGGCACCGGCGGCACACGGGCGTTGATTATTGATGAAGACGGACGTGTGGTTACGTC
>Ga0209536_100011662_pt1 | contig 12847 bp, 11 predicted proteins | sample DeeMarSeWOR28_12_FD_187461 | JGI IMG/M metagenome (GOLD analysis project Ga0209536, IMG submission 187461) | Marine sediment microbial communities from White Oak River estuary, North Carolina - WOR-2-8_12 (SPAdes) (version 2) | ecosystem: Environmental > Aquatic > Marine > Intertidal zone >...
ATCATTTCCATTTCGTCGACGACGTTTTTAGGGCTGCGCCAGCGGTATCCTCTGCCGAACATGCGGACGGTGCTGCAGAAGTCGCACCAGAAAACGCAGCCTCGACTTGTCATTAAGGGGAAAAGCACTTTGCCCATTCGTTTTAACTCGTCAAGCGGCAAGAGATGGTGTGCCGGGAAAGGCAGGGAGTCTAAGTCTTCGAGGAACGGTCTGTCTTGGTTGCGGACGATTTTGCCTTCTTTGTTGCGGAAGGTTATGCCTAGGACGCTGTTTAGGCTGGTTTTGGTTTGGAGTTTATCGAGGAGTTCTGTGAAGGATGTTTCGCCTTCTCTGCGTACGACGATTTCGAGGCTTGGGTATTCGTTGAGGGCGTTTTCGTCCCAGAAGGTTCCGTGCGACCCGCCAAGCAAGGTGACGGCTTGTGGGTGCGCCTGCTTGGCTATGGTGATTAGCTTCATGGCAGACTTGTACAGAAGAGTTGTGGATGTAACCCCGATGACATCTGAGGGGGTTCGGTTGATGCGTTCTCGGAAGGCTTCATAGTTGAGTTTTTCTGCTTGGCAGTCTATAACGGTGACTTCGTGCCCTTCTTTCTCTGCAACTGCACCCAAATATGCAATTCCAAGCGGAATAAATGGTGGATGAGAGTGTACGCTTGGAGGATAAGGAGGATTAACTAAAGTGACCTTCATTTCACTGCATTCCCTTCGGTAAGTGATTCTACGTTTGGATGACATATATTGGTTTCTAAGCTGAAGTGAAAAGTGGTGGAGGACCGCTTGAGCTCTCAGCACGCGCTTGATGATGCAAAGTGAGCTGTGGAAAACGATTGGCAGTTCGTTTGTAACGTAGATAATCATCCGATATTCAAAAAGGGAGCCTAAAAATTATGCGTTTAACGTTTATTTTTACGCGTTTTTAGAAATAAGGGTGGGAAATGGATAGATCTCCCGCGTCTCTTTCCCTTTTTTCTTCTAGTTGTGGCTGTTTAGGCATCTCTCTTGCCTTCAGCGCATGTCTTCTCTCGCTGGTTATCTGCGGAAATTGGCAGAAAAAGGACTTTACGATTTTGAAGACATCATTGAAAAATATGAAGCGTGGATTCTTGACCATCGTTACATGGTTATGGTTCACCAAAGAGAAGCTTGGATACAGGACGCGGGGCAATATGAGTACGTGGCTGTAAAATGCGCTAAACGCGGAAATGACGTTTATGTTTCTCGAGTTGATAGCCGTCTTTACAGTCTTGGCTTTCACGTTCCAAACGTGGATTTTGACCTTGAAAAGAAGCCTTACACTAATATTCTCTTTATCACTTTGACGTATGATACTAAGCTATGTAGTTTTGATGTAGCATGGAAAAACATCGCAAAAGAGTTCAATCTATGGAAAGCTAATATCCGCAAGAAGTTCGGGGACTTCTCGGTTTTCCGTTGTTTTGAAGCTTTCGAAAACGGGCATCCGCACATTCATCTGATAGCTGTCTTTAAGGAGCAGTATTTCAGCGTGTTCAAGAGCTATGAGGAGGGCAAAGACGGCAAAATGCATAAAGTCTGGTTGGTTAAGGAAAAGGAGTTTTTTGAACCTTACTGGCATAGCTGGACAAAAATCAAGGCTGTCTACAACCTAAAAGGCGGTCTTGATTATTTGAAAAAGTACATTATCAAATGCGCCGAATACCAGCATGACGACCGCAAAGGCAAAATAACGTTGGCTATGTGTTGGGTTTTTCGCAATAAAGCTTTCTGCGTTTCAGGGCAGTTCCGTCAAGCTCTCTCCGACTTGATAGGGTACCTTTGCACTTCTAAAACTCGAAAAATCCAGCTAAACCTCTTAAACGAGGCGATCAAATCTAATCCTTGGAAGGTTCTCGGGTTCATCGGAGCTTCTTTGCTCGATTCTGACGTGGAAGTGTGGACTATTAAGCTCACATCTGAACAAATGGAGCGGATTTTCAGAGAGTGGGATAAGGTCAACTATTACGATTAGACTCCTGGATAATCCATCATAAAAGTAGAAAGGAAATTCAACTATTGTATTTGTGTCTAACACAACTACACTACAAGCAGTAATGAGTTTTCAATATCTACTAGATTTCATGCCCAAACATGAAGCAACGATGTGTCAATAGACCAGCTGTTCTGACTTCCATCACCAGTCTCGACGCCTGCCTTGAAGCGAATAGTAAAAGTTGATGAAGTCAAGTAAGATGATACTGTAACATTGTTCCATCCTGTACTAAGGCTGCCAAGTACGTTTTGCCACGCTGACCCAATCTAAATAGGATAATAAAAGATGAAATCTATTAGTAATAAACTCTCATCTCGAATAATAAAAATACAAATTAACTTTCAGATAGTTGTATTATGTCGGGCCAGTTACACCAATTAGTATCAAACTCCAGTTCATCAATCACTGTATCTGTAATCTGACCGTTAGTGGCGATTTCCACCGTATTCAAGTAACCATCCCCATAATTACCCTGATAAGCTATCGCAAAGATATTACCCGAAACATGGATAATATCAGGAGCTGAAACATAACTATTATGGAACATCATATTGTCATTGACCGTGTCCTTAATCTGACCATCAGTGTATATCTCCACCGTCTTCAGGTAGCCATTTATGGCTGCATCATGGGCTATAGCGTAAACATCACCTGAGATGTGAATTATATCGACGAATTCATATAAAGTAAAATCAACAAAAGTGAGAGTATCAATTATTGAACCTATAAAACCGTCAGTGGCTATCGTCACCGTCTTTATATAACTATTACCATCAAGTCCGCCAACATAAGCTATTGCATAAATATTCCCTGAGACAGGAATTATATCGGGATTTGCGACATACACAGTATCAAACTCCAAAACATCAATTACTGTATCTGTAATCTGACCGTTGCTTGCTATCTCCACTGTCTTGAGGTTGCCATCATCTCCATCACTTGTATAAACAATTGCATAGATATTGCCTGATAAATGGAGTATATTTGAATATTTTGAATATTTGTCATCAAACTCCAAAACATCAATTACTGTATCTGTAATCTGACCGTTGCTTGCTATCTCCACTGTCTTGAGAAAACCATCATCTCCTTTGCCAGAATAAGCAATGGCATAGACATCACCAGAGATTGAGATTATATTGGGGTCACCGCCATCATCGGTATCAAACTCAAGCGTATCAATCACAGTATCTGTGATTTGCCCATCGATTGCTATTTGGACTGTTGTTAGGAAGCCATCATGGTCGGCGCCTGTATAGGCTATGGCATAAATGTCACCTGAGACATGGATTGCACTTGGGTATTCACCCCAATTAGAATCAAAATTTAAGTTATCTATTATCGTATCCGTAATAGTACCGTCAGTGGCGATTTCCACCGTCTTCAGAGAACCCATAGTGTCGGGGTTTAGGTAAGTACTATATGCTATAGCATACCTGAAGCTACTACTGGCTGAATCAAGTATTGTCTGAAATATGCTACTGCTTTGTTGCTCGTAAACATAAATGTAAGCACTTGCGAGGCAGATAGAGGCAGCTATTAGAATAAGAATTACAGCTGGAACGCACTTGGGAATCATATGTTTACCTCTATCTAAGATAGGGTGAAGCAAAATCACTATTTTAAATCTATGAACTACAAATCCATTTTCTGTTTTCATAAATCATATTATGTATCTTTTAGATTTAGAATCCAGTGAAAAAAATGAAGATGAAAAGAATTGCAGGGCTAACGCTGGTGTTGCTGAGCTTCGTCATAGTTTTGGTTTCAGCTTTTGTTTATGAACAGCAATCGAATACAGTCACTCAAACCATAACTGAAATCGCAAGCATAACTCTTGATCAGGCTGCCCTTGGTGACATTGAAGAAGGAGAAACCATACTCTATACGCCTACAAACACTTCTGCAATAGACCAAATACTAGACGTGACCACAGGAAAAGATGGTGTCTATCTTTACTTTGAAACAGACTTGGACAGTCAAAGCAGCAACTATGACACTTACCAAATAGAAGTTATTGTCGACACTGCTCCAGGCGGTTCTGGCGTCAGCGGGACTATAGAGACATTGACAATTGGCAGTCCAAACTCTGCTTCAGGCATAGCTTTGGATTTAGAGGGTGATTGGGTCTTTGACTTTCAAGTTACCACAACCGCTCAACTGGTAGATTCAGACACACCTACCACAGTTAACATTGATGTCTTTGCTCAGAGCACTGCGTAGTGAAGGGAATGTTCGCCACTAAGCTCAAGGTGGCGTTTGCCCTTTTTGTTTCCTCCTTTAGCGTATGGCTAATCATGATTCTCTTGGTTGCTCAGCCAACTGATAACTTGGCGCAGTTTCAATTCCCAGACTTTTCGCTTTTAGCTGTATTTTTGGGTTCAGCGATAGCCGCTTCAGTCTCCTCAATGACAATTGGCTTGGATTTGCTTGAATTTAAAATGAAACCAATGAGTCTGACAAAGAAGTTTGGGAGAGGTCGAGTTAACCTTCGGATGAGAAAATCAAAAGCAGTTTCCCCAAAAATGCAAGATAAAGATTCAAAGGTGGAACTTGAAAAATTGCAGACTAGTAAAACTGAGCTTAACGTAGATGCACATTCTTTGGAAGAAGAAATTATCTTGCCTGACCGTTCTCTGCTCATTGGTGAGGAAGTCGTCATCGATCAACTGGAAGAAAGTGGCAATGCTGCTCAGGAGGGTGTTGTTGTGCTGAAAGATAATATGCTTTCACAACAAAAAATCATCATACCTTGGGAGGAGCCTAGTTCCGAGAAGAAAGAACCTGCTGCAGTTTCAAAGAGGGACAGTGAAGGCGATTCAAAAAGCATTTCATGCCCTAAATGCAACAAAGTCTTCAGCATACCTTTGTTATCGCTTGATTTTAGTAGCGGCAAAACCAAAATGGTAAGATCATGCCCACACTGCTATTCTCCACTGGCTAGCAGTGAAGACGATAAGACTGCGCACACGAAAATAACGGATGATAGAAAAACTGGAGAAAGAAGCATAGACGAGCAGAAAGCATTTTTCCTCTTTGGAGAAACTGAATTCAAAAGCTGTAAGTTCAAACTTGGATACTTGGGAAGTCTGCCAGAGAACAAAACTATTCCCAAAGAATGTCTTGGTTGCCCCCAGCTCGTAGAGTGCTTCCAGGCTTTCAAAAATAGTCAATGATTCTTCTTAATGGTCTTTTTCTGCGCCGAGGGAGAGGCTCGGAGGATTGGGGGGTGCCCCTTGGGGGTGGATCCAACCGCATCGAGTTTCCTGAGGCGCTTTACCGCAGTCGCCGGAGGATCGTCTGGAACGTGTGAGCCCCGCGAAGGCGGGCGAGCCTTTACATGAGATATACTGTCAAATCTTGAAAATTCCAAAATGAGTTCTAAAATTCTAAATAACATATTATAAATCCTTAAAATGCAAATAGAGCTATCTTTTCTGATTTCAAGGAGAATGCTTAAAAAGACTAACAAAAAACTGTATGTTCAAAAGTTCCAAAACCCCTTTGCGGAATATTTCATTTTTAACTAAACAATTAAAAAAAGTACATTCAGGACTAATTTGCCATAGTTGTTCTTCAAAACTTCAAAAAGTAACTGTTTGAGTAATATTTGGAGTCGATTTGTAGCTTCTTTTGACGGCTTTTTGTCGTTTCTGTCTTATAGATTCCGTTAAAACAGTATCCCGCGAAGGTTTTAGACAGGAGGCTAATGCATTCGCAAATCTCGCAATAGAACAAAAGGGAGGTGAAAAGGCAAGTAGAGAATGTCCTGAATGTCACAGCAAGAGAAAATGGAAAGCGGGAGTAAGACAAACTCTGAATGGAGAAGTTCAGCGTTTTCTCTGTCGTGCTTGTGGTTTTAGGTTTAGTGCAAAATCTAATATAGAATCTGAGATGAATAAAGGTCGCCAATTATGCGCTATCTTTGAAGAGGCGAAAAAATTGGGTACCACGACAGAAATAAAGACTGTCGCGGGAGATACAATCTTAGAGTACATCAGAACATTACGCCGAAAACAGAAAAAACCACGAACCATCAAGATGCGCGTTTACTACTTAGAGAAGTTGAAACAGAACGGAGCTGACCTTTCTAACCCAGCATCAGTTGAGAACGTTCTTGCAGATATAAAACTCACAACTGCGCAACAATATAACGCCGTTGCTGCCTACAAAAGCTACTGCAAAATATTCAAGATCCAATGGGATGATCCACCTAAAATCAATTATCAACCGAAAAGAACCTTTGTTCCAACAAAAGAAGAACTTGAAACGTTAATTCATGCAGCTGGAAGACGCACAGCCACATTCTTACAAGTAGCATACACTACAGGCGCAAGAGTAGGAGAAATATGCCAAATCAAATACGCTGACGTAAACGTTAAAGCATCAACAATTGACATCAACCATCCAGAGAAAGGCAGTAAACCCAGAACAATACCTGTCCCAGAAAAAACCATTGCCATGATCAACGGTTTACCCAGAAAATACGGAGAATACGTTTTCAACCCTAAACCTGATAGCATAAGAAGCAACCTTGTATACCTACGGAAAAAAATTGCTAGTATCCACAGAAATGAACGCTTTAAAAGAATCCATATGCACACCTTCCGACACTTCTACGCCAGAAAAAAACTTAGAGAAAGCATGGGAAACAAAACATATGTCCAATACCTGCTAGGTCACAAAAGCATCCTATCGACAGAACGATACACAGAACTGGAAGAGTATAAAGTAGATCAAAAATATCAATCAGCTGTTTCCATGACACTAAAAGATGCACAGAAACTAATTGAAGACGGCTATACTTACGTTTGCGACTTTAAAGGTCATCCATTATTCAGAAAAGTAGTCTAAGATCATTTTCTCACTCTTATCTTGAGAATTTAACTCTTGTAGAAAAATGTATATGAAGGGTTACGCTTATTATTGACGGAAAATCGAAAGGGAGATAGTGTGCTGTTTGAAAGATATTACTGAGGTCAGGTGGCACGGCAGAGGCGGTCAGGGTTCATGGACTGCCAGTGAGGTTCTAGCGCGGACAGCCATTTACGAAGGCAAGTACATCCAGTCGTTCCCAGAGTTCGGTCCTGAAAGGATGGGTGCGCCAGTGACAGCGTTCACGCGGATAAGCACTAAGCCAATCAGGATTCACTGTGCGGTTTACGAGCCAGATGTGGTTGTCGTTTTAGACCCCACACTTCTGAAGACTGTTCCAGTAACCTCTGGAGTTAATGAGAACGGCGTAATTATAATCAATTCTGCTGATGAGCCTGCTAAAGTCAGAAAAACTCTGAAAACTGGAAAAGGAAAACTTTGGACCATACCTGCAACGCAAATTGCCCTGAAAATCTTAGGGATGCCCATAACCAACACTGCCATGCTTGGCACGGTTGCCAGAGCCACCAACATGGTCTCTTTAGATAGTATAGAGCGTATACTCAAAGAACGATTCAGACCTGACTTGGCGGAGAAAAACTTCGCCGTAATAAAACAAGCGTATAATGAGGCAAAACAAGAATGACAAAACAAGATAAAAACTGGAAGGAAATCGCGCCCGCCGGCGTTTGCTCAAAATCAAGCAGTGGATTCTTAACGGGCGACTGGAAGACGTACACGCCTGTGCGTGACCCTGAGAAGTGCACTCGCTGCTTGCTGTGCGTGCTCTTTTGCCCCGACGGAGCTATACATTGGTATCCAGACAAGGGCGACATAGAATTCGATTGCAGCTTCTGTAAAGGTTGCGGAATATGCGCCAACCAGTGCCCCACTAACGCGATAACCATGAAACTGGAGCAGGAGTGAAGTTGAAATGCAAAATGTAGTGAAACAAGAAATTATGGCGCTGGCGGGAGACCAAGCGGTTGCCTACGCCGTTAAGCAGTCAGATGTAGATGTCGTAGCGGCTTACCCGATTACGCCGCAGACCATTATCGTTGAGAAGTTCAGCGAGTACGTAGCTGACGGTGAAGTCGAAACCGAGTTTGTCTGTGTCGAATCTGAGCACAGCGCTATGGCTGCGTCGATTTCAGCTTCTGCTACAGGCGCCAGAGCGTTTACTGCAACGGCGTCAGCTGGCTTAGCCTTGATGCATGAGATGCTTTTCGTAGCGTCTGGCTGTCGCGTCCCAGTGGTGATGGCGGTTGCTAACCGGGCTTTGTCTGCTCCGCTTAACATTCACGGCGACCACTCTGACAGCATGGCGCAAAGAGACAGCGGTTGGATACAACTGTACGCTGAAAACGCTCAAGAAGCTTATGACTCAATAATTCAGGCTTTCCGGATAGCCGAGAACCTTGATGTGCTTCTGCCCGTCATGGTGGGTTTGGACGGCTTCACGCTCAGCCACACACTTGAGAACGTTGAGGCGCTTCCAGATGAAACTGTCAAAGATTTTGTTGGCGTTCGCAAGTTTCCCAACGTGCTTACGCATGAGGGAAAAACCGCGCCTTTCAGGCTTGACCCAGCGAACCCGATGACCATGGGACCTATCGCTTTGCAGAACTATTATTTCGAGTTCAAGAGGCAACAAGAAGAGGCTATGGAAAACGCGCTTACCGTCATTCAGCAGATGAACAGCGAGTACGCGAAGATAAGCGGCAGAAGCTACGGCAACGGCTTGATCGAGGCGTACTGCCTTGAAGACGCTGAAGTCGCAACTATTTGTTTAGGCTCAACAGCGGGCACGATGAAGACAGTTGTGGACGATCTCAGGCAAGAAGGCGTTAAAGCTGGGCTGCTTCGGCTTCGCACGTTCCGACCGTTGCCGGTCGAAGCGATTCGAAGTGCGCTTGCGAACGTGAAAGCTGTAGCTGTCATGGATAAGTGCATAAGTTTCGGCGGAAACGGAGGTCCAGTTTTCCATGAAGTCCGTCATTTGCTTTACGAGGCAACTAATCGCCCTTACGTCGTGAATTACATTTACGGTTTGGGCGGAAGAGACACAAGTCCAGTTGAGCTGCGAAGCATCTACGAAAACCTGCAGGGCATATTGCAGGCTGGGCGTGTTGAGACGCCAATACAATACTTAGGATTGAGAGATTAAAGGAGGAAATAAAAAGAATGACTACTCAAGAATGGAAATTCTCCACAAAAGACATCGCTGAAAAACCAGACTTGTTCTTGGCAGGTCACAGAGCCTGCGCAGGCTGCGGACCAGCAACCGTGTTCCGGTTGATTATGAAAGCTACACGTGGACCTACAATTGTGACTGAAGCCACTGGTTGCATGGAAGTGGTCTCATCAATTTACCCGTACACATCTTGGGCTGTTCCTTGGCTGCACACTGCTTTCGAAACTTCTGCTTCGAACGCTTCAGGCATAGAAGCGGCTTTGAAGATAATGAAGAAGAAATGCAGAATAAGTCAGGAGCACGTGGATGTTATCGCGTTTGCGGGCGACGGTGGAACATACGACATCGGCATTCAGGCGCTTTCGGGTGCGGTTGAGCGGGGTCATGACTTTCTGTTTGTGCTGTATGACAACGAAGCGTACATGAACACGGGCATTCAACGAAGCGGTGGAACTCCGCATGGCGCAGCCACAACAACGTCGCCAGCAGGCAAAGCGATACCTGGAAAGCTGGAGTACAAGAAGCCTATCGCGGACATCATGGTGGCGCATGAGATGCCTTACGTGGCTACTGCGTCGCCGTATTACTGGAAAGATTTGATTCAGAAGGTTCGTAAAGGCTTGGAAGTTGAGGGCCCTGCGTTTCTGCATGTGTTTGCGCCTTGTCCGCGTGGCTGGAGAAGCAACCCTGCGAAGTCTATTGAGTACGCGAAGCTGGCTGTTGAGACTTGTGTGTTCCCTGTTTGGGAGTCGGTGAACGGTCAATGCCAGTTGTCTACGCCAAGCAAGCTTGTTGCGCTTGCGCCGCAGAAGAAGAAGCCAGTAGCGGACTATTTGCAGGGGCAAGGGCGGTTCAGGCATATGTTTAAGCCGCAGAACACGAAGCTGCTGGAAGATGTTCAGCGCATCACTGATGAGCGGTGGGAACGCTTGCTCAAGAAGTGCGGTGAAAAACCAAAAACGGTTTAGACGCCGTAACCTTTTTCCCTTTTTCGTTGTAACTCTTTTTTGTGGGCTGAAATTGGCTGGGTCTAGTTCTTCCAAGTTGCGTGTTGCCGCTTTAAACGAGAGGATTTGGAACCTGTTTTCTGGGCGCATGTGAACCAAGACCCTTTGGATTTTCACTTTTTCACTTTTGATTGGAAGTTCAAACGCGACCAGACTGAGATTTTCATGGCTTTGGACGAAGCTGACGCGGTTGCTGGGCTCATGGTGGTTTACAACGGCTGCATTGTTCAAGTGCGAGGTTCACGGGAAGCTGTGCGGTTGCTGCTTGACGGCTTGAATGTCGAAGAAGTTGCGGTGCAGGAACCTTTGGACTGCGAAGACATTGTTGTGGCTAGGTTTCCTGTTTTTGAGCGGAAAGCCAAGGTGATTCTTCTGTCTCTTGAGAAGGGTGAAGAAAACATCACGGTAACAACTGAACCAGAAAAGCTAAGCGTTGACGCTTCTGGCGAAATTGCTGAACTTATGCACGAAGCGTATCCTGAGTTTTGGAGTGTCATCACTGCTGAGGGTATTGAGGCGTCGTTTGCGGAGGCGATTTGGGTTGGAATCAAGCGTGAAGGAAAGCTTGCTGCGTTTGGCAAGGCGGTTTCTTCAACTCCTGTAAGCCATGTGGCTTGGATAGCGACGCATGAGGATTATCGGAACAGGGGTTATGCGATGTCTATTTTGTCTGTTTTGCTGAGGGAGGTTTTAGGGTCTTCGTTAACTGCGTTTATTTACGTGTTAAGTGACAACGCAGCTGCCATGCGTTTGTATTCGAGGGGTGGGTTTAAGCCGTATAAGCGGTATTTTTACGTGAAGACTTGACTGCGGCGGGTTGGAGGCTGATGCGTGATTTTTTGTCTATACCCCCTTTTATATAGTTTAAATTCATGGTAGAACATGATATCTGAAGTTGCTGTATGGTGAATGGCGCTGAGTGGCAAGCAGAAGGGTGTAGTGTTCGCGGTTTCGGCGAGTTTGATGTTTGGGTTGAGCCCTGTTTTTGTACGGTTGGTTCTTGACGGTGTTAATGTTGAGACTATGAACGTTTTGTTCACTGCTTTTGCGAGTTTGTGTTTTCTGTGTGTTTTTGGGGTATACAAGAAAGCCGCGTTTTTCAGGAGTATACGTGGGAAATGGCGGAGGGTGGCTTTGTTGAGTCTGTTTTCTGCTGTGGGGTCCGTGCTTTACACGTATGGAATTTCGTTGTATGGACCTGTGAACGCGACTTTTCTGGTTCAGTTTACTGCGGTTTTCACAATCCTGTTTGGCGTGGCGTTCTTTAAGGAACGGTTTACGCGGATGGAAGCCGTTGGGGTTGTAGTGGCGGTAGTTGGCGTGTTCGTTTTGGCTTACGGCGATTTATCACTGGAAATCGTGGGCGCAACGGTTCTTTTGGGTGCAGCGCTGTTTTTTGCTTCAGCAAATTCACTTACAAAAGTTAACGTGAAAAACGTTAACCCTGTGGCGTTGGCTGGCGGAAACTCCATGCTCATGTTCCTATTCATCTTCACTTACACGGTGTTGGCGGGCAAACTGGAGACAGCTTTTCCCTCGGAAACTATTATCTACGCCGTATTAGGGTCAGTCACGGGCGTCGTTTTGAGTTTCATCCTGTTCTTTAAGGCGCTGCAAGTGTTTGAAGTATCCAAAGCAGCAACTATACGTACCATGGAGCCGTTCTTAACTGCAATCTTCTCTTTCGCTATCCTAGCTTTGACGCCTACAGCTAACCAGCTTCTAGGAGGCACCCTAATAGTGCTCGGCGTCGTCATCTTAAGCCTGACCAAAGGAAAACAAACGCAAACCCACTAAACCCCAACTTAAATATCTGCAGACACCAGAGAATAACTGAAGAACATGTCAAGCAAATGCCCACTTTGCGGAACACCCCTTGTCCTAAAGGGCGGCAGAAAAGGAGAAGCCAAAGCAAAAGCGAAACTGCTGTTTACTATGCAAGCTGAGCGAACCTATGTCTGCCCAAAATGCGGTTACCAACATCAAAGCCACACAATAATCATGAAATAGACTTGTGCTCGGAAACGAGTACACCCCCTCCCTTATATAAAGCACTGAAACGTGAGGCATCGAGTTTTTCGTTAAGTGCGGAATTGGTTGTCTGACGTTGCAATCAAAAGTCCGCTTATTGCAGAAGATGAGAAATGTCGGTTCATTCCCTTAAGATGTTTTTCTTTTTTTCTGCATTGTTAGCTTTGTTATTTTTGGCAAGCTTACGGTTCTTGGTTTTTAGTCCGTCTGGTTCCAGTAGTAGATTTGGTTGTACTTGCCTGTTACTGGATACTGTGGGTCCTCGTGGACTATGTCTAAGAGTAAACCGTGCGCTTCAAGAGAATCCTGCAACTGCGCCCAAATTTGCGGGGACTTCTCATCGGCACCCCATAAGCCCCAAATCGTGTCGTCTGGTCGCCGCATGCCCCACCCATAATTACTGGGCAAAACCAGCACCGCCTCAGCGTCTATTCCGCCGTGAACCACCTCTGAGTTCTGCACTAACTCGTTCCAGAAGCGTTCCAATGCTTCGAAATGATCATCCGACAGAGTCCCGTAAGCACCCATGTCTTCAGCGTAGTTGAATAAAACAACGTACTCCGCACCACACTCGTAAGCCGTGCGCATTTGGCTGTAGATTTCTTCTCCGCTTGCCAGATACGGCGCTTCCGTGTACTTCCATGTTATTATCGCGCCCCAACTTTTACCCTGCAGGTTCGCTGCGCCCCGCACGAGAGCAATGTCCTGAGCCGTGGTGTGGTTCCAGCCG
>Ga0209536_100011663_pt1 | contig 12847 bp, 15 predicted proteins | sample DeeMarSeWOR28_12_FD_187461 | JGI IMG/M metagenome (GOLD analysis project Ga0209536, IMG submission 187461) | Marine sediment microbial communities from White Oak River estuary, North Carolina - WOR-2-8_12 (SPAdes) (version 2) | ecosystem: Environmental > Aquatic > Marine > Intertidal zone >...
GGGCACGGCTGGACTATGCACACCACCTGCTTCCTGGATGCTGTACCTGTAATGAAACACCAGATCGTTCATCGAACCGAGCACGCTTTTGCTGTTCGTATTGGTGCCCCCCTCGTCGTACTCTGAAAGTATCCTGGCCCGCTCTGCCTCTGAAATGCCGGCATCGACAAGCCCGCAGCTCAGGTAACCCTTGAACAGTTTATCCAGTTCTCTGATCTGCGCCCTCGAAACATCGGGCACAATGAAATTGAACAGGGCCTTGTCATTGACGAACAGGACACACTTGCGCCGGTCAATGGGAATCAGGTTGGCGTGCCAGGGACCGAGATACGAAAAGCGCGGGTGCTCAGCGCACAAATCGGATTGCTTCAGCCCCATTTCCTTCTGAAGCTTTTTTGTGCATCGAATCAGCTGCATCCTTTCTCCGGGCGCAGGCACTTTTCAATCGCTTCAAAATAACCAAGCTGCAGCATTAGTCAGTCTTGTATTTCATGAATGTCGAATCATTCCATAGGTATCATCCGTGCCCGCTTACGTACACCAGTCAATATCGGGCCGGCTGTTGAGTCCGGCACGCCGGCTTCCGCGGCCAATGCGGCTGCCTCGGCGAGGGCATCCTCCATCTGCGAGGTCAGGTCCCAGAAGATACTGGCCATGTCCTGCCCATGCAGCCCGGCTTTTTGCCCGGTCTGGTAAAAATGCCGGAGCTGGATCTGATTGCGGCGATAATACCCCTTGTCCCCCAGCGCCATAGCCAGCTTGACCTTCTGCACCGGAAACTCCGGGTAGGGTGCCGCGGACATCACATCATAGAGGGGCGTCAGCCGGTAGCCACCCGGGGTGAGGAATATCGAGAAGTTCTTGGCATGGCCGTCGATGGCGGCCAGCAGCCAGAACACGATCTGCGCCTTCATGAAGGTCAGGCGGTCTTCATGCGGGGCGACCGCGCCGTTCAGGAACTCCATCACCTCCAGGATGCCGGGCCCGCCATCGCTTTGATATTTTCGCAGCGGCGGGACGCCTAGCGCCTGGCAGATATCCTCCTGAGGCAGCCGGTACAGCACATCCTCCTGCCAGACCCGGTCGAACCGCTCCACAACAATCACCGGCTTGCCATCAAACAACCGCACCTCGGCATCGGCCGTCGCGAGGCCGAGGGCGCGGCACAGCACCAGACACAGCCACTCATTCCAGGAGGTGTCGGAAAAATCCGCCCCGTTCTGGCCTTCCTTCATGGCGGGCTTGAAGATATGGGAGGTCGGTGTCGGCCCGAGCGGCAGCTGCCACCGATTGTCTATCTGGAGAAAGGCGGTCTTCTCCTGCACCCCGGCAATCGAGATGCGAAACTCATCCTCCTCGGCATACAGGCCGAGAGGATTGGTACCAAGGGCGGCCAGGCGGGCGGCGATCTCCTCGTCGGTGACCGGCCGGTATTCCATTCTGGTTGGATCGCCGGGATCCGCGCCTTCCGGGACAAAGCGCAGCGCACCCACGCAGTCCCGCCCGATGACGGCCAGCAAATCAAAGATACCGGCGCTCTCGGCATGCTCGCGGGCCGCGATTTTTTCCCTGACGGTGTGATCATCGGGCAGCAGCCCGTCGAAGTAGCTGGTCGCAGCCTCCCCCGACCAGATCCGATCAGACAGCGGCATGGACAGGGAAATGGGAAACGCGCGTTCCGACGACAGCCACGCCGGATCATAGCGAAACGAAGTCGCACCGCCCGGTGCGCGGGAATACTGGCCGACCTTGCTGGAGCCGACATACACATCCAGCACGCGTCCCTGGCGTTTACGTCCCATCCGGCGCCTTTAGTACGCGGTGGGATCGAACCCGGTTGTCCGGCGCGGGACGACGGACAGATCCAGGTCCAGCGCCGCCAGCACCCGGATCACAGTGTCGAGCCTCGCCGTGGTCGCACCGTTCTCGAGGTCGGAGACCAGGGCCTGCCGAACGGAGGCTTTCCGGGCGACATCGACCTGCCGCAAGTTGCTGGCCTTGCGCGCCAGGCGGATGGCGGCACCGAGATCCTTGTTGCTGCGGATGACCTTCCCCATCGATTTACCCTGTTTATACGATTTGACGTATAATGCACTTATATACGCGATCGCGGATAATGTCAATATATACGCTTAAAGGGATATTATTGTGGCATTCCCTCATCCGGCTGCGACCCTGGCCGCACCGGTGCGAACTCATACCTCCATGACCAGACCCGGCCTGAAATCCGGGTTCGGGGCATCTGGCGCATAGCCGCGCGGGATGCTGGCGAAACCCGGGGCAAACGGGCACGGACTCCAGCACGCCGGGTCGGTTCTTCATGATACGCTACACCCCGAAAAAATAGCCCGAGATGCAACCCGCAATTGGAAAGTTGTGAAGTAACTGAAAGTCACAATATGGACCTGAGCACCACCGAGCAGGAGGCACGGGAACAATTTGCGCAAGGACGGTTCCGGGAATCGGCTATAAACTTTCACCGTGTGAGCCGCCACTTCCCGGAACGGCTGGATGTGCAGGCACGCTTGGGCTATCTGGCGCTACTCGCCAACGAGCTGGACACCGCAGTCAAGCACCTGACACTGGCGATCAACCAGGGGTTGCGTTCCAGGGAGGCCCTGGCGCATCTGGCTGAGGCCTACTACCGCCAAGGCCGGCTGGGATCCGCCGCCTACTGCTATCAACGTCTCGGACGAGACGGTCTGGCGGGCACGCTGGCTGTAATGGCAGAACTCGACGCATATCGACTTGCGGGAACACGCACGTCGATCGAGATCCCCTGGGTGACGAATAACCCCCTGCCGGTCCTCGCGACACGAATCAATGGCCGGAACGCCAATCTGGTGCTCGACAGCGGGGCGGGGGATACCGTACTGGATGCGCAGTTTGCTGTCGATGCGGAAGTGCGGCTGGGTGGCCAGGAACGCCGAACCTTCGCCGGCGGGATGCCGGCACTGGTCACCTATGGGCACGCGGAGCAACTGTCACTGGGTGACTTCCATATTCGGGACATCCCGGTTCAGGTGATGGACATCACGCCAGCCTTCGGTGGCTGGTTTCCCGATCTGCCCATACACGGAATCCTCGGTACCGGTGTGTTCTCGAGATTCCGCACAACCCTGGATTATCGAAGTGGGCGGCTGCGCTTCGAAACGCACAGCAGGACCGACGAATCGCAGCGTAAGAACGGTCAGCGGGACCGCTCGGGTGCACCCTTGTGGCTGGCGGAAAACCAGCTGCTTCTCACCTGTGCAGACCTGCCCGCGCTCGATCAGGGGATTTGGTTCCTCGATTCCGGGATGACCGGTGGCGCCTTCGCCGTACCGGAATCAAGGACTGCAGCCCTGGGACTCGAGGTTGACGAAAGGATCGCTCTCGTCGGTGCGGGTGGTGGTGGAACGGTTCAGGGACACAAAGCACGGGTGGACTGGCTCCGGCTCGACCGGCTCTGCGGTAACAACCTGGAGGGCGTGGTACTGGATTCCTTCCCGATCGAACAATCCGTTGGATTCGCGGTACAAGGCCTTATCGGCCATGATCTGCTGCGCGACTCGGTGCTCACCCTCGATTTCCCTGCGATGCGGCTGCTTCTGACCGTCGGAAATCCCTGATCGGAGTTCCGGTGGTCGGGATGACGCTTGGGTAGATTATATGATGGTGGCCAGGAACAGAATCGAACTGCCGACACGGGGATTTTCAGGACGGTATTTTGAATTCTTTCGCTTGTCTTTCAATCAGTGAGCTGGACGCCTGTTGCCCGATTTGCATGACGATGCACCACTGTGCACAACTGATTCACGCAAGACTTACGCAGCTGCAGCTACTGATCCTCGAACACCTGACGAGACATACATCTCCGGGTGATATCAAAGGGGGTAGTGACTAACCCGCCGGACCACTTCAGTAGGCCCTGATCATCCCATCATCCAGACCCATGTCGTCGGCAGGTCATTGTACATCGCCGGTGAACATTTCCACGATGTTTCGCCGGACTTATTTGCGAATACGACTTATTCTTTGTCGCAAACGGGTTCCATCACTCGTGTTCTTTGCAAGCAGATGAATGCACCAGCAGGCGCTGACAGCAATCCGGTTATACTTGAAAAAACCTATCTTTAGGTGCGGGACCGGCGGCTATCGCCGCCACGTTCGACGGTTCAACCTCAAATAGATATAAATTTCATATATGCAGGCACATAACGACTAGAATAGCGTTGCGGCGCATAACGGTTCATACTTTTTTGTTCATAATGATTCTTACTTACTGATTAGCCTTAGATTACTGGTCAGCTTGAGAACAGGCGAGGAGACGTTTAAATGCTCAGTACCAATCCCTTCTACGAACTTTCAACGTTCATTTCCCCAACCGTCATGCAGGGCTACATTATTCTCATGGTCCTGCTGGTAATTGTCGGAACTATTCTTGACATGATGCACAAGAAGAGTGCCCAGTACTTTTTCGAAAATGCAAAAAGAGCACAGAAAGACGCGAAGCGCACCCTGAGCGGTGGCGAAAAAGCATCGCTTGCGGTGCAGACTGTCGTTAACGAAGTGCTCACCTCTTCGGAATTTAAAAGGACCCGCCGCCGTATCTCACACCTGTGCACCATGTACGGTTTCATCATCTTTGTTGTCAGCACGGCGGTTCTGATTTTCGGGTACGCAACGGAATCCGCTGCGGGTATCTGGCCCGTTCTCTGGCACCTGGGTGCGCTCTTGCTGTGTTTCGGCGGGTACTGGTTCTGGTTCTTTATCCGCGTCGATGTCGCTGCTGAGGGTGTCAAGTGGTACAACTTCAACGGGCGCGGCGACGTCTTCATCGTCGGCCTTATCACCATGCCCACTTTCGCCCTGCTGTGGTCGGCCACCATGGGTAGCGGCACGCTGAACATGCTGTTCTTTGCTCTGTTCATCTTGTGCAGCACTGTACTGTTCGGCAGTGTCTACTGGTCCAAGTTCGCACACATGTTCTTCAAACCTGCTGCGGCCTACCAGAAGAAATGCATTATGGCGGATGGTTCGAGAGAGGGGCTGCCCAATGACTACGACCTGACGGATCCTGCCGTGCACGCAAGGTTTCCGGACGTACCGGAATACATGGGTAAAAATCCACCCAACATGGGACCCGGTATCAACGCGGAACCCCCCTGTCACTACTGATTAGCTTCCAGAAGTAAGGAGTACTCGTAATGCCAACTTTTGTATACATGACTCGTTGTGACGGATGTGGTCAGTGTGTCGATATCTGCCCTTCAGACATTATGCATATCGACAAGGTAACCCGTCGCGCCTACAACATCGAACCCAACATGTGCTGGGAGTGCTACTCCTGCGTCAAGGCCTGCCCGCACCAGGCGATCGATTGCCGTGGTTATGCTGACTTCGCACCGCTGGGCCACTCGGTACGCGTGAAGCGTGATGAGGAGAAAGGTGTCATTGCCTGGCGCATCAAGTTCCGCAACGGCAAGAAGGACATGGATTTGCTTGCGCCTATCACCACCAAGCCCTGGGGTACCTGTATTCCCCAGCTCCGTGACGTACCGGCGCCTACCCAGCAGCAGCGCGACAGCCAGCTTCTGTTCAATGAACCTAAATACATTCGCATGGACGATGGTGACATCCACACCCTCAAGTCCAATGGTCTGAAAATGCTAGAAGGTGTGGAGGGTTACTAATGGCTTACAAAACTATCGTCGAAGACAATATCGATATCCTGGTCGCAGGTGCCGGCCTGGGTGGTACCGGTGCCGCTTTCGAGGCGCGCTACTGGGGCCAGGACAAGAAGATCGTCATCGCAGAGAAAGCGAACATCGACCGTTCCGGTGCTGTGGCGCAGGGCCTGTACGCGATCAACTGCTATATGGGAACCCGTTTCGGTGAAAACAATCCGGAAGACCACGTGCGTTACGCACGTATCGACCTGATGGGCATGGTGCGTGAAGACCTGCTGTTTGACATGGCCCGCCACGTCGACTCGGCAGTGCACCAGTTCGAGGAATGGGGTATGCCGATCATGCGCAATCCGAAGACCGGCGCCTATCTGCGAGAAGGCCGTTGGCAGATCATGATCCACGGTGAGTCCTACAAGCCACTCGTGGCCGGTGCCGCGAAGAAGTCCGCTGACAAGGTATTCAACCGGATCTGCGTGACCCACCTGCTAATGGATGAAAGCAAACCAAACCGAGTTGCCGGCGCCGTCGGTTTTAACGTGCGTACCGGTAATTACCATGTTTTCAAGTCCAAAACCGTCATCGTCGGTGCCGGCGGTGCATCAAACATCTACAAACCACGCTCGGTTGGTGAAGGTGCTGGTCGTGTCTGGTATGCACCCTGGTCATCAGGCTCGGCCTACGGTCTGCTTATCGGTGCCGGCGCCAAGATGACCCAGATGGAGAACCGCATCGTACTGGCCCGCTTCAAGGACGGTTACGGTCCGGTGGGTGCCTACTTCCTGCATCTCAAGACCTACACCCAAAATGCCTATGGTGAAGAGTACGAGTCCAAGTGGTTCCCCGCACTGGAGGAAATGGTTGGTAAGAGATACCTGGATGTTGAAGCATCGCACTTGACGCACCGTCCGATTCCGACCTGTCTGCGAAACCATGCATTCATTTCCGAGGTCAACGCCGGTCGTGGGCCGATCCACATGGTGACCATGGAAGCCTTCCAGGACCCGCATCTCGAAGAGATCGGCTGGCATAATTTCCTGGGCATGACCGTCGGCCAGGCCGTGCTGTGGGCCGCTACTGACGTTGACCCGAAAAACGAGAACCCGGAACTGACCACTTCCGAGCCGTACGTGATGGGTTCGCATGCGACCGGTTGCGGCGCCTGGTGTTCCGGTCCGGAGGATGTGTCTCCACCGGAGTACTTCTGGGGCTACAACCGTATGACCACCGTCGAAGGCCTGTTCGGTGCCGGTGATGCCGTCGGTGGTACACCGCATGCATTCTCTTCCGGCTCCTTTACCGAAGGCCGCCTGGCAGCGAAGGCCGCCTGCAAATACATCGATGACGGCAAGGGCGAGGGGATTGTCGTTTCCCAGGAGCAGATCGAGCGCCGCAGGAAGGAGATCTACAAGCCGATGGAGCATTACCGGATCTATCGCAACGAGATCACCGCCGGCACGGTCAACCCGAACTACATCAACCCGCGTCAGGCGTTGGATCGGCTGCAGAAGTTGATGGACGAGTACGCCGGTGGTGTGACCGTCAGCTACATGACCAATGACAAACTGCTTAACATCGGTCTGAAGAAAATGAAGATTCTGGAAGAGGACCTTGAGAAGATCGCTGCGGAAAACATCCATGAACTGCTGCGCGCCTGGGAGGTCAAGCATCGTCATCTCACCTCCGAAGCTGTCTTGCATCACACACTGTTCCGCAAGGAGACCCGCTGGCCGGGTTACTACTACCGTGGTGACTTCATGAGGGTGGATGATGATAACTGGCACGTGCTGACAGTTTCTCGTCGAGATCCGGAGACCGGCGAGTACACCATGGAGAAGGCGCCTTGTTATCACCTCGTTGAGGACAAATAGCTGAAAGTTCGACAGGAATGTGATCAAGGGATCTTTACGAACATGTAGAGATCCCTTGATATCCTGGCTGGCGCCGGAAAGATCAGCAAATGATGATCATCTTGTCTTTCAAGGGTGTACCCATACTATGACATGCAGGGCCGAGGAACATGACGACAAAAGCCGCAGAACGCACTGAAGAGTTCAAGAATATTATCGACGACACCGAGGAAGCGATTCTCGCGGTCGCGCATCCGATGTGGGATGAACTGATCAAATACTCCAACGAGGGCAAGTATGGACTGTTCATCAAGCATTTCTCGCGTGACCTGTTGCGCGGCTTGAACGAGATCGAGGTGGGCAAGCAGTTCGCCAAGAGTGAACTCACCCGCAATCTGTCACCGGACTACGACTACCTGGGATTGATCCGCCGGGGTCAGCATGTGACCTGCCTGTACCGGGTCAGGAGTACAAAGAAAGAAGGTGAATGGCTGGGCCGTATGGTGCTCGGCTACGAGCAGGGTGAAATCAAGATCTTCGCGGCATCGATATTCTAGAATCGAGTAACAGTCATGTCAGAGATTATCAGAGACGTCATCACCCATGGCAAGTACGTAGAGCTGAAGTACAAGGTCATCGATGTAAAGACCGATAGTGTGCTAACCGAGGTGGAATTCCCGCTCGGCTATGTCCACGGTGTCAACGAGGTGCTTGCTCCCGCAGTCATGCGTGAACTCGAAGGCAAGACGAAAGGCGATACGATCGAAGTGCCGATCGACTGCAACCAGATCTACGGCCCCAGGGACGACTCCCTGGTCATCAACGAAAACATCCATAACGTGCCAGAGGAATACCGAGAGGTTGGCACCGCCATACTGATGGAGAACGATCAAGGACAGACGAAAACTTTCCTGGTGACGCGTATCGCCGGCGACCTTATCACCATCGATGGCAACAATCCCCTTTGCGGCAGGGAAGTGGTATTCAAGCTCGATATACTGACAGTTCGCGATGCGACTGACGAAGAGCTAGAGGCCGGCGGCAGGGTTGAAGAAGGGCCGGATCTCCCCCCCGGCACCCAGGTCCCGATCTGATGTCCGCCACGGCGGCGGGATCCCCTTAAAACATGCGGCCGCGCGCCCGTTGTACCGGGTCGCGCGGCGCCGGGGGTCAGGGGCGCTTCGGAGTGGTGTATTTGACCTCTTTCTGAAATTCCTCCCAGATGGTTTCGTAGCCTACGTAACCCTTTTCATTCGCCTGTTTCTGACGGGTTGTCAGATAGCGGGATTTGCCCTCCGGTACCTGTGGCCTGGTTCTGGGTGCATCACTCATAGTCTACCTCTATTAAGCAGTAAAAAAACGGGAGTTCGAAGAAATTTTCGATGCCAGTCCCTCCCCCTAGACTGGCAATCCACACAGTCAAGAGTAGATCCGCAGCCTCCTAGTTTACCGGATTTTTCCGGGTTTCGGCCAGTTTCCGGAGTCTGGATGAGCGGAATCCTGAACCTGCAGCAGATCGGGACTTCAGTCCATGTTATCGAACAGACGGCCTGCCAGAACGATGGATATATAGGGTGCGTAGGTCAGTACGGCACCTTGCAGACCTCCGAGACCATCAAAGACGTCCGATAACTGACCGTGCAGCGCTTCGTTATGAGGGTCGGCGGCGATCGACTCCAGTACATCGATGAGCGGTGCGATGTCATCCTCTGCGAGATACTGCTTCAGCATCATAATTGAGATTTCGATCCGCGGGAGATCGACAGCCCTGAACGAACTACTCATCACCTGGCCTGTACCTGTTCTTCGCCGGGCTTGCAGAGCTAGTTGGGCTTCTCACTCGACTGATCATCGTGCTGGCCTGACATCTCGATCATCTCGGAAACTTCAAGTGTGCCGTTTATTTCGAGGAACGGACACGACCGGGCGACAGCCAGGGCCTCTTCCAGTGAATCCATCCGGATGATACCGAGGCCCGACATCGCGCTCGCGCTGCCCGGCGAGACTGTTCCGTCCGATTGTACGACGTGGGTATCCCTGAAAGGAATTGCCGGGCTGATGACGGCGTTACCCAGTGAATCCAGCCACTGCTGGTAGCGCCGCAAATGATTCTGCCCCTCTTCAGGGTTATCAGGAAGTTCTCCTCCGAGGTAGACAAAAATGTATTGCGGCATACCAGCCGGACTCCATGAGGCTCAGGTGTATTGTACTACCTGAATTCTATAGGATGTTGCCTGCCAGGGCAGGTATAGCGTCATTCAGTACCGGAATGTCCCGCCGCGAGCCGCAGTCGAGCTTCGACGCGAATCGCCGACATCAGTTTGTCGTCAGCGACCTCTGGATACAGGGGGAAAAACTGTTCGACCTCCAGTGCGTTCTGGCGGGCATAGCCTTCCAGCCGCAGCCGGTCTTCATGTTTCAACCCATGGAGCATCAGCAGCCGGGGTGCCTGGCGCTCGATGTAACGCTGACAAAGGCTGCGGTCTTCCTTACTCTCCCAATCCTCACGCACCAGGCATGAGGGGAAGTTCTCGGTCTGCCCTTCGCGCCGCCTGATCCACCTTGCCCTGGGATGCCTGCCGGCACGTTCATTTACCAAATTCTCCAGTCGATAATTCACGGGAGGCACGTAATGCCGCTCTTCCTCGGGTATCCTGGCGATCTCCATGATGGCAGCGGGTGTCGCCGTCCATTCCGGGCGATGCGGGAACAATGGCATCTCCTCCGCATGCAGGCAGGAAAAGATCAATGCCAGTGGTTGATTATCCGCCTCATCCAGTAACCAGTATTCATGCATATCAGCAGGCGGCAGGGGGACGCTGACCTCTTGAAGATATACCGCGAGTTCCTGGACCTGCTCTTCAACTGCATCTGTTTCCAGGTAGCGAGGCAGCGGCATGCGCTCGATCCCTGATGGCCTGATGATTGCCGCAAATACATAGTTATTTTTTTTCACTGCCTGCTGCTGATCGGCAACCGGCCCCCTTCCGAAAGAGACCCTGTATTGCAGCTCCCAGTTTTTACCATCGAGAGTGAGTGCACGCGCCTGACCGGTCTCCACGATCTGTACTTGCCCGGTGAAAGGAGACAACAGTCTTTTTGAATAGGCTTGGATCATGAAATATGCAGTGATAAAGCAGACCGGATATCCGAGTTTCGCGATCTGTGCCGGAAGTATCAGCTGAACAGTTTATTCAAGGTTTTGTAAACAAATTCATTGGTGCAGGAGTTTTCACCACAATGAATTAGCACATCGTCATCCACGCGGAAAGTCAAATACGGTCTGACCTCAAAACCGTCAGATTCGATAGCTGCCATATCATCGATGATATTGGCTATGCTGAAGGTGATTTTTGCGACATTTTCCTCCAACTGTTCTCCTTCCATACCTGCTTCCAGGAGCTTGATCTTGATCTGTTGGGCGATCGCATTAATGAGTATCACCTGGCATTTGTCGAATTGTTCGGTATCGAATTTCAATTCCATGCTGTATACCCCGCGGGTTCAACTTTGACGTGCAACGGCTAACGAATTCCTGGTGTTAAGTATACTGTTCCCGAAACACCGGCAAAGTCGAACCCAGCCCGGATGTCGGTGGGGCCTGCAGCTACCCATCTGATACTGGAGATTGCTGCCGGAAACGCGATGCACACCTTGCCGTGCACGGAAGCTGGGAGGTGCATTATCCGGACCTCCTCAAAACGATTATTGTGACCCAGCTCGGGTTATGTGCGGTCGCCGAGACCACCCGGGCCAGAGCAAATGTACCGGTCTTCAATTACTATTTACCAACATGAGGACCATTCGTACGCATGTCGGATATTCTGTGCTTGGAATAGCTCCAGACACGGCATATTACTTATTGTTTTTATTATGTATTTAGGTGGTGGCCGGGGGCAGAATCGAACTGCCGACACGGGGATTTTCAGTCGCAACAAAACAATAAAGGACAACAATCAACAACAGCATTTACAAGAAGTTAGAAATGGACCCCGATTTTCGGACAGGCGCTTAAGTGTATTCTGCCTACCCATGCGACGGCCTGATCATGCTGCGGCCGGCCACATTACACTAACAGCATACACCTGATCCGGCGTCAGCCGATCCAGGCTCTGGTGCCTGCGGTCACGATTGTAAAACTGGAAATAGTTTCCAATACCCAACCAGGCTTCTGCAACCGTATCGTACGCCTTGAGGTACACCTCCTCGTATTTCAGGCTGCGCCACAGGCGTTCGACGAACACATTGTCTACCCAACGACCTTTGCCGTCCATGCTGATCTTGATGCCAGCGTCCTTGAGCACGCCAGTAAAGGCATCACTGGTAAACTGCGCACCCTGGTCCGTGTTGAAGATTTCAGGCACCCCATAACGGCTGATCGCCTCTTCCAAGGCATCCACACAGAAGTCCGCATCCATCGTGTTGGACACACGCCACGCCAGTACCTTGCGGCTGTACCAGTCCATGATGGCCACAACGTACACAAAGCCCCTGGCCATCGGGACGTAGCTGATATCTGTCGCCCACACCTGATTCGGCCGATCAATCGTGAGTCCCTTCAGCAGGTAAGGGTAGATCTTGTGCCCCTTACCTGGCCGACTGGTGTTGGCCTTCGGATACAAGGCCATAATTCCCATCCGCCGCATCAAACGCTGCACCTTCTTGCGGTTCACCGGATGTCCCAGGTCCTGTAAATCATCCCGGATCCGACGGCTGCCATAGAACGGGCGTTTGAGGTGGATCTCGTCGATCAGCCTCATCAGGCTCAAATCCTCTTCAGAGACACCCGCCGCTTGGTAATACACCGAGGAGCGATTGAGGTTCAGTAACTGACACTGGCGGGTCACCGGCAATGCATGCGTCCGATCAATCATTTTTTGCCGCCCGGGCCGTGAATCCTTTCCAGCCCTTGTTCTAAAAAATCCCGTTCCATCGTCAACTGCCCGATCTTGGCATGTAGCTCCTTGACCTTGTGTTCCGACTCAGACGGTGACCCAGCACCGCGATCAAAGACCTGATCGGCCTGGTCCAACAATTTTCTCCGCCAGTCCTGAATCTGGTTCTGATGCACATCAAACTGCTCGGATAATTCCGCCAGCGTCTTGTCTCCCCGAATTGCAGCCAGTGCCACTTTCGCTTTGAAATTCGCTGAATGATTACGACGTTTCCTCTTCATCTTCTACTCCTGCCATTACGTTGACTATCTTCGCAGAAGACACTTAAACTTTCCTCACTCCTGTCCAGCTACTCGGGTCCACCTCTAGCGATACAACTTTGGGTAGCATCATCACGGCGCCGCATGTACGCGAGCAAGCGGATGCGTCACCG
>Ga0209536_100011664_pt1 | contig 12845 bp, 11 predicted proteins | sample DeeMarSeWOR28_12_FD_187461 | JGI IMG/M metagenome (GOLD analysis project Ga0209536, IMG submission 187461) | Marine sediment microbial communities from White Oak River estuary, North Carolina - WOR-2-8_12 (SPAdes) (version 2) | ecosystem: Environmental > Aquatic > Marine > Intertidal zone >...
GTCTGCAGAGGGCCCCGCTAGAACCAGGTACACGAGAAAAGCGTTTCAGATGCTCCCCAGACTGGAGAGGCCACGTATCCTCGACATCGGCTGCGGTGCCGGGGAGCCGACTCTGGAACTGGCGCGCCTGACTCAGGGCGAAATCATTGGCATTGATATAAACCAGCCTGCTCTCGATAGACTGAAGACAAAAATCGAAAAGGCCGGACTTTCCGACCGCGTGAAAGCTCTGAACAGCTCCATGTTCAACATGGACTTCCCCGATGAAAGCTTCGATATTCTCTGGTCTGAGGGTTCCATATTCAATATCGGCTTTGCCAGAGGCCTCAAAGACTGGCGGCGTCTGCTCAGGCCGAAAGGATTCCTAGTCGTCCATGAGATGGTCTGGCTGCGCCCTGACCCGCCCAAAGAAACCTACGATTACTGGAAACGACAATATTCCGGCATCTGTACTGTTCCGGAAAACCTGGCGCAGATTGCCCCCGGCGACTACAAGCTCGTCGGCCACTTTGCCTTGCCTGAAGACGCCTGGTGGGTTCTATATTTTGGCCCTTTAGAGAAGCGTGTACGGGAGCTCAGAATCAAATATGCCAATGACCCCCGCGCCTTGCGGGCACTGGAAAAAGGGCAACGCGAAGTTGATATGCACAAGAAGTATTACAGGTGGTATGGCTCAGCATATTTTATCATGCAGAAAAGTTAAAGCAATTACTAACAAATCAACGCCCTTTTACAGAGCTATTATCCTTTGACGCCTGCCTCCAGTTAGGGTAAACTTCCTTCAAGCGGATATGAAACTGTACGAATTTGAAGCCGGCAACTTTTTCCGACAGGAAGGCATACCGGTCCCCGATTTTGTAATCGCTGACAGTCCACAGGCGACGCGCGAGGCGGCCGAAAAAATCGGGGCTCCCGTAGTTATCAAAGCCCAAGTATTGACCGGCGGTCGCGGACTGGCCGGGGGAGTCCAGGCAGCCGACTCTCCAGAGCAGGCGGAAGAAATCGCCCGGCAGATTCTCAAATCCTCCATCAGAGGGTTCCCTGTAAAACGAGTTATGGTGGTTAATAAGGCGGAGGTGGCCCGTGAGTTTTACCTGGGAGTGACCATAGATGGACTGGCCGGCTGTCCGGTGGTTATCCTGAGCACTGCCGGAGGCGTCTCCATCGAGGAGACGGCCAAAAACCATCCCGAAATGGTGTTTTCCCGCCAGGTTTCCATTTCGGCCGGTTTAAGTCTGTCCGACGCGGAGGAAATCACGCAACAGGCCGGGCTTACTGGTGAAGAATCAACCCGTATCGCCGGTATTTTCCACAGCCTCTACCAGGTTTTCCGCAAATACGATGCCCCCATCGCCGAAATCAACCCGCTGGTACGCACCGCGAAAGGCGAATACCTGGCCCTTGACGCCAAGATGGAAATAGACGATTCCAGCCTGTTTCGCCATTCGGATTTGCAGATACCGTCAGAGGACCGCATTGCCACCCCTTTGGAGAAAAAAGGTCGCCAGATAGGGGTGACCTACGTGGAACTTGACGGTGAGGTCGGCATCGTCTCCAGCGGTGCGGGGCTGGGCATGGCAATCATGGACATCATCGGACGCAGGTACCGTCCGGCCAATTTCCTGGAAACGGGGGGAGGCATCTCCGAGGAGCTTCTTTACCAGGTTATGGAGCTTGTCCTGCAAAAAAAGGGGCTCAAAGCCGTTTTCCTCAACCTCCTCGCCGGCATCAACCCCATCCACGAAGGGGCCAAGGGAATAGTCCGCTTTCTCCAGGAGCACCCCACAGACGTCCCCATTGTGGCCAGAGTACGGGGAAACCGTCAGGAGGAAATCTGGCAGATGCTCAGAGAAGCCGGCGTTGAAGCGTTCACCGACGCCGCTACTGAAGAAAGTGTAGAGCGTCTCTTCCGGATACTGGAAAGAACAAAATGAGCATACTTTTAAATCGAGAAACAAAGGTGCTGGTCCAGGGTATCACCGGCCGGGTGGGACGGGCACAGGCAAAGTGGATGCTGGAGTACGGAACCAACATCGTGTGCGGCGTGACCCCGGGTAAGAAAGGTGAGGAAGTAGAAGGCGTGCCGGTATATGACACCGTCGCACAGGCCGTTGCCGAATGCGGTGCGGAGGCATCGGTCTTCTTTGTGCCACCAGCGGCGGTCAAGGATGCCGCCCGTGAGACTATAGATGCCGGCGTCAGCCTAATCGTGGTGGTCACCGAGCACGTGCCAGTGCACGACGCCATGGAGATAAAAGACTATGCGAGGGGCCGTACCGTGCGACTTCTGGGACCAACCAGTCCGGGAATCATCACTCCGGGACAGGCCAAGATGGGCATAATGCCCGGAAACATGTTCCATCCCGGGCGAATCGGTGTCATCTCCCGGAGCGGTACTCTAGCCTACGAGGTTTGTAGCGACCTGGCTGCTGTCGGCCTGGGACAGAGCACGGCCGTCGGCATGGGTGCCGACCCGGTGCCGTTCACCAGCCTCTCTGAACTGCTGGCTCTATTCGATGCCGACCCCGGAACAGATTTGGTCATCATCGTCGGCGAGGTAGGCGGCACACAGGAAGAACATGCCGCTGACTTCATTGCCAGCCAGATGACAAAGCCGGTGGTAGCTTACATTGCCGGCCACAGTGTGCCGGAAGGAAAACGTATGGGCCATGCTGGAGCCATCGTACAGGGCGACATGGGAACAACAAAAAGCAAGATAAGCGCCTTGCAAAAGGCTGGAGTCGTCGTGGCAGACTACCCGCTGGACGTGGTGCAACTGGTCAAAGACCGGCTGGGGTGATATATACTGGCCCAGCAATCTTGGTTACTCTATGTAAACATCGTACACCATTTGCTCGCTGACAACGGGGCCCTCAAGAGTAGACCTGGTATTAGCCAAGAATATCTGCGTATTGCCTTTTTTCAACGCCTTAAACCGGAATACATGGAGAAGAACAACAGTCCCATCTTCCTTAGTCTCGGAATCAATTATATTTTCTAGCAGTTCGAGCATTGATTCATCATACTTTTCTCGCCATATAAACCCGGAGTTCATATCGAATCCTTTAGTGATGGTGAACTCCTCATTCACCTTAATCTCCACTTTTTCCACCGGCAGAAAGCCCCACTTCTTCTCTGTCTCCTCTTCCTTCGCACCACAGCCAGCCAAAAGCCCGGTCAACACTATTGCAAGCAGCACCGTCATTACCAGCCGTCTGACCATTTTTATCCCTTTCTATCGATTGTCATGTTTAACTAACAAAACGCCAGATAAAGAGGTGTCGTTTATTTTAGGCTGATTCTGGCATCCACCACCCTGTACCCTTCCCCTTTTGCCATTACCTTCACCGGGTTGAAGTCAAGCTCTGCAACCTGGGGAATATCCTCAACCATGGCCGATAGCCTGAGCAATAAATCCTGCACTGCCGGAATATCGCTGGGAGGTGCTCCTCTAAAACCCTCGAACAACCGCGCCATCTTGATTGAACTGACCATTTCGCTGGCATCCACCTCGGTAAGCGGGTGCAGGCGGAGGACTATATCCTTCAGCAGTTCGGCTTGTACTCCGCCCAGACCAAACATGATGAGCGGCCCGAACGTCGGGTCCTGTGTCACACCAGCTATTATTTCAACACCACCTGATATCATACGCTGAATGGTAACACCTTCCATCTCAGGTTCACGCCCCAGGGCCGCCAGCTTCTTCTTAATGTCATTGAAGGCTTCTTTCACCTCATTTTTTGAATTGAGATCCAGCACCACACCACCGACATCGGTCTTGTGGGTGATGGTGGACGAGTTCAGCTTCACCACCACCGGGAAGCTTGTCCGTGCTGCCAGAGCAGCAGCTTCATCGGCACTCCCGGCGACCGCTGTCTCGACCGTGTGAATGCCGTAACAATCGAGCAGCGCCACTATCTCCTTCGTTGATAGCCAGAACGGCCTCTGTTTGTTCCGGCTCATCGCCGTCTCAATGATGTGGCGCGCCCTTTCCCTCTTGACACCCTTTATATGCGGCACGGTGCCTCCAGGCTTTTTCACCAGCTCACGGTACTCAACAGCCTTAGCCAGAGCGGAAACAGCATCCTCAGGGAACGGGTAACACGGTACAAAACTACCCGCCTTTCCCAGCCTGGCCTTGAATCCCCGCTGCCCCATAAAACAGACAAGCAAAGGCTTCTTGCGTCGCTGGTAAAGAGGACTGACGCGGCGGATGGCATCCTCCACCAGTGTTGAGTCCACAACTGCCGCTGGCACAAACACTGCCAGAACGGCATCAACACTATCGTCTTCAACCAGCACCCTCAATGAACCTTCGAACTCCTCGGGGGTAACGCTGCCGGTGAGGTCGAGTGGATTACCAACGCTAATATCCCGTTTGATAAGCTCACCAAGTTTACCGGCCGTTTCAGAGGAAAGCTCGGGCAGTGTCAACCCATGCTGCTCTGAGGCATCGGCGGCCAGAATACCCGGCCCTCCCCCGTTAGTTACTATAACCAGCCTTTTACCCTCAGGTGGCGGCTGGCTCGATAGCAGCGTGGCTACGTCAAACAACTCCTCAATGCTGTCGACGCGAATGATACCCGCCTGACGGAACAAGGCGTCAGAGACCACTTCCGGTGTCGCCAGGGCACCAGTGTGAGACGAAGCAGCGCGAGAGCCGACCAAGGTGGTACCACTCTTGACAACGACAATCGGCTTTTTGGCCGCAACGCGTCTGGCGATGCGACTGAACTTATGCGGGTTACCGAACGATTCCAGATAGAGCAAGATGACCCTAGTTGCCGGGTCATCCTCCCAGTATTGCAATAAATCATTGGAGGAGATATCAGCACGATTACCCACGCTGATGAACCCGGATATGCCCATATTGAGGTCGTTGGCATACTCCAGAATAACCAGCCCCATTGCACCACTCTGTGATAGAAAAGCGATATTGCCGCGGGGTGGAAAAACGCGGGAAAACGAGGCATTAAGTCGTACCTCAGGGTCAGCATTTATTATTCCCATGCAGTTCGGCCCCACCAGGCGCATCCCGTGGCCCAGCGCAATACCACGCAGCTCTTCCTCTCGGGCAGCTCCCTCTCGCCCCCTCTCTCTGAAACCATCGGTGATGACGATGATAGCGCGGACACCTTTCCGGCCACACTCGTCCGCCACCCTGGCGACAAACTGAGTGGGCACAATTATTATCGCCAGGTCTACTTCACCTGGGACATCAAGTATGGAGGGATAGGCTTTCACCGCCATTATGGCATCCGCTTTCGGGTTAACCGGATAAACGACGCCGCTGAATCCGCCTTCCATTATATTCTGGAAGACAAGCTGCCCGATACTGCCCGGCTGCCGGGAAGCCCCGATAACCGCGACGGAACGCGGCGACAGAACATTGCGTATCGAAGCAATCGTTGACAGGCGCTCTCTTTCCGCCTCTTTCCTCTCCACCCGCCGGCTCCTAGCTATAGTAATGGTAACATGGTAGACGCCACCCTTCAGCTCGCTGTCGATATGGAACCCGTAATCCCTGAGAACAGCCATCATGCGTTCATTTTCGGCGAGAACATCGCCCTCGAAAGCGGTAATGCCATTGTCGCGAGCGGCATTCGCCAGCCACTCGATGAGCCGGGTGCCGATTCCCTTGCCATGGTAGGCGTCCTCAATGGCGAAAGCGACCCTCGCCGAACGCTTATTCGGCAGGCGGTAATAACGCCCGATGGCAATGATCTCCTTGCGCTTTTCCCTCTGCACCTCGCCAACCAAGGCGAAGGTGTTCTTGTAATCCACCGTACAAAATCGCAGCGCGTCCTCAGGCCCCATCTCGCCGGGGTCACGTTGGAAACGAAGGTATTTGGTCTGCTCGCTTTGTCGCTGGAAAAAGGAAAGCCATCGCTCGACATCGTCCTGACGTATCGGCCTCAAGAGTATCCTTGACCCATCTTTCAGCAGGACCTCGGTCTCATATTTAGACGGATATGCTGCTTTTTTCACTGCCATAAGAGTCCAATTACCTCCTAATTTATATCATAAAGCAGTTATAGCAGGTAGTAAAGTGGCCTGCAATCTCAAATTGTTTTTGGCAAGCTCCTGTGGTTCCTCTACTCCTGCTCCAGTTTGCCATTTTGATGCCTGAAGAGCATAATGAAAAAGGTCTTTAAAAGGTACTATGAGTCATAGCACAAATACAGCAAGAGAGGAAACAGCACACCAATGTATAAAAAGAGGGTCGGTTTCATCGGTCTGGGAGTGATGGGCAAGGCGATGGCAACACGCATTGCCCGGGATGGTTATCCGCTCATTGTTTTCGATATTCAGAAAGGACCTTTGGCCGAGATGGAAAAGCTAGGCGCGAGGGCGGCCGAAAGCGCCGGAGAGGTGGGTAAGGAAAGTGATACGGTCATCGTCATGGTGCGTGATTACCAGCAGGTTAAGGACACCGTTTTCCTTCCCCGTGGAGCGCTCAGCGGCATGCGCCAGGGGACGACACTCATTATCATGAGCACGATTACCCCACAGGACGTCATCGAGGTGGAAAGCACTGCCCGTGAACACGGTGTATCGGTTATCGATTCACCGGTAAGCGGTGGAAGGACAAGAGCGGAAGACGCCTCTCTGGCATTGATGGTTGGTGGAGATGATGCCACGGTAAAGGAAAACGAAGACGTCCTGAAAGCTATGGGAAGCAACGTTTTCCACGTGGGGAAAGTGGGACAGGGGCAGGCAATGAAAATAATCAATCAGATTCTGGTCAGTGCCAATATCGCCTCAGTGGCTGAGGCCATAGTCATGACAGAGAAGCTTGGCATCGACCTTCACACCATGTATGACGTTATCACCAGAGGCGCCGGGACCAGCGAGGTGCTGCAAATGATGGGGCCATCTATGCTCGCCAAAGACTTCTCTCCCAGAGCGACCGTGGACATCTTTGTCAAAGATACAGGCATTATAATGGACACCGTCCGTGCACTGGATATATCTCTCCCCGTATTCAGTGCCGTTTATCAGGTCTACCGGATGGCCAGAGCCCACGGCTTTGGTCCAAAAGATGCCACCTCGGTTCTTCAGCTTATAGAGGAATTCGCCGGCATATAGACTGAAATGCGAGGTTCCTGTCCTGAGATTAGCTCATGATTCTTCCGGCTTGGCCAGCATGTATCCCATGCCCGCCCTGGTAAGGACCATCTTCGGTTCACTGGGGTCAGCTTCAAGTTTGGTGCGCAGGCGGCGTATGTGTACCCTGAGGCTATCGGCGGCGTCAGGATAGTCAACGCCCCATACCGCCTCTGCCAGCCCTGAATGCGTAACCACACGCCCCGCATTCTGCATCAGGTGGTTCATGATGGAGACCTCAGTGGGGGTCAGGTTTACCTCCCGCCCCTCGTAAAAGAGCTGCCCGGTGGAGGGCTCAAACTGCAATTTCCCGCAAATCAGAGGTGCCCCCTCGGCGATAGCGCCGCGACGGCGTGTAATCAGCTTTATCCGGGATAGAAGTTCCTTTTGCCGGAAAGGTTTTATGACATATTCATCAGCACCCCACTCCAGCCCCCTGACAATATCACTCTCGTCGGACCTGACCGTCAGAATGAGGATAGGTACGTCTGAAAAAAGACGGATTCTTTTCAATACCTCAAAACCGCTGATATCGGGAAGGCCAAGGTCCAATATGACAGCATCCGGCTTCTCAGATTGGAGCAGTTCAATACCTTCTTCGCCAAGCTTTGCCGATACCAAAGTCGTATCGGGCCAGTTTAGCTGGAGTGTCAGGGATATGGCCTCAACTATTGCCCGGTCATCTTCGATGATGAGAATTTTCATGTCCTATTCTCTGTAACTTTCAATCTGTAAAGCGACGCCGGGTTGTCCCTGAGCATTCTCTGCGCCAGCACCAGGGCTTCGTCTTCGCTCAGGTAGCCCTCGTCAACTTTCTCAGAAAGAACACGGGCTACCACCTGACGCGCCATAACCGCGTGCCCGTACGCCATCTCCACCGTCATCGAATCGCCACCAAAAGCCATGATTTTATTGCCGGGAACTGTCTCGATAAGTTCGTGCAGCAGTTGCCGGGCAATTTCCGGTGAGATTATAGGCAGCCAGGTAATATCCGCGGTTACGTTGGGGAAGTTTTTAGCTAGAGTCGCCCATTCATGGACATAAGGATACCCTCCGTGGAAAAGGTCGAACCTGGCCTCTTTATACTCAATAAAAAGGTTGACCAGATGGGTGGGATTGGCATTGGTGATAATGTTTTCATTGCCTTCTTGCAGTCCGGTATGTATTTGAACTGGCAACCCGGCGTCAATCGCCGCACGTATCGCCTGGTGCATCATATAGTCCTGCAACGGTTTGGCCTCAAGCCAGGCAAGCCCTTCACCAAGATGGCTGGCAATACGGTTGAAGACGACCTCAGCCTCATGTCGGGACACTTTATCATATTTCAGGACACGGTTATAGGCAAGGCCACTCTTGACCGCCACAGCACCACTGCTGATATACCCTTCCAGCGTCGCGCGCATCGCCTTTGCTAGGTCATCCAGCGAATGGATGGCCATTCCTGACTCCCCTTCGAGAGCGCTGAGGTCAGCCCTCGACTGCACGCTGATAAAATGGTCGAGGCGCATAGCCGGGACGAAGAGGTCTGTCTTAAGGTCTGTGTTCTGCCAGTCAACAATGGAGACCGCAATATTCGCTTTTTCCTTCATTACGTGGCGGTACCAGTCTGGTCCCCCGGACTTGGCTATCGCTTCAGAAAGCTGGCGATAGGTATTCCGGTTCAAATCATCAACGCCGAATATATCGCGGATAGTTATCAGTGTCTGCCTAGCATAGGCCGTATTCCTTATCATCTCCCAAAAGGGCTCCATCGTCTGCCAGCGCTCATCCAGGGACATGCCATCTCTTTCTGGCTCAGGGATTAAGCGACGCACCTTACGGCGTTTGTATCCCTCCACTCTCACGCGGTGCATCGGGGAGCGTATGGCTTCCATCATTCGCGGTGACAATCCTGCTGATAGCAGATCGCTGGAGTTGTAATGCGCAAACAGGTAACTGAAGTCAACCGCACACTCGTCGCGCTCCGCTTCCAGCATGATATGTTCGTGCGTATCAACAAGGGAGATGCTTTCTACTTCCGCCTTTATTCGTTCATTAACCTTGCTCATGACTGTTCCTCTCGCTCTATCATTATTAGCCCATTCATTCAAAACAGATTAGCACCAGCCTGAAATCATGTCAACGCGCTGCTTCGAGTCGGCCAGATTCATTCAGAATTTACTCTTGAGCCTCTCATAGGTCTCCGCCAGCGCCTCCGGCACAACCTTGGTGTCAGCCAGCACTGACATAAAGTTAATGTCTCCATGCCAGCGCGGCACAATATGAGTATGGACATGACCCGCAACCCCTGCCCCGGAAGCCTTCCCCATATTCATGCCAATATTGAAGCCTTCCGGGTCGGCCTCCTCACGCAGCACTTTAACACACTGGTTCACAATTTTAAAATGTTCGTTTCTCTCTTCCTCGGAGAGCTCTTCAAGAGAAGCCACATGGCGGTAAGGCGCCACCATCAAATGGCCCGGGTTATAGGGATAGCTGTTCATTATGACAAAATTTTCGCTGCCCCGGTAAAGGATGTAATTCCGCGCATCATCGCCCTTCTTAGGATTGTCACAAAGAAAGCAGCCTTTTGGCTTTTTCATTCTGATGAACTGCATCCGCCACGGTGCCCATATTCGTTCCATAGAATGCTCCTTAATTAGCTAACCCGATGCTATTTTAATCGGCGAAATGCGCCGCGTCAACGAACAGGCCGTCATCGACTTTTCTAATCACGGCTTCGACTACGCTTCAGGGCAAGTGGTATAATGACTTTCGGAAAGCGAGGTGATAATAATGATGGTTGCGGCCAGTAATAACAGCTTGCAGATAGAACGGCTACAACTGGGACCTTTCGGCACGAACACCTACATCCTCATCTGCCCGGAAACAAAAGAGAGTGCAATCGTGGATGCCCCTGCCGAGGCCGATAAAATCATAGCCAGTTTGAAGGGCACCACCCCCAGATACATCCTGCTCACCCACTCCCACGTTGACCACATCGGAGCGATGGCGCAGTTGCGCCATGAGCTTAAAATCCCGCTGGCGGCTCACACCTCCGATGCCGACGTACTGTCGCCAATACCGGAGATACTGCTCGAAGACGTCGATACCATTGATTTCGGGAAGATTCGTCTGACTGTTTCACACACCCCCGGTCATACGCCGGGTAGCCTGTGTTTCGTTACGGGTAGCCATCTGCTCTCGGGTGACACTCTTTTCCCCGGCGGGCCGGGCAGAACAAACACGCCGGCCGATTTCGCCCAGATAATAAAATCGATTACGGAAAAAATTTTCACGCTGGATGACAATACCCAAGTCTATCCGGGACATGGAGAGCCGACCATTCTAAAGAAGGAAAAAGATGAATTCACCACCTTTTCTTCTCGCCCCCATCGCCCGGACCTCTGTGGTGACGTGCTCTGGCTTTCGCCCTGACAATAGCCAGAGCTACCAGAGAATTTCCTCGCGGTGAAAGGCTTCGGCAAGCTCGTACTCCGTTCCTTTGGCCCTATCCTGTGCCCACTGCCGGAGCCTCTCTTCCAGGTCCGGGAAACGGTCGCTGCCCACCTGGCTCTCGTGACAGCGTAAAGCCTTTACCTTTATGTCAAATGTATCCGTGATATCGGAGCGGTGATTAATATTATCAGCGATGGTCCAGAGCCAGACCTCTTTCACCTTGTGCGGTTTGAGCCCTTCCTCCAGCAGATCTGGATAGGCAAGATGGTCTCTGGCATAGGGGAAAACGGCGTCAAGAACAACTCGACCAGTAATTCTATGGTCACGATGCCAGATATAACGTCGGTACGGGTCCGCCGAGACGACTATGTCCGGTCGGTACGTCCTTATCAGCCGGACGATTTCTTTGCGGAACTCAGGCGTATCTTCAAGGCTCTGGTCTTCGTGGCGCAGGAATGTAACCTCCCTGACGCCGAGCACTTCGGCCGCGCAAAGCTGCTCTCGTTCTCTGATTTCGGCCAGCGTCTCCGACTTCATGCTGTAATCGCTGGTGCCTTTATCGCCGTTGGTGCACACCGCATAGACGATTTCCTTGCCTTCCGCTACCCACTTGACTACGGTACCGGCCACACCGAATTCTGCGTCATCAGGATGCGGCGTAATGACAAGGACATCAGCCTTTTTAACTGACATTTGGGGAATCTCCTTGCTACGAGGTACTTATAAAACATTGTATAACATCGGAGTACTTGTTACAATTTTGGAATAGAGACACAGCATGATGAGCCAGCAAACTTATAAGTTCAGGAATTACCTGCCCTCAGATTTCGATGAGTACGTAAAACTTCACGCTGAAGCGGAACGGACAGACAGGCCAGGACGCCGTATATCCCGACAAAACCTGTGGGAAAATTTGCAGCGGCCCCTCTACTACCCAGAAAAAGACCTCTTTATCGCTGTGGCATCCGGAAAAATCGTCGGTTTTCTGAGCATCACGCCGGAATTTGTCACCCGCCGTGTATTACTTGACTGCCTGGTGCATCCTGCGCATCGTCGAAAAGGTCTGGCGAAACGCCTTCTTGACCAGGCTACACAGCGTACCAGAGAGCTGCCGGTCGAGATTATACATGTCAGCGTGCCGGAGAAAAACAGCATCGCCAGAGAAGCTCTCTCCAGAATGGGCTTCAGGATGGTCAGGCAGTTCTTTGAAATGACACTGCCATTGAACGCGCCGAAGCTGCCAGACACGTCCCGGAATGAATTCACCCTGCGCCATCTACAGCGCGGGGAGGAGGCAAATCTGGCTGAGGTGCAAAATCGCTGCTTTAGAGACACCTGGGGCTTTAACCCGAACACGCCTGAAGAGATTATTTATTCCCTGGGCCTGAGCAATGCCGCCACAGAAGACGTGGTAATAGTATACGATGGCAACCGAGCCGTCGGTTACTGCTGGACGAAAATAAACGGTGAAACAGGCGTGGAAAGGGATGAGAGGAAAGGACGCATTCTCATGCTCGGCGTCGACCCCGACTACCGGGGCCAGGGTATCGGCAAACTGGCACTACAGGCAGGACTGTCATATCTCCAGGGTAAACAGGTCAAAACGGTGGAATTAACCGTGGACAGTGAGAACTATGCCGCCTATTCGCTTTACAAATCGTCCGGTTTCCAGGTAATGACACGCAGTCTCTACTACGAAAAACGGATTGACTAGCCAGCTCCTTCTGTGCCGTTAACCAAGAGAGTACGGCATTCAAGAGCTATCGCGTCCGCGATGTTTGACCAGCCAAACGGCTTCAGTGAAGCCCTCATTACCGATGCCAGTTGCCCGTTATTATCTGACCGGGAGAGCGCCATCATTATCTTGTCCGCCAGGCTTCGGGGGGTATTATCCGCAACCAGATATCCGTTTTCGCCGTGCCTTATGATATTCTCCGCACCGCCCACCCGCGTCGTCACCACCGGCGTGCCGCAGGCGAGCGACTCCAGCGCCACCAGACCAAAGCTTTCGTAATATGATGGGACGACGCAGACATCGGCTGCGCTGTAAAAAAGCGGCAAATCAGACTGCTTTATCAAACCCAGAAAATCAATCGTATCCTCTATCCTCAGTTCCTCTGCCAGCTTCCTCAAACGTTCAACTTCATGCCGGCTGTTCTCCCCACCCCCAATGATGAGAAGTCGTGACCGATAGCCGTTCTTGAGATATGTCATGGCTGTCATCAGCCGGTCGATGCCCTTTAGAGGTTCAATACGCCCGACAAACACAACGGTTTTGTCACCGTTCAGGCCAAGCTGAT
>Ga0209536_100011665_pt1 | contig 12844 bp, 7 predicted proteins | sample DeeMarSeWOR28_12_FD_187461 | JGI IMG/M metagenome (GOLD analysis project Ga0209536, IMG submission 187461) | Marine sediment microbial communities from White Oak River estuary, North Carolina - WOR-2-8_12 (SPAdes) (version 2) | ecosystem: Environmental > Aquatic > Marine > Intertidal zone >...
AATTATGGGCCCCAACTCCTCGTCGAAAAGAAGCGGAGCTGTGGCACCAGCATCCACGAAACCCAATTTGGCCGCAAATGCGATGCCTACCTCATCGCCATCTCTAAGCACTGTGGGGACTGTCAAAGGCTGGCCGTTCAAAAAGGTCCCATTCTTGCTGGCCAGGTCCTCTAGCACATATCCATCTTCGGTCTGCGTAATGCGCGCGTGATGTCGCGACGCTTGTCGATCATCAATGATGATGTGGCAGTCATCACCACGTCCAATCACGACGATAGCTCCCTGCAGGGCCCACTGCCGCCGGGGACTGTTTCCCTCCCGCACCATCAACATGGCTACGTCCTGACCTTGGTTCCTTCCTGAGAAACTGCTCATTGTATGCCACCTCCGAACCTTTTTGATCATTTGAGGCTTCGTTCTCTTGACAGAAACCCTTTGTTAGGTTAAGCTATATATAGGAGGACGCCAGAATTTGCCACCCGCGATCATCCCGAGTTCTGGCGAATCGCTGAAGAAGAGGATCATGTTGGAATCACTCAGCCCCGGCACCATGCTGTGGTCTCGTTACCGCATTATACTCCTGGTGGGCCAAGGGGGAATGGGTGCCATTTACCAGGCCGAAGATACCCGCTTGGAGGGACGTCTGTGCGCCCTCAAAGAAGTCATCCCCGAACCCGGTGACACCCGAGAGCACCAGGAGCAGATACAGGCTCAATTCCACCGTGAGGCGAGCGTGCTGGCCCGGCTGGACCACCCTAACCTACCCAAAGTCTCCGACTACTTCCTGTACGACGGACGCGACTACCTGGTAATGGACTTCATCCCCGGTCGGGACCTACGTGAACTCGTCGAAGAGGCACGCAGCCGGGAGCAATTCTTGTCCGAAGATCAGGTGTTGATCTGGGCCGATCAATTGTGCGATGCGTTACAATACCTGCACAGCCAAGACCCGCCGGTGCTCCATCGAGACATCAAGCCAGCCAACATCAAGCTCACCCCAGCTGGCGCCATCAAGCTGGTGGACTTTGGCCTGGTCAAATTGATGGCCCCCGATGACAACCGCACCGTCACAGTCTTACAGGGACGCGGAACGGTGCAATATACGCCACTGGAACAGTACGGTGGAGATACCGGTCACACCGACGTACGCTCCGACATCTATTCGCTGGGAGCGACGCTCTATCACCTGCTGAGTGCTCAGGCGCCCCTGGAAGCCAAACAGCGGTTCCTCAAGCCAAATGCCATGCCCACGATTCGGCAACTCAATAAGCAGGTGTCCCCCGACGTAGAGGGTGCCATCGCCCACGCCATGGCTATGCATCCCGACGAGCGCCCGTCGAGCATTGCCGAATTTCGCGACGAGTTGTTTGGAAGGCAAACGGCCCCACGCAAGGTGTCTGGGACAATTCCCAGAGAAAAGACCCCGGGTTACTCCATCGAAACTGCCGACACAACACTGCGTGACGCATTATGGCACAACCGCGTCTGGCTCCTAATCTTGGGACTGTTGCTCGCGGTGGCTGTGGCAGTAACAGCGCTACCCGCTGAGCGCCCAATACCTGCGACGTATCCGACGGTGAGTACGACCGTCGAAGCTAACCACCTCCCCTGAAGGCTTCTGCGGCCCTATTTTCTGCGCCTGATACCCATCATTTCTTCCACCCATCCCACCAGCAACAACCCAATCCCCGCAAAGATGAGGGTCACCACTACCGGCAGTACCTCATACGGCAGCCAACTTTGAATCGCCCTTGTCATGAAAGGCACGTTCTCAAGAGGGATTAGTCCGATGCCGAATAGGACATATCCAGTCAATCCAAACACCATCGCAGCAAGTGGGCGTCGCAATCGCTTTTCCAGGGCGGCCGCGTGGCCAGCGGGAAGGGCAAATGACACACCACCCACCAATGAAAGAGTCAACAATGCCAGAAATAGTCCCATTGCGTCTACCGTTTTACCTGGAGGCTCTGGGTCAGGCGTTGGTGTGGGCACTGGCGTACTGGTGGGCGTGGGAGTCGGGGGGATCGGTGTTACAGTCGACGTAGGTGTGGGCGTGGATGTGGAAGTAGGGGTGGGTGAGGGTGTTGGGGTGGGCGTAGGCGTAGGTGTAGGCCGGTCGACGTCGACCTCAACCGGTCCCTCTTCGGGAATGGTGAGAATCAATCGGACCGAACGTTGGGCTACATCACTCATAGCCGTGATCTCCCAAGTACCGCTCCGGTCAAGCGTGAACTCTGTGCTGGCCACACCGTCTAGAGTCGTTGCCAACAGGCGGGGCGCTTCGAGCGACGATACAGGGTCCAGGAATCGGAACTCAACCGGTGTTCCATCAGGAACGGCCCGTCCATTGCGGTCTACAATCTTTCCCGTGCGCAGGGTCAGCACATCCCCCACCCGCAGGTCCAACTGGATGGGAATAGGGGTTCCCTCAGGTGACACCTGAGCTGCGGGGGTTGTGGTCGGGGTAGCCGTGCTGGGAAGAGACTCGCCGTTTGTCACGACCTCGATATTTATGACCTGGTTGGGGTCGGGACGCGTTACCTCGATGATCTTGTAGTTAGCGGCATCCACATCCACTGGCGATGCACCGTGCGGTTGAAATTCTTGGAACAGCAGTCTTGCAGCCGCATCCAAGAACAAAGGAGTCTTGCTATAGAGGCCATAGTAAGCAGTGAGCTTACTCACTTCAGTCGTATCCAAGTAATAGGGTGCGTTAAATGCTAGAACCACCAGTTTTCTACCCTGCAGACTCTCGGAGCGCTCCCGGAGAAATAGCTTCAGCGCATCAGATTGAGGATAATCAAGCGGGTTCACATCAAGCGTGGCAAAGATGAGCCAATCAGCTGCACGAATCAGCTCATCCACCTGTTCTTGGGCATTCTCCTCCGCATCGCCGATCGGTTCACCCTCTCCACCAGATGTTTCAATTGCTTCACCGGGTGTTCCGCTTGACAGCACTTGCTTAAGCTGGCTAAAAGTCAGGCTGTTCACTTGCTCGGGTGATATTTGCCCTGTTGCATCCGGACCATAGAGCTGCAGAATGCGCGATTCCAGGCCAGTCGGGCTAATGAAATAGAAGGAACGACAACCAACGCAATCCCGACCTTCCCGGTCGTCGGTGATTATCAGTATTTGGTCCTCGCTGAGAGGCGGTCCTGGAAGGCGGTCGGAAAGCTCGTCAAGGCCCGGATAGATGAGCGTGGCCGTCTCAGGCGCCAGTTGCGAGATAACAGACCCCTCTTGTCCGACCAGCTCTGGTACCTGGTCAACGGAAACCTGGGCTCCCTCCAAACTGAAGTCGCCGTAAACGGCACGTTTCTGCTGCAGGATACGAGCCACTGACTCATCCACTCGCGCCTGAAAGGCAGGATCAGAATTGTACTTATCTCGGAAGAAGAGAATGGTCGCCTCAATGTTGGACAGCTGGCTTTTCCAATCGTCGGTCAGGTCAAATTGTGCCAGATAAAGCAGATCATTGCCAGCCAAAAAACACTCCTGGGCGATGCGTTTTGCCGGGAAAGTCTGCAAAGTTGGATCGTAAAACTTGCGGATGGCAGGCACCCCCAGCGCATCGCTGACCAACAAGCCCCCTGCCGTACGCCAAGGCGCAAACTCGGGCAGGCTGAGAATGGCAGGTAAGTTCTGTGCATCGCAACTGATCGGACGAGTCAACTGGCGGATATTGCCCTGAAAACCCCTATAGCGAACGTGTGAGGTCATCAAAGCGTCCGTAGCCGCCGAAGGATTGTCCGGGTTGAGGGCCGTGGCCGCAAAGAAGGGGGCCAACTCGATAGACCGCAATGTCTCCAGAGACTTCTGAATAGTAGGTAATTCTTCATAAGGATTGCGATCTGTATCGCCCAAGCCAGGGAAGTGTTTGGCAACGGTGAGCAAACGTCCATCGCTGCCCTCGTGCACTCCTTGTATGTATGCTTGTCCCAAGCGCCCGACCCAATAGGGATCGCCGCCAAAGGTGCGTGTTCCAAGAGTGCCAGCTAGCGCTGGCCGAGGCCGGTCAAGCACGTCGAGGGATGGCCCCAGCAGCATATTCACGCCAATCGCCGTCAACTCCCGGCCCACAATCTGCCCTACTTGCTGAGCAAGAGTGCGGTTCCAGGTTGCGCCAATGGCCATCTCGTTGGGTATCGGCGTCAGACCATCCCACACGTCAGTAAAAGGGTAACCATCTCCCTCATGGTTGAGCGCGACAAAAAGGGGGATAGGTGTATAGGTAGTCATAGTGGGGGTAAGTGTGGTTGTGAGCGGTGGCGAAAAGGCCAAAGCCTGTAACTCATTGGCCAGGGACGCTATTTGTTGCGGAGCCGTATCACTGTTTACAAAGTTGCCGTTGCTGGGAGAAAGCGCCACCCCACCCACTTGATACACTTGAATCAGACGAGCTATATCAGACGCAGGGGATACATCATTGCCCACAAAGGTCACCAGAAAGAGCTGTCCCACCTTCTCTTCCGGCGTCATCTGCGTCAACAACTGCTCGATGGCCGGGTCAAGGGGCGGTACATCCTCTTCTTGAGCTTGTACTGCAGGCAAGGCTGGCAGCAGGAACAATGACCAAAGAACAAGGAGAGTCAGTATCGACCGGTAGATATTCGCTATCAAGGCATTCCCAACCAAAGAACGTAGTGCTCCCCAGCACCCAAATCACCCTGAAGTATACTCTCGAACGTATCAACCGTCAATCGCTGAAAGACGGGATTCTGCCCGTTCAGCATTGTTCCTCACTTAATCTCCGACTTCTGCTGACCTTATCGCTCTTGCCGAACGACCAGGTAGTCTTGCAGGGCCTTGAGTCCCAGCAAATAGCCTCGCCAGCCAAATCCCACAATCTGGCCGAGGCACACTGGTGCCAGCAGCGACCGATGTCGAAAATCCTCACGTGCGTGGACGTTGCTGATGTGCACTTCAACTACTGGCAAGCCAGTGGCTGAGATAGCATCGCGCAAGGCAAAACTAGTGTGGGTATAAGCACCTGGGTTGAATATCACACCGTCAGCCCACTCCATCGCGGCGTGCAGTGCATCAATCAGCGCCCCCTCGTGGTTGGACTGAAAGACCTGCAAACTGATACCTTGCTCGTTAGCATAATCGTGCAAGCAATGATTGATCTCATCTAGCGTCTGGGGACCATAAACTTGCGGTTCGCGCTGCCCAAGTAGATTAAGATTTGGCCCATGCATCACTAAGATTGAAGTCATAATCTCAACTCCTTTCTGAACCTCACCGCCGTGTGGTTGCTGCCGAATTTTACAGCAGTTCCAATCGATGTCAATCGATGGCGCAATCGCGTAGGGTAAGCGTAGGGCACACGTCCAGCAATCTTTAAATGTCTGAGATAAGATGGTTTTAGTTTGAAACCTCTTTTTCTCCTCCTTTTGTAGAGAGCTGGGGAAGCGGGTCCCCAGCTCTCGTAGATTCTTCAGACGACCCCGGTGTGACCGGGGTCGTCTTTTTGTCACAAGCCATCTTTGGTATACAATGCCCCTAGTGTACAATCTCCTCGGTGCACAATGCCGACTCACACCGTGTGGCAGGGAAGGAGAGAATGTATGGGCACTGTTAGGCCCCTGCTCTGGAAATGCTGGCGTCTGCTCGTCTTCACACTTGTTTCAATGCTACCCTTATTGGCAGCCTGTGCTCCAACAAGCGGCACTCCTTTGCTGGCTTCGCCTGGCCCAGAAGCCAATGATCAGCCATCCCAGACCAGTGACAGGCTTGTGTATGGCCTGACTCTCTCTCCATCAGGCATTGACCCACACATTAACGCCTCAGCCGAATTAGGCATTCCACTTACCGGTGTCTACGACACCCTAGTTTATCGCACCCTTGATCCTCAGAAGGGGACCGGTGAGCAATTCGTCCCTGGCCTGGCAGAGTCGTGGGAATTGAGCGATGACGGACTGACTTATACCTTTCGACTCCGTCGTGATGTGTCCTTTCACGATGGAACGCCTTTCAACGCCCAAGCTGTGCGTGCCAATATCGAGCGTATTGCGGATCCAGATACCCAATCACAAAAGGCAATATTCTTGCTTGGCCCTTTCGAATCAGTTGAGGTGATAGATCAGTACACGGTAGCTATTCACCTATCGGCTCCATACGCCCCCTTGCTCGACGGTCTAGCCCAAGTCTATCTAGGAATGGCATCACCGGCTGCATTGGCCGAGTGGGGCCCGGATTACCAGTTCCACCAGGTGGGAACAGGCCCTTTCAAATTCGTCGAATACGTGCTGAACGACCACCTTACCTTGGTCCGCAACGACGACTACAACTGGGGACCGGCGATTTATGACCATTCTGGCCCAGCCTACTTAGCTAAAATCGAATTTCGTTTCTTCACCGACCCGGCCAGCCGCGCTCTAGCATTGGAAGCAGGCGACGCCGACGTAATGGGAGAATTGCCTCCCCTAGATGCCGCACGCCTGCGCCAGGACAGCCGTTTTGCCATACTACCCATCGCGATTCCTGGTGAGCCATTGGGTATAATGCTAAACACGAAGCAGCCTCCGCTAGATGACGTTCGCGTGCGTCAGGCGCTGCTTTTTGCCACTGATCGGAATGCCATTGTACAAACAGTTTTCAGCGACGAGTCGCCGCCCGCCACCGGACCGCTGACGGAAGTCACCTTGGGCTATGACCCTACTCTGGCCGAGCGTTACCCATACAACCCAGACGAAGCTATGGCCTTGTTGGACGAATCTGGCTGGGCTGACTCAGATGGAGATGGGGTTCGGGAGCAGGACGGCCAGCCATTGGTCTTGGATGCAGTGCTGATGACCTGGGGCTCAGTGCCTGAGGTGGCCCAACTGGTACAATCCCAATGGGCTGAAGTGGGAATAGCACTACGTACCGAAACCCTTACCTATCCGGCCGCATTGGAAGCCGTCCGACAAGGAGACTACCACATCGTCCCACAGAGCTTCTCAGGCAGCGACCCTGACCTATTGAGAACTTACTATCACTCCGGTGAGCCTTTTAACTGGAGTAAGATATCCGACGCCCCCCTTGACAATCTACTGGATGAGGCGCGGAGCATATCTGATCCAGCTCGCCGAATCGAACTATACAATCAGGCACAACAACGCATTATGGAACTCGCCTTGCTGGTCCCTCTCCGTGACCCAGTCAACCTCAACGCGGCCAGCGCGCGCGTGAAAGGCCTACGCTTTGACGCTCACGGTTGGTTTCCACTGCTACATGACGTTTATCTCGAGGAGTAGTGAGACAGATTCACCATGCTCGTTTATGTGATTCGTCGAATGCTAATCGCCCTGGTCGTGCTCTGGGGCGTAGCTACCATAGTCTTCCTGTTGCTGCAGGTGATACCTGGCGACCCAGCAGAGACCATGCTAGCCGGGTCAGGGGCATCTGAGGCAAGGATAGCCCAAACCCGTCAAGACCTGGGTCTCGATGATCCTTTACTGGTGCAGTACGGTCGCTATCTGTTGAACGCACTTCGTGGTGACCTAGGGCGTTCTCTTTACAGCAATCGCCCTGTCATTCTGACGATTTCCGAACAATTGCCAGCTACCCTGCAACTCGCAGCAGCAGCATTGCTGGTAGCTGTGATCTTAGGGTTGAGCCTGGGTATACTGGCTGCAATCCGGGCTGGTACCTGGATTGACCAGACGGTGATGGGTGTGGCTGTGCTGGGGGTATCAGTACCCGTGTTTTGGTCGGGGCTGTTGCTCATTTGGATCTTCAGCGTCAGCCTCAACTGGCTGCCGGCAACGGGTGCTGACGGCTGGCAACATCTGGTCATGCCAGCAGCTGTGTTGGGGTTGGTGGGGGCAGGCCCAATTGCGCGGCTGGTGCGCGCCAGCCTGCTTAATGCCCTGCGTGCCGATTACATTGCCATGGCCCAAGCGAAAGGGCTGCCTGGTAGGGCTGTTGTTGGTCGGCATGCGCTGCGCAATGCAATCATCCCTGTCATCGCTCTGATCGGGCTGCAAGCCGGCTTTCTGCTGGGAGGCACAGTGGTCACGGAGGCAGTATTTGCTCGTCCCGGTCTGGGCCGCCTAGTGGTGGACGCTATTCTGTCAAAAGACTTGCCGATGGTCCAGGGCGTCGTGCTACTCATCGCCGCTATGTATGTGGTTGTCAACTTGCTGGTAGACGTAGCGACGCTCGCCCTTGACCCGCGCCTGCGCCAGTGACGTGCTATGACTCAAGCCCTTTCTCAACCCATTACATCTCGGCGTCCCATCTCCACTCTGCGTCGGATCCAACTCCCTCGCCCGCGTAGCTTGCGCCAAAGCCCAGCCGCATGGACCGGTGCCACACTGCTGCTGGCAATTATTGGATTGACGCTGGCCGCGCCGAGTCTGGCTCCCTATGATCCCATTGCGACAGCCCCCGCCAATCAATTACAGCCCCCCAGTCTGAGCCACCCCGCCGGCACCGATCTATTCGGGCGAGATGTGTGGAGTCGAGTTCTTTGGGGGGGACGGTTGTCACTGGGAGCGGGGGCACTGACGGTGGCACTGGCAGTGCTACCCGGCAGCCTGCTGGGGTTACTGTCTGGCTACGCTGGCGGCCGGCTAGATTCATTCCTGATGCGTATCGTGGATGTGTTGCTAGCCTTTCCAAGCCTGTTGCTCGCGCTGACTATCGTTGCCCTGCTGGGGCCGGGGCTGGTGAGTGTGGCGTTAGCAGTAGGACTGGCGGGTATCCCACGCTTCGCACGGCTGGTACGCGCTGGGGCATCGGAGGTAGGCTCAGAGCCATTCATAGAGGCAGCGCGTGTGATTGGCTGTCGTCCAGAGCGCATTCTGCTGCGCCACGTAGCTCCCAATGTTCGTGAAATAATTATCCCCCTTGCTGCACTGGAGTTCGGCTATGCACTACTCAATATCAGCGCGCTCAGCTTCTTGGGTCTGGGAGCACAACCTCCTACTCCCGAATGGGGTGCTATGCTGGCCGAAGGTCGGGCTCTGCTACGTCACGCGCCTTGGATCTCTACGGCCCCTGGCCTGGCCATCACCCTAAGCGTGCTGGCCTTCAACCTGCTGGGAGACGCCCTGAGCGATGCTTTGAAGACGAGGACGCATATGTAACGCTCAAAAGGGAATTCCGGGCTCGCCACGCTTGAGCTAGCCACAGTCGCCAACGTAGCTTGCGCCACACCCTAATCGCCTGCGCCTGGACAGCGGCACCCGGAGAATGGGGCGCGTAACACGTGCGCACGTACAACTCAGCCAGCCAGCGAGCCTCCTGATCGGCAGGCAGCAAGATAGACATCCAGCGCTTGGACCTAGCCATGTCCCCTACATACTCCGCCAGCAATGCCACGAATTCATAAGGTGTATCTCCTGGCTGCATAGGCACGGCCAGACGCCGCCCATGGCGACGCAGACGGCCATAGAGCACCACGGCGGCTCCTGCTGGAGACAAGTGTCGCAGCCGCCAGCCATCCACGATCCACCAGGCGGCGATCCCTAACCCTGGTAAGATCACCAGACTTGAAAGCCACAGCCACCATGAGTGATACACCCTGGCCGTCTCTGCAACCGTCGGCCCCAGCTTTTCCAGTTCAGGTGGTACACTGGGCGGGACATCGGCCGGTCGTTCAATCGGGGCACGGCCGGCCGTAGGCTCAAACTCAATCCAGCCATAGTCGGGGAAGTAGATTTCCACCCAGGAGTGCGCATCAGCCTCAGTGACAATGTAGCGGTCGTTAGACTCGTCGTAGATCCCGGTGTAGTAGCCCATCGCCAGACGGGCCGGCAGACCAGCCGCCCGTGCCAGCACTACCATTGCTGTGGCATAGTAATCGCAGTACCCCTGCTGCAAATCAAAGAGAAAGTAGTCAACCACATCTCTGTCGACGGGGGGCGCCGGCAGATCCAGGGTGTATGGAAAGGTACGCAAATAAGCCTCGATGGCACGCGCACGGTCGTAAGGCGCAGGCGCTGTCGCGGTCAGGTCGCGGGCAAGGGCGTGCACTCGTGCGGGGATCTCGTCTGGCAAGGCTAGATAACGATATTGCACCCAGGCGGGGTAATCGCTTCCAACAGCCTGCAATTGCGCTTCACCCACATCCGGCCGCAGTGAAGTGACCTGATAGACCGTCGGCCTGTCGCCCCTGGTCTGACGGTCAATTCGGCCTTGACCAGGTGGGGTACGGGCCGGTGAAACCAAGGTCGCGCCAAAGGCGTCGTTGGGAGAACGCCAGGCAACAAGATACTGCCGGTCGACCGTCACTAAGTCGCCTGCAGCGTAAAGGAGATCTCCAAGGTCCGCCTCCGCCCGTACGTCCATGCGCACTACGCGCCGAGCAGGGAGAATAGACATAGCTTCTTGAGACGCCAACTCAAGCGGCTCACGGCTATCCCTGTATATGGCCAGATCACCCGCTTGGTAATCAACAATCTCTGTCTGTGCCGTGATCCAACCGCGACCAGTGTAACGATTATAGGTCAGGCTCCGCCAATAATAGCGCGTGGGTTCCTCACCGCGCTGGTCAGGCGACAACTCGTCGTCGGTGCCTGGCTGCCCCTCGGAGCCTGCATCCTTCTCGGGGTAAATGACCATGACCACCTGCTCCGACAACTCCGGCCCAGACCCAAGCAGATGGCGGCGCGGCAGGCCGGGGGCACGCACCCGGTCTTGATCGAAAACAGTATCCGAGCGAGAGACACGCGGGTCCAGCCCCAGCGAGCTTGCCACAGGTTGTGCCTGGACGAAGCGTTCGCGCATCAGCCTCCCGGCCCATTCAGCTATCTCTTGCACCGAAACCGAGGGAGTCAGCATAGCCAACATCCCCAGCGCCAGCACCACGGCTCCGCCCCCAACTATGACATCCAATCCAAGATCTAGAGGAAAGTCTACCCCTGTCGCTTCCCAGTGACGCGTGCGCCGATAGTGTCCCGCCACCACCATCAACAGCAAGGCCACCACCAGGACTGGCAGCAAGAAGGCAGAATTACCCCTCACATAGAAAAGGCTAGTACCCAACAATATGCCGGCCGGAACCAGAGCCGCCAGCGGTTGGTTGCGCCGTCGGACCGACCAACCAGCCCAGGCAGCCGCCATCCACAAAAGCGGGCTCCAGACCAGAGCCACGGCCACCGGGTCTATAGCCGGGGCACCCGCCACCAGCGATAGTGACCAGTCCCCCAGGCGGGCCGACAGCGTACCCAAAGCAGACCACAACTCCCCCCAGGCCAGCAAGACGGGCCTGGCATCCAGGGGGCCATTCAGCGGCCAACGCCAAACTCCCCAGCTCAGACTCAATAGTCTCTGCAGCAGCTCAACTAGGGGCTTGCCAAGACGCCCGATGCGCAGCAAGGCGACTTCGGCCCCCAGCACAACCCCTACCACCCCAGCTAGCCAAAACGGCAATGGCGACTTAGCCAGAACCCATCCTAACAGTAGGCCTAACACTGTTAGAGGCAATAGAAGTCCAGCATCCAAGCCGCGGACTGCATCCGCCAGACCGAAGGCCACGCCCCCCAGCGCAACTAGTAGCAACGTCAGCGACAGTAGCACGTGGGGTCCCAACCAGCGAATGAGCCAGGCCACCAGCCGCATCATGACAATACCTTCCAGGTCAATTCACTTGGGCGACGGGCTGTCACCGCCCGTCCGAGAGGCGATACCCGCCATTCCCACCTGCCCTGCCGACCGGGGCGAGATTCCGGACGGTCAAGGAGGTCACGGCTAATGACGTAGCGTGAGATCCCCAGATCCGACAGTAATGCCGACATCATGCTGACATCAGTTGACGCGCCAAATGAAACAGGATCCAACAACAGGACAGTAGGGATAGCACCGCGCCGCAGCAAGGGCCAAAGCGCCTCAACCCAATCACCATCCACGTTGGGCGTGATAATGATCAAGCTGGTGCGCTCCCCAAATCGGGGGCGCGCCCGGAACAGCAAGTCGGCTAGCGGGCATTCCCCGTCCGCTGCCAATGCCAGTGCGCGCAGAATCGACCAACGCTGGCCATCACCTTCTTGCGGCGGCATCCAAACCAATTCCTCACCATGCATCACCAGCCCTACCGCTCGGCCCAATTGCAGGCCCCGATCGGCCAGCGACGCAGCCAGAATCACGCCGTGTTCTTCGGTGGAGCTCTGGCCCTGGCCAACCTGGACACTGTGATCCAGATCAAGGAAGATCCACCAATCACCAGCCGGGGTGCCGTCGAAGAGCTTCACAAAGAGGGAGTCACGACGAGCGGATGTGCGCCAGTGAATCCAGTGCAGGTTATCGCCGTGAACGTACTCTCTTACACTGGCCGCGCTGACGGTACGCTCGGGAGCACCGGCTCGCGGGCGTCCCTCACCTGTCCGCCCGCCCGGCGCTACCTCAATGGTCGGCAGGGACAGAATAGGGGGAGTCACCATCAGGGTGGTTGACTCGGGATAGTTCAAAGTGACCGTGTACAGTCCGAAAGGGTCACCCGTCCGCAGGGTGGTCGGACCAAGCGTGAAAAGCCCGCGCTGGCTACAAACGCCCTGGGTGTGCCATCGAATCTGCGAAAGGCTACCCACACCCGTCACCCGGCTGGTTCTATAGTCAGGCATGTCGGTGTGATCGACCACCTCGACCCACAGAGCGGGCAGGCGACCATCATTGACCAGGGTGAAGCGTTCTTCCAGCCGGTCACCCACCTGTGCCCAGCCAAAGCGCATTTCGCGGACCAGGCGCAGTCCGCCGGTCAGCGAACGGGCCCACAGGTAGCTGACCAGCCACGCCCCGCCCAGTCCGACCAGCAGCATAACCCAACCTCGATAGGGCACCATCAACTGCAAAATCAGCAGCAAGCCCACCAGAGCCGGTAACAAGCGCGTATTGAGCTGAAAGCTAGACTTGGGGCTCA
>Ga0209536_100011666_pt1 | contig 12844 bp, 6 predicted proteins | sample DeeMarSeWOR28_12_FD_187461 | JGI IMG/M metagenome (GOLD analysis project Ga0209536, IMG submission 187461) | Marine sediment microbial communities from White Oak River estuary, North Carolina - WOR-2-8_12 (SPAdes) (version 2) | ecosystem: Environmental > Aquatic > Marine > Intertidal zone >...
TTCCGAGGAGTCGTCAACAGGCGAGGAAACAGGCGGTGGTGTGGAAATCGGAACTCTGTCAATGGAAGGCGATCACGAATGGGAGCCACTATTGTCTATAGCAGGTTCTTTTTCTGCTCTTCAAATTTCGCCGGATAGCAGATGGATGGCATCTAGTTCCAATGAGCCTGAAGGGATCTTCGTACGTCCGTTCCCCGATGTGGGCAGCGGTGGACTATGGCAAATATCTACGGATTATGCACCAAGCTGCTCATGGTCGTCGAATGGTCGGGAGTTATTCTATTTCAACAGCAGAGATGGTTCGTTGATGGCGGTTGAGGTGGAAACAGAGCCGACGTTCAAAAAAGTCAAGACCAACCCCCTTTTTACGACAACAGATATTGGCTTGGATATTAGAACCATATTTTGGGTAGGATATGATTTCAGCCCGGATGGCAATCGATTTCTGATGTTGAAGCCGTTCGAAATACCAGAAGAATCCTCTATGGGAATGTTTCGAAGAATGGAAGCTCGCCGAACAATCATCCTCGTCCACAACTGGTTTGAAGAGCTGAAGCAGAAAGTGCCGGTGGAGTGATAAGCGGGATCCGGCGTTGCTTTTTGAGGAGCGTTGTTTTCTAGTGCACGAAATACACCGTATCCTTCCATTAGAAACTATTAAATAGGAGGGCATTTCTATCATGTCAGGTCTAGGACCTACTGAGCTGATTATCATTCTCTCTATAATCCCTTTTGCCTTATTGTTTGCAATCCTTCCGGTAATTGCTTTCTGGAAGATCTGCGAAAAGGCTGGTTTTAACGGAGCTCTTGGACTGTTGATGCTTGTTCCAATTGCCAATGCCATACTTCCGCTTTATGTGGCATTTGCACAGTGGCCCGCTTTTAAACAAGAACCGAAGCAAGGAGTTCCTGTGGAGTGATTTTCGGGATCTCTTAGCATTTTGAGTAGCATTGGTTTCAAAGTCCTGGGTTACAGCCTACACTTCCATTTGAAACTATTAATGAATTAGTAGCGAGAATTTCACTTCTGACCTCAGATTTATCCCTTATAATAGCCTCACATTTTAAAAGATTTACAAGAAAGCCTATAAGTCAGATTTCCGGAGGCAGTTATGTCCATGATTGGAAAGACCCTGGCCCATTACCAGATCACCGCCGAAATTGGCAAAGGCGGGATGGGGGAGGTGTACCAGGCCAAAGACCAGAAGCTCGGCAGAGATGTGGCGATCAAGGTGCTGCCCGAAGCATTCGCGCGGGATACGGAGCGTGTAGCACGGTTTCAGAGGGAGGCGAAGATCCTGGCCTCTTTAAACCATCCGAACATCGCAGCGATTCATGGGCTGGAAGAATCCGACGGCACTCATTTCCTCGTTCTGGAACTTATCGAAGGACAGACATTGGCTGATCGTCTAAAGAGAGCCCCTATTCCCGTAGAAGAAGCCCTGAAGCTAGGTTTGCAGATTGCAGAGGCGCTTGAAGCAGCCCACGAAAGGGGAGTCATCCACCGGGATCTGAAACCCGCCAATATCAAGATTACCTCAGACGGCAAGGTGAAGGTCCTTGATTTCGGACTCGCGAAGGCATACGCCGGCGGTCCGGAGGATGTGAATCTGTCGAACTCACCAACCCTGAGTGATGCAGCCACCCAGCAGGGAGTCATTCTTGGTACAGCAGCGTATATGTCGCCGGAACAGGCACGAGGGGAAACCGTCGATAAACGTGCTGATATTTGGGCATTCGGGATTGTGCTTTTCGAGATGCTGACAGGAAGACAGGTATTCACGGGCAAGACAGTATCGGATACTCTGGCATCGGTATTAGCAAGAGAACCTCAATGGCAAAACCTTCCGCCAAATCTCCATACCCGAATTCGATTTCTGCTTGAGCATTGCCTGAAGAAAGAACCAAAAGACCGTTACAGTGGAATCAGCGATGCAAGAGTGGATATTCAGGAGGTTTTGGCTGATCCCAGCGGTGTGTTTGTACAGCCTAACGCAATAACAAAACCTAAAAAGAAGCTACCAGTGAGTATTTCATGGGTGGCAGCGGTTTTCTTCTTGGGACTAATCATCGCAGGTGTTGCTGTTTGGATGCTGAGACCAACCGAGCCGCGTCGAGTCATGCGCTTTGACTACCATCTACCAGAGGATCAGCAATTCAATTGGAACCAGCGCGGCGAAGTTCCCCTTGCAGTTTCACCCGATGGCAGTCATTTTGTTTACGGCACGACTGAAGGACTTTACATACGCGCAGTGGATGAACTGGATGCCAGGCTTATTCCCGGAACTGATGGAAATTCAAGAAGTCCTTTTTTTTCAACTGATGGTAATTGGTTAGGCTACATGTCTGTAGAGGAAAACAAGCTGAAGAAGATTGCCATTAGTGGAGGAGCACCTGTAGTTTTGTGTGATACCCAATCCCTTCTCGGCGCAAGCTGGAATACAGACAACACGATTGTCTATGGAGCCTTTCGTCAAGGCATTATGCGGGTTTCTGCTGACGCAGGGATTCCAGAAATGCTAATTGAAACAGAGGGTACTATAAGTTTTGGCCCACAGCTTTTACCGGATGGAAAGTCTGTATTATTTGGCCGATTGAGCGGGGGAGTTCCAAAGGTCGTAGTTCATTCTCTTAAATCAGGTGAGACTACGGAATTATTCGATGGGGATTTTATTCGATATCTCCCGACCGGACATATTGTTTATTGGTTGGACAATAATCTTTTTACAGTTCCATTTGACCTTGACAGATTTGAGGTTGCAGGCGGCGCAGTTCCAAAAGTTGAAGGTGTGACCAATGTAGCTGTTTCTGAAGCAGGGACGCTGGTTTATATTCCAGGGGCAATATTGAGTAGTTCTGGAGTCGGGCGCACTCTTGTCTGGACAGACCGTAAAGAAAAAATAGAAGAGCTCAATGCATCGCCAAACAATTATATTTTCCCAAAAATTTCCCCAGATGGGACCCGTGTTGCTTTGACCGTCCAGGATACAGGAAGTGGTAATTATGACATCTGGGTCTGGGATTTGAAGCGCGAAACCCTGACTCGACTGACAACCGATGAAGGAATGGACATCCAGCCCATTTGGACTCCTGATAGCAAAAGGATCGTTTTTGGTACAAATCGAGATAGTGAATATGGCAGCATCTACTGGAGGGCGGCGGACGGCACCGGAAAGGATGAACTGCTTTTCTCGGCACCCGATCTCACTGTCTTCCCTTATTCATGGTCCAGCGATGGCAAAATCCTGGTAATGGGGGAAAATACCGGGACATTGCTAGCACCATCCAATAACTGGGACATTGGAATACTGTCCATGGAAGGGGAACACGAAAGAACTCCACTATTACATGATGCGTGTGCAGAGGTTCAACCACAGGTATCACCGGATGGACAATGGATCGCTTATTGCTCCGACGTGTCCGGACAGCCCGAGGTTTATGTTCGTCCATTTCCGGATGTGGATAAAGGCCAGTCACAGGTATCCACAAACGGTGGCCGCAGCCCGCGCTGGTCACCGGCCGGCCGGGAGTTGTTATTCCTCAATAACGAGAATGAATTGATGACGGTTTCATTCAAAACGGAGCCTGCTTTCAGTCTTGGAACTCCCGAGGTCCTTTTTGAAAGCAATTTTGTAAGCGATCAGGCATCTGAAGGAACTGTCTGGGATATCCACCCCGATGGAGAACGGTTCTTGATGATGCGGAGACCCGGAACGGTCAGCGAGGAGGACTCCTCCGGATTATCAAGAAAAATCGTAATCGTCACAAATTGGTTTGAAGAGCTGAAGCAATGAGTGCCGATTGATTAATCTCCCGGATTCTTGATCAGCAACTTGAGAAGCAACGTTTTCCAGTGCACAAGAAACAGCGAAACCGGAAACTGAGAAATTATTGATGAATTAGTAGCGAGAATTTCACTCCTAGCCACTGATTAATCCCTTATAATAGACCACGCTTCACATTTGAATTTCTGCTTTGACCAAAGGAATCTGTGGCTATGATTGGGGAAAAGCTCGGCCCTTACGAAATCCTCTCAGAAATCGGCTCCGGTGGCATGGGGTCGGTCTATAAGGCGAGGGATACGCGACTGGGCCGCATTGTAGCCATAAAGAAGGTCAAGGAGCAGCACAGCGAACGTTTTAAGCAGGAAGCCCGATCCATTGCGGCACTGAACCATCCGAACATCTGCCAGATTTTCGATATAGGCGACGACTACCTGGTACTGGAGTACGTCGAGGGCCAGCCCCTCTCCAGCCCTCTGCCGGAACAGGAAGCAGTAAGAGTGGCCATTCAAATCGCTACCGCCCTTGAAGCAGCGCACAAGAAGGGCATCATTCATCGAGACCTAAAGCCAAGCAACATCATGATTTCCGAGGAGGGATCAGTAAAGCTGCTCGACTTTGGCCTGGCAAAGCTCTATGAGCAGGATCAATCCATTTCCAATCTGCCTACCGAGGAGTTCCCAGCAACGCAGGCTGGAGCGATTCTTGGAACGGTAGCCTACATGTCGCCGGAGCAGGCTCAGGGGCAGCCTGCGGATGCCAGGTCGGATATATTCTCCTTCGGGCTAGTGCTTTACGAGATGCTGAGCGGCAGGAGGGCGTTTTCAGGAGACAGTACCCCAGAAGTCATGGCAGCACTACTAAGAGATGAGCCAGCTCCTTTGAAGACATCTCCAGTCCTTGAAAAGATCATGAAGCGTTGCCTGGAAAAGAATCCAGCAGACCGATATCAGAGGATGTCAGAACTCAAGGTTGATCTAGTGAAGGCGACAGCAAAGGTGACGGTAAGCTCAGAAGAGCCTCAGCCCTCGATTGCCGTGCTCCCCTTTGTCAACATGAGCGGTGACAAGGAGCAGGAATATTTCAGTGATGGGTTGGCGGAAGAGATTATAAATGCGCTGACGAAAATTCCAGGACTTCAAGTAATCGCCAGAACGTCAGCATTTGCATTCAAGGGCAAAGATCAGGATATAACCGAGATCGCTAAGGCACTCCGAGTATCCAATATCCTTGAAGGCAGTGTGAGAAAATCCGGCAACCGTATCCGAGTTACAGCACAGTTGATTGAAGCATCAAAGGGTACCCATCTATGGTCAGAGCGTTATGATAGGGATTTGATGGATGTGTTTGCTATACAAGATGAGATCGCAACAGCCATTGCTGATGCCATGAAGGTGAAGCTATCTGTAACACAGTTGGCCAAGAAGCGTTACGAACCCAATCTTGCCGCACATGAATCTTATTTAAAGGCACGGTATCTCGGGTCTGCTCTCACACCAGAATCCTTAAAACTGTGCAAAGCACATTATGAAAAAGCTATCCAAGTTGATCCTAATTACCCTCTTCCGTGGTTTGGATTAGCATCTTTATATTGGTTCCTGGGTAATCAGGGAATTATGCCAGCGAAGGCTGCTTACACAAAATGTCAAGAAGCCGCACTAAGGGCTCTGGAACTTGATACATTGCTGCCCGAAGCTCATGGTATTTTGGGTGTCCTGAAAGCTACACAATTTGACTGGGTTGAAGCCGAAAAAGAGTTCCACAGAGCACTGGAACTCGGCCCAAATGTATGGGACGTTTGGTTCCATTATGGCGGCTGGTACCTTTTACCAATGCGAAGATTGAGTGAAGCTATCGACGTAATGCAAAAAGCCGTGAACTTGGACCCCCTGTCGCCGATTCCACAGCTTGGGCTTGGAAACGCATATTTGATTAACCGGCAATATGAAAGAGCGATGGAGACATATCGCCATACACTAGAGCTTAATCCACATTTCTCATTGGCGTATTTGTTCTTAGGCCTTACTTTAATACTCCTGGGCAATCCTAATGAGGGCATAGAAACCATTGAAACCGGGGACCGTCTTTTGGAGCGAACTCCACTTTCTATGGCACTTCTTAGTTTAGCCTATTCGCGGGTGGAACGTATTGAGGATGCACAAACACTCTTAGCTGAATTGCAGGGCCTAGTCGGGAAAGCAAACGTATCTTCTTTTCATTTAGGAATAGGGCACCTCGGACTCTGTGAAATAGATAAATCCCTCGATTTTTTTGAGAAAGCTATCGAAGAACGCAACTCACTGATTTTCAACTTTTTCGCCAGCCCCTTTTTCGATCCCATACGCTCCCACCCCCGCTACAAATCTCTCGTACGGAAAATGAACCTCGAGCCGTGATTTCTACGCGCTAATCAAGCCTTTTGGGGGATATAAGCAATTTCACTTTCCTGTATCACAGCGTAACCGGAAACTGAGAAATTATTAATGAATTAGTAGCGAGAATTTCACTGCCGATATCTGCTTAATTCCGTATAATAGCTCTACACTTTACATAGATTTTCCAGACAGCATTTGAATTAGATTTCCGGGAGGGATTTATGTCCATGATTGGGAAGTCACTTGCGCACTACGAGATAACCGCTCAGATCGGCAAGGGCGGTATGGGAGAAGTTTATCAAGCTACAGATAAAAATCTAAGGCGAGACGTTGCGATCAAAGTCTTGCCAGAAGAATTTGCTAAAGATAGGAACCGTGTCGTTCGTTTTCAACGAGAAGCTACACTGCTTGCCTCTCTGAATCATCCAAACATAGCGGCCATTCATGGTCTTGAAGAAGCCGAAGGAATCCACTTCCTTGTTCTTGAACTCATTGAAGGGCAAACGCTTGCGGATAGGATAAAGGCAAGTCCAATCTCAGTCGAGGAAGCCCTGAAGCTTGCCCTCCAGATCGCAGAAGCCCTTGAGGCAGCCCATGAAAAGGGAGTTATACATAGAGACCTTAAACCTGCAAATATTAAAGTCACCCCGGATGGCAAGATTAAAGTGCTGGATTTTGGTCTGGCTAAGGCATTTGCGGGAGAGCAGGATCAAGTGAGCCTTTCTAACTCCCCTACTCTTAGCGATATGGCTACACAGCAGGGTGTGATCCTCGGTACTGCGGCATACATGTCACCGGAGCAGGCCAAAGGCAAAGTCGTTGATAAAAGGGCCGACATCTGGGCCTTTGGTGTTGTGCTGTTCGAGATGTTGACAGGAAGACAAGTATTCACAGGCGAGACAGTTTCAGATACCTTAGCATCGGTTTTAGCAAGAGAACCTCGATGGCAAAGCCTTCCTCCGAATCTTCATCCCCGAATACGCTTTCTATTGGAACGTTGCCTCGAAAAGGAAACCAAAAATCGGTACCACGACATCGCAGACGCACGTGCGGACATTCAGAAGGTTTTAGCCGATCCTGGAGGCGTGTTTGCTCAGCCGGTCACCACTCTTGAAACTCAGACAAAATCTCGACAGATGCTGCCTTGGGCATCGATAACCATCATTCTAATCATCCTTGCAGGAACAGTTATCTGGTATCTGAGATCGCCGGAACAGCCTCAAGAAATGGAGCTGGAATATAGTCTTCCTGATAATCAGCAACTTCACCTAAGCCCAATCGGTCGTGGCTTTATTGATGTTTCGCCCGATGGCAGTCAATTCGTCTACAGTACCACACAAGGACTATATCTTAGGGCTGTGGACAAGTTAGAATCCAGACGTATCCCCGGATCTGAAGATATAACGGAACACCCGTTTTTTTCACCCGATGGTCGATGGGTTGGCTACTTTTCTCTCTCGGACCAAAAGCTTAAGAAAATTGCCGTCAACGGCGGTATTCCAATACCATTGTGCGATGCTCCGGGATCCTTCTCAGGTGGGCAATGGATAGCAGACAAAACCATTATCTTCAGCACATTATGGGGCGGCGGAATCATGAAAATTCCTGATAGTGGGGGAACTCCTGAACCTCTCTTTAATCGCGAAGCTGCTTTACCAACAGAAGCTGGAGCCATTCCAGAAGTTCCAGTCCTTCCCACCCTTCTTCCTGATCAGGAGAACGTGTTATTTACGGATATCAGCGATCTTCAGAATATGCAAATCATTGTTCAGTCCATCAAAACAGGAGAAAAGAAAATACTGTTTCCGGGCATGGCTGCGCGGTACATGTCTACTGGTCATATACTGTATGGATTATCGGAGAATAATATTACAAAACTTTACGCAGTTCCATTTGATCTCGACAGCCTTGAAGTAACAGGTGGTGTGGTTACACTAGTAGAAGGATATAGTGATTATTCCGTATCCGACTCGGGGACTTTCGCATATATAACAGAGCCGATTGCCGCAGCAAAATCGGATATTGAAGCTGGTTCTCCCGCTCCTCAAGGACCTATTCTTGTATGGGTGGATCGTGAAGGTAATGAGGAACCGCTTGGTAGTCCGACAGCTGATTACAACCAGCCAAAGATCTCTCCCAATGGGAAATTTGTAGCCGTAAGTATGGGGACGCCTTCCGACATCCATATCTGGGATCTGGGCAGCAAAAACATGAGGCGTTTAACCTTTGATGAGGGCTTTGAAATAACGCCTATATGGACTCCGAATGGCGATCGGATACTTTATACCTTACAGACTGAGAAAGGCGGCATCTACTGCAAGAATGCTGATGGTACAGGGCAAGCTGAACTTCTTGTTTCCTTGCTGCCGGAGCGAACTCTCTGGCCATATTCCTGGTCAAATAATGGAAAGACTTTGGTTATGGGAGAATTAATAAACACTGAGGAGGAGGAAAAGCTAGATATCAGTATATTGTCCATGGAAGGAGACCATTCAAGAAGGCTGCTTTTACAGGAAGATTATATAGAGGCTTTACCACAGATTTCTCCTGATGGGCAATGGTTAGCATATTGCTCTACGGAATTAGGACAGGATGAGGTCTTTGTACGTCCATTTCCAGATGTGGCCAATGGTCAATGGCAGGTCTCAACAAAGGGTGGTTATGCTCCGTTGTGGTCCCCGGATGGGAAAGAATTGTATTACCTTATTAAGAAAAACACTCTCACTGAAGCAGTTATGGCAGTTGATGTGGAAACTGCACCGACTTTCAAATCTGGATCACCTAAAACTCTTTTTCAAGGAGTATATGTTGCTAGCGCCGGTAGTCCATGGGATACACACGATGGAAAACGCTTCCTAATGATAAAACCACCTGTTGCCGCACCATTATCGCGACAACCAAAGATAGTCGTATTTCTGAATTTGGATGTAAAACTGAAGCAAGAGGTCCCGGCAGATTGATTAACAGGATTCCTGGTGGTTTTGTAGAAGCGGATATTTCAAAGTCCTGTATCACACCGTAACCTTCCATTAGAACTTTTTATCAGATTTTGGAGCCAGGATTCCCCTTCCATCAATAGATTCAGCCGCATATAATTTACTTAAAATCTACCTAACAATTTAAGATCAACCTCTAGTAGGAGGAATCGCATGAAACTGCAAAAAATGGGAGGATATGCTGCCATTCTTTTTGTATGCACGATCGTTGTTACCATAATAATGGCATTTCCTATGTACTCGCGTTACGACCTCATGGAACTAGAAGATTCGTTCGATCCGGTTAAAATGATGGTTGTAATTCAAGATGCATCAATTATTTACAAAGTTCTGGATGTATTCACTATTTTGCTTGGAATACTTTTTGTTCTTGTAACCCTGGCTCTCCATGAGCGGATGAAAAATAAAGCGCCTCATGCAGCAGACTTGCGCAGAGTTTTTACAAAATAAGTCGGATTTTCCCCATTTTTCACAGAATTTCTAATGGACGAGATGCCCACAACACAGGATTTAGAATATCTTGCTGATTATAAACAACATAAAGAATTCACTAAAATTTGCGATTAAGCCATAATTCGAAGGTAAGTCAGGGGAATTCTCAATCAAAGTCCAGTATCGATATTTTTTTATCGCTCTTTTGTAGCACTCATTTTTCATTTATAATTGACTCAAGCTCTACAACGAACAATCGGGTTCGGCCTTGTAGCATGTAGGTCTTCAAAGGGAGGGTTGCATGCTTGAAACAGGTCACAGCCGTAGTAAATCATCAATTCCATTTCAACTTAATAATCATTATCTTGGCCTGAAACTAAAATATGGCGTTACGGTATTGCTGCTTGCGGTCAGCGTATGGGGTCGTACGGAAGATAAAAGGCGCGAAGCTCAGCCTCACCATAACAAAGGTGTTTTTGCCTTAAATGATGGTGATCTGGACGGTGCAATCGCCGAATTCCGCGAGGCCGTGCGTATCTATCCGGATTACTTGAAAGCTCATAACGCATTATGCCTGATTCTCAGAGAGACGGGCGACTTAGACGGCGCCATATCTGAATGTCGTGAAGTCATTCGCCTCAAGCCGAAGGACTTTGATACGCGCAATTTGATCGGTGTCATTCTCAGAGAAACGGGTGATTTGGACGGGGCAATTGCCGAGTTCCAAGAGATCCTTCGCCTCAAGCCGAAGGACGCTGATGCGCATTTCAATTTAGGGATCACTTTTTATTTTAAGGGCGATTTTGACGACGCAATTGCCGCATATAAAGAAGCCATTCGCCGCAATCGGTCCGATGCAGATGCCCATGACAACCTTGGCTTAGTTCTGCAGGCTAAAGGCGAGTTGGACGGCGCGATTGCCGAGCACCGCGAAGCCATTCGCATAGAACCGGATAAATCTTCACACCACGATAATCTTGGCGTTGCCCTTCATGCCAAAGGAGATCCAGACGGCGCAATCGCAGAGTATAAAGAAGCCATTCGGCTCAAGCCTGACAATTCTACAGCATACTGCAACTGGGGCGACGCTTTGCATGACAAAGGCGATTTGGATTTATCAATTGCCATGTACCGCCAAGCGATTCGCATAGAACCAACATTTGCCAACGCTCATTTCAAACTCGGCAAAGTACTGGAAGAAAAACGCGATTTTCAGATGGCTCTCAAGGAATATCAAAGTGCTCGTGACCTCGATCAGAAGAACAAGGAGTATCACGATAGCTATGAAAGGCTTTCGAGGGAATTGAAAGAATAATGCCATCAACTCCTCAAAGAAAGGAACAATGTATGTGCAGAAAGAGATTTCTTATCACTTTTCTTATGTTTTTCATGTTCTGCCAAGGGGCTTTTGCGTTGGAACAAGAAGCAACATCAAGCGATCAGACAAGCTGGCTTTGCGGAAACGCTATAGATTGGGATCTGATTGAAGCAGTTAAACGTGGCGAGGCCGAAACGGTCCAGATTCTGCTGCAATCCTATGCCAACCCCAATGCCTATGACGACTTTTTAGTCAGCGCCCTGATGCATGCCGTTGCAGGTGACAATAGCGATATTGTCAAAATCCTGGTTAAGGGAGGCGCCGATGTAGACCTGAGAAGTCTTGAATCGGCAGACGATATGAAGGTGATTCAGAAGGCTATCTCTGAAGGAAAAGCAAAGCAGAAGATCACTCGTTCAGCACTAATGACTTCCGTTAAGGAAGTAGGCTACTCGCCGCTTGAAGAAGCCGCAAAAAAAGGCAATGAGGAAATAGTCCAAATTTTGCTTTCATCGGGAGCACTGGTAAGCGGCAGATCTTTGACTTTAGCTGCTGAAAAGGGCAACCTTGCTATTTTGGAAACCCTGTTAGAGCGCGGAGCAGACGTCAACTATAAGGATGAGAGCGGTAATACTGCATTGATCGATGCTATATCTAATGACCATAAAGCCGTTATCGATGCTTTGTTGGCGCGTGGAGCCGATGTAAACATGAAAAATACGGAGGGGGAGACTGCTCTTCACCATGCAGCTCAAAAAGACAACGTTGATATTGTAAAGCGTTTGTTGACAGCGGGAGCAGCTCTGAATCTAAAAATTAAAAAGAATGGCCCCACCGCTCTGGATCTTGCAATCGACAATGGCAAGCCTTCAGCCACAAAATTTCTGATCGACGCAGGCATCACGGTGGATTCCAAAGGGCCGTTCGGCCTAGCGATGCCTCTATTAGCTGCAGCACTGCGCGGTGATCGCGCAGCAATCCAGCAGCTTTCAAACAAGGGTAAGAAGATAGATGAGAGTCGAAAACCGAACGAGTATACGGCTTTGAGCTTGGCAGCCAAAATAGGCGATAACGAGGCTGTTAAAATACTCCTTGAAGCTGGAGCGGACGTGAATAAACAGGATGCAAATGGTATGACGGCCTTGATGACGGCAGCTGATTATGGCCGAACGGATGTTGTAAGAACTCTTCTGGCTTCTGGTGCAAACCTGCAGGCCAGAGCCAAAGAAGGTCAGACTGCTTTATATATGGCCACGGGTAAACAGCGGGGTAATCCAAAGGAGATTATCCCGATCTTATTGGATGCCGGTGCCGACCCTAACATTCCGCATAAAGATGGTGGTACTCCGCTGATTCGTGCGGCCGAAGATGGTCACGCCGATGTAGTGCGCAAACTGCTGGAGCTAAAAGCGGATGTAAATGCTGCGGAAGAAGTGGGAATAACAGCATTGATGTATGCAGTAGATAGAAGTGATTCCGCTTTAGTTCAAATCTTGCTTGAGGCGGGGGCTGACGCCAATGCTAAACGAAATAATGGCGGCACGGCCCTAGGTTTAGCCGCGCTGAAAGGACACATCCCGGTCATGGAAATGCTGATTAAAGCAGGGGCTGACGTCAATGCTAAAACAAATAATGGTACCACGGCCTTACATGTCGCCGCAGGGGAAGGACACATCCCGGTCATGGAAATGCTGATTAAAGCAGGGGCTGACGTCAATGCTAAAACAAACAATGGCGAGATGGCCATACATGTCGCCGCATGGACAGGACACATCCCGGTCATGGAAATGCTGATTAAAGCAGGGGCTGACGTCAATGCTAAAACAAACAATGGCGACACGGCCTTACATTTCGCCGCATGGACAGGACACATCCCGGTCATGGAAATGCTGATTAAAGCAGGGGCTGACGTCAATGCTAAAACAAACAATGGCGACACGG
>Ga0209536_100011667_pt1 | contig 12843 bp, 8 predicted proteins | sample DeeMarSeWOR28_12_FD_187461 | JGI IMG/M metagenome (GOLD analysis project Ga0209536, IMG submission 187461) | Marine sediment microbial communities from White Oak River estuary, North Carolina - WOR-2-8_12 (SPAdes) (version 2) | ecosystem: Environmental > Aquatic > Marine > Intertidal zone >...
CTTGTCAGCGTCCTCCAGAGCGGCACTGCGACCGATCTCTGGGTTGGCCCCGGCTCCAAGCCCCTTGGTAATGTTGACTCCCAGTTGGAGCTTGGTGTGGGCCTTGGAAATTTCCAGGGCCTGGGCGTCGGTGTTAGCGGCGATGAAATCAACTCCCATCAGACTGGCGTTGATCATATTGTTGATAGCGTTGCCGCCACCACCACCTATGCCAATCACTTTGATCGTGGCTCCGTTGTCACTTTCAACAAACTCGAACATCATGATCCACCTCCTGCATTAGGGTATTTGATCCATATCCCAAGCGACAGTTCACGAGCCCTTCTGCTGTCGCCGGCGGGCGAAGAAGACAAACCCCAGGGTAAAAACAAGAAAACAGCCCATACATACAAAGAACATGGTCAAAACGAAGGAAAGGTCTGATGTTGTCATAACAGCCCCCTAAAGTTTGCAAGTCCACGTTAAAGTCGGTCACAAGACTTACAGACTCTCAGGAAATCCGAAATCCGAGGCACGAGGCACGAAACAAATCCGAATTTCGGATTTCGAATTTGAGCACACTAGCTTTTCCCTTTAGGGTTGACAGCCCTTTTAGTTTACGTAAATCAGCGTTCTTAGTTTGCCTAGACTATGTCACTAAACCATTTCCGCATCCGATCGACCAAGCGGTTGAAGATGTTGTTTTGACGGATGCGGAACAATTTTTTGGGTGCGGCGTTGGCACCGTAAAGGACCAACCCCACTCCAGTGGCGTACATGGGGTTTCTGACCACGTCTGCCAGGCCACCGATGTGAGTGGGTAGGCCGGTGCGAACAGGCAGGTTGAAGACCTGCTCGGCCAACTCCGGGAGCCCCGGTAGCAAAGAGGAACCCCCGGTAATTACCAGACCGGAAGCCACAAGGTCCGAATAGCCGGATCGAAGTAATGCCCGTTGCAGCAACGAACAGATTTCCTCCACTCGTGGCTCCAAAATCTCACCCAGTATGTTTCTGCTGAGAACCTTTGCCTTACCACCCCCAACACTCGGCACCTGGATAGTCTCGTCCTTTTGAATCATGGCAGTAAGAGCACAGCCGTAGCGCTGTTTGATTCTTTCTGCCTCTTCCACCGGGGTTCTCAAACCCACGGCAATGTCGTTGGTGAGATTATTGCCACCCAGGGAGAGAACCGAGCTATGTCGTATACTGTGCTCTGAGAAGATGGCCAAATCCGAAGTGCCGCCACCAAAATCCACCAGGGCCACGCCCAACCTACGCTCTTGAGGGTTCAGTACCGCTTCTGCTGAGGCGAGGGACTCCAAGACAATGTCACAGACGTCAAGGCCGGCACGCTGGCAGCATTTGACGATATTTTGGGCTGAGGTAACAGCGCCGGTGACGATGTGAACCTTGGCCTCCAAGCGCACGCCTGACATGCCCCGGGGGTCTTGAATACCTCCCTGGTCGTCGATCAAATATTCTTGCGGAAGAATATGAATAACTTCTCGATCAAAGGGTATTGCCACTGCTTTGGCGGCATCGATTACCCGGTCAATGTCTTGCTGGCTTACTTCGCGGTTCTTCACGGCGATTACACCATGGCTGTTGACGCCCTCGATATGTCCACCAGCAATACCGGCGTACACCGCATTGATTTCACAGCCCGCCATTAATTCGGCCTCTTCCACTGCCCGTTTAATTGAATTCACTGTGCTTTCAATGTTGACCACGACACCCTTGCGCAAACCATCAGAAGGATGAGTGCCAATTCCCACAATATCTATTCCTTCAGGGGTAGCCTCACCAACCACGGCGCAAATCTTGGTGGTGCCAATGTCAAGTCCCACAATCAAAGAATCTTTTTTGGCCATGTTTAAACCCCCTTTTGTTGAGATCGGTTTTGTTTGGGAATCTTGAAACGTCCTCTGACAAAAACCCGATTTCCGTGGCTGAGATCAATCCCTCGTAACTGCGCGTGAAGTCCTTTTTTCTCCAGATAGCGCAACACCTTTTCAAGCTTGGCTATCCTGATGCCATAGTCTTCGCTGCCGAGGTCGACCTGAATTCCACCTCGGGCGGTAAAAAAGCTGAGCCCTGCATTCCTGTTCCACCTGATCTCGGAGATGAGTCGCCAGGGCAATCTTAACTGACTCTCTCGATAGAGATTCTCAAGGAGAACGGTAAACTCTCGAGGCAGGTTGCAGCCTGAGCCGAGGGTTCCAGGGTCAAGTCCCGTGATAATAGGCAAATCGGCATGATCGCCCGGCGCGGCCTTGGCGAAACAAGCGCCCTGCTGGTCTGCGAGGTAGAACTGATGCCCCTTGACCAGGGCCACCGGTTTGCGTTCCTCAATCTCAATACGAATCCGATCTGGGATCTCGCGGCTGATCGCGGCGGCCGCTATCCAGGGATGTTGTATGAGTCTATTTCTTACCCCATCTAGATCCAGGGAAAGAATGTTGACCCCAGATGGGATCTCGGCTTGTTGAATGACAGCTTGAGGGTCCAGCTGCTGACAGCCGTTCACCTGGATCCGGGTGACCTGCAGTAGCGGTGAACTGAGCAGGGCACGGTAGCCAACAAGACACAGAGCACTCAAGGCAACAAAAGCAAGAAGGACAAGAAATATCTTAGCAACCAGGCGCAATCGTCGGTACAACTGCAGACGTTTGTTCCGGTAGCTATTCTTCTTGCTTTTTACCTTTATGGCTTCAAATGGCAGCGAAATTTGCATACGGCCCCGATTATCAGGTGTTATGGTTATTGCCAAGGACTTCGATTTCCAGTTCTAGTTGGACGCCAAATTTTTGCGCCACCTTTTCCTGCGCGAGTTGAATGAGAGCCAGGATATCACTGGCCCTTGCCTGGCCCCGGTTTACGATGAAATTGGCGTGCTTTGTTGAAATTTGCGCATCGCCAACGCGTATACCTTTTAAACCAGCGGCCTCAATGAGCCGACCGGCAAAATCCCCTGGGGGATTTTTGAACACCGAGCCAGCTGTGGGAAGGCGCCATGGCTGTTTCTCTTGTCGAGTGTTAAGCAAGGCGCGAATTTTGTCTCGAATGTGCTCTCGAGAGCTGGGGGTAAGAGAGAACTCAGCTTCAAGAACCACAGAGTTTGGCGGCAGTTCTAGGCTGCGGTACGAAAAGCGGAGTTGGGATCCGGATAGCCTGCTCAGCCCGCCGTCAGAAAGAAGAAGGAGCACCGCGTCACAAACATCAGCCATTTCTCCGGCGTCTGTACCAGCATTCATTCTCAGAGCACCCCCCACCGAGCCGGGTATGCCAGCAATAAACTCAAGGCCGCTGAGAGCTTCTTTCAGACAGAAGCGAAGAAGCCTGTTGAGACGCATACCCGCACCTACTTTTACTCTTCCTGCGGAATCCATGTGCTCTATTTGAGAAAAGCCGCTCTCCATGCTGATAGCCGCAGCCCGGCTGCCACCATCCCGAACCAGAAGATTGGTTCCACGCCCAAGAATAAAGTAAGGATGATGATTTTTGTTCAGCACCTGGACGGCGGTTTGCAGCCCTGCCAGATTAAGAGGACGGAGAAGGCAGGACACCGGCCCCCCCACGCGAAGCGAGGTGTGTCCTGTCAGCATCACATTCCAGTCGACTTCAACTCCGTCCAGGTGCTGAAGCTGTTCTTTCAATTTAGTTTCCATCATCATTCTTTATAAGGTTTCAGTATTCAGGTTTCAGCTTCTATGTTTCTTTTTCCTGACACCTGACACCTGCAACCCTGAGATTTCTCCTTCGGAGTCCCCACCCTCCGGGCGGGGCCCCGGTTTGGTGCTTGGAATTCGATATTTTGCAATGCTCCAACACTCCGTTACTCTACTTTTTCCTGCCAGCTGCCAGCTTTATTAACTACCCGCTTCCCTCTCTTTCACGCAATCGTTTGAGCAACTCCTCCCCTGTTTGCCAAATGTTACCTGCTCCAAGGGTCAACACAACATCTCCCTCCCGCACTTCCTCCACGAGAGACGGCACCAGCGCCAAGTGATCTGGGACGTACCTGACATTGCCATGTCCATGTTCTTGAATGGCAGTTGTTAGCTTTTCTGCATGCACCCCTGGAATAACCGGTTCACTGGCAGCATAAATCTCGGTGACAATGAGAACATCTGATTGATAAAAGGCAGTGGTGAAATCCTCGAACAGGGCTTGGGTGCGGGTGTAGCGGTGAGGCTGGAAAAGCACGAAGCGGCGCCGTCCCGGAAATGATAAGGCAATTGTTTTCAGCACTGCCTTTATCTCAGTGGGGTGATGCCCGTAGTCATCGATCACGGTAACGCCGTTGACGTCACCCTTTATTTGAAAACGGCGCTGCACACCGGTCATTTCCTGTAGACCGCGGCAAATAGCTGAGAAAGGAATTTCCAGTTCGTGACCGACCGCCACAGCCGCCAGTGAATTCAGGGCATTGTGCCGCCCGGGAATGGGTAAGTTGACCTTTCCCAATTCCTGCCCGCGATAGAAAGCGCGGTAGGAAACGTTCAGCCCATCAAAGGCAAGGTCACGGGCCTGGAAATCAGCCTGCGCTGAGAAACCATAGGTGACCATCCGCTTCTTGATCCGAGGCAAGAGGCCTTGAATATTCTCATCCTCGAGACAAAGGATATTTACTCCATAAAATGGGACCTGATTAATGAATTCGAGAAAGGTCTCTTTGATCTCATCCAGGTCTTTATAAAAATCGAGATGTTCAGTGTCGATGTTTGTTACCAGCGAAATGGTAGGAGAATACAGCAGAAAGGTGCCATCGCTTTCATCCGCTTCCGCCACCACAAAGTCGCCCTGGCCAAGCTTAGCATTCGTTCCCCATGCATTCAGCCGACCACCAATGATCACGGTGGGATCTAGTCCGCCCTCTGCCATCACCGTACCCACCATGGAGGTGGTGGTTGTCTTGCCGTGAGCTCCTGCAACCAGAACGGCGTACTTGAGTCGCATGAGCTCGGCCAGCATCTCAGCCCGACGAATAACTGGTATGTGATAGTCTATGTTGGCCGCAGCCACCTCAGGGTTGTCAGAATCAATGGCAGAGGAAACCACCACCGCGTCAGCACCGGCTACCTGCTGGGGCTGATGGCTGTAGGAGATTGTTGCCCCTATTGTTTCAAGCCGACGGGTAATTTCGGTCTCCTGGATATCGGAGCCACTTACCTGGTGGCCGAGGTTCAGAAGCAGTTCAGCAATACCGCTCATACCGATGCCACCGATGCCAACGAAGTGTATATGATAAAAGCGCTTGTACATTAGTCAGTTGATCAGTTTAGCCGGTTTAGTCAGTTCTGCCAGTTTAGCTGATTGGTCTATTAGCCCTCGTCTACCAAATTTGTTGTCAGTCATACGCAGCCAATGATTGCATCGACTGATTTTTATTCTCTCTTACCAAAACTTTAAGCATTTTAGTTCATTTCAAATATTTCGCGTCACCGTGTCCTCTTGTCACCACGTCGACCGTTATCCAACCACCCCCGTGATTGCAAACCAAACGTTTGGGCCTGGCTTCCGGCGTAGCTACTTATATTCATGAGAATTCCCATGGCTGCCAGATTGGTGAGCAGAGAACTGCCGCCGTAGCTGATGAAGGGTAGCGGCAGCCCTTTGGTAGGCAGCAGTCCCATGACTACCGCACTGTTAATGAGTGCTTGGAGCCCGATTACCAAAGTTAGGCCGAAAGCCAGGTAAGTGCCATAGCGGTCGGGTGCTCGCAGGGCGATTTTCACCCCCCTATAGATAAACAGACCGTAGAGGAGGAGAACAATGGCAATGCCCACCATACCGGTTTCTTCGCCAATTACCGCCAGAATAAAATCAGTATGTGGTTCTGGCAGATAGAAAAGCTTTTGCTGGCCGGAACCCAGACCAACTCCTAGCGGACCACCTGAGCCTAGGGCCAATAATGAGTGAAGGAGCTGGAAACTGGTATCGCTTGGATCGCGCCACGGGTTGACAAAAGCCAATAGCCTTTCCAAACGGTAACTTGTCTGGGCTATCGCCAAAGCCAGAAGGGGAATGAGGGCCAGGCCTGTGGCCAGTAGAAAGCGCAGACGTACACCGGCGACGAAGAGCAAAAGAAAGACCAGGGCAGCAAAGGTTACTGCAGTTCCCAAATCAGGTTGCATAAGCACCAGGCCAATAAAGACTGCTGAAACCAGAAGGTGTGGCAAATACCCCACACTGAACTCTCGGACCCGGTCCTTCTTTTTTGCCAGGGAATAGGAAATGTAGATGATGAGTGTCAATTTGGCAAATTCTGCCGGTTGCGCAGAGAGAGGGCCCAGCCGCAGCCAGCGCCTGGCACCCCCAACCCGATGGCCAACCTGGGGCAAGAGCACAAGAACAAGACTTAACAGGCTCGCCCCGAGGATTACATAGACAAGACGGCGATACACAACATAGGGCAAATTCTTGCTTACGATCAGGACGGCAAGCCCGATAAAGGAAAAAAGGATCTGTCTCTTGACAAAGTACATGCTGTCGCCAAAGCGCTGCTGAGCCATGATGGAACTGGAACTGTAAAGCATCACAAGTCCAATACCCATAAGTGCAAAGGTAACGAACAGGAGGACGAGATCGTAGCTGCTTTTCTGTTCCTTTTCTCCAGCCATGCTGGCAAAACCTCTAGGTGATTCTAGCTTTTAGATTGAACATTCTGTCTTGCTGATTGCTCATTGCTCATTTGTCAATTGTGGGCGTTGAGCTTTCTTTTGTGCCTGCCTGCAGAGGTCCAGGGACAACTAGCCGTTTCACCAAACACTTCCATGGCGATGAATTTATGGACCAGAGAACGAAAGTGGTCGCCCCTGGCTTTATAGTTCTCGTAGTGGTCATAACTCGAACATGCGGGAGAGAGCAAGACCACGTCGCCTGGCGCAGCAGCGCCCAGGGCTATCGGGACTGCAGCCTCCATGTCGTCCACCACCACCGTGCACGTGAGATTACCCAAAGCCTTGGCCAATCGAAATCGAGCTTCACCCATGAGCACGAGCATTTTCACGCGTTGGCGAACCAAACCAGTAAGAGGATCGTAGGAGCCTTCTTTGTCGCGTCCACCAGCAAGGAGGATGATGGGCTCGGTGAAGGTTTCAAGGGATCGGACCACTGAATCCACATTAGTGGCTTTGGAGTCATTATAAAAGCGGATGCCGCGCCAGTGATGAGCCAGTTCCAGGCGGTGTGCCAACGGTTTGAAGTTGTCGATAGTCTTCTTAACGGCCTCAGGTTTAGCCCCTATGCAGGTGGCAGCAAGTACCGCAGCCATAAGATTTTGCTGGTTATGATTACCAACGAGTTGCCAGCGACGCAGGTCATAGCGACGCACCGGGCCAGGCATTACCCGACAGACCAGCTGCTCTGACTCCAGGTAGGCGTGGGCTGATTGCTTTGACAGGCTAAAGTTGAGTTGACGACTGCGGATGGTACAACGCACTCCGATCAGGGGGTCACGGGCGGGGACTACCGCAATATCATCCTTTGTTTGATTGGAAAAGAGTCGGCACTTGCTTTCCACATAGTCAGAAAAAGAGTCATAACGATCCAGATGGTCTTCACTGATGTTCAGCAGCACTGCAACCTGGGGGTGAAAGGTATCTATGGAATCGAGCTGGAAGCTGCTCACTTCAACCACTGCTACTTCAAAATCTTCTTTTTTTCGAAGTAGATTGACGAGAGGGTTACCGATGTTGCCTCCCACAAAGACGCGCTGGCCGCTGTTGTTGAGCATGTCACCCACCAGTTCGGTTGTGGTGGTTTTGCCATTGGTGCCACTAATGGCTACAATGGGCAGCTTGAGAAAGCGACTCGCTAGTTCCAGTTCACCGATAATCGGAATGGACTTGTTCCTGGCCTCTTGCAACTGCGGTAAGTTCAGAGGAACACCAGGACTGACAAGGACGAGATCCGCATGGCTGAATAGTTCCGCGGGATGGCCTCCCAACGCCAATGAGCATCCCAGCCTCGAGGCAGAGTCCGCCTCCGAGCCCAAGTCTTCAGCCGGGAGATGGTCGGTAATGGTAACGCGAGCTCCTTGGTCCAAGAGGAACTCGGCAACTGCCAGACCTGTGCGAGCCAGCCCGACAACCAGTATGTTTTTGTTTCTCAACTCTTCCATAAGTGCTTCTCTGGCTAAAAAAACCGCGGGTTATCGCGCATCAGAAGTCATCACCCGTGAATCGGTGGTGGGTGCAGAGGCCCGCCCCACTGCCTCGGATTGACGATCTTAACTTGTGGCGGATACGGAGACCCGCCCTACGGTAGTATATTGTAAAAATCTTCGATATTTTAAGCATTTGAGCTCGCTTCAAACATTTCCCTTTTGTTTCTCAAACTCAGAGAGGAGAATATCAACTACCTTTTCCATCTGCATTCCCCGCGAACCCTTCACCAGCAACCAGTCACCGGCAGCCAGCAAGCTGCGGACCTGCGTTGCCATTTCCTGGTGATCACTGACCTGGGTTATACGGTCGCCACCCATTCCAGCCTCAGCAGCACCGGCAAGAAGATGAGAGGCTTGTTCACCCATGGCCAAAAGGTGATCAACCCCTTGTCTGGCCACGATGACCCCCACCTGCCGGTGAAAGGCCGAGCTATCCTCTCCCAACTCCAGCATGTCGCCCAGAACGGCGAAAGTTTTGCCTTGCTTCTTGAGGTATGTCAATGTTTCCAAAGCGGCGGCCATGGAACCGGGATTGGCATTGTAACTGTCATTTATTATGTGGATGTCGCCAGGAAGAGTGAGTATTTCCATTCGTTTGTCAACAGGACGAAACTCTGCCAGGGCAGGGGTAATGGTGCTTGATTGAAGATTTACAGCCCAGGCGACAGCCGCGGCTGCTACCGCATTATTGATGTGGTGGCGGCCAAGCACCGGCAGGTGAATTTCAAGGGTTTCCTCCTCCAGTTTCAGGAGAAAACGGCTGCCGTCGAGGTCCATAGAGACGACCCGCTCCAAGGTTATGTCGGCAGAACCGCCCGCCGCTGAGAATCTCACCTGACGGCCAGCGAAAGGGGAGGCCACATCCATGACCCTGGGGTCATCCTTATTGACCACTATGGTTGCGGTCTCTTCCATACAAGCGAAAAGTTCCCCTTTGGCGGCCTGAATACCCGCCAGGCTTCCCAACCCCTCGAGATGAGCCGGCTGGATGTTGGTAATCATTCCCACCTCTGGGCGGGTTATTTCGGTCAAGCGCTCGATTTCTCCTGGTTGATTCATTCCCAGCTCTATCACCGCTGCCTGATGGCTGCTGTTTAATTGCAACAAGGTGAGTGGTACACCCACCAGGTTGTTGAAGGTTCCATGATTCTTGAGAACCTTCCAAGATCGGCTAAAGATAGCCGCAACCATCTCTTTGGTGGTGGTCTTACCATTGGAGCCAGTGATCGCCACCAGCGGGATGGGATAGCGGCGGCGCCAGAATTCAGCCAGGTCCCCGAAAGCACGGAGAGTATCAGGAACACCTACTACAGGGATCTGGAAGTCCTGAAGACCAATCGTTTCTTGCTCCTCCAAGGCCACGACCACACCAGCGGCACCACGGCTTACGGCCTGCTCGAGAAACTGATGACCGTCAAATTGTTCCCCCTTCAGGGCTACAAACAGGTTACCTCGATCCAGGGTGCGACTGTCAGTGGAGATTTCACTGAAACGTTGCTCCCCACCCTGCACCAGAAGCTGTCCTCCGGTGGCCTTCAGGACCTCATCCAGAGTCCATTTGTTCTGCTCATCAGTCATTTCGCTCCTCACATTTCTCATTTCTCATATTGTTGAAATGTCTTGATGACTCTTACCACTCAATGGGCAATGATAATTGCGCAATGAGAGATGAGAAATGTGCCCGCTACTTACTGCCTACTGCCTGCTGCTTCCTTTTTCTTCCTTTCCTCAAGTGCCTTTGCCGCAACAAGCCGATCATCAAAGTCAATGCGTTTGCTTCCGAGAATTTGATAGTTCTCATGGCCCTTGCCACCGATGTAAACTACATCTCCTTCATGGGCGTGCTCGATTGCCATCCGAATAGCTTCACTGCGCTCCACTACCAGGGTGTAGCCACTCCTACAGTTGTCACCACATTGAGCGAGGGAGGAGAGCAGGGGGAGGCCCTGGGTGCGAACTCCCGCTTCGATGTCGGCCATGATGGCCTCCGGGACCTCGCTTCTGGGGTTGTCTGAGGTAATCACCAAGAGGTCGGCCCTTTGCGCTGCAGTTTCTCCCATAAGTGGTCTCTTGGAACGATCACGATCCCCCCCACAGCCAAATACGCAAATAATCTTTCGAAACTCAAGTTCTCTCAAAGAGTCCAGAGCTTTCTGCAAGGCGTCCGGAGTATGGGCGTAATCCACCAGGACCTGAAAGCCCAGATCGCCGGGCACGGGCTCCAGTCTTCCCGGCACTCGGACCAAGGATTGCTCGCCGTCACGAATTGCCTCCAATGGCATACCGAGGCCCACAGCCACGGAGGTTGCTGCCAGCAGATTATACAGGTTCAAGCGCCCGATCATGGAAGAGTGAACCTCTAGTTGACCTTTGGGCGTGTGGAGTAAGGCCTTGACCCCGGATGAATCGCACTGAACCTTGTCAGCTCGAATCTCAGCGTCGGCTGCCAGACCGTAGCGAAGCAGTGGGCCGTTCAATTGAGAGCACAGTTTCTGACCCCAGCGGTCATCACAGTTGATAACTGCAAGTGGTGGTGGCTCCGACTGTGTTTGAAGAATGTGGGAAAATAACCGGCTCTTGGCCGCAAAGTAGTTCTCCATACTACCGTGATAATCCAGGTGATCTTGGGACAGGTTGGTAAAAAGACCAACAGCGAAACGGGTACCGTCCACACGGCGCATGTCAAGGCCGTGAGAAGAGACCTCCATGACCACGTGGGTAACTCCCGCATCTACCATTTGCTTAAAGGTTTGCTGGAGGTCGAGGGACTCTGGAGTCGTAACGGGTGCTGGCTGCACATGACCTGGATAGCGAATGTTTACTGTTCCTATAACTCCCACTCGATGGCCGCAGGCTTGTAGGATGGACTCGAGCAGGTAAGCGGTAGTGGTTTTGCCGTTGGTCCCGGTGATGCCAATAACCGCCAACTTGTGGGAAGGAAAACCGTAAAATCGATTTGAAATGTGGGCCAGGGCCGCCCTGGAATTGGCAACCCTGATGAGGGTAATTCCAGATATGGGCTCCTGTGGTTTTTCCACAACTATGGTTTGAGCACCCAGGTCAATGGCCTGACGGACAAAATCATGACCATCGCGGTTTGTGCCCTTTATGGCCACAAAAAGACTTCCCTCCGAGGCCTGGCCGCTGTGGCAGGTAAGGTCGCGCACCTGACGCTGCAAGCGTCCGTGCACCTGGAGAGTGGCAAGATCCTGAATCAGGTTTTCCAACAGCAATGTTTCCCCCTAGTCTGCTGCCAGGATGAGGCTGCAGGAGCTGATCGTGCTGAGATTTCTGCCCGGTTCAGGGTTTTGTCCCACCACCCTACCGCTGCCGTGAATATCCAGCGACCCGGTGAAGTTCTGCAATCGATCAAGTGCAGCTCTCAGGCTGAGGCCGGTGAGATCAGGCATCAACGTTGGCTGGTTGCTTTGTCTCTGATTATAGGCAACCGGTTGCAGGGTCGCAGGCGACTGCGATGGCGATCCAATACTGTCCAGGGTGGCAACATTCTTACCTTTGTTCTGCGTTTTTTCCGGGGGTATCTGGAGGGCGTGGAGAGTCTGCTGGGCGATACGACGAAAGGCAGGAGCTGCCACCACCCCACCATGATAACCCTTCTGGGGCTCGTTGATCACCACCACCACGAGGATTTTGGGATTTGTCACCGGTGCGAAGCCCACAAAGGAAGCAGTGTAGCTATCGTCCTCATAGCCGCCACTCTTGCGGTTACTTTTCTGAGCGGTTCCTGTTTTGCCAGCCGCCTGATACTTGGTGAGCGCAGCCCGAGCCCCGGTGCCTCCAGTTTTGAGTACACCCGCCAGCAGGTCCTTCAGCCGTTCGGAGGTGGCCGCACTTATCACCCGGCGTACTACCCTGGACTTGTTGCGCCTGACTACTCTTCCTTGTGCGTCCAGCACCTCCTTGATCAAGAGAGGTTGCATCAGAAGGCCATCGTTGGCTACAGCCCCCAGGGCCATAGCAAGCTGGGTGGCAGATACTGACAGGCTTTGACCAAAACTGGCGGCGGCAAGATCCAGCGGGGTCCACTTGTCGGGCGGGCGGACCAAACCGGCAGTCTCGCCCGGCAGGCCAAGTTCAGTAGAAGCGCCGAAGCCGAAACCGCGAATGTAATGGTAAAAGCGGCTCGGACCCAGTTTTTCTGAGACTTTAACAGCCCCGATGTTACTGGAAAAACGCAGAATCTGTGCCAGCGAGAGCCAGCCAAATTTCTTCAGATCGTGAATTGTGTGGTTCAGTACCTTGTATTTGCCATTTTCGCAGTAAAAAAGGTCGTCTGGGTGAACCAAAGCCTCCTCCAGGGCTGCCGCCATCAAGAAGATCTTGAAAGTGGATCCCGGTTCGAAAGCATCTGTCACTGCTCGATTGCGCCAGACCGCTGGCCCATAAGAGGAGAAAGAATTGGGATTGAACGATGGGAACACGGCCATGGCTAGGATTTCACCAGATTTCGGCTCGGTCACCAGAGTCATACCGCCCTTGGCCCCATAATCAGTCACTGTCTTCTGTAATTCTCTTTCAGCAATGTATTGAATGCGTTTGTCCAGGGTTAGTCGGAGACTGTATGCCTGCGGACCTGATGCCGCAGGCAGGCCGTGAGTGTAAATGATCTGACCCCGAGCGTCCTTGGCTCCAGGATGGGGGCCAGATTCGCCACTCAAGAGCAGGTCCTGGGC
>Ga0209536_100011668_pt1 | contig 12843 bp, 11 predicted proteins | sample DeeMarSeWOR28_12_FD_187461 | JGI IMG/M metagenome (GOLD analysis project Ga0209536, IMG submission 187461) | Marine sediment microbial communities from White Oak River estuary, North Carolina - WOR-2-8_12 (SPAdes) (version 2) | ecosystem: Environmental > Aquatic > Marine > Intertidal zone >...
GACGACCCTATTACGGGACCTTGCGACCTCGCCCCAGAACCGCTCCTGTCCGTACTGCTGTATCACGTCGTTGACGGTCGCCGCTTCTCGAACAGCGTGTTCAACGGCAACAATGCCAAGTCCATCGAGACCTTGCTCGGAGCCGAAATTGTCAGCTTCGTGGATTCGGAAGTTCCGATGCTGCACGATGTCGACGGGCAGACGATCAGTATCGTGCTCTCCGTTCCCTTGGATCCCGAAGGCGAATTGAAGACGTACGATATCAACGCGTCGAACGGCGTGATTCACGTAATTGACACGGTCTTGCTGCCGATCGAGCTGCCCGAGCCCGCGGACGACTAAGTTCGTCACCGCCACGCTCCACCTTTGAGACCGCCCCACCTGGGACGGTCTTTTTGGTTTTACACCTAAACGGTTTCTTCCTGGCCACCTCTCCCAATACAGTCATCCGATCGGATATGATCGGCGACATGATCATCGAAACCGAACGCCTGATCCTGCGCCACGTCGATCCCGACCGCGATTTCGAGCCCTGGGCCAAAGCCATGGCCGACGAAAATACCGTCCGCTACCTGGGCACCAAGCCCATGAACCGCGCCGAGTCCTGGCGCAGCATGGCGATGGTGATGGGCCACTGGGCCATTCGGGGCTACGGGTTTTTCTCGCTGGAGCTCAAGGAAACGGGGGCATGGGTCGGGCGCGTCGGGCCCTGGTTTCCGATGGGCTGGCCGGCGCCCGAAGTCGGCTGGACCATATCCCCCGATCACCTGCGCCAGGGCTACGCCACCGAAGCGGCCCGGGCCTCCGTACAATTTGCGTTCGAGACGCTCGGTTGGTCACAGGTCATCCACGCCATCATCGAAGGCAACGAGGCCAGTATCGCGGTGGCCCGAAAAATCGGCTCCAGCCTGGTCAGATCCCAGCAGGGCCTGCCCCCCGTCACCAACCAGAAGGTACTGATCTACGGCCAGGCGGCGGACGGCGGTCCGGTTGTGATTCCGGATTAAGCGTGTCTGGGGGAGGTTCTCTGCAGGAGGCCGCCTGCATGCCGCTACTCTGCGGTAACGAAGCCTTCCCAGTTTTTCATGTATTCGATGAATGGGTCGGACAGCCCTTCCGAGCGCAGGTAATCCGGCGTGACCGGCAGCTCGACCGGTTCGAAAAACGGGTCATCCCGGCAACGTTCGGGAAAATCGTGGTGCAGGATCGCGGCCCGGCCAATGGTCAAAAGATCGGCTCCCGCAACCAGGACCCGCCCGGCGTCGCGGGCGCTTTGGATCTTGCCGGCTACCGACAGGCGGACTTCGCCGCGATCCAGTGCCGTGAACCAGTCCAGCAAGGGCTTGCCCTTGAACTCGGTTTCCTCCGGTTCCTTGAACACATCCCACAATGACATGTCGAGCAGGTCGATCAGTCCCGACTGCATCAGTCGCTGGGCGATAACCGTTGTTTCCCCCAGGGTCATGCCGAAGCGCTCCGGGGACAGGCGCACGCTGAGCAGGAAATCCGGTCGGCAGCGCGACCGGATGCCTTCGACGATATCGAACAGCAACCGGCAGCGATTCTCCAGGCTGCCACCGTAGTGGTCGTCGCGACGATTGCCGGTGGGACTGAGGAACTGACAGACGATGTAGCCATGGGCGCCGTGCACCTGCACCCCATCGAAGCCGGCGCGCTCGGCGCGGACGGCTGCGTGGATGAAATCCTCGGTCAGCTGCTCGACTTCATCAGTAGACAGGGCGCGCGCCCCGGTCTTCTCATCGTCGGACGCGGACACCGGAGCGGTGCCAATTAATGCAGCGGGGGAACGCAGGCCGGCATGGTGCAACTGCATGACCGCGACGCTGCCATGACGCCGGATTTCCGCGGCCAGGCGTGTCAGTCCGTCCACGTGGTGATCAGACCAGATACCCAGTTGCCCCGGGAAGCCCTGCCCGATGGCCTGCACGTGGGAGGCGCAGGTCATGACCAGGCCGAAGCCACCGGCCGCCCGCATCGAGAGCCAGTTGAACTCCTCGTCCGACAGCACGCCGTCGGCATGACTCTGCAGATTGGTCATCGGCGCCAGCATGAAACGGTTCTTCATCGCCGGCCCGCGGCGGAATGTCAGGGGTTCGAACAATCGGTCCATGGTCCCGACTCCGGTTGCGATGTCAGCCCAGGATATCCTTGGCCTTCTTCACCAGGTCCAGCGGAAACACGATGGTATTCGTCTTGTTGCCCGCAATCTCGGTCAGGGTCTGGAGATAGCGCAGCTGGATCGCGTTGGGCTCCTCGGCCAGTGTCTTGGCGGCCTCCACCAGTTCGTTGGCGGCCTGCTTCTCGCCGGTGGCGTGGATCACCTTGGCGCGCCGCTGGCGTTCCGCCTCGGCCTGCGCGGCAATGGCCCGGATCATGCTCTCGTCCAGATCGACATGCTTGATTTCGACGTTGGCCACCTTGATGCCCCAGGCGTCGGTCTGGCGGTCGAGAATACTCTGGATGTCGTGGTTCAATTTCTCACGCTCGGCCAGCATGTCGTCCAGTTCGTGCTGCCCCAGCACGGAGCGTAGCGTGGTCTGCGCCAACTGGCTGACGGCGTCGAGGTATTTCTCAACCTGGATGATGGCCTTTTCGGGGTCGATGACCCGGAAGTAAACCACCGCGTTGACCTTGACCGAGACGTTGTCCCGCGAGATCACGTCCTGGGTGGGTACGTCCATCACGATGACTCGCAGGTCGACCCGCTCCATCTGCTGGATGACCGGGATCACCAGGATCAGCCCGGGACCCTTCACTTTCCAGAAGCGGCCGAGTTGGAAAATCACCCCGCGCTCGTACTCACGCAGGATCTTGATGGCATTGATGATGATGCCAAATAACGCGAATGCCAATACTGCCCACAGATATTCAAACATCTTCCTGCTCCTGTGATTCGGGCGAAACCGGGCGCACCCTCAGCTTCAAACCGTCGAGCCCGGTGACCACGACGGCCTGGTCTTCCCGGACCGGTGCTTCGGCGATCGCATTCCAGCGCTCGCTGTGAACATAAACGTGACCGTCACTATCGAAACTCTCCATCGCCACGCCCGCAGCCCCCACCAGTTCTTCGCGCCCGGACACCACCGGACGCTGGCGGGCTCGGACCGCAATCCAGACGATGGCCATCATGCCCAGCGAGCCGGCGACCGCGATCGCACCGATCAGTGAGCGAGAGACGGCATAGCCGGGCACATCGGTGTCGATCAGGATGATCGACCCGACGACCATTGCAATGATGCCGCCAAACCCCAGTGCACCAAAACTGGGCGACATGACCTCGGCAATCATCAGTATGATGCCCAACACAATCAAACCCAGCCCCGCGTAATTCACCGGCAGCATCTGGAAGGCGTACAAGGCCAGCAGCAAGCATATTGCACCGACCACGCCGGGCAGGATGGCGCCCGGGTTGTACCCTTCGAGGATCAGGCCATAGATGCCGATCAGCAGCAGCATGTAGGCAATGGTCGGGCTGGTGATCACCGCCAGCAACTCGTTGCGCCAGTCGGGCTCCAGCCGCTCGGTCACGAGGCCACTGGTATCCAGCGTGATGTCCCGATCGTTCACCTCTACGATCCTGCCGTCGGCCTGCTCGAGCAGGTCCCCGATATTGGCCGCGATCAGGTCGATCACGCCCAGCTCCAGCGCTTTCTCACTGGTGATGCTGTCGGCTTCCCGCACCGCGCGCTCGGCCCAGTCGGCATTGCGGCCACGCTTTTCGGCGAGGCCGCGGATATAGGCCACGGAATCGTTGACGGCCTTCTTCATCATCGCGTCCCCGGCCGCGGCCGCCGGAGCCACATTCTCTTCTTCTTCATCGCCCTCACCTTCCTCGGCCGCACCGTCATGTTTCTTCTTGCCCTTTCCGGCAGGTGTATCCTTGTCCTGGCCCGGTGTGGCGCCGATGATCGCGACCGGCGTCGCCGCACCGACGTTGGTGGCCGGGCTCATTGCGGCAATGTGGCTCGCATACAGGATGTAGGTGCCCGCGCTGGCTGCCCGAGCCCCGGCCGGCCCGACCCAGGTCGCCACCGGCACCGACGAATTCAGGATGTCCTTGATGATGTCGCGGGTCGAAGCATCCAGCCCGCCAGGGGTATCCATGCGGATGATCACCAGCGCCGCGTCACGCTCCGCCGCCGTCTCCAGCGAGCGCGACACGAAATCCCGCGTGGCCGGGCCGATCGGGCCCTGCACGTCGAGCACCAGGGCCAGGCGCTCTGCCGGGCTGTCGGCAGAACCCTCCGGCTCCTGGGCAAAGGCCTCCCGTGCCCACAGCATCATCAGCATCAAAAGCAGTAAAATGCCCGCTGCTTTCCTGATTCCGTCCGCGCCGCCTGCATGCATGCCATGACTCCTGTTGTTACGGAGATGTGCCCATTGTTTCTGACCCGGGGCTCTGATGCCATGTTCCGCGTCAATAAATGTGAATCCGGCATAATGCACAGACCAGACTCCAGGCGATACGACACCGTGCAGCAACGACTGACAGAATTGACAGCAGCGCTCGAACAGGCCGCCACCACGTTGCGAGGCGGCTACCAGGCCGAGCAGTTGTACGCGCTGCGCGTCAGCATGCGGCGTCTCCGCAGCATGCTTAAACCATTGAGCAGCAGCCGCTCGCGGCAATTCCGCAAGACATGGGGTGGATTTGCCACAGTCACCAACCAGGCGCGAGACTGGGATGTCTTCCTGTTGGCGGCCAGGGATTTGCTGCCCGAGGAGCAATACGGCGCATTCGAAGCGCGCAACCGGCAAAACGTGCTCTTTTGCCATGAAGCGGTGATTGAGCTGATCGAATCGGCCCCCTGGCAGCGGCACCTGCAGGAGTGGCACCTGTACCTCGAGCGGCCTCACCATCATGAAGCGGAAGAATTCATGGCGCCAAGATCGCTCGACCTCGCTTTATCAGGAGCGCGAACGGCGTTGGCAGCCGCGCGGGCCTCAGGTGATGAACGTGCCTGGCACAAGCTGCGAATCGCTGTGAAGGAGGTTCGCTACCAGGCGGAAAGCGGTCCGGGCGGGACCGCTGAGGACCCGGTGCAAGCCGAACTGATCGAACACTGCAAGCCGCTCCAGGCTCTGTTGGGCAGCTGGCATGACTGCGTTGTGCAATTGCAACTGTTGGAGGAGTTGGAAACCACACCAGATCACGACCACTTGCGCGGGGTGATAGAGCAGAAGCGGGTTCAGGGGCTGGCAGAGATTCAGCAGGCCGTTGAAGATCACCCACTGTTCGAGCCGTCGAGCTCGACCACAAGAGCACGCTCAGCCTCATTGAACGGATCATGATGATCCAGCTGGTGTTCGAGCACGGCGATGTTCGCGTCCGAGGCGTCATGGTGCCCCGCTGAACGGTCCCGGATACGCGACCGCAGAACCTTTACCGGGGCGTTGCAGTCCAGGATCGACAGCTCAACGCCCAGCGAAGCTGCCAGCTCCGCGAACCATGACCGATGCCTGCGGTGCAGGAAGGTCGCATCGGCTATCATGTCGAACCCGGCACGCAGCCCCGTCTCGCAGTGCCGCGCCAGGGTCCGGTACGTGCGATCGGTCACGTCCGTCCCATACAATCCCGACCCGATTTCGCCGATGCCCTTCTGGCCGGCGGCCAGCCCCGGCAAGCGCTTGCGCTCGAGATCGCTGCGCACCCTGAGTGCCGGCAAGTCCGCAATCAGCCGGGTGCTGCGCCAGGTCTTGCCGGAGCCCGAAAAGCCGTGCATCAGGAACAGGTGTGCCGGCGGCGTGTCGACCAACTCCGCTGCGAGCTTGACGTAACTGGCCGCACCCGGCCGGGCGGAATCGTCGGGCTGCGAGCCTCCCTGGCGCTGCCGGATGGCGGTTACCACGGCTCGCACCATGCTGCGGTAGGCCAGGTAGAAGCGCATCACCGACAGGCTGTCGTAGTCACCGGTTTCTTCAAGCCAGCTGCTCAGCACCGTATAGGCGAAGTCAGCCCGCCCGCGCGCCATCAGGTCCATCACCAGGAAAGCGATGTCGTTGGCGACGTCGATCCAGCGCAGGTTCGGATTGAACTCGAGTGCGTCGAAGGGGGTGAAGCGACCGTCCTGCAACAGGAGGTTTTCGAGATGCAGGTCGCCGTGGCACTCACGAATTGCGCCGCGGCGGGCGCGCTCTTCGAAGGCCGGCGCCAACGCCTCGGACTGCTGCAGGGTCCAGGCCTCGATCACGGCCAGCCGCTGCTGGGATTCGTCGTCGAATGCAGCCGGATCGAGGTGCATGAAGTTGTTGCGGGCCGGCTTGACCACCCGCTCGACTTCGTAGGCCGCATCGATATCCCGTCGGGGCGGCAGGCCCTGGTGGAAACGGGCGATGGTCGAGGCCAGCGCCTGCATCTCGGGCAACCCCAACCCACCGGCCTGCAGGCAGCGGTCGAGCCGCGCCGCATGCGGGAACTGGCGCATCTTCACGGCAAACTCGACCGCAGGCTCGGCGCCTATGCGCGGGCCGCCCGGGCCGGTTCCGATCGTGACCACATCGAGATAGAGCGATGCAGCCGTGCGGCGATTCACCCGCAACTCTTCTTCGCAGTAGTGACGGCGCGCTTCCAGCGTCGAGAAGTCCAGGAAGCCCAACGCCACCGGTTTCTTCACCTTGTAGGCAAAGTCGCCGGTCAGGATGACCCACGATATGTGGGTTTCGACCACCCGGATCTCGCGCACTTCGTGCGGATAGGCGGCCGGGTCGAGCAAGCCCTTGATCAACTCCGGCTGGTGGTCCTGAAGTGACGCTGAATTCATCACTGCCCAGCGCCCCACGCCTGGCCGTCCCCGGGCGCAACGCGCTGGACGGCCTGCAACATGCGTTCGTAATGAGAGCCCCGCCAATACACCTTGCGGCAGGAAGTACATTGCCAAAAACGGTCGAAGCGGGCCACGATTTCCGCATCGACCAAGCCCGCCAGCGCTTCGTGGCTTACCCGGTGAATGCTCCCATTACATTCCAGGCAGCGCGTGAACGGTTGCAGGCGGCCGCGCAGATCCAACGCCTCGACTACCTCGGTAAGCTGTTGTTCCGGCTCGGTGCTCCTCAGCCAGTAACCGTGGCGCACGCGCTTCTGCTTCAGAATCCCGATATCCCGCGTGAGGATGATGCGCTGCTCCGCCAGCGCCTGGTCGATGATCCCCGCATCGTCCGCGTCACTGCAGTAGGCGCAATCGAAACCCAGCATACGCAGGTAGCGCGCCAGTTTGCCGAGGTGCACGTCAAGGATGAATCGCGTGCGGCGCAGCGGCTGTGACCGCAACCGCAGCAGCGGGCTGATGTCGAGGCGCTCGAACACGGGGTAGACCGCTACGCGCTCGCCCCCCTCCAGGCGATAGGCGAAGTCCACGGATCGGCCATCGACCAGAACCAGGTCAATCGCCGTGTGCGGCACGCCGATGGCCTGGATCACGTCGCGCACCGCGGGACATCCCTGGAATGGCTGCATGAAACTGACCTTGCGTCGCTCGGCCGGCAGAAAATCGTTCAGTTCCTCGTAGAAACGGAACTCCGCCATCCGCGTGGGGCGGACATGTGGGTCTTCCGCCAACAGCCTACTTCGTCAGGTAGTAGCCCCGGTAGTACTGCGGCTGCAGCTTGGTGTACTGCGCATGCAGGAATTCCACCAGGTCGATCAGTTCGGCCACGGTCATTTCCTCGCCGTAATAAGGCATCGGCGAAATAATGGCCTCGCGGTTCGCTTCTTCGAGCATGGCCCGGTACTTCAGGGAAATAATGTGGTCGGGATTAACGACCGCGGTCAGCAGTTCGCCGTAGTTCTTTACCCGGTAGACTTCGCCACCGATCTCGAGGATGAAAGGCGGCTCAAAATCGGTTTTGGGAAACTCCATCCCGGGAATCGTATGGCAGCCGTGACATTTGAAATCGATGAATACCTGTTCGCCCTGGGCGACGTCGCCTTGTGGCAGGACAAAGCCCTTGACGGGTTTCGCGTCTTCGGTGCAGGCGGCCAGGGCAAGCAGGGTGATCGTCGCGAGCATGCCGGAAAGAAAGATCTTCGAAAGTTTTCGAGATGACATGACTAACCCTCCCTTGCCAGAAGAGACAGTTTCATTGTGCGCCCTCAGGGCGCTTCGTCATATGTCCTGGATCAACGAGTTGGAAGCAAACCGGGAGCCGGATCAGAGCGAATGAACCGGCGCCGGCTGGAACTGAACGGGAGCTGGGCGAAATACCTGCGTGTCGGCGTAAAACGCAGGGTCCTGGGCGCCCTCCGGCCACCACGCGGGAATGCCCATCAACGGCAGCGGCGAAAGATTCTCGGGGCCGCTCTGCAAGGCACCTTCCAGAAGCAATTGAGCGATGGATGCATCGGCGCTGTCGGGGAGGTGCTCGCCAGGTGCGTCGAAGAACGGCTCTTCAACATGGCACAGCAGGGCGTGCGCGGTCATGGCCTTATAGGGCTGAAGAAACTTTTCCAGCAAGCCGTGACCGCACACCACAACCCTCATGTCGGTCTTCCAGGCCTCGTGGTTGTTCCGGAAGGCATCCTGCCAGTCCCGCGCCGCGAGTGCCTGCAAGACCGTCCGATCCCGCCCGAGCACAATCACCCCACTTTCATCCAACAGGGTCAAGGCGTCGCGTAACACACCACGACGACCTTCATGTTCCAGATCCAGCTGACCGTAGTGCAGCGCATTCAGAGCCGCCTTCAGCCGCGGGAGTCGACACCAGACCAGGGCATTGAACAGGTCGTGCCAGTTGTTTTCACGCGTACTGACTTCGCCGGTTTCAAAAATGTGGCGCTCATAGGCCACGTTCGGAACCTGGCTGGCCAACACGAATTGCAGGGGCTTGCCTCCTCCGCTGCTGCAACCGCGGGGGAGCAAAGCATTCAAAGCAGCGATGTCGGGAAACCGGGGGTCAGCCCGCCGGCCGAGCAATTCCCGGTAGGGGGCCCAAAATGGAAGGTCCACGTCGAAAGCGTCGTTCCAGTGTGAGTCCTTGTTCATCGACCTGCCGGCCAAATACCTGATGGACCGAGCCTGCTGCTACTCGTCAATGACGTAGTGCGCGCCTCTGCTGTGTGGGTTCAGCGACGCCGCGTGCACAACCAACAGGGCCGTCTGCACGGCGTTACGCAGCTCAACCAACTCACGCGTGACCTGGCAGTCGCGGTAGAAGGACTGGATCTCCTCACGCAGTTCCAGCAGGATTCGACGCGCGCGGGTCAGTCGCCGGGGTGAACGCACGATACCCGCGTAGTTCCACATGGTCTGCTGCACCAGGTTGAGGTCCTGGTAGACCAGCGTGGGGTCAGCCTGTTCCGGCGGACTTTGCCAGGTCCGTGGCTCCGGCAGCCTGAAATCCATCGATTCGATATCCCGCGCGTCCGCGAGGGCGGTGAATTTCGCCCCGGTCAGGCATTCCAGCAGGGAGGTGCTGGCCAGCCGGTTGGCGCCATGCAAGCCGGTGCAGGCGGTTTCGCCGATGGCGCCGAGGTTGCGGATGTTGCTACGGCCCTCGAGATCCGTGTGCACGCCGCCGCAGGAATAATGCGCAGCCGGCACGACCGGGATCGGCTCGCGGGTGATGTCCACACCGTGATCCAGGCAGCTTTGATAAACCGTGGGGAAACGATCCGGCAGGCGCGCGCGGTCCAGTCCCGACAGGTCCAGGTAGACGCAGGGCTCAGCGCTGGTGGCCATCTCATCGTGAATGGCGCGCGACACGATGTCGCGCGGCGCCAGAGAACCGCGCTCGTGAACGCTGTCCATGAACGGCTTGCCGTCGACATTGACCAGCACCGCGCCCTCGCCACGCAACGCCTCGGTGATCAGGAACCGCGGCGCATTCTTGCCGTAAAACACCGTGGGGTGAAACTGCACGTACTCCAGGTCGATCAGGCGCGCCCCGACCCGGTAGGCCATCGCCACACCGTGCCCGACGATGCCCGGATGGTTGGTGCTGTGCTGGAAAATCTGCCCCAGCCCACCGCAGGCCAGCACGGTCTTCTTCGCCACGATTGCCACCGGCTCGCTGGAGCCCTCGAGCAGAACGTAGGCGCCGAAACAGGTCAACGGCGCATAGCGGTCCTCGGGATTCTCGTTGTTGTGCGACAGGGTCAGCAGATCAATCGCGACCGAACCGGTACGGCGCCGGATATTTGGCGTTGACTCCACCCGCTGGGCGACTGCCGACAGGATGGCGTGTCCGGTACGGTCGCGCGCATGGATGATGCGACGCGTGCTGTGCCCCCCTTCACGGGTGAGCTCGAGGCTGCCGTCCTCACTGCGGTCGAAGCCTACGTCCAAATCGTCGAGCAGCAGTTCACGGACCGCGGCCGGCCCCTCCGAGACCAGCTGCCGGATGGCCGCCGGGTTGGCGGTGCCGTCGCTGGCCTCCAGGATGTCATGGGTCAGCAACTCCGGATCGGGCGACGTATCGTAAATGATGCCGCCCTGGGCCCAGTCGCTGTTGGCCTGGAGTGGCCCCCCGAGCGACAGAAGGGTCACGTCCAGGCCCGCCCGCGCCGCGTACAAAGCGTAAGCCGAACCGGCGAATCCACCACCTATCACCAGGCAATCTGTGCGTATGACTTTCATCCCAACGGACGTTACCGCCTTCCCGTGGCCGCGTCAAAGTGCTACGTTTTCAATCCCCATGCAGACGGTTGCCTGGGAAACCCATCAGCGCTTCGAGGCAAGCATCATGAATCCAGGACCATCACCACCGCGCTCCCGGTTCACGCGCCGCTCGACGGCCAAGGATGTCACTGCGGGGCTCGACCTTGCGGGCAAGACCATCCTGATCACTGGCTGCAACTCCGGCCTCGGCCTCGTGTCGATGCAGGTACTGGCCAAGTGCGGCGCTCATGTGATCGGTGTCGCGCGCAGCCGCGACAAAGCGGAAATGGCCGCCGAGCGCGCCGGTGTCGCCATAACGCCGATAGCCTGTGAACTCAGCGACCTCGACTCCGTCGTCGACTGCAGCGAGCAGATACGCAAGCTGGATCGCCCAATCGACGTCCTGATGTGCAATGCCGGCATCATGGCCTTGCCGGAACTGCGCCAGAAGCACGGCGTGGAAATGCAATTCCTGACCAACCACCTGGGCCACTTTGTGCTCGTTAACCGCCTGCTGGACCGGGTGCTGCAGGCACCCGCCGGGCGAATCGTGATGGTGTCCAGCCTGGCACATTATTTTTCGGTTCCCGGCGGGATCGACTTCGACAACCTGTCAGGAGAGCGCCGCTACGATCCCAGGACCTTCTACGGCCAGTCGAAGCTGGCCAACCTGCTGATGTCGAATGAACTGGCCCGGCGCCTGGCGGGCAGTGCAGCGACCGCCAACGCCGTTCATCCCGGTATCATCCTCACGCCGCTGATGCGTAACCTGTCCGGCATCCAGTTCAATCTGTCCAGCCTGCTCAGTTGGCCGGTCGCCCGCAGCGCCGAGCAGGGTGCGGCCACCCAGTGCTATGTCGCCACCGCCCCGGCGCTGGAAGGCGTCAGCGGCAGCTACTTTGTCGACTGCAACCCGGCCCGCACCAGCATTCACGCCCGCAACCCGGATCTGGCCACGCGTTTATGGGCCGTTTCAGAGGAACTGGCTGCAGATTACTTGTAGGAGCGGCTTCGGCCGCCAATAATGGGCGGGAGCCCCTTCAGCGACGATGCCAGTCGCGCCTGAAGCCGCTCCCACCGTAACCTGGAAGCTTCTATGGCATTGCATCCGTTGGCCGGCAAGCCGGCGCCCGACTCGATACTGACCAACATTCCGCGTCTCGTGGCCAGCTATTACAGCCTCGCGCCAGACCTCGCAGAACCCTCGCACCGTGTGGCCTTTGGCACGTCCGGGCACCGCGGCAGTTCGGAGAAGCACAGCTTCAACGAGCCACATATCCTGGCCATCAGCCAGGCCGTGGCCGAGTATCGCAAGGGCCAGGGCATCGATGGGCCAATGTTCGTGGGCATGGACACCCATGCCCTGTCAGAGCCCGCCCTGATCAGCGCAGTGGAGGTATTCGCCGCCAACGGCGTCGAAGTGATGTTGGATGCAGACGCGGGCTATACCCCGACGCCGGTCATCTCGCATGCGATCCTCGGCCACAACCGGGGGCGCAAGGATCACCTGGCGGACGGCGTGGTGATCACGCCTTCGCATAATCCGCCGCCGGACGGAGGTTTCAAGTACAACCCGCCGAGCGGTGGTCCTGCGGACACGGCGATCACCGACTGGATCGAGCGGCGGGCCAACGAACTGCTGGCCAATCCCACCGACATCCTGCGCTGGCCCTGGGAACGGGCCATTCACGCAGGTAACCTGCACCGTTACGATTACCTGGCGCCCTACGTCAACGACCTTGGCAACGTGGTCGACATGGAGGTGATCCGCGAATCCGGCATCCGCATCGGTGCCGACCCCATGGGCGGCTCCGGCGTCGCGTACTGGGAACCGATAGCGGAGCGCTACGGCATCGGCCTCGAACGGGTTAATGCGACGGTCGACCCCTCGTTCCGCTTCATGCACGTGGACAAGGATGGCAAGATCCGCATGGATTGTTCCTCGCCCTCGGCCATGGCCAGCCTGATCGGACTCAAAGACCGTTACGACATCGCCTTTGGCAACGACACCGACTTCGACCGCCATGGCATCGTCACGCCCGGGTTTGGCCTGATGAATCCTAATCACTACCTGGCGGTCGCGATCAACTGGCTGTTTGCCAACCGGCCCGGCTGGCCGGCCTCTGCCGCCATTGGCAAAACCCTGGTTAGCAGCAGCATGATCGACCGCATCGCCGCCGACCTCGGCAGGATCCTGTGCGAGGTCCCGGTTGGTTTCAAATGGTTCGTC
>Ga0209536_100011669_pt1 | contig 12842 bp, 15 predicted proteins | sample DeeMarSeWOR28_12_FD_187461 | JGI IMG/M metagenome (GOLD analysis project Ga0209536, IMG submission 187461) | Marine sediment microbial communities from White Oak River estuary, North Carolina - WOR-2-8_12 (SPAdes) (version 2) | ecosystem: Environmental > Aquatic > Marine > Intertidal zone >...
TCACGTCGACGGAGCCTACGGTGCCCTGGCGGCCGTGCTCCCGGATGTGCCGGAGGACCTGAAAGCCTTGCGACACGCGGACTCCGTCGCGGTGGATCCGCACAAGTGGCTTTACACCCCGCTCGAGGCGGGATGCGCTCTGGTTCGGGACCGCGAGGCGCTGCCCCAGGCGCTGGCGCGGACGGGCGCGATCGGGGAAGGCGGCGGCGTTGTGGACGAAATCACATTCGACGTGTCGCTGATTGGCCAGCCGATCATCCTCGGCGGCGTGGAATTGGGCGTCAGCGATGATCTATCACTCGTCGGCCTGGGAGCGGACAAGCTGACCATCAGCGGCAGCAACGCCAGTCGTATCTTCTCGATCAAGGCAGACGCAACCGTGGATATATCGGACGTGACGATTGCCAACGGTGTAGCGTCCAATGGCGGTGGCATCCACAACCAGGGCACGCTCGCCGTCGCGAACAGCATGCTCGTAGACAATTCCGCGGCTTCCGTCGGCGGTGGCATTTGGAACAATGGAACGCTGGAAATCAAAAACAGCAGCTTCACGAACAACTCAACGGTCGCCTTCGGTGACTACGGCAACGGAGGCGCCGTCGGTAACACGCACAGCGGCAAGGTGAGTGTCGCTGACAGCACGTTCACGGGCAACTCAGCCGGCACCGGCGGAGCGATCGATAACTTCCGAGGTTTCTTTGGCGCTCTCAGCACGTTGAACATCACGGAGTTCCGCTTCTAGATTGTCCAGCAGTCGTACAGCACGGTCAATAGGTGCTGTATCCGCTTCAAAGACTACCTTAATATCACTAGCCACTATTAGCTACCCCCAAGTATACGACATCAAGACGTTTGATTGCTTCTATTTCCCAAGCTGCCAAAGGTGTCTCCGTCAATTCTTTCCATGCTTTTATTTGTTCGTATCCGATAGGGTTAGGTCCAGAGAACCCCATACTCCTACCATTGCTTAAACTAATAAAGGCAGACCAGATGTGTGATAGTAGTATTGGGAAATCTGTCGGGGGTTCCAATGCTTCTACTTTACGTCCAGTCTGCCTTTCTACTTGTTCTAAATGTTCTCGTTCTGTAGCACCTGATTCAGTGGGTTTATTCAGTTTAAACTGATGTTCAGCCCACTCTATAAGGTCAGATACTACTTCTTCGTAAAATCCAGAGAGTTGCTTACAGCCTCCTCAATCTGGTCACGAAGCCAAAACACTTCTGTATAGATCTCTTTAGCTTTATCAACATTAAATTTTGGTTTGACACCACCGAAGGTAATCTTCCAGTCTTTAGTTGTTTTAGCTAGTAGCTCAATAGTAGCGGCCTCTAGGTCTTCTGCAGTAATCTCCATCTTCTTCTTAGATTGAGCTTGCTTAAGACGACGGTTAGTTTGTTCATGCATTGCAGCCTTGTACTCTTTAGAGTGTGGGGCATACATTGTAATTACCATAGGTGAACCATCTTCGTTAGTCAGTGGTTCGTAACTGGTAGGATGAACAATAGTAACCTCTACGGTGTCACTACTAGGTGTAAGATCTTTCAAATCCATTGTCGAGTTCCTTATTTGTTGTCGAATTATCGGGTCAATTTAAATGGGGGAGCATCAGACCCGACACCAACACTCCACCGCCTCTAGCTAGAGGATTACGCAGTCTCTGGGCGACTGATTTTAAAGTTTGTACCTTCTGTTGAGTCATATAGACCAACGAATGACATAGTGATAAGGCGGCTAAGAGGGCCATCAACACCTACGTCTGCAGAGTTAACTTTAATACGAGGGAATTTAAATTCGTATTCGTTAGCTGCTGAAGGGTCATTAACTGTGATTACCAGTTCGCTTTCGACTTCATTCAAGAAGCGGTTAATCAAAGCGTCATTTTCAAAGTACGCAGTGAATGTACCTTCAATCTCTGCCATACCATACTCTAGAGATGGTGCAAAAGAGTTGCCAATAACGAATGTTGGTGAGAAGCTGTTGTTTAGTGTGAAGTCAATCGCAGTAATGATAGCTGCAGAAGACGAAGATCCTACGTTACCAATAGCCAAGTCACCTGAGTAAGCGTCAAATGGCTGTGCTGATGAAGATGCGTCTTGGGTCTTCTGTGTAGCAGACATTGTCATGTTAGAGCCAACAATACCAAAGGTTGTTGTTACCATTTGGTTTGGGGCCATAGAAATACCCATTGTTGATACCGTACAACCTGTGAACAAACGAGCTTGGTCGATGTCAGCAGCATAATCTTCGATAGAGAAGTATTTAGGTGTTGTACCAACTTTGAGTACGTCTGGTGCTGATGATGGACTTGTATCCCATGTCGATAACATAGCAGCTTCTAGGAAGGCATCAAAATCCCCATCACGTAGGTCAACTACAATATCACCGCCAACTTGAGTGTTACCATGACGGTCAACTCGTGTCATACGGTCAGCTTGGATTTCATTACCTGCAACACGATCACGAGTTAGGTTAAGTGAGTGTGTGTTGAATGGTAAGTTTTGAAAGTTTCCAGCAGGTGTCGTACCGAAAGTTACTTCTTCGATGTAAGACAGCGTGGAACGAGAACCCTGTGCAAAGGCCATTTTATTCTCCTAATTAATTATATATGTACCAGCCGATATTAATCGGTACGTAGTACCAAGGACTGTCCACAAAGCCCTGCTGTCTTTCAGCATAATCTATGGACACTATGATAGTTTCTAGATCAGAGTTTGTATACTCTATATCTGTTGTAGCCTCAAAAGCATCAATAACTTTGTTGGCCAGATCATCTGCAGTGGCAGGACCGTTGCCCTCTGGGGCATAACAAATAACCTGCAAGACACCATCGTATCTTTGTTGTGGGTTCAAACCACGCACTGCAGGTCTGCGTAGTGTCGGGATGTATCGTACTTGGATATAGCTTGTACCAGTCGTAGGGCTGAATGAGACATTCTCATAAGCTATGCTAGGCAAACCAGACACATTAGATAATTCAGTCTCTAGTGCAGCACGGATGTCATTATGAATACTAGCCATGAATGTTCCTTACAATAGTGTAGACTGCATACCCATGTTTATACTCTACTGCCTGTGCGTGTGGACTATCATTACGAAGAGTTACTTTTTTCATACCTTCAAGGTCTAACTTAGCAATGTCACCCATAAGATTATCCAAAGCCTCGGCTTTCTTTACCCTATCGTCTTGACCTCTAGGTTTATTAGAAGATGAATAACCACGACCATAAGTATTAGAGCCAGCTTGCAAGGAGTGTGATGTTACATATGCACCAGTATCGACAGGGGAGTATTGTACAGCAGTTGTGGCAATGGCAGTTAGTTTGTCACGTACAGCATCTTCTGCCATCTTTTCTACCATCTGCATCTTATTCTTGAGTGATGGATTGATCTTGAGGGTAGCTTGAATACTCATTATTCCCTCACATCACATAAGTAGCAAATCTTAGATCCGTCAGAGAAGATAGTTGTAACAGAGACGATGTTAACGGTATCACCATTACCTAAGATCTGATCTTCATCGTCAGGTTCTACAGCTAATCCTAGTGCAGAAATAACGCATTTACGAGTACCACGACGAATTTCATCTATGTTAGCAATAATACCGTTGTCGTAATTATAAAAGTAAGCTGTCACTGTGTAGTCTGTAGTAGCAGACCCATCAACAGAACCTGTGGCAGGGTTATAAGTACCTGCAGTAGATTTCTTACGGAGTGTAACCTCTTCACCAAAGTCTTTGACTAGATTGTAAAGGTCGAATGATCGAAATGACATCTAAGACCCCCTTAGTCGAAATCAGAACCGTACTCATCACCACTGTAACTAGGTGGATTGCGGAAGCGGTCACGACGGAATGATGGAGCAATACGATCTGTATTAGCACGTACACCGTCAACGGCAGTTTTGGTGATACCACCAGCTTTAATACCAACTACAGCAGAAGTCTTCTTGCCTTGATATTCTAGGTTCTCTGCTAGTGCAGAATACTGCTTGGATAGGTTGCTATAATCTGCACTTAAAGCTCCATCTAGTGATGTGTTTACCTTACGTGCATATTGTGCAGAGATAGTCCTAGCAGCCCATGCTGCAGCATAGTAGACGTTATCGTTAGACTGAGCTAATGCGAAAACGATTTCTTCATTTTTAACTTGCTGGTCGTTCGTGTCGGTATCACCCAACAACAAACGGACAGAGTTCAACCGACCAGAATCTGTGGTCGTACTCAAATCAGTTTCGTCATAGCTCCAAGCCATCAATCTACCTCGTAATGTCCGTATGTTCTACGCCAGCTTCGAATTAGTCCACGTTGCTTATCTGCGATTTTGGACTTCTTACATTTCTTCCTGTCAAACTCGACTTGGGTATTTGTCTTCTTCTGAACCTTGGTATTGATGTTGTCTACAACAGCATGTAATGCATCTACATCAAGTTCTTCCAGACCGTCACCAACTTTACGGGCAACTTCCAATTCTGAGCTGTGGTGGATATATCGTTCACGGTAAAGGATTAGAACCTTTTGTTCGTCGATACCTAACTCTTTCCACTTAAATTCATCACCTGCCTCTAGTTGACGACTACCTGACGTAAAGGGTATCCTTACAAACACTGGTCGGTCTAACTGAAGCGGTACATTTTCTTGTCGGATCATATGTCACCTATTGTCGGGAGGGAGTGGGGACCGAAGCCCCCACCAAAGTATTTTATGCTACTGCGCCGTTGAAGAAGTAGCCCAAGTCTGCGCCTGTGACTTTCATGTCATAAGCCATTTTAACTTGGATATGTTCTGCAACTTGCATACGCTTCAGTGCATCGTCAGAGAATGACTCAACAGTGATACCCAAGTTGTTCACACCGTCTAGTGTGTTCCAAGCGAAGGTTGCACCCGCCATTGGTGTCATCAGACCTGCGTTAGACGCAGTGTTAACCAACAGAGCATGTTTACCACCGATGAATGCGTTGGATTCTGCAACACCTTCAACAGAAGCGTTTTTCACTGCTTCCATGACGTAGAAGTTTTCTACTTCAAAGATCTCAGCCAATTTAGCATTGGTGATAAGTGCAGTGTTGGAAACAGTTGCGCCACCATTCAAACGAGCCAGAATGTCTGGGTGGTTGATCAGGATGTCACGGACTTCTTTACCAACAACCATTGTGTTTGGTTTGTAGCCACCAGATTTCAACTGCATGGTACGACGTGCAACAGTTACGTCTTGAATTGGTGTACCATTTGTGTAGTCTGACCACAAGTTTGATGGTGTTGAGGAAGAACCCCATACGCCATTGGCGAAGAATGTTGAAGCAAACTGCTCTTCACGGTGGATCAACAGGCGGTTAACCAGAGTTGTTGCACCTGCAGAACGGATGTCCAAGGCTGCATCTTCGTTAGCAAGAGTTTGCTGATCGAAGTCCATACCCAGACCATATACGTCTGCATAGTAGCTGTCGGTTGACAATGACATACCGATGCGGTTGACTTCTGTACGTGGAGCCAATTTCGCAACGTCACCTGTACGGTTCATGTTGTCACGGTCATAGATGTAATATTTGTCAGACTGTTTTTGTACGCCAACAGTTGGGAATACTTTGTCTGCGATGAAGTTAGACTGATCCTGAACGTAAGCAATCGTTAGGTTAGTCAACGGCTGGTCGATATGGACCGAGGATGGTGTCAACATAGGCATTTCTATAATTCCTTTCTAAGCAGATTAAGCCGCTACGTTACCACCTTGGATCAGTTCGATAGCAAAGATTTGCCCATCTACTGCTGATTCCAAAGCATAACCTAGAACAACGTCACCTGTTGCTGCTGTCAAAGCGTCGCCAGAAGCATCTGTTTGAATTTGTGCGCCAGCAGCGATAGTGCCACCAGAAGTTACCATAACTTTACCAGAAACGGCGACAGTTACAGCTTGACCTGCTGTGCCACCAACCAAACATACGCCGATTGCATTTTCACCTGCAGCGTCAGCCAAGTCTACTTGACCGTCTGATTCTAATGTTACGAATTTAAATTGTGCCGACGATAGGTCTTCGCCAGCAATGAATGTCCGTGTGTCACGGGATTGCATTACAGCCATAATTATTCCCCTTTATAGGATTTGTTGATAAGAGCTTTACCTTCGTCGGTTTTAGCTACGGCGGCATAAGCCTTAGCATAATCACTCTTTTTCATTTTGTTTTCGTCCATGTGGGACTTAACAAGAGCTTCAAGTTTATCAGCAGCAGATGCAAATTCTGATTCTGCAGCAGACTTACCTACCTCTTCCATAGACTCTGCGAAAGTTGCATCTGCAGCCTTCAGAGCTTCCATGATTGCTTCTACTTCACCAAATTCAGCAACCAAAGATTTAGCTACGTCTTCTGCAAAGTGGGGCAGAGCTTCTGTTGCACGTTTTGTCAACTCTAGATCTGCTTTAGCAAATTCTGCCTCTTCCAAAGCCTTCAAGATAGGCGCAGGGATGTCAGCTTTATTGATTTTCTCACCATCATACTCAATGTACTCTGGTGTAGCTTTCTTTTCGATTGCTTCAGCTTTAATTACAAAGCCATTCTCAATCAAAGACTTGCGAAGGCGTTCGTTCTCAGCTTTAAGGGCTGCAACTTCCTCTTGTAGAACGTCTGCTTCTGATTTCTCAGCTACTTCTTCTACAAGCTCTTCGGCCTTTTCCATTTCGGCTGCGTGTTGACCACATGCTTTTTCAGCAGTGCAATCTGGGCAGTCCATCTTTTCTTGGTCTGTCATAGTTTCTCCATCGGAGTTATCACGTTTAAACAAGGAGACCATTGCCTGTGCGTTAGCAGGACGATCTACTAGAGATAACTCATCCAGTTCTAATTGTTTTAAAAGGTTAGGCACTGTAGTCCTCCTTGATTGCACGGCCCCCAATAGAGAAAGCCGCAAGTTCACCAGATTTGACCTTGGCCCAAACGTCATCGTTATAAACTTTAAACGCTACGATCCAACCTTCACGGTCACTCTGTATGCCAAGGGATTCACCAATCTCTTTAGTGATAGGCATGGAGTGGATAACCGCCCCAATTTGATCCCCTGAATGCATTTCTTTACCGACACGAACATGTTCCATAAACTTGTTTACGGCACGTACCAATGTGTCAGGCTCAATTACATCGCCTTGACGGTCGATGATGGGTTCACCCTTCTCTGTGACGACAGATGCCCAACCGTATACCATACGTTGTTCATCATCAGCCTTGAGAATAGTACCCTCAACACTCTTTGTTAATTCAGACACAGAAGTGCCTCCTTCCCACATACGACAAGACCAGTAACGTGCTGATGTCTTATCTGTTGCAGTATCACATGAATGACGACTACGGAAATTAGCACGAGCCTTTGGGTTATCCCGACGGATCTCCATGTTAGGGTCTCCGAAAGTAACTCGTTTCACTTTGTCGCCATCTTGAACGAACACTTCAAACTTTTTGTTGCCACCTTGAATACGACGTGGCTTGTTTAAAGTTACTTTTTCGCCTTGGTATTCAGCCTTGGCAAATTCTTCTTTCATGACCTCTTGTACAATGACCCTGAGAGCCTCTAAGCGGTCCACTGGTGAGCCTTCTGGCTCTTCTTGGTACTCACCCTCATCAGAGACCTCTTCTGCGCCTGTAGAAGGCTCATAGTAAGCTAAGTATGCTTCATGGCTCTCTGCTGGCATATATACAGCTTGACCCATATAGTCAGAGACGTGTACTTGACCATTTAGACCCATGTCATAACTACGTGAGACAGCTTCCATTTCTGTGGTGAAGATGTCGTTAGCGTATTGTGCTTTCTTGATTGCACTGTAAGCAGCAGCCATAGCTCGTCCTTCATCTTTAGTTTTGTTGTACACTGAGTTAAAGACTTCCATAAACTGCTTCTTCTTTGAGTCAGGTACGTTTGATGGAACCTTTGATGGGGATGAGTAGGGCATTACCCGATGACCTTTGCTAAATAACCTTTAAAGCTGCCATATACGACAGCACCTTGAGACCCTGATTCACAAGTGATCCGTATATCAGCATTCTTAGGGATAATAATTGCTGGATCTAAATCAATTTGCCAAGAACCTCCAGAAGCGTTAGCTGAGACTGCAGCATTCTCAATGAATACCTTACCAGCTTGTCGGACTTCTAGATAAAAATCTACCGCAGCAGACTGCTTATAAGATACTGAGCCAAAACCGCCAGTCAGGACGTAGTAATCTTCATTAGAGAAGGTTGTCGCAGCTTTAAATCCTTGTTGGAAACCTGCATCAATCTTAGAGTGGATCTTAGAAGCTGGGGAAGGTACACCCGCAGTTACTGTAGTGCCATCAATCTCATAGACATACACATTACCAACCAGTTCTGTACCGTTATCATTGAACATACGTGATACACGGGCAACTGGGGTATCTAGAGCTACTGGTGTCTGACCGTTAAGAGTTACAGTCTGAACAACAAAGGTAAACTGAGAATTTGTTCCAGTTCCTGATACCGTGTGGCACTCCAACTTAATAACTTGCGTATCAGAAGCAGAAGATGAGGAAACATGAGTGATGGTGTTATCAGTCACATAGATTTCATGTCCACCCACATTCCAGACAGTTTCACGATCTGTTGATAATTCAGCAGACTTACCAAACTTGATAAGGGATTTAGCTTTACGGTCAATAGAAACCCTATCACCAAAAGTAGCCTCAATCTCACGTTCAGCTTGAACCAACCGTCCGTCAGGGACTTCGTATGCACGTCTTGGCCAACCACCGAACATCATCTGTATTTCCCTTATCTCTTGTTGTATAATCCAGTTTGGATCTGCTGTAGTACCTAGTACTACCCGTCCTGTGCGTATATCATAAGCACCTAAGTTATGTGTTTGACTTATACTGGTGGGATCTACAACTGGATTACCAGTAAGTATAGTTCCAACACTGAAGTTCTCATCTTCTGTTGCCGTTGCACTAGGAACTATAGGAGATCCTGTTACAATGTCATTTGCTTGGAAGCTATGTACTTGTACAAGACCTGTTGTAGAGACCGCAACTTGACCTGTGACAATAGCAGTAACTGTAAAACTGTGAGATTGAGTTACAGTTGTGGTCTCAACAGCAGGAACATTGGTCTGTATACTGGTAGCAGATACACTATGGTTTTGTGTAAGATCTGCTGTAGAAATTACAACAGGGCTAGTAACTATTACAGAAGGGCTAGAGTTATGATCCTGTGTAATCCCCGTTGTAGAAACTACAGATGGGGCAGTGCTTATATTAGCAGGACTAGAGTTATGATCCTGTGTAATACCTGTGGTACTGACACTAGGAGATCCTGTAGTGATACTATCTGTTGCAATGAAGTTATCATTGATAATAGCATCATTGGATTCTGTTAAGAGGAGACTACTGTCCTCTTGTAATATCCTGCTAGACATATCCTAAACCCTTTAGGCTGGGTCAGGGATACCGATAGTAAATGACCCCAATGAGAAAGTATTACCTGTTGTCACTGATTGTGAAGTTGTTAAACTCCCAGTAGCATAAAGATTAGCTGTGCCATCTGTTATTGCATAGAAGGCTGCAGTACCAGTACCTGTGACACTTGCATCAGAAACAGCACCTACAGTAACCTCACGGCCACCACCTGTACGATCTGCAGGTGAACCAGTAGTAATAGTAGAGTTACCTAAAGTATAAGTGGTAGTGGCCTCTGCATAAGTAGTAGGTTCTGTAGAACAGATGTCAATGCGAGTGCCATTAGTTGTCAGCGTTGATAGACCGTTGTCAAATACGGCATTAGCTAGGGTTGCCATCTTTTTCTTCCTGTGGTTCTTGTTGGTTTACATCTGCATCATATCGTAGTTCAGCAATATCCATTAAGTCTTGAATAACCTCTGGGTGAGACGACACATCAATATTGGCACCATTCAAGTTGCGTAGGAAGGCTGCAATCTCACGTAGGTCATGTGGAGCAACATCACCAGCAACAATGGTTGGCATCAACTTATAGTTCAGACCGTTCAACTCCCAGAGGCGTTCAACAAGCTGTTTGTTAAGGACATCGACGATAGCTTGGATATAGCTCTCTAATGCACGAAGGAACAGGTCTGTCTTAGACTTGGATAGGGCGTAAGAGCCAGTATTGCCACCACCAAGCATAAGAAACTCAGAAAGAACAGAACGAGCAATGTCATGCTGATAACGACGAACAATAGGATCAATATCTATGTTCCGTGTACCATTAGATGCCATCAACTCTACATCTACCAGTCGTTGGTTGGTAGGACTTCCGTCTTTATCGGGATAGGTGTCGGAAGGAAGTATAATGTATCCTTGTTCGTTGAACTTGACATCCCGCAAGATTGTTTGCAGGTTCCCGATGAATTGAGCTTGTACTGATGAAGAGTCAGGAGACAAATACTCAGCAGGAACACGAGCAACAGGAATACCCGCCAGTTCACGTTCAACTGCAATCGCTTCGATAGCTTGAAGGTTGTTAAGGTACTCGTAAGATGTGTAAGCATTGCGTAGAATAGACCGACCAGCGGGATCATTATTGATTGAAGTAGTGCGGTAGTATAAAGACTTACGAGTAGGAATATAACTTTTATTGTTGTACCCTGATCCGTCTTGGTATAACCCAAGGACATCACCAGTTTGTTGGTCAACGTCAAATTTAGATACAGTCCAAGGCGCACGAGAGGCAATCTTACGCACACCAATGCGACCATCAGAATATTTAGAACGAGATTTGTCAGAACGGTTGTTTGGACCACCACGACGTTTATATACAACCTCGAACCAAGCAAAACCATATGTCAGAGACGACAAAGCCTCAGAGATGTGGTCATCTAAGCTGTGATCCATATCCTTAAAGATACTCTCTACAAACTCAGCTTCTTTCTTAGCTGCAGCAGTGTCATTCGCAGGAACAACCTTAAGATCTACGTCACGTAGGACTTGTTCTGTTGCATACATGATAGCACCAATGGTACTATCGTTGTCACGCATCTCACGATACTTACGGATAGCTCTTTTGCCACGTAATTCAGGCAGAAACTCATCTGCACGGATTTGACCGTTATGTGTATTGTCACCTGCAACTCCAAGTATCTGGGTTGCTTCCGTTTCTGATAGTTTCTTTGCCATCTTATTACATTAAACCTTTGGCACTGGAGTATGCTAATTTTAATTGTGGTTTTGCATATCCGTTAAGTGAGAGGTCCGTTAAAGCCCAAACTAAAGCATCAAGACGGTCTGGTGAGCCTATGGACCCTAGAGGTTCCCACTGTACCATCTGATCTTCTAAATCATTAAGTCCACGTACATGCTTTACTTTACCTTGTTCGTATAAAGCAGATACAGGTTCAGCCCGTGCCATCTTCCCACGAGAAGCATGTACGAGCTTGACAGGAACTGTTTCATCCTCTGTGTGGAGTGTATGGCGTACCATGTCCCCACCTTGGTTACGTTCAGCTACAATACGATCAGCCATGTGATCTCTATAGAGCTGTATAGCTTTTGAAGCCCATTGTTGTGGTGTGTAACGACCAGTATGATCTTCTAGTACATATGCTGTACCATTCACATCAACCCCAGCAACAATAATACCCGTCATGTCACTTTCAGCATTAGCTGTGACCGCAGGGTCAATAGCAACGACAATACGATTAAGGGTGGGTACTTCGTCTTTATCTATTTCACACTTAGCTAGAAGACCCCTATTCCACAAAGCACCAGAGGCTTCATCTAGGATCTCAGCATAAAGTTCTTGACGACCTAATCTGGTCCCCTCATATGTCTTTCGTACAGCATCCAAGAAAGTGCCAGCCAAGTTAGCAGCATTGTCATATGTGCTACCTTTACTTACAACAGTCTTCTCATCACCTAAGATATTACGGATAAGTTTAGTTGTCTTTGGTGTAGTTGTAACAAATACTTTAGGGTGACGACCAAGACGTAGACCAAACATCATCATGTCCCAAGTGTCTTGTGCATTACGCCAAGCACAAAGCTCATCACACCATGCACTGTAAGCCTGTGGACCACGAAGACGTTCTGGATCTTCAGCAGAGAAGAATACAGCCTTAGCACCATTCTCCCATGTAAGGCTATTGTTAGTGGGTGACCATACAGGGTAGCCTATGTGCTTACCACGATATGTTTCATCACCTTCCCAGCAGACATTCAGAAGGCCAGAGTCACCTTCAACCATAACTCGTCTGACATCACCTTTTGTAGGGGCCACACAGTGTACGATCTTATCACCAGATCTAATACGATGTCGTACCCATTCAGCACCTGCACGAGTTTTACCCCAACCCCGTCCTGCCAGTGCCACCCATGTATTCCAGTTTCCATCAGGTTCTAACTGTTCAGGTCTAGCCCAAAAGCCCCAATCATGTTGTAACTCAGCAGCTTTCTTAGGGCCTAGTTGTTTAAGGATAGATACTACCTCATCATCAGGTAGGTTCCTTAAGAGTTCAGCCGTTATCTTCGCCTGATGTTGTGCCATTAGATGTCTTGCCGAGTAATGTCATTAGGGAGTCAATAGCTGATTCGTCAGTGTCAGGATCTTCTGTCAACTCTGTTTCATTGATTGTCTGTGTAGGTGACCAACCACCCTTAGAACGTAGGAAGAGTTCAGCAGCCTTAAAGTCACCATCTAGTGCCTGTTGGATGACGACAGAACCTACTTGTCCTACTATGTCAGCCTTAACATCAGCAATATCTTGACCATACAGTTTATAGAAAGTAGCTGTAGAGGATGGTGCATTCTGATACTTCTGTACAGATGCCATAATGTCTTTGACAGATACCCCATTACGGATACCTTCTCTAACCTTCTTGGCTATAATTTCACTATA
>Ga0209536_100011671_pt1 | contig 12842 bp, 7 predicted proteins | sample DeeMarSeWOR28_12_FD_187461 | JGI IMG/M metagenome (GOLD analysis project Ga0209536, IMG submission 187461) | Marine sediment microbial communities from White Oak River estuary, North Carolina - WOR-2-8_12 (SPAdes) (version 2) | ecosystem: Environmental > Aquatic > Marine > Intertidal zone >...
GGTTCCGATCCTTGCGCTGGCACTTGTTTGCTTCGCTACGGCCCAGTTGTTGGGCGGCAGTGGCTTTATCGCCGCCTTCAGCGGAGGACTTTTGTTCGGTGTTATAGCAAAGGAATACCGGGAAGATTTTCTGCGCGCGGCAGAGGGCACCGGAGATGTCATGGCGCTGATCACCTGGGTCATTTTCGGTGTGGCCGTCGTCAGTAAGGCAATGGGTAATTTCAGTTGGGTTGTCGTGCTTTATGCTATCTTGAGTTTGACACTGATTCGTATGTTGCCGGTGTTCTTTTCGCTTACCGGATTGAGGGTCAACACCGAGGGCAAGCTTTTCATCGGCTGGTTTGGCCCCAGGGGGTTGGCCAGTGTTGTGTTTGCCGTCATCGTGATGAATGCCAATTTACCCAATGAAGGCGTTCTGGCCATGACCGTGGTGTGTACCGTGATTTTCAGTATCATCCTGCATGGCATCAGCGCCAATCCGTGGGCCGGGGGATACGGTGAGCGTTGGCGCAAAGCGCAAGGTGTCGACGATCAATAAGCGTGTCGATAAAATCGTCAGGAGTGTCGATAGAATCGTCCTCGTCCTCGGAAACGCGATGTTGTATCGACGGCAAAAGATGAAAAACCGAGGACGAGTACGACGACGAGGACGATAACCAATTTATTTCGTCGCAGAAAACCGGGTCCTCCCTCCGGGCTAAAGGCCCTTCCCTGCGGGCCGGAAGCGGGGCCAGTCGTTGATCCCGTGTTCTTTACGGGGGTCAGAGCCCCTCGGCTATGCCGTGAATCTGCTGCAAGCGGGAGCGGAATGATGGAATATCGTAGATCCGCCGGTGGAGGACTGGAAAGCGGGAATGATGGGTTTTGTAGAATGGGATCTATTTCTAAAAAGGATGGCACGGATCGGTTTGTAAAATCAGACCGTCATCCGCTTTGTATCCCCAATATTCCATTATTCCATTGGTAGTCTTGGGTAAACTCTACCCCTCTGGCGTGAAATCAAAGCCGGGTCCTCTGGGCCCGGATATTTATTTGAGGATAGGGAAACTATAATTATGGCTGACACTAAGCAACAAGAGAAGAAAAAGCCCGGCTTGCTGGCCCGTCGCGTGCCTGTTCTTGACTGGCTGCCCCACTACAACAAAGCGTGGCTTTCAGGCGACATCGTTGCCGGCCTGTCGGTCTGGGCCTTGATGGTGCCCCAGTGCCTGGGTTTCGCCGCCATCTGCGGTGTGCCGGTGCAGTATGGTCTGTATGCGGCGGCCATCGCGCTGATTGTCTATGCTTTCTTTGCCAGTTCACGCCACGTGGTCACCGGGGGTCTGCCGGTTCCGGCCCTGCCCGACGTCAGCCTGATTACCGAGAATTTCGGTTTGATTCTTTCCGGGGCAATCGGCGTGCTGCTGGTTGGGTTTTCGGAGTCTCTGGCCGCGGCCCGCCAGTATGCCTCCAAATACCACTACGACATCGATATCAACCAGGAAGGTGACGACTGGCGCGACCGTGCCGGTGACGATGGTGTTGATCGACATGGAAAGCGTCAACTATCTCGATCTCGAGGGCTGCGATATGCTAAACGAGATTGCAAATAATATGAAAGTCACCGGGGTGGAGATCCATCTGGCACGGGTCAAGCAGGAAGTCATGAAAGTTATTAATAAAGATGGTGTTGACCAAATCATCGGTCGTGACCATATTCACAACAAGGTTTTCGAGGCCGTCCAGTGGATTACTCAAAACAAAAAGAAACTTTTAAAAGGAGAAACAAAAAATGGCTAAAGAAAAAGTGAAACATTTGAGCGCGGTATTTGCATCTGTATTTGCCCACCACGGACACATTTCCAGGGAGGAAGCCAAAGAAATCAGCGGACTGGCGGACCATGAGTTTAATCATGCCTACGACACAGCAGCTGGCATTGCGGATAAGGTTATGCAGCATGAAGGCGAAAAAATGGATAAATTTCTGGAGCATTTCGCTAAAGAGATTGAAAATTGGTCAGAGCACTTCGGGGGCAAAATATTTAAGTAGGGCCGCGACGTGAGCTACCAGATGCTCTCAGTTATCGGCATAACGGTTCAAGGCTCGGGGGTTCAGGGATCAGGTGTCCCGACGGCGGCAGAGCGCTGGCCCCGGAACAGCGAGTTTGATCGGTAAAGAAATTTTTTGTTGGAATTAGATCCTTCGGGCGATAGTATCGCCTGCCCCTGGTTTCGGTCCTGGGATTCGGGCTGGACGTTGGGCACTTATCGCGATGCAAATGCCGGTTTGCTGTGGGGGGGCGACACCGCTTTTGTGGGATCGTGTGGACCGGGCATCTATGTTACGGGCATGAACGAAAAATAGCTGTCGCCATGACGATAAACCCCACGATCATCAGCCAACATGAATTCGGAGACGAGAATTTGGGCGGCCCCATGCAGTTTATATCCCATATTGACATCAATTTTAACTTGTTCCGGCATTTCACTTTTGGATATCGCCTGCAGCACCTGTCCAATACCGTAATAGATGATGAAAATCCGGGATTGAACATGCACATGATGGGGATAGGCTATTGATTCTAAAAAGATTGAATACTATGTCGAAACTAAGACCATTTTTATCTGTTTTTTTCGCGTGTTTAAGTTTGGCGGCCGGGCTAACGGCAACGGCGGCCGATGAGCTGCGGGTCGTCTACAACGTCGGCGTGGCGCCGCTTAAGTTCGAAGACACGGCTGCGCGTCCGGCCGGTCTTTTTCCGGATCTGTGGCGGCTGTGGGCTCAAAAAGCAGGCCGGAAAATACAATTCGTCAAAGTGGATTCCTTTGCAGAGTCTCTGGAGCTGCTAAAAAACGGCAGCGTCGATCTGCACGCCGGCCTTTTCAGAACCCCGGCGCGCGAAAAATTTCTGGATTATTCCGAGCGGCTGTTGGCCCTCGATTATTACATTTTCACCCACCCCTCGGTTTATCCGATCAGGTTGCTGGAAAAAACATCAGGCTTTTTGGTCGGCATCCAGAAAGGCGGATATACCGAACAATTTGTGCGTTCCAAAGTGCCGGCCAACCGCATTGTTGTCTATGACCGGTTCCAGGATCTGTTCCGGGCCGCCCTGGAGGGTGAAATAAAGGTATTCGTCGCAACGGAACTGAGCCTGTTTTACTATCTCAAAGAAAATTTTCTCATCAACATCTTCGAATACGATCGCGACCATCCCTTGTACTCCCAGGTGTATTATTCGGCGACCAAAAAAGGCAACCCGGCGCTGATTCAACAGGTCAACGATGGATTAAACGCCATCGGCAGCGCAGAAAGAAAACGGCTTGAAGACAAATGGATCGTGCAGGATTTTAAGGACATCCCCCAGAAGCCGGTGGCCGGACAGTCGGAAGAACAGACCCGGCTCGACCTATCCCCAACCGAGCAAGCCTTCCTAAGGGCCCACCCCGTCCTTCGGGTTCACAATGAGAAAGACTGGCCGCCCTTCAATTATTTTGAATACGGCAACCCCCGGGGGCTTTCCATCGATTACATGAACCTGGTGGCCGAACAGCTGGGGGTCCGGGTCGAATATGTCAGCGGACCCAGCTGGAACGAATTTCTGGCGATGATCAAACGCAAAGAACTGGATGTGATGCTCAATATCGTAAAAACCGAACAGCGCCTGAAATATCTGCTGTTCACCGGGCCTTACATCAAAAATCCGAATGTCATCGTCAGCTCTGCCGGAAGCCCGTATGAAAAAATTCAAGCGCTTTTCGGCAAAACCGTGGCGTTTCCGAAAGGCTTTTTTTATGAAGAGGTGTTGACCAAGTCCTATCCGCAAATCAAACGGCTGCCGGTGACAGATACCCTGGCCAGCCTCAAAGCCGTGGCGTTTGGCCGGGCGGATGCCGCTTTGGGTGAAGCGGCCGTGGTGCGAACCCTGATCAATAAAAATTTTATCGCCGGCCTGCAAATCTCCGGCGAGGTTGATATCGGGGACCCCGATCTGACGAATCTGCGGATCGGGGTGCGGGATGACTGGCCCCTGCTGCGTTCTGCGCTGGCAAAGGCCATGGCCGCGATTGATCCGCAGGAAATGAATCATATCCAGGAAAAGTGGATCGCGACGGCTTTGGATGCGGCTGCGCCGCAATCGACCGTCACGCTTTCATACGGCCGCCTGATTCTTTATGTCATCGCCGTTTTTGTGGCGCTGAGCCTGCTGGCCTTGATCCTGATCAAGGTGATTAAAAAAGAACGAATCGCAGTCAGTTTCGGATCACGCTGGTTTCGGGGGCTGGTTCTGGCCGGGCTGAGTGTTTTTATCATCATGGTCTGCCTGCTGGGCTGGTTTATGCTGGAGAAGAACAAAGAAAATATTCTGGCGGATGTTGCTGAAGACCTCACGGAAATTTTAAATACCGCCGATGACCGGGTCAACCTCTGGGTGGAGCAACGCACATCGTTTCTGAAACTGTTCGGACGCGACCCGGAGCTGGTGACGCTGACCAAGCGCCTTCTGGCCGTCGAACCCGACCCGCAAAGCCTCCTGGCTTCCGACGTTTTGCGGGACACCCGTGCCTTTTTTAAAACCAACAAGGATATTTTTGCCAATACCGGCTTTGTTATCATCAACGCGGATGATATCGGCATTGGATCCACGCGGGATACCAATATCGGCACCCGCAATTTCATTTCACGGCACAGGCCGGATCTGCTCAGGCGGGCCTTTGAGGGCGAAGTCCTGTTCGTACCGCCCATCGAATCCGATCAGCCCCCGGGCCAGGCGGGCAATGCAGACCGGGTCAAGAATCCATCCACCACGTTTTTTATCGGGCCCATAGCAGACCCCAACGGACAAATCATGGCGGTGCTGACCTTGCGGGTGGATCCTTCCGAAGACTTTACCCGGGTGCTCACGTCGCTCGAGATGCGCCAGTCCTTTGAAACCTATGCCTTCAACGCGCATGGGGTATTGCTCTCGGAAAGCCGGTTTAACGAGCAGCTGCGCCGGGTCGGACTGATCGGAGAAGATCAAGGCAGTGCCGCCAACATCGAGCTGCGCGATCCGGGAATCAACCTGGTCAAAGGCCAGCGCGCCAAAATCGAAAGATCTCAACAGCCCTTCACGCGAATGGTTGCGGGCGCACTTCAGCTCAAGCGCGATATGCAGCAGACGGATCAAACCTATGGCCACTCCAAAATCGAAATCGATACCCAGGGATATCGGGATTATCGCGGGGTGTTGGTTTTCGGTGCCTGGCTCTGGAATGCCGACCTGGAACTTGGCCTGGCGACTGAAATCGACATGGCGGAAGCAATGTCCAACTACTATCAGATCCGCTGGACGGTTTTCGGGATTTTGGGATTTACCTTGTTTCTATCTGTCTGCGTCGTCATGCTGGTCCTGATCCTGGGCGAGCGCACCAGCCGGGAGCTGATGAGAGCACGGGACAATCTGGAAGCAAAAGTTGATGAGCGCACCGCCGAACTGCAGGAAAAACAGAAGCAGCTTGCGGCAGCGCTGGAGCGATCCAGTCTGCTGCTGAATTCGGCGGGGGAGGGTATTTTCGGTGTCGACCCGGCGGGCAAACTGGCATTTATCAATCCGGCCGCCAATCGAATGCTGGGATACGGACCCGATGAACTCATCGGAGAGGATGTCCACCAAAAAATCCACCATTCTTACGAGGATGGATCCACCTATCCCAGAGAAAAATGCCCCATGTATTTGACGCATTCAGCCGGCACCGATCATCACATCAACGACGAGGTGCTCTGGCACAAGGACGGCATGCCCATCCATGTGGAATACACCAGCATGCCGGTAAAAAAGGACGGCCGGGTCGTCGGGGCCGTGGTCACCTTCATGGATATCACCGAGCGCAAAAAAATGGAAACCGCTCTGCTGGCAGAGCGCGAGCGGCTGCAAAAGATTTTGGACACCAGCCCGGTCGGTGTCGGTATATCCACCGCCGGTGTCATTCGCTTTGCCAACCCCCGTTTTTCCGAGCTTTTTTATCGCAAAAAGGGCCAGGCGGCCCAACAGGCCTATGTCAATCCGGCAGACCGTGACTATATTGTGAAAGCGCTTGAAAAATCGGGATTCGTGCCTGATTACGAGTTGCAGACCTATGGCCCCAACCGGAAAATCCGGGATACGCTGGCAACGTTTATCAGCACCGAATATGAAGGCCAAGATGGTATTCTCGCCTGGCTGGTGGATGTCGGCGGTTTAAAAAAAGCCGAGAAAGAGCTGCAGGCCAGATTCGACGAGCTGGCCAGGTTCAGGCGGCTGGCCATCGGTCGCGAGCAAAAAATGATCGAACTGAAAAAAGAGATCAACGAACTGCTGAAAGCAGGCGGCCTGTCGGAAAAATATAAAATCCACTAACTTTTTTTGGCCTTTTCTCCGGCTTGTCCGAGTTAGGAAATGGAAATGAAAATAACAAGCGACACCATCTGCCGACTAACGCCTTATTGGCTGGTAAAGCGCAGCCTGCTTACATACGGCTTTGCCTTTCTATTAATATTGACGACATTTTCTGTCAAGGCTGCAGATAAGTGGTATCCGGTTGAGGTCGATGTATGGAAGCCCCCTTTTAATGAATTACTTCAACGGGAACAGAAAATTTATACACCCCTGGAAAGGGCCCAGAAAAAATGGCGCATCCGGGTTTTTATTCCGCACCTCAAAGATGACTACTGGATGGGGGTCAACTATGGGCTGATCGACGAAGCCCGCCGTCTGGGGGTCAGCTTATCTATATTCGAGGCGGGCGGTTACGATCAGCTTGATGTTCAGCGCCGCCAAATCGAAAAAGTTCTCGATGAAAATCCGGACGGCCTGATTATCGGCGCCATTTCTCTGGCCGGCCTCAACGACCTGGTCAAAAAGGCCGCTGAGAAAGGGATTCCGGTGCTGGATTTGATAAACGGCATATCCTCGCCGGATATTGCCGCCCGGGCCGCCGTGTCTTTCTGGGACATGGGTTACCAGGCCGGCAGTTACCTGCGCCGTCTCCAGGAAATCCGGGGCCAGCCCATCAAGGTGGCCTGGTTCCCGGGGCCCGCGGGGGCCGGGTGGGTTGAAGCCGGTGATGCCGGTCTGCGCAAGGCCATTGCGGACAGCGCGATCGAAATTCTGGACACCCAGTACGGCGACACCGGCAGTGCGGCCCAGGCCAAGCTGGTCGAGGCTGTGCTCAGCCGGTATGCCGACGATCTTGACTTTATCGCGGGCACCGCCGTGACCGCCGAAGCGGCCGTAAAAATACTGCGCCGGCGCGGGCTGGCGGACCGGATAAAAATCCTTTCGTATTACTACAGTCCGGCCGTCCATCGCGGCATCCGCCGGGGCGACATCACCGCAGCGCCCAGCGACCTGACGGTGCTGCAGGCGCGCATCGCGGTCGACGTCATGGTGCGGATCATCGAGAAAAAAGAGTATTTTAAACACGTGGCACCCCGGGTTACGGTGGTGGACCGCGACAATATTCGCAGTTGGGATACCTCGACGACCCTTGCCCCGCGGGGATTTCGTCCCATTTTCAGTATTAATGAGCAGTAATCGGGCACTAGACCATCAGCGATGAATGCTGAGAGGCACCTGCATATGAGAACCGCATTAACCTGGATTCTATTGATTCCCCTGGCTGCGGGAGGCATCGTCGGCTCCTACGCTTTAAGTGAAAAATTCCGCAGCGATGCCAGGCAAGTTTGGCAGTCGGAGGCCTCCCAGTCCGCCCGCTGGCTTAGCGCAACCGTTCTGGGGTGGCTGGAGGAGAGCTATGCGCCCTTGTCCGGCCTGGCGATCCTCTTCGAAAATTCGCGCGAGGTCACCGAGGTGGAGTTCCTGGGGGCCGCGGACGCCCTGGAGGCCCGCGCCACCACCTTTTTCCTCGACGCCAAGGCCGTCGCGCGCCCGGGGGTGGACGGCCAGGAATGGTCGATCGAGATCTCCAATGATCCCCTGGGGCCATTGTCGCCGGACACTCCTTTGAGCAAATACCCGATGATCCTCGAAACCATCAAGGTCGCCGGCGACCAGCCGGACCAGATCATTCTGGGCCCGCCGTTTTCCAATGAGGCGGGTACCCGCTATTCACCGGCGGCGTTGGCCATCCAGGATGTTCGCGGTCCGCTGGTCGTCATCGGTCTGGTCAACTACAGTGTCATGGTCAAGGGGTTATTCGAAATTCACAAGCTGGATGGATTGCAGCTTCAAATTCAGGGGCGCTTCAAAGAGCTGGGCGGCCCCGGACCTCAGCGCGAGGTTATCGGCAACCCCCTGCCCGAAGCTTTGCAGGCGGTGACGACCCGGACCGTCAGTGCCGGGGCGGACCTGTCGATCACCTGGTATTTCAGCCGGCGCTTCAGCAAAGGGCCCCAGGAAGCCCTGGCCAATATTACGCTTATGGGCGGGATCGGGGGCACGATTCTTTTGGTGCTGTTTTTCGGCTTGCTGCTGCAGCGCAATCGAACCATTACCCGAAAAGTCGAGGAAGCAACCGATGAGTTGGCCGAAAGCCGCCAGCGTCTCGACCTGGCCCTGGCTTCCTCCGGAATCGGAACCTGGGATCGGAATATCAAAAATGACGCCATTTTCTGGGACGAGGCCCAGCATCGGATCATGGGCACCGATCCGGCCGAAGGCAACCTCGATTGGGCGGGGTTCACCCGACTCATTCACCCGGGCGACGTCCGGCGGTTCGAATCCGAGATCAATGATGCCCTGACGGGAGACCAGGATTATGTCAGCGAGTATCGATTTCTCAGACCGAATGGAAAAATCCGCACCCTCGAGGCGCGCGGGCATGTCATCAGAGATGCCGCCGGTCGAGCGCTGCGCATGATCGGCACGAGCATGGACATCACCGAACGCAAACAGGCCGAGGAAGAGCTCAAAAAACTCTCCCAGGCGGTCGAACAGAGCCCGGCCTCGGTGGTGATTACCGACCTGGAGGGGACCATCGAATATGTGAATTCCAAGTTCTGTGCGGTCACCGGATATACCTTCGAAGAAGCGATCGGGAAAAACCCCCGCATCCTCAAATCCAAATATACGCCGCCGCAAGTCTACCGGGAAATGTGGCAGACGATCAAAGCCGGGCACGAATGGCGCGGTGAGTTTCGCAATAAAAAGAAAAACGGCGAGCTTTACTGGGAGGCCGCCACCATCTCACCCATCAAGTCCGCCGACGGCTCAAGCGCCTATTACCTGGCCGTCAAGGAGGATATCACCGAGCGCAAAAAGATGGAGGAAAGCATCCGGGAAAAGGAGGCACGCTTTCGCGGCTATTTCGAGCACAGCCAGGTCGGGATGGCCGTCACCTCACCGACCAAGGGCTGGATCGAGGCCAATGATCAGCTGCAAAAAATGCTGGGCTATACGCTGGACGAGCTGCATAAATTGACTTGGGCCGAGATTACCCATCCCGCGGACCTTGAAGCGGATGCCAAACAGTTCGAACGTATGCTGACCGGTGAAATCGACAACTATGCCCTTGACAAGCGCTTTATCCGCAAGGATGGCGAGATTGTTTATACCAATCTGACCGCTGCCTGCATCCGCGATCAAACGGGTGATGTCCTGCATGTATTGGCCTCCTTTCAGGATATTACCGAGCGCAAAAAAATGGACAACGATTTGCATGAGCGGATCAAAGAGCTGGATGAGGCCCAATCGGCCATGCTCAATATGATGGAGGACCTGGACGAGGAAAAGGCCAAGGCCGAGGAGGCTACCCGGGCCAAGAGCGATTTTCTGGCCAACATGAGCCACGAGATCCGCACGCCGATGAACGCGGTCATCGGTATGGCCCATCTGGCGCTGAAAACCGAGCTGACGCCCAAGCAGCAGGATTATTTGAGCAAAATCCAATCATCGGCCAATTCGCTTTTGGGAATCATCAACGACATTCTGGATTTTTCCAAAATCGAAGCCGGCAAGCTGGATATGGAAGCCTTGGAATTTGATTTGTTGGAGACCCTGGACAACGTCGCCAACGTGATCACCGTCAAGGCCCAGGAAAAGGAAAATCTGGAAGTATTGTTTTACCTCGATTCCCAGGTGCCCAACTTTCTGGTCGGAGATTCGTTGAGGCTCAATCAAATCCTGGTCAACCTCGGAAACAACGCGGTCAAGTTCACCGAGCGGGGTGAGATTGTACTCAGCGCCAGGGTAGTTAAAAGCCTGGAGGATAAGGTCACCCTTCAGTTTTCAGTGCGCGACACCGGCATCGGCATGACGGCGGACCAGCAGGCCAATCTATTCCAGGCCTTTTCCCAGGCCGACACCTCGACCACGAGAAAATACGGCGGCACCGGATTGGGGCTGACCATCAGCAAACGGCTGGTGAATATGATGGGCGGAGAGATCTGGATCGAGAGCGAACCCGGACAGGGCACCACGTTTCATTTTACGGCCGAGTTCGGACTGGGAAAGGCAACCGTAAAAAAACGCTTTGTGCCATCGCCGGATCTCAAGGGATTGAAGGTGCTGGTGGTGGATGACAATGCCACTTCCCGTGAGATCCTGCAGGATATCCTGGAGTCTTTTTCCTTCGAAGTGGACCTGGCGGCCTCCGGAAAAGAGGCCCTGGCGGAAATCGAAAGGACCGACAACGACCAACCGTATGAGCTGGTGATCATGGACTGGAAAATGCCGGGCATGGACGGCATCGAAGCTTCCAAGCGGATCAAAGGCCACCGGAAATTGACGAATATACCCGCCATCGTCCTGGTGACGGCCTACGGCCGGGAAGAGGTCATGCGCCAGGCCGATGAAATCGGCTTGGAGGGGTTTCTGCTCAAACCGGTGAACTCATCGGTGATGTTTGATGCCATCATGCAGGCCCTGGGAAAAGAGATTCAAGATGGGTCCCGGGCCGACCGGGAAAAAGAACCAAGCAGCGGGGACTTGGGCACCATTGCCGGGGCCCGGGTGCTTCTGGTGGAGGATAATGAGATCAACCAGCAGGTGGCGCAGGAGATTCTGCAGGGCGCCGGGCTGATCGTTACGGTCGCCAACAACGGTCAGGAAGGCGTCGACGCTGCCACCCAAAACCAATATGACGTGATCCTGATGGATATTCAAATGCCGGTGATGGATGGATATACCGCCACTCGCAAAATACGCGAATTAGAAGACAGAATACAGAGGACAGAGAACAGAAGACAGAAAGAAGAAGTCGGAAGTCGGAATGGGGAAGTGGGAAGAAAGAAGTTGGAAGCGGATTTTATTTCCGAATTCCGCATTCCGACTTCCCACTTCAGGAGCGTACCGATCATCGCCATGACGGCCCATGCCATGGCCGGTGATGAGCAAAAAAGCCTGCAGGCCGGCATGAATGGCCATGTCACCAAGCCGATCGATCCGAACCAGTTGTTTGCCGCTTTGCGCAAGTGGATCGAACCGCCGGCCGAGCGGACCGGCCTGGCCGAGTCAGCCGGACTTGAAGCACCTGTCGAACCTGACCGGAGGGTGCCGGATGAAGAGACACTGCCGGAATCGCTGGCGGGATTTGATCTGGCCGCCGGTTTGGCGCGCCTGATGGGAAATAAACGGCTTTACCGCAAGCTGCTGGTGGATTTTGGTTCAAAATACACGGAAGCCGGCCGTGAAATTCGGGCGGCACTCGACGCAAAAGATTTTGATCAGGCCCACAGCCTGGTTCATAACCTGAAGGGTCTGGCGGGCAATCTGGAAGCCAAAGACCTTCAGGCGGCAACCGTGGCACTGGAAAAACTGGTCAAAGGGCAGGCGGCCGGGACGGCCTCCGATAAAGAATTGAACCAGAAATTTGCCGAACTGGAGCACGCTCTCCAACAGGCGCTGGCTGCGGTTCAAACGATAGCCCCCCCGCCTGAAAAGAAGATCGCCGCCAGCCGCGCAGACGCCCGGGCAGCGGTGCCGGCCGCATTGATCCAGCAGGTGGCCGAAAGCATCAACGAGGCGGCCGATATGGGAGATGTGGCGCAAATTAAATCGATTGCCGAGGCGTTGCGCTCCGAATCAGATGCCGTGGCACCGTTTTGTGACGAATTGGTTCAATTGGCAGATGATTTTGACTTTGACGGCATTCAAGCACTATTAGACATCTGAATCCAGATTCAGGAATTTAGGGATTTAGGAATTGGGGAATTGAAGGAATCCTATCTGTTTTAATTTATGGCGTTTATTCTTAATTCCTTAATCCCTGAATTCCTCAATCCCTCAATATTTTCCCCCGTGGTCCTGCTTGACCTGGTCACGATCGATTTCCCCGGCGGCGGTTTTGGGCAGCGTGTCCACGAAAACGACCTGCTGGGGTTTTTTGTAGCGCGCGATCTTTGAGGCCACATACTCGATGAGTTCCTCGGCCGAGAGGGTCTGGCCGGGTTTGAGGCGGCAGACGGCCTTGATGGCCTCGCCCCACTTCGGGTCCGGAACCCCGATCACGCTCACCGCTTCAACCGCCGCATGGGTCAGGATCGCCTTTTCGACCTCGGCCGGATAAACATTTTCGCCGCCGGGTTTGATGAGCTCCTTTTCGGCCTTGCGCTTGACGTACCAGAGGTATCCGTCTTCATCAAAACGTCCGATGTCTCCGGTGTGATGCCAACCATGGCGAAACGTGTAAGCGGTATCATCCGCCAAATTCCAGTATCCGAGAAAAACCGCCGGGCCCCGCACACAGATTTCGCCGGGGCTGCCGACCGGCACCGCCTGATCGTAGTCATCAAAGAGCGCCACGCTGTTCAACGGGGAGGGTTTCCCGGTGCTGCCGGGCCTTTCATCCATCAGGCCGCCGCTGACGCCCATGGCTTCGGTTTGCCCGAAGCCGGTCCAGAACCGGGCCTGGGGCGCAAACTCAAGCAAGCGTTGAATATTATC
>Ga0209536_100011672_pt1 | contig 12842 bp, 11 predicted proteins | sample DeeMarSeWOR28_12_FD_187461 | JGI IMG/M metagenome (GOLD analysis project Ga0209536, IMG submission 187461) | Marine sediment microbial communities from White Oak River estuary, North Carolina - WOR-2-8_12 (SPAdes) (version 2) | ecosystem: Environmental > Aquatic > Marine > Intertidal zone >...
CCCCGTTTGCATTTTTCCGAGACGTTTACCTGCGCTCTCATGTGCTTTGCGTCTGAAACGGATAAAGGAAGCCATGATACCGGCATGGCTTCCTTTCTTAACAAAGCAGGTACCGTAATTGGTCCCGGCACCCTGAAGTCCCGCCCATCCCGGACGGGGCGAAACAGGATCAGAAAACCGCCAACTGACTGCTTAGCCTGAGTTCCCGCGGGCATGAAAGTCCCTATGTGATCACGCATTCTGGAAAATACTGCACGCAGGATATTGTATACCGGTGGCCGTAGACGAGTAAACTCAATGTGCACGGGAAGATATCTCACAGTGTTCTATTTTTCAAGTAGATTCTGGACATTATGAAGCATCCACCTTTTGGCAATAGAAAATTCCAGGATTCCCTAATCGTTATCTTCCACCTCATCAGCCGGTGTTCCTATCCAAAGTCCGTATATATTGGGGGCACCCCTTAAATACCCCTCGTTCTCGACAGAACGGTCAAATCCAGGGGTTTTGAGATCCTCGACTTCCGGGTGCATATCGCCCAGTTCATCTCCCTCTGCACGCCATACTTTGATGTAGGACCGGCACTCACTGCACACACTGGCTGACAGTGTTCTGTAATCAGCATCCTCCGAATACAGGTACACCGATCCCTTGGGATTTTCATGGCCGCAGTAAGGACAGGCCAGCCTCCTGTAACGCCAGTGCGTCTCGCACCTGAAACAGACAAGATATCGTTTTCCTCCCTCCCCTATTAAATAGGATACCGCTGGTTCACCACCGCATACAGGGCAGTAGCCCTTCTCCCAGGCTGACTTATCGATCTGAACGCATCTTGCAGCCGCTTCCAGAAAAAAGCTTTTAAGGGCATTGAAAAGAACAAACATTACGACTTCAGGGTTGACATCGTCGATCAGGGCCAGGCTCTTTCTGAGGGCATCTTCGCCCTTGCTTAAAAAGGTGCGGACCGATTCGCAAAGCCTGCCGGGTTCGACAGTCAGATTGGCCAGGTCCTCCATCAGAACATCGGGGTCATCTGAATGCCTGGACAGGATCTGAACGACCTCCCTGACCCTGTCAGCCACCTCCTGTGCGCCGGGAATGATTTCTTCGGGATCGATGAGGGTAAAACCCTCGGCAAGCCTCATACGCGCTTCCTCCTCGGTCAATTCTCTCTGATCCCTTTTCAGAAGAGGACTATTTTCGTTCAAATTGTACAGATCGCAGTAAAGCGCCAACACATCATCCATGCCTTCAACATCGAGGCCGCCTGAAAAAAGGGTCCTGCGGGCGGATTGGCGTCTTGCTCTCCAGTCTGGCATTAAAAAACCTCCAGGGAAGGAATCCCTGTCTGGGTCCTGGTCAAGACCTCTTGTCAGGTTCAACGTTCAACCTTTAATGTTCAACGCGCCACTGGCCCGATATCCGGTCTAGGTCTTCTCTATCCTTCCCATGAAAACCTTTATTTCCATACCCCCTGTGGAAAAGTCGAAAGCGGGTGGTGTCAGAGCATTGATTCCTGCGTCATCGTACCCGTAGAGGGTAACAGAAACCACGTGATTGTGAATCCTGTCCCTGTTAAACATGCCGACTCTGCCCGTAACCAGGGCTGTGGCGGGCACCCCCGCATCGTTAAAGGGGGAAAAAATGACAAGGCCATCGCCAGTTCTGACTCCCAGCTGCCCGGCGAGGTTCGTGCCGATCTCAGCAACCCTGCCGACCCCAAGTTCCCTGGCAGTGCCCGGGAGAGTGGTGATGCCGCCGGTCCCCATGACATTGCCTGTTCTGTGGACCATAATGATCACGGGATAGGTTTCCAGGATCTCCTCCGGTCTTCTGGAAAGGTATCCCCATTTGTCACCAATTTCCCTTCGAAGCTGCAAATGGGGGTTGGAGTGCCCACCTGTCAGAAAATCGGGGAGCGGACTGTGAAACGGTTCATGGTGTTCCGGAAAGGGGCTGCCCTTATCCACAAGGCGCCAGAATTTGATAGGCAGTTGCGACCTTAGCGGCAAGACATCCTCAGCCGTGCGTTTTTCATAACCCTGTCCTTTCCACCTCAGGTAAGTCCCCCTTTCGCTGCCTGGCTCCCTGATCCATGAAAACGGGTCGACAATGCCCCATGGCCAGAACCACCCCCACCTGTCATATAGACCCACGTCGTCGGGGTCAACAGGATCTCTCCGCAGGGCGGACCATGACTCACCATCCATCCACCCCCGGTACAGGTGGTTCCCGCACCGGTCTCCCTTTTGCCAGGACCTTCCGGGGGGCAACACCATTTCCTGGCCTGCGGTTGTGCGCCAGCCGTTGACTTCAGCCGCGACCTCCTCCGGTGCCTGGGTCAGAGGCCAGTTAAGCTCCAAAACCGGACCGCTATGCACGCCCCCTTCGATTTCATACTTTGACCGGAGGGAATTGCCAAGACCCACAGTAAACTTCAGGAGGCCCGGGTTGTTTTTGCCCTTATGTTCCACGGGCATGACCGATCTCACCCGTCTCCCTGTATCGGTCATGGACCCTTGTTTCAACACCGGCGGTTCCGTTGGAATAAAGATCACTTCCGTTTTGATCGTGGTTTGGGCGCTACCTGACTGCTTCCAGAATCTGCTTATCCGGTTGGGTGTTGAATCCATGACAACGAGCAGATCCAGGCGATCAAGAGCCTTCATCATGGAGGAGTTGTCAGACAGGCTGCTCAGAGGATCCGATCCTATTGCTATCAAAGCCCTGATCTGCTCATCACCGACAGCCTCAATAATGGTGCTCAGAGTAGGGTTCTCATCTTCACCCAGGTGAGGTAGATAATCCAGGGCCTTTTCTGTAACGGTCGAAGGAAACCATGCGTTTACCAGGGCCTCCAGCGGCTCCTGATCTGAGGGGTCACTCCTGTCCCTGTCAAGGGGCGGCAAAGGAATGTAGCCTGGCAAGTAGGGCGCCAGTAAACCCATATCGCACACGCCCTGGGCATTAGCAGCAGCTGTGGGGAGAATGACACCCCCGCCCTTTTTATCCAGGTTTCCGAGCAGGCTCTGGATGGCAGCCGCCATCCTCACGGCATCGGCACCGGAGGGACTGGCAAGTGCACCTGAGCCCAGAATAAAGGTGGCAGAGAAATCGGCACTGGCTGTCCTTGCTAGCTGGTTACAGGCACGTCGCAGGAGGTGAAAGTCAACTCCGGCGATGCTGGAGATCTTTCTCAGGTCATATCGTTTAAAATGATCTTTCATCCGTTGGAAGATCGAGTAGGGTTCAGACAGGGTGTCATCCACGATCTGCCAGTTTTTATACTTTCCCGAAGAATGCCGTTCATATTGCCCCATGATCTGGCTCATGGTTATAAAAGCAGCGTCGGAGTGCTCAATCAGGTGTGATTTGTTGATTTCAGCGTACTGGAGGACCCAATGAACAAGGGCACCCAGGACAGCGTTGTCTGTTCCCGGACGCAGCTGCAGCCAGAGGTCATCTTTTTTTATGGTTTCCGATCTCCTGGGATCGATGATGATAACGGTGCCCCTCCTTTTTCTTACCTCATCGAGGTAACGGCAGAGTGCAGGCGCCGTTTGGCCGGGGTTGCAGCCCACAAGCACAACAACGTCGCTGTATGCGACCTGAGTCACCGGGTGGGTTGAACCTGGAAGTCCCAGAGTGTCAAGAAGACCTGAAACAGCCATGCCATGGCTGGCCCTGGCTGTTGTATCCAGATTGACGACACCAAGAGCCCGGAATAACTTGGAGACAAGGTAGGCCTCCTCGTTGGTGAGACAACCGCCCGTAACGACACCAATGCTGTCGAAGCGGTTGGAGATTTTTTCCCCCTCGACAGAGAAGATCCCCAGGTCCCTGTCACGAAGGTCCTTAATCCGCCGTGCTACAAGATGGACGGCTTTATCCCAACCGATCTCCCTGAAACCGTTACCTCCCGGAGGACGGTACATCGGTTTCAGGTCATCAGCTCCGCCCAGGGATTCAATGAGACCGGCCCCGCGTGAGCAGAGGGAGCCTCGAGCCACAGGGCAGTCGGGATCCCCCTCAACAGACCACTGTTCGGGCCCTCTGGACCTGTAGATCAAACCACACCCCAGGCTGCAAAGGGGACAGCGGCCTGAGATCTCACGGCCGGGAAGAATGCCGGGGAGCCGGGATGCCTCAACAACCCGTGCTTTGCCGCCGGTAATAAGGGAGGCAATGATGGTTCCGCTGGTCTTGAGGAAGGTACGACGACTAAATTTCATTGAATTCCGTGATTCGTTACTTGTGATTTGTGAAGGGTGAACCGTTAACAGAAACGCCTGAACGTTGAATCGTTCTTCCTGACATTTCACGTTTCACTTTTCACCGCAAAAAAACGGTACCACGTTTCTTTGCAGTACCGGCCGATAATGTCAGAGAAATGTCCCGGAATCAATGCTTCCTGAAAGCAGCTACCTCTCCTCCCGGCCCTGGAGTCTGGTCAGATGCTCAACGAGAACACGCCCGCCCGTCATAACGTTGGTCTTTACCTTTTTTTCTACCAGGGTCTGGTCTCCGCTTTTAAAGGCTTCTATGATCTGGGCGTGCTGCTCAATGGCATTCTCGAACTGCCCCGGCAAAGTCAGGGAGATGATCCCGAACCGGTTAAAATGGTCATTCAGGTTGGAGATCATCTGAATGAGGCGCTTGTTGCCGCACAATTTTACAAACCCCTCGTGGAATCTGGTATGGACCCTGTAAAATGATTCCAGATCGTTCTTGTCTATGAGTTGTTTGAGTTCATCGTTGATCTTCTCCAGCTTACCTATGTCCTTTTCTTTCATATTCGCAGCAGCCAGTCGTGCAGCAAGGCCTTCCAGCGTGCTTTTTATCTCATAAAGGTTGATCGCCTCTTCGGTATCAATATCTGCAACCACAGCACCCTTACGAGGGATGATCTTGATGAACCCTTCGTTTTCCAGCTTGCGGAAGGCCTCCCTCAGGGGGGTCCTGCTGATCCCCATGGATTCGGCCAGTTCCCCCTCTGGGATCTTTTCTCCCGGTTTGAATTTGCCCTTGATGATGGCTGTTTTGATTGAATCTGCGATGTCTTCGGAAAGGAGTTTGGGCTCATCGATCTTGATCTTGAAACTGCTCATCAGACAGCTCCCGGGTTAAACAGAACCCCTGTGTGTGCATTATCGCGTTCTTTCCTCCGCATTTTCCTTCTCTACCTGTTCGGCCAGTTCCTCACCGCTGAGCAGCGCATGCTCCAGGACCACGGCCTCGGCCAATCTTCCGTCCTTCCTTGCCAGTGCCCTGATAATTGTCCTGTGCTGTCTCACGGAATCCATGAGCCTTCCAGGCACAGAAAGAGCCCCAAGGCGGAACCTCATGAACCTTTGCACCATATGCTCCCTGAACTCCAGGAGCTTTTCATTACCACAGCAGGCAATAAAAGTGTTGTGAAATTCATCATTTTTTACAAAGAACGCCTCCACGTCACCCTTCTCGGCCAGGACGGTCAACTGTTCATTGATCTTTCTTAGCTTTTCGATCCCTTTTTCGGTGATCTTTTCGGCCGCTATACGGGCAGCGTAACCTTCCAGAAGGCTTTTAAGTTCATAAAAATCATCGATCTCTTTTCTGGTGATGCGGGATACGACCGCTCCTCTTCTCGGAATGACCGTCAGGAACCCTTCGCTTTCCAATTGCCTGAAAGCCTCCCGGATAGGGGTGCGGCTTATGCCGAGTTTTTCGGCAAGGTCAGGTTCCGTGAGCTTTTGTCCCGAGTATAGCTCACCCTTAATGATGGACTCTCGTAGGGAAGAAACGATCTGCTCACGGAGGGTCTGATGTTTCTTTAGTCTCATATCCTTTTGATTCCAGATACTTATGACGTTGGGACGTAAAGTCTATTGTACACAGTATACAACTATACCCTATTGGCAGGGGCAAGACTATAAAAATCCGTCAGGAATATTTGAGAATTGATAATTGTGTGTTGAGGATTGATAATAGCCTGCATGGGGGAGTGCCTTGAGCTCCCCCGCTAAGGCTCAATCCCTGATTCCCGATGAGAAATTTATCCCATTTACGCACCTGAAGAGGACGGTCCTTCAATGTCCAGACGGAAGGGAACAAAGTCCCCGCTCACACCGGTAAGCGACGTCCTGAATTCCGTTATGACCGGTCTGGAGATCCCTGGGGATGTGGAACTGAAAGGAAAAGTTTTTCTTGCCTGGGAGGAGGCGGTCGGTGATGCGGCACCGCATACCAACCCCTTTCGATTCAGGGGGTCGACACTGATCGTCGAGGTCAACGAACCGGCCTGGATCAACGAACTCTCCATGAGAAAAACAGACATTTTAAACCGTCTGGAAAGAGCTGTGGGGAAAAGGGTCGTTGAGGAAATAAGGTTTGAGGTAAGACGAAAACGTATCGAGGATTGAGGATTGAAAATTGAAGATTTCAAAAGCAGCGACAGATCTTCATCCTCAATGCTCAACTCGAAATTCTCAATTCACCTCCCATACAGGATCTCCCTCGCCTCCTCCTTGTAATCCCTCCCATTCCCATCGCTGTAAAGCACCAAAGGCTCCTCCTCATACACTTTTCCAACCCCGTTTCCCTTAAGGGCCTCCAGAAGAATGAGGGAAGGCCGCTCTCCCTCCCTTGAAAAGACAAACCGGCGTCGGACCGGGGTCAAACCGGCACTGGTTACCGCTTTGATGAGATCGTCATGCCGTTCGGCGAGATAGATCCAGGTGCAGGCTCCTCCGTCCCGGAGCAGTGCCGATGCGCAGCGGGCAAAATCTGAAACATCACCGTGTAATTCGTGACGAGCGGCAGCCCGGGCCGGGTCAGGACTGATTCGGCCGCTCCCCACTTTCCGATAGGGTGGGTTGGCCAGAACCATGTCAAACTGTTCCAGAGCATCTTTCCAGGGATAATGCCTGACGTCGGCCTGGAGAAACCATATATTGCCCAGGCCATTGAGTCTGGCGCTTTGCCTCGCCTGACGGATCAGCCCGGACTGGATATCCACTCCCAGCAGACGGCAGCCGGGGTTTTCCCTGGCCAGCAGGAGGCCCACCAGTCCGTTCCCGCAGCCGAGGTCCGCGATCCTCCATTCCGGCGAGGGTTTTAAGAACCGGACGAGGAGGAGGGAGTCGACAGACGCCTTGACACCGGATGCGCTCTGAACGAGCTTCAGATCATTGATGATGTCGTAATTGGAGTTCATACCGGCTATCCAAAATCCAAGATCCAAAATCCAGGAATAATACGACTAAAACCCTTTCTGGTCATGGATCTTTAGATTTGAAATACCTCAACTTAATGGATGTTTTCCCTTTTTGGGTCTTGGGTTTTGGATCTTGGATCTATTCAATCACTTCCCCCTTAAGGTCATTGATGTCGGTATCGGTGATCTCCACCTTCGCAAAGGCGCCGAATTCGGTGCCCTCATTGAGCCGTGCAACCCTGCCATCCTCAGGGGCCCGGCCCTGGCTGCGTTCAAAAGGGCCCTTTCCATCGCAGTCCTCTGCGAGGAATGCCAGCTCCTTGCCTGTGAAAGCAATGAGCCCTGGCAATGGATACTCTCGTCACGAAATGGTCGGGTGCCGTGCGGCAACAACCTTTTCCACGTCTCATAAGTCAATAGGGCAGCGATGCCTCCAAACCGGCTTGCCGGGCGACGCGGGCAAGACTTTCCAGGGTTTCGACAGGCAGAGCAAGGCCCTGCTCCCTGTTCTTACTATCAGACTGCTTTTCCTTCTCGCCAGGGAAATAGATCTGGCTGCTGCCGGCTGCAAGGGGCACCGATTTGATTTTTTCAACATATTCTTCCACAAGGGACTGAAAATGTTCCCGCGGTTGAAACGACTCTATGTCCAGGCTCATCAGAAAATGTCCGGCACCGCTGGGGTTGACCGGGTCGTAGGGACCGTGAACACCGTCAAGGAACTTGCTCCCGGAAAGCACACCTGAAAGAATGTCGATCATGACCCCCATCACGTAGCCTTTATGGCCGGCCATGGGGAGGATAAAACCTTCAAGGGCCGTCCGGGGGTCTGTTGTGGGCAGGCCCAGTGCATCAATGGCCCAATGGTCCGGAATGGGCTCCTTACGTTTCTGGGCGAGGTAGATTTTGCCGCGCGCTACTCCGGAGTTCGCCATATCCATAACCACCGGGCCGTACTTCCCTCCAGGCACAGCGATGGACCAGGGGTTTGTACCAATCACCTTTTGCCGCCCGCCCCACGGGGCCATATTGGGTCCTCCGTTGCTCATCAGCCAGGTAATGAAACCCCGAGAGGCTCCCTTTCGCGTAAAATACATACAGGTTCCGAAATGGTTGGAATGGCGGACGGACACGATCCCCACGCCATGCTCCCTCGCACGACCGAGCGATTCTTCCAAAGCACGCATCGCTATGACCTGCCCGAGGCCATCCGCGCCATCCATGACGGCAATAGTTCCGGTATCCGATACCAGGGATGTGCGGGTCATCGGCTTCATGGCACCGTTACGCAACCGATTATAGTACCATTCAAGCCTTAACACACCGTGGGACTGATGACCCCAGAGGTCGGCCTGCACCATGGTGTCGGCAACAAGCCGTGCATCCTCATCGGGCACACCCGTACTGCGGTATACCGCCTCAACAAGATCCAGAAGTTTTTTGTGGTCGATACGACGCAAAGGGCTATCGTCTGCAGATTCGTCGGTCAAATCATCTCCATTTCAAGTTGACTGACTTTCCAATAGCGCCCTCACCCGGCAATCAGGTACCGCGGCGGCGATTTCAATCTGCCGGTGTATCCAGATGGTCTGCGACGCATCGGGCAAACGCGGAGGTGGAAAGATTGCCTCCCATGTCCGCGGTCCTTGTGTGAGGATCGGCGATGGTGCGATCCAGGGCCTGTTCGATAGCATGGGCCGCCTTGTTGAACCGTTCTTCGTTCCGCCTTTCGCCCAGCCATGCCATGAGCATGGCAGATGAGCCGATCAACGACGACGGGTTGGCCAAATTCCTGCCCGCGATATCGGGTGCCGATCCATGCTGGGCCTGGGCAGCGGCATGGTCCGACCCCGCGTTCAGGGATGCCGCCAGACCAAGGCTTCCGGATATTTCTGACGCCTCATCGGACAGAATATCGCCGAACATGTTCGTAGTGAGGACGACATCAAACTGGCTCGGGTCCCTCACCAACAGCGCTGCCATGGCGTCCACCAGCCTTTCTTCGTATTCGACATCGGTGTAGAGCCCGGCGACTTCACGAACACAATCCAGGAAAAGTCCGTCAGAGATGCGCAGGACGTTGGCCTTGTGCACAGCCGTCACTTTCCGGCGCCTCTCCTGTGCAAGTTCGAAGGCGGTTTCGGCAATCCGCGTCGACGCCCGGCGCGTCACCTTGCGAACAGACATGGCCAAATCAGGTGTGGGCATGAATTCACCTGGCCCCGAATAGAGGGTACGATCGGCATAAAAGCCTTCCGTATTTTCCCGGACAATAACCAGATCGATATCTTTTCCACAGCTTGCCGGCAATCCGCTCCTGGAACGGGCAGGACGGATATTGGCGAACAGATCCAGCCGCTTGCGTAGTTCACCCGAAGGGTTCAGCCCGCCCTCCGCCACTGGCGGATATTCGTCATGGGAAACGGGGCCCAGGATGATTCCGTCGGCCATGGTCGCCAGGTTAAAGACAGTTTCGGGGAAGGTCGTCCCCACGGATGTCAGCGCCTCCAGGCCGATGATCCCGCTCCGGAAGGTCAGGCCCAGCCGAAACTGCTCATCCACGCGGGCAAGGACAGCGAGGGTCGCTTCCATTATCTCCGGGCCGATACCGTCGCCAGCCAAAACCAGGAGGTGTGTTTCTTTTTCATGATGGATCATCGTTGCCTCCATCTGCAGAACATACGGCTGGGCCGCCCCCGGAATCAAGTAAAAATCAGGGGACAGCGCTCATTGATTCAGGACACGGATGGGGCGGCCATCCTTCCAGGTACGGATGGCTTCCACAGTCTGGCCATAAAAAAGCCGCCACGTGGCTTCGGAGACATAACCGAGGTGCGGCGTCAGGAGAAGGCGCCCGTCCGTCATGAGACCAGGATCGCGCAGGGGATGACCTTCCGGAAGGGGTTCAACGTCAAATACATCCAGAGCCGCCATCGCAGGACGACCCTCCCGCAGACCTGTGAGAAGGGCCTGCGTCTCCACGATGGGTCCACGGGAAGTGTTGATCAGCAAGGCTCCCGGCTTCATGGCCGCAAAGGCTTCAGCTCCGATGAGTCCCGTTGTCCGACCCGACAGGACCAGGTGGATGGACACGACATCCGCTGATCCCATCAACTCACTGAGGCTTGAGCAGAACCGCACGCCCACTTCGGCACAACGTGCTTCAGTCAGGTTTTGGGACCAGGCTTCCACCTCCATGCCAAAAGCCTTACCCAGCTGTGCCACCTGCTCTCCGATCTTGCCGAGTCCCACCAGGCCCAGTCTCTGCCCATAAAGATCCCTGCCCAGTCCGGTCTGCCACTTGCCGGCTGCAAGGCCTGCCGATTCGGCGACGAGCCGGCGCGAAAGGGCGAGCATCAGGGCAAGTGTCAGTTCAGCAGTGGTGGTCTTCCGTGATTCGGTACCGCAGACCGTTATGCCTCCCGCGCTTGCAGCGTCAAGGTCAATGGAAGCATTTCGCTGGCCGGTGGTGACGATGAGCTTGAGATTGGGCAGCCGCTCCAGAACAGCGGAAGGCAGGGGTGTACGTTCGCGCATCACACAGAGAACGTCAAAGGGTCTGAGCCTGGTTATGAGTGCCTCGGGGTCGCTTACCGTATCGCGAAACACAGCGACCTCCCCGAGTCCCGTCCAGTCGGCCATCTCGAGAGCCACACCCGCATAATCATCCAGCACAGCGATTTTCATCTATTTTCTCCTTTGTTCCGTTACCCAGGAATTTTGCCACAAAGGGGGCACCTGTAATCACCAGAACGACCCTCGAAAGATGGTGTGTAACGACAAATCCCAGATCGGCACCCGAAACAATGGCCAGGATCGTCATTTCAGCCTGTCCACCGGGGCAGAAGGACAAAAAGGCCTCCACCGGGTTGGCAAGCCTCATCAGGGAAACAAATTCAGTAAAACAGGCAGCTAAAAATGCCAGGATGAGGACAAAAGCAAAAGCTGACAGAACGTATCGGCGCAGATCCGTTAGAGTGATGCCGACGTAATAGACGCCGATACCGGTGCCAATGAGGAACTGGGCGGTCAAAATGGCCTCGGCAGGGGGACGGTTGTGAATCAAACCGATAAGGGACAGGCTCGCCGTCACGATCAGGGGTCCGATGATCGAGGCGCCGAAGAGCCTGAGGCGAACCCCCACCCACCAGCCGACAAAGGCAGCGATAGCCATCAGAAGCAGTTCAGACAACGGCAACTCACTGGCGCGGGCACCGATGGGGTTGTTCATTCCCACGCCGTAAAATCCCTTGAGCAGGATCGGCGTCAGGGTCACAATGATCAGCACCCGGGTGGCGTGGATCAGGGAAAGGGCACGCACATCACCTCCGGCCTCTTCCCCGAAGACAACCATGTCCTGAAGCCCTCCAGGCATGGCAGCGTAATAGGATGTCACAGGGTCGAACTTGCAGATACGGCGAAAGAAGAAAACGCCGATGGTTCCGATCACCACGATGTAGAGTGGGATGAGGCTTACTGAGGCCATCATGGCCGGTATCCGCCGGAGCAATTCGGGGGACACCGCTGCACCTACGGCCACACCCAGGATCGTGCGGGCAAAGAAGGCAAGCTGCCCCATTCCCTGCAGGCGGGCACCAGCCATGGCTGCCAGAAGGCAGGCTGCCATGGGCCCGAAGAGAAAGGGCAGGGGCAGTTCCAGGGCCACGAAAACAGCCACGCCACCCGCTGCCAGCGCGGCCGTGAATACCTGGTATCTTGTGAATAAACGCATTATCTGCGGCACCTCAATTTACATTATTAAAGCCGGGAGCCGTCAATAAAGGTTCCAGGATGATCTTCGTCTAAAGAGGAAAAAACAGGTCCAGAGGATTGCCGGCGCCCTTCGGTTCCTGACACCCTAACCTGACCAGATGCGGACCGGCACCATGACCTCTCCACGCGCCAGCAGACGGGCCGTTCGCACCAATCCCGCAGAGCGGATCTCCACCGCTGTGGATGAACGGGCATAGTCCACTGTTACCTCGATCTCCCCCATGGGGTGCTCTATGCTCACGGCAGCCGGGCTGTCACCGAGGGGTGAAAACGTACCCTCGGCTATGGTACCCGGGTAGAGAAGGCAGGCGGCAAGGCATTGGGCTCCCGTAACCGCCATACTCGGATGACAGTTCCAGGGCATGAGATACCGGGCGGACACGGTTCCGCCGGCCCTCGGGGACGCCAGAAGACCGACCTTGGGAATAACGGACCGCGTCACATCGCCAAGTCCCATGAGTCTCCCGGCTCTGAGACGAACCGCTTCTATGCGTTCGAGCAAGGGGCGATCGGCGTCGATGGCTTCACGGCTTTCATAACCGGTGATCCCGAAGTCGGCAGCCCGGGCTATCATGAGCGGCATGGCCACGTCCATGCAGGTCACCTCCACACCCAGGATGTTGTCCCTTGCCGACCCGGTGGGCAGCAGTGCCCCTGTGACCGAACCAACCGTATCCATGAAATTCAGATGGATCGGTGCGGCAGTACCGGGGACGCCATCGATCCGGGCATCGCCTTCGTAATTCACCTGCCCACCCGGAGTCTCTACCACCGCCTCGACGCTCGCCCCCGTGTTCACTGAGAGGATGCGGATCAGGGCTACCCCGTCTTGAGGCCGCACCAGACCCATCTCTATGGCTGCCGGACCCACGCC
>Ga0209536_100011674_pt1 | contig 12841 bp, 10 predicted proteins | sample DeeMarSeWOR28_12_FD_187461 | JGI IMG/M metagenome (GOLD analysis project Ga0209536, IMG submission 187461) | Marine sediment microbial communities from White Oak River estuary, North Carolina - WOR-2-8_12 (SPAdes) (version 2) | ecosystem: Environmental > Aquatic > Marine > Intertidal zone >...
AAATAGTTCAGTACCGGAACCAGCATTCCCAACAAAGACCCCGGCGCGACCTCCATATAGCGGAATCCCTCGGTCGACAGTAGCTGGCCCACCGTTGACGCGACGCCGATAGCAACCAGCAGCAAGCCGCCGGTCAAGCCAATCGAACATGGCACAATGTTAGCCGGAACCACTACGACCCACAGCCCGATGACACACTGTGCAAAGTATATCGCATACGAAGAGTCGGTGTCGTGCAGCTTCTTGACCAGCACGAGCGCCGATCCTCCAAACATCGCACCGAGAATTGCCAGAAGTTCGTACTTGCCTATAGCGGACGGCGATGACAGAGACTCGCCATTGTCAGCCGCCAGCAGGTATATGCCTCCGAAGGCCGTCAGGATCGCACCGAATCGGACAACGCCCATTCTTTCCTTCAGAAAGATCGAGCTGAAGATGCTGCCGAATATGGGGAACGAATATATCAGAACCGTTCCCTTGCCGACGCCGAGCTTTGAAATCGAGAAGAAGAATATCAGGATCGCAGTGCCGCCGAATAGCCCGCGAAGCAGCAACCGCGGACCATCGACGAACCTCAACTTGATCCTGCCGAAAAGCGCCGCTGTGCCCAGTATGCCCAACCCGACGATGAAGCGGAACAGTGTTGTTTTATACGGATCGATATCCGAGGCGTATCTGACGAGTCCCGACATCAGGCAGAAAGCCGCAGTCGAAGACAGCATCAATGCTATCCCTTTATGCCGGTCCTTTTCAATCAGTCGTCTCATACGTCAAGCACAAACACCATCGACACGGCGAAAGCTCCGTGTGGCCACTTCAACCAGAGCGACTCACGTCAGAAGACTCAGGATCACGCGCCTGTAATACTCAGCGGCCTTCTCGAGGTCGGCGACATCAATATACTCATCGGGCGTGTGGCAGAGTGTCGGCTTACCGGGCCCGAAGATCACGGCAGGGGCGCCGAGCGGAACAAAATGAGGTGCATCGGTGGCAAAACCGACCGCCTTGGTTTGGTCGGCCCCCACGCACGAGCAGAAATCTTTCACGAAATCGCAGCCGCAGTCAGTCTCCAGCGGATGCATCTCGCGCAGCACGGAGACCTCGGCGTCAAACTGCGGATCCCGTGACTTCAGGCCCGCAAAGAGTCTCTCAAAATCGGCGACAACATCCCGATTACTCTGGCCGGGGAGCGTTCGGATGTCGACCTTTATGCTGCATTTGTCGGGCACAACGTTCAGAGCCTTGCCGCCCGTGATTGTATTGATGCTCATCGAACACCTGCCCAGCAGCTCGTGTGGCTCGGCTGGAACTTCGTAGTCTTCAAGGGCATTCAAGATCAGTCGCATCGAATTTATCGCGTTGACGCCCAACTGAGGTGTAGAGCTGTGGGCCGCCTTGCCTTTGGTTGTAACTTCGAGCCAGAGCATTCCGCGGTGGGCCGTAACAACGGCAAAATCCGTCGGCTCCGGGACGATCACACCTGTCAGTTCGGGCAACTCGCCGTGATCGGCGGCAAATCTTATCGCGCCGCAACTATCCGTTTCCTCACCGGCGCAAGCCAAAAAGATCAAATCGCCTTGCAGCTTCGTGCCTGAATCGACAATCCTTCTGATTGCCGCAACAACAGCAGCCGTCGGCCCTTTCATATCCACCGCACCCCTGCCGTAGATTCTGCCCTCACTCTCAACGGCGCCAAAAGGCGGATGCTTCCAGGCCGCCTCGCCGGGGCCGACAACGTCGAGATGGCATGCAAACAGCAGTCCGGCCCTGGATCCTGCGGACCTGAAGCGGGCAACGATGTTGGCTCTCTCAAAATCCCAGGTATCTATCGTCGAATCTATGCCGGAGCGGCCAAGCTCAGCCGAGATCACTTCGGCCGCGGCCAATTCGCCCTTCTCGGGGGTGCTTTCGGCCTCGATGAGTTCTTTCAACAGTTCTTTCATAAGCGGGCGATTATAAGCCGACAGGCCTGAAACAAAAAACAGAAAACTTTTTTGTTGCAGAACAAGTTTCAGGCAAGCATAATACATGGTTTGAATGTTTCTGGGCTGGCGTAAAGGAGCATAAATGGGACCTGTACTAAACGGGTTGGTAAAGCTTCAAAGTGTAGAGAATCGCTTACGCGCCGAAAAGGCAAAACTTTCAAGGTGTAGAAGAAATGTAGTCATTCAGGAGAACCTGATCAGAAGCCTTCAGAACGCCCTTGAAGCCAAGAAAGAGGAGATCCAGTTGACCAGAGTCCAGTTCGATCGGCTGGAGCTGGAACTCAAGAGCAGGGACGAGATGATAGGCAAGTTGAGGGCATCGCTCAACATCGCAAAGACAAACAAAGAGTATGCCGCCGTCCTGACCCAACTCAACACGACCAAGGCCGACAATTCCAAGATAGAAGCCCAGAGTCTGGAACTGCTAAAGGATATGGAGGTCGACGAGGCCGAGTGCAAAGATATCCAGGGGCAGATGGACGAGCAGAAAGAAACCCTGGAGCAGACCCGCAAGGAAAGCGAGGCGCTCGCCGACAAGTACCAAATCGAGATCGACAAGATCCAGGCCGAGTGGGACCAGGTCGCACAGACCATCCCGACAGAGGCGATTGACACATTCAAACGCGTGGCTGAAACCTACGACGGTCAGGCCGCCGCGACAATCGAGCAGCAGGAAAGCGGCAAGGGAGCCTATAGCTGCGGAGGCTGCTTCATGGCTATCACCGCCGAGAGTGTCAACATGCTCATGACCAAGGACGAAATCATCCGCTGCCCCAACTGCACGAGGATACTTGTGCTTGGCGATTCGCATGAGAGTTAGACGCACCGCACAAGTGCCCGAAACCACAGCCTGCTGCACGCCCGTCGGGCACGGGTTCGGACTTATGTCGATTTTGCTTTGAGGAGCCAACACAGTGCCCGAGAAATTAATCGCTCACATAGACGGCGGCAGCAGGGGCAATCCCGGACCGGCCGCGGCCGGTTACACGTTGACCGACGCAGCCGGAAGACGATTGCAGGCGAAAGGCTTAACGTTGGGCCGGGCGACAAACAACGTCGCTGAGTATACGGGCCTCGTCAAAGCCCTCGAAGCCGCATCTCAAATCGGGGCCGAACAGCTTGTTGTCTGCAGTGACAGCGAGCTGCTAGTCAGGCAGATCAACGGCGAGTACAAGGTTAAGAGCAAGCTGCTCAAGCCCTTCTTTGAGCAAGCCGTCGGTCTGCTCGAGAGCTTCAAAAGCTGGCAGGTCCGACACGTTCGGCGACAAGACAACGTCGAAGCGGACAAGCTCGTAAACCAGGCGCTCGATGCGGGCCACGACGTTGAAGTGAAAATAGAAAATGGGGGACAGCGGATCGTGGACAGCAAAGAAACAAATGCTAGACGCTGCACGCTAAACGCTGAACGCTCTGCAAAACCTGTTCGACTCGGTGTGTTGATCAGCGGAGGAGGCACGACGCTGATGAACATCATGGAGTATACAAAGAAGGGAAAACTCAATGCCGAGGTCGCCCTGGTGATAAGCTCGCTGTCAAAGGCCGGCGGGGTGGCCAAAGCCAGAAACGCCGGGCTGAACGTGAAGATTGTCCGCAAAAAGGATTACTCCGACATCGACGAATTCAGCAAACATATCGAAGCCGAGCTCGTCGCTGCAGATGTCGACCTCGTCGTCCAGGGCGGCTGGCTGTGTCTCTGGAAAATACCCGAAAGGTACGAGAACCGCGTTATGAACATCCACCCCGCCCTGCTGCCCAGCTTCGGCGGCCGGGGCATGTGGGGGCATCACGTCCACGAGGCCGTTCTGAAGGCGGGCTGTAAGATCAGCGGCTGCACGGTGCATTTTTGCACAAACGAATACGACGAAGGTCCTATAATCGTCCAGCGGGCATGTGAGGCCCGCAGTGACGACACCGCCGATACATTGGCGGCGCGAGTATTCGAGCAGGAATGCATAGCTTATCCGCAGGCGATACAATTGTTCGCCGAAGGCAGATTGTCCGTGCGTGACGGCATCGCGCTGATCGGACAGCCAAACGCCGGTTCGAATCCGTTTCGAGGCCGCTGACGGCAGACCCATTTGAGCTTACTGCGACTGCGCAACGGCCGGTTCGCTTTCGCTCTCGCTGTCCTCGGACTCGTTTGTTTGAGAACCTTCTAGGTTCAGGTGCTCTTCGTCCAGCACGTCAATCTTGATAAGATTCTTGCCCTCGAATTTGCCTGCCAGCACGGATTCCGACAGCGGGTCCTCGATGTAGTGCTCGATCGCCCTTCGTAAAGGCCTGGCCCCGAATTCGGGATTGTAACCCTTGTCGATGAGGAATTCCTTGGCCTGATCGGTCAGCTCCAGCCTCAAGCCGTGCTCGGTCAGACGTTTGAACACCTTGGCAAGCTCGTACTCGACGATGGTCTGGAGATTCTCTCTGGTCAACGCCTTGAAGACTATGGTGTCGTCAAGACGGTTGAGGAATTCCGGCCGGAAGTGGTGCTCTACCTCCTTCTGGAGGATATCTTTCATCTTCTCGTAATTTGCACTCTCGCTCTTCTTGCCGAAACCGAATCCGGACTGATTCTTGATCAAGTCGGCGCCTATGTTGCTGGTCATGATGAGGATGACGTTCTTGAAATCGACGCTTCGTCCGAAGCTGTCTGTCAGCCTGCCCTCGTCCATAATCTGCAGCAGCATATTGTAAACGTCAGGATGGGCCTTCTCAATTTCATCCAACAGCAGCACCGAGTATGGGCGTCTCCTGATCCTTTCGGTCAGTTGTCCGCCCTCTTCGTACCCGACGTATCCGGGAGGCGCCCCGACTAATCGGCTGACATTGTGCTTTTCCATGAACTCGCTCATGTCCAGCCGGATCAGCGAGTTTTTGTCGCTGAACATAAACTCGGCCAGGGCTTCTGCAAGCAGCGTCTTTCCGACGCCGCTGGGTCCGAGCAGTATGAAGCATCCCATCGGACGGTTCGGGTCCTTCAGGCCGCTTCTGCTTCGCCTGACCGCCTTGGCCACGGCGGTGATCGCCTCATCCTGCGAGACAACCGTCTTGTGCAGTTCGGTCTCGAGTTCCAGAAGTCGCTGCGTCTCCTTCTTCTCCAGCTTCGTCAAAGGCACGCCGGTCATATTGCTGACGACCTCGGCGATGATCTCGTTGTCCACCACGCCGGTCGCCTCCTTGTTTTGCTCGTACCATTCCTTGTGCATTTGCGTCTTTTCATCGAGAAGCTGCTGGGCCTGGTCTCTCAACGCCGCCGCCCGCTCGTAGTCGGCACCTCTGACCGCCTCGTCTTTCTCCCTTTGCAGCTTTTCTATGTTGCCCTCGATCTGAGTCAGATCGGGCGGAGGAGTCATGTTCTTGAGCCTGACCCTCGCGCCGGATTCATCGATCACGTCTATCGCCTTGTCGGGCAGACATCTGCCGGTGATATATCTTGTCGACAATTCAACGGCATGGAAGAGGGCCTCGTCGGTGAATCTCACCCTATGATGCGCTTCGTAGCGATCCTGCAAGCCCCTTAGTATGGCCAGAGTCTCGTCCTTCGAGGGCTGCTCAACGATTATGGTCTGGAATCGCCTCTCGAGGGCTCCGTCTTTCTCGATATGCTTTCTGTACTCGTCCAGAGTGGTGGCACCGATGCACTGAACCTCTCCTCTGGCCAGGGCGGGTTTTAGCACGTTAGATGCGTCGATGGCACCCTCAGCTCCGCCTGCTCCCACGAGCGTGTGCAGCTCGTCGACGAACAATATAACGTTCTTGGCTCTCTTGACCTCGTTAATGACTGCCTTGATGCGCTCTTCGAACTGTCCGCGGTACTTGGTGCCAGCCACCATCATCGCGAGATCGAGAACGACCATCCGTTTGCCCTTGAGGATTTCCGGTACCTGCTTGTTGATTATCTGCTGGCTCAAACCTTCGACGATAGCAGTCTTGCCTACCCCTGCCTCGCCAAGGAGGACCGGATTGTTCTTCGTGCGCCGACAGAGTATCTGCACGAGTCGCTCAATCTCCTTCTGCCTGCCGATCACCGGATCGAGTTCGCCCTCGATCGCCAGTTGTGTCAGGTCTCTGCCGAAGCTGTCCAACGCCGGAGTCTTGCTCTTCTGCTTTCTGCCGACCGTCGGGGTCATCTTCATACCCAAGGCCGCCGGGCCGTCATCCACGCCGGCACCCAGCAGATTCAACACCTCCTGGCGCACGTCCTCGAGCTTAAGACTACAGCTCATGAGGACCTGAGCCGCTATTCCTTCGCTCTCGCGGAGTATACCCAGGAGTATATGCTCTGTGCCCACGTAATTGTGGTTAAGCGAACGGGCCTCTTCTATAGCATATTCGATGACCTTCTTGGCCCGCGGCGTCTGCGGCAGCTTTCCCATCGTAACCATGTCGGGTCCGCTCTTGACGTGTTTCTCCACCTCGAGCCGGAGTTTCTTTATGTCAACGTCTAGATTCTTCAGGACGGTGGCACCCACCCCGCTGCCTTCTTTGACCAATCCGAGAAGGATATGCTCGGTACCTATATACTCGTGGTTGAATCGCTGCGCCTCCTGATTGGCCAGCGCCATAACCTTGCGTGCACGGTCTGTAAAACGCTCAAACATCTCATACCCCGAATTCTACTCTGCAAAGAGTCCAAAACCAACCGGTCCCGCTATCCGCACAATACCAGCGCCATACGGCTAGTTGTCAAGCGAGACCATACCTTCCAATGCCCGCATTATATCGCGTCGAGCCCGGCTGTCAAACACCCAACGGCTACAGGCCCATTTGGGAACCGGAATTGCATACTTTTTATATGACCAAAACCGAACTTGTGTTCGTTCGAAATCCGACGTTTTTCTTTCACCCTGGTTTTATCGGCAAAAACAGATGAAGACTTTCCGATTGCCCCGGCAAAAATCTGGATTTCGGGCAGAAAAAAGGGATTCTCGGGCCATCATGCATGAGCACAGTCGGTTGGAGGACCGCCAGGCAAAGATGCCCCAAGACGTTGCGACTTGTTTATGCGAACTGGATTGCCGATAAGTGCGCTTCCATTGCGCAGGCGCATCGCAGTGGGCGAAGGGCAATTTGCGGAGGAGGCAGGCCATAATGATACCTGAGGGGGGCGACAAAGCGCTTCATCCGGCCCGCCGGGATATCCCTATTGTAATGTTCTTTGGCTTTCCGACCTCGTCCGGTAGGCTCTATCCGTTGTTACTTTCTTCGAGCAACTTTCTGAGGTATTCATTTTCCCGGCGAGTCGCTTCAAGATCGAAAACCTGGTATTTGATGCAGACCCGCAGGTAGTCGAGCGATTCCTGTAGGCTGTTAATACTATTTTCAAGCTTCTTGCGGTTTGCCTGTGCCTGTTTGGCGAGCTTAGCCAGCTTCCTGTTTTGCGGATCGGCAGCCTCTCCGAACTCCTTTACAAGTTCGTTGAGTTTGTCTTCCAGGCTCGTCTCATCCATCACATCTCCTCCTATACGGACATACTTTCCTTATAAAAGTCATCCCCCATGTAAAACACATGGCAATCCCCAAGATAATTTCAATTACTAAAGCGTGGAGCAAAATCCGTGCCCAAACGCCGTTAAACAGATGATCCGCCCAAGCTTGCCGCTGGAAGCCGCCGGATGCACATTGAGGGCAATTCTGCGCGCCGGCCTTAACTTCTGTTTCCATTCTCCCAAGCACAGCCGTTATGCGGTCTGAAACTGTACGTTGCCCAGAAACAACACGGCGAATTTGGAGACATATCATGCCGTGAATATAACAATTGCGCCAAGAAACAGTTAGACCTGCGTTGCTTTGGGTAAACACGGCCGTTGTCCCACACCATCAACTACGACCCGCGAGCCCAATGGTATTCGGCATTCGCGCTGCTCTCAGGCATCGGCCGCCACGGGCATTTTGTGTTTCTGCCGGATGTTATTTATACTTTAGACGGTCCAATTGTATCGGTAAAAATTGCGATTGTTTCGCCATCGGAACGGTGCGGAGGTGGAAAAAATGGGCACAAAACAAACCCAGCAAGAAATCCAGCAGTTGAAAGGAAAGTTGAAGGCCGCCCACAAGGCAAATGATTCCCGCCTGCTCAAACTGGCCCTTGTTTTGGTAATAGTTGCTGTCGTCGCAGGCATTCTACAGGGGCGAATACAGTTGTGGTAGCCTTACGCCACAGCTTTCTTGCCTTCGGGCAATACCTCCAAGGACTTGCAGATTCTCGTACGAACAGTGCCGTATGGGGTCCCTATGCGAGCAGGAGAACGATCATCGTAAAGAGAGAGTCTGTGAGTTCTTGCATGAGCACTTCAGTCTTGCCGAATCCCCGTTGAACACACGAGCCTAAGCTTCGTCCGAACGTCTGCATACACATATCCGAATTCGCGAATGGCCGAGCAGCCCTGGCGCAAGCGACTGTACCAAGGATTCCGACCACCGACAAGAAGACGATTCTGATGTTCTTGCACCTGGTCATAATTGTGCTCCTCTCAAATCTGTGGGCACAATTATTGTCACTTTGTCGTGACGTGGCCGTTTACCTGAACATCAGACCGCTGTTGAATGTACACTACAAGTCATGATCAAGATGGTGAAAAGAGCAATCAAGTGGATCGCAATCGCAGTCGCGGTCGTAATTGTGATAGTTCTTCTGATATTAGGTATACTGACAACTCCGGGGCCGTTGTATCCCGAAGAAAAGCAATACGGAGCCATAACAGTTCACACCGAGTCACCTATCGGCCCCCAGATCGATTCGATGATGGCCGAGATATTCATGCGCCTTGAGGCTGTTGCCATATATGATCCGAATAGAGAAATGAATCCCTGTCTTTCAACCCAGAACAAGTTCAGTTTTTTCGCCGGCCTTACGCTGCGGAAGAATCGGACAATGGGTTTTTGTCTTCTCGGCAATTGTTACGTCAATGTAGATTTCATTAAGGAATTGGCCGCCAAGACAGGCGGGCGACCGAAATACAATGCACGCGAAGGAAGTGTAGTACACGTGGCGACACACGAGTTGATACACCAGTATTTGGCTGATGCATACGGCGATCTTGCCTCTCGATCCCTGCCCACATGGAAGACGGAAGGATACTGCGAGTACGGGGTCAATCATTCTGTCGCGTCCCACGACAACAGCTATTCGCTTGCCGAGAGGATCGACATATTTATAGATGACTCGCAGTGGAACCCGACGGCGATGACCCACCGACCACATTATGTCTGGGGCCTGATGATAGAGTACCTCGCAGACGTCAAGGGTCTGAGCTTTGAGCAGATAATGGGCGACAGTATAATCAAGCACGCGGTCTATCAGGAGATGATGGCCTGGCGAGAATCTTTGAGACCTTCAGGTAAAGAGCAACCGAACTGATCGACGGCTATTACCACTGAAAGATAACTTGAATTGTCTGTCCTTCAGCTCTTATCATGCTATCTGTTTGCAATTTCCAGATGATTGTCTGTGAGGTCTGCCTGGGCTAATGAAATTGCCCTTAATTCTACAACTCAGGAGAAAATTAAGTGCTCGGAGGCAGAGCGCTTTGTTCGATCGTCACCCCGGCCTTATCTTCCTTGCAGCCCTGGCCGGGCCCTTGTTGGCCATTATGGGTTTGGCCACCTACCGTATTGTCCAACGATACGTGGCAGAAGGTTTGCCTGTTGTCCCTCTATTGCTTGTAATGGTCGCAGCGTGGATTGGAATCGGACTGAGCAGACAATTGCGATTGAATCGAGACCAAAAATGGAACAGTTTTGTCGCTTACATGCCTGTCAGACCAATTCACCTGTTAGCCGTACGCGCTTATGCTGGGATTGGAGTTGGGATCGTCGGCACTATACTATTGATCTGTGGCCTTTGTGGGTCAGGAGCGGAACTCTGGACAACGAGGGCCATTATCAAATGGCTGCTAATAGCTATGATGCTTGTTTGGGTGCTCTCACTCCAGGCGTTCTTGGGATTGGCCAGTTCGCGTTTTGCCCGGGGTCAGCGATTATTGTTACTGACACTCATGCTTTGGGGGGCTTTGTTCTTGGCCAGATTTGCCTGGGGTCCAGGAAGTGAAGGCCTATATGTCGATCGTATAGCGGACATTTGTCTCACCGATCCTGTGTTGGTGGCCAGCGGCATCATCTCGTTGGTATGCACTCTAATTCCACAACATACACCATTTTCGGTTACAGGGTCTTGGGCGATCTTGCACGTTGCGCTGGTTTCGATCGTCTTGACAGGGTTATCATGGAAGCTGATACAACAGCCACCATTGAGTATGCCGGCGAAACCTAAAGACCTGTTTCTCACAGTTCCATCTCGCAATCTTCTCTCTCACATCTTGCCGGGCTCGCGTGGCGGTCAGATTTGCGTCGAGTTGCTCCGCATGCTCAGAGGGCCGCACACCAGATTGCTGTTCTACGTGACAGTGAGTGTGGTTGTTGGGTTAGGACTTCAGATCAGACATCCTGACGGTAACAGTCACATCTTCATATTGGCGGTCTTTGCATTGCTTGCAGTCAACGAGCGAGCCGATCTTTTGCAGATTAGACAAGGTGACCGTCTCTACCACATGTACGGAGTGGACGCCAAGGACTATCTTCGTGGTCTCACAGCTTCCGTGGGCCTTCTGATTTCCGTGCTTTGCTTGATGCAAGTGCCGATATTCCGTGATTGCGATATCGAAACGTGCGGCAGGATTGTCTGCGTGTGTATCGCCATGGCCTTTTCCTCGACAGGAATGAATGTGGCGTTTGACCATTACTCCCGCAATACAAGGTTCTTCAAGTATCTCATCGCGGTCATGTTATTCTTTACGGTCTTATCAGAGGCATGGCATGTGATTCCAATAGTAATCATATTGGGTTTCAACGTGATTCGTATACCGTCTTTGATATATAGCTTGATACTCGTTTGTCTTTCTTTTGCCGTCAGCTCATTTCTTTCGTTACTTCCCTTGTTGATTGCCGGGCTCGTCCTTGTATCTGAAATTACCCGAACCGGCCCTGAAACTGTGAAGAAATGGTACTGGAGAATTACAGAATGATACAGTTGGATAACATCAGGAAACAATATGAACGGTGTGTCGCCCTTGATCAAATCAGCCTTGACCTGGAATATGGAAAGGCCTATGGATTATGGGGAAGAAACGGTGCAGGCAAGACAACGCTAATCCGAATTGTCTTAGGAGTGTTGTCTCCTGATCGTGGGACAGTGCGCGTCTTTGGCAACGATCCGAAAAGGGATTGGTCAGTAAGGAGAGAAATTGGCCTTGTCAGTGACGAGGACGTATATTTTTCAGAGCTTACGGTTGAAGAATTTCTCTGGTGGATAGGCAAATTGCGGTCAACTCGGGATAGTCTATATCAAGAGCAGATAGAGAGATACACACAGGCCTTCTACGTTGATGAACATAGAAACCATCTAATCAGTTCATTGTCGTATGGTACCAGAAGGAAGGTGTCCGTCATTAGTGCATTCATAGGTGAGCCTAAGCTGATTGTCATGGACGAACCAACCAGTGGACTAGATGTTGATTCAATAGAAGCTCTATGCAGGTTGCTGAGAGAACACCGGCAAGAAGGTGGGGCCGCGTTGATCGCATGTCACAATGCCACTTTCATGAAAGAGACGTGTACGGATATTATAGAAATAGATGGAGGTAAGATAGTCCGGTACGGTCCTGTGGGAACAGTGGATATGTGATTTTCTGCTCTTTGGGGCAGTTCTTCTAGCCCCCCGGAATGATGTTTTCTTACGGTAATTGCTCAAGGATATCGGCGGACTCACCGAAAGTCTACCCGGAGTTCAGAAGCCACGGTCTGCCCCGCCAACATTTCGGAATCCGACACGAGAAACGCAGTTGTCACCTTTTTGGAAGTTACACTGGTCGAAAGCAACATTTTCGGCGTCGTCGAGAACAAGTGCGGGCCGGTCGTCGTTCTTTTCGAACCCAAAGCGGCAGTTGAGAAGACGGACATTCCTTGCGTGGCGGAGGTAGCATCCGTACGCCGGTACGGCGCCGACGCGGCGTGGAAAGCGCTCATCGTTCTCTTGCGGGTCCAGCAGAGCCTGCGAAGCGGGGTGTCCTCCCTTAGCTATGATCCGGACATTTTTCAAGTCGATGTTTTCTATGGGACTTCCGGGCTTTCCCCAGATAACACAGGGCATCTCACGATTCTTGAAATAGGAGAAACAGTCAGTCGCTGTTATGTTCTCGAAGGTGACATTGCGAATTGCGCCGCGTTTGTACGTTCCCTCTGGCACTCGGGCGACGTCGGAGATTTTCATGAAGATTGGCACGAATGTTTTTTCCATCGTGATGTCTTTGTAGTGCACGCCGTCGATGGCACTACCGTCGTTCGAGGTGATGCTTATGCCTGCCTTGCCGGCACGCACGATCCTGATGTTTTCGAATCGGATGTTCTTGAACGAGCCTACCGTTTCGGTGCCGAATTGGAGAGTATTGCACCCGCTCGCCAGAAAGCAGTTGCGCACGGTTATGTTCTCGCTCGACAGGGCCTTGCCGAGAGACAGATCGCTGCCGAGTTTGATCGCATCGTCACCGCCGGCGGAGTAGCCATCTTCGTACCGAACGGCGTCGATGTGACAGTGAACGATCCGAACGTTCTTGCATTGCGAAAGGTTGAGCCCGTCCCGGCTGGTCTTGATGGCCACGTTGTCGATAAGCATCTCTTCGCAACCAGTAGCAAGGATGGCGTAGTGACCTCCTTCTCGTATGTTCAGATTGCGAATCTCGATGTTCTTGGACAGCTTGAGCGCGATACCCTTGTCGCCGGTGCCTTTCGGAACCCTGCTGCTTCGGGTAAGCGCCGAGCCGTCGAGTGTACCCGGCCCGTATATCGTGACATTCTCGAGATTC
>Ga0209536_100011675_pt1 | contig 12841 bp, 9 predicted proteins | sample DeeMarSeWOR28_12_FD_187461 | JGI IMG/M metagenome (GOLD analysis project Ga0209536, IMG submission 187461) | Marine sediment microbial communities from White Oak River estuary, North Carolina - WOR-2-8_12 (SPAdes) (version 2) | ecosystem: Environmental > Aquatic > Marine > Intertidal zone >...
CCCATACCCGGCCATCATTTCTTAGGGATTCAGACATGAGCGTGAGTTTAGATTGCTGGTCCCCATGAACCGGGATGCAGGTAGGATGTATCTGAGTAAAACATGGATTTGCGAATAGCGCACCTTTTTTATGGGCACGCCAGACTGCCGATCCGTTGCATCCCATGGCGTAGGTTGCAAGGAAAAATACATTCCCGTAACCACCGGTTGCCAGTACGACTGCGTGTGCACTGTGCGATTCAATTTTGCCGGTGATCATGTTTCTGGTGACAATTCCCCTTGCTTTTCCATCGATCACAACCAGGTCAAGCATCTCAGTCCGGCTGAATAGTTTTACTTTCCCTGCCGCCACCTGCCTGCTCAAGGCAGAATAAGCGCCCAGCAAAAGTTGCTGGCCGGTTTGTCCACGGGCATAAAATGTCCTCGATACCTGAGCACCTCCAAAAGATCGGTTGTCCAGTAATCCCCCGTACTCTCTCGCAAAAGGCACACCCTGGGCAACACACTGATCAATAATGGTATTACTCACTTCGGCCAAACGGTAAACATTTGCCTCTCTGGAACGGTAGTCACCCCCTTTGATGGTATCATAAAACAGTCTGAATATGCTGTCGTTATCGTTGGGATAATTTTTTGCCGCGTTTATCCCTCCCTGCGCGGCGATGCTATGGGCTCTCCTTGCACTGTCCTGATAAAAAAAAGCCTTGACATTATAGCCCATTTCCCCAAACGAGGCAGCTGCCGATGCTCCTGCCAATCCCGTCCCTACCACAATGATTTCATACTTTCGCTTATTAGCAGGATTGACCAGCTTTAAATTAAATTTATGTTTTGTCCACTTTTCCGCGAGTGGTCCTTCCGGTATTTTTGATTCAAGAACCATAATTCAAATGAAATTATTTATTTAAGTCTGACTAAAAAAAAATATGTAAACGGGCATTGCCGCAAATCCGATTGGAACGATAACTGCATAGACCTTTCCCAGGAATTTAATGACAGGTGTATAGCGCTGATGCTCAATCCCAAGTGTTTGAAAGGCACTCTGAAAGCCATGCCACAGATGGATCGAGAGACCGAGAAGGCCAGCCAGGTAAATTCCTAAGGTAACAGGAGATTGAAATTGCTCAACTACAAGGGCAAAGAGGTCCCGGTTTCCGTTTGAATCGATATCAAATTGATAACTTCCGCCTACTTTATACTGCCACCAGAAATCCTTAAGATGGATAAGGATATAAAAAAATACCAATGATCCCAGAAGCATCATACTTCTTGAGGCCCAGGTACTGTTTTCAGCCGCATTAGAAACTGCATACCCGGTAGGTCGTGCCATTTTATTCGAAAGCCATAACCACGAGGCGATTACGGCGTGTCCCAGAATGCTGAAATACAATGCAAAGGAGACGACCTTAATAACAATATTATGAGACATAAAAGCGGCATACTCATTGAACGCCAACCCTCCGTCGTTGCTGAATATGGCCAGGTTGCCAAGCAGGTGGATGATCAGGAACAGGATTAAAAATAAACCGGTAAGTGACATCAGTAACTTCCGGCCGATGGAACTTCCAAAAGTGTCAGTAAACCAACTCATATTAAAATTATTTTAAAAATCTGACTTTTTTGTAAACAATATTAAAATATAATCAGTATTAATGAATTACAGGTAATGAATAACGGCAAATCAAAAATACAAATAATGTTTACAATACCTGCATATTTATTGATTGATAAAATAACATACTGTTAATTTTATTTGTTCGTATATTAGTTAACTTATTTTGAACGTTTTATTGGTGAAGCTTGCAAGAACCATTCATGAGGTTATATAGATATGGATTAACATTCCTGGTGTTCTTATTGCTAAATGTAACCGAGTCGTTGGGAACACATATCAGGGCGGGGGAGATAATTGCCACGTTAATTGATTGTCAGTCAAATACGTATAGAATTTCCCTTATAGGATATACGGATACGGGATCGACCGTATTATTTGGCGGAGGTCTTATGAATTTCGGAGATGGTTCTGAAGAACAGGGATTTGAGCCCGGTAATCCGGATTTCTTTCAGGATCTTGGAGATGAGGTAGCCCTGAATATTTTTTATACCACACATACGTTTCCGGGTCCGGGAACCTATACTATCCAATACCGTGAATTCAACCGGAATGCCAGTGTAGCCAATATGGACAATTCAGTCAACACACCCTTTTACATTGAAACCGTAATTGTCATCGATCCTTTCTTTGGCTGTAACAACACACCTGTATTATTAAATCCTCCCCTTGACAGAGGATGTGTAGGAAAAGCTTTCTATCACAATGCAGGAGGATGGGATGTTGACGGGGATAGTCTGTCGTATGAAATCGTTGTAAATAAGCAGGACCGGAATGTACCGGTAGCTAATTACCGATTACCTCATATTTATGATCTGGCTGTAGATGGTTCCGTCACTAACGAAGAACAGACGGGCCCACCAACGTATACACTGGATCCTATTACGGGAGATCTGATATGGGATGCGCCGGGTACGGAAGATGAGTACAATATCGCTTTTATCATCAAGGAATGGAGGTATTTTCCTGACCTGGATCAATGGATTGAAATGGGCTTCGTGACAAGGGATATGCAGATCATTACCCAGGAATGTGAAAATGAACGTCCCGAATTGACTATACCGCCGGATACCTGTATTGAGGCCGGCACCCTCCTCGAAGAAGTAATTACAGCTATTGATCCGGATGGTCACCGGATCACCATTGAATCCTTTGGCGGGCCCTATGAATTATTATCATCACCTGCCACCTATTCACCACTTCCGGATGATCCGGTCAATCCCCAACCCACTCCCGCGTCGGTCGATTTTTCATGGCTAACCAATTGCTCTCATGTCCGTTCCCGGCCCTATCAGGTAACCTTTAAGGCGAGAGATTTTCCGGATCGGCTGGAAGGCCCATCCCTGGTCGATTTTGCAACATGGGAGATCACCGTGGTCGGACCGGCCCCCGAGGGACTTACCGCCGATGGATTACAGGGTAGGAGGATCAATTTGACATGGGACGCATATACCTGCGAACAATTTGCCGGTACCATGCAGATCTGGCGAAGGGTGGACAGTTATGAATTTGAACCTGATAATTGTGACGTGGGGATGCCCGATTATGCAGGATATGAATTAATCAATACAATACCAATAAGCCAGACGCAATATCTTGATCAGGGCGGTAGCCAGGGATTAGCCTACGGGGCAACCTATTGTTACAGGATCGTTGCCGCATTTAAACTTCCTGCAGGAGGTGAAAGTTACGTTTCCGAAGAGGTTTGTGTCACGATTGAAGAGGACGAAGACAGGTTCGGTCCCGTTATTACCAAAGTGAGTGTGGTGGAAACGGATAAAACGGATGGAATAATTGATCTTCAATGGACTTCTCCATTTGAGGTGGATCCTGCCGTTTTTCCACCCCCCTATAGTTATGAAATTTACAGGTTCAACAATCAATCCGGAACCGGAAACTTTACCGGGCCGATAGCCGTTGCCGATACATTCTATACAGATACTGGACTAGATACGGATGTGAATGAGATCAGTTACCGAATTGTTGCTTACGACGCAAACGATATACTGATAGATACTTCCGCAGTAGCTTCTTCCGTGAAGTTGGAAGGCGTTTCAATGATCAATAGTCTTGAATTGATGTGGGATGGCAATGTGCCCTGGTCCAATAATACTCAGAATTATCCATTTCATTATATCTACAGAGATAATTTGGATCCCTTGGACGAATCCTTACTGGTATTGATGGATAGTGTGAATGTAAATCTGAATGGATTCAACTATCTGGATTCAGGACAGGTGCTTAATGAAATACTTGATGAAAATAGGATTTACCGATATTTTGTGACAACCCAAGGTTCCTATGGGAATCCGGCAATTATTGAACCATTGATCAATGATTCACAAATCATCGGCCTGCAACCGAACGACACAGTCAGACCGTGCGTCATTATCGAAATTCCACTGGAAGACATTTACAGTATTAACGACTGTCAGAATTTTATCCAGGATAAACCCTGTAATTTTGAAGATTATTACCATGAGATCTTCTGGAATGAAAGCGCGGAGGGGGATGAAGACGATCCCTGTTACGTGGACATTACTTATTTTGAGGTATGGTTTTCGGAGGATTGTTCGGAAGAAAATTACGAATTGGTCGGACAACCCAGTGATACCGTATTCCGGCATGAAAATCTGAAAAGCTATAAGGGATGTTATAAAATCAGGGCGGTGGACCGTTCAGGAAATACGACGGATTTCAGTGAGGTAATCCCCTTTGATAATTGTCCCTATTATGAATTGCCGAATATCTTTACACCTAACAACGATGGCATTAACGATGTTTTCAGGGCATTTGATTTCCCGTTGGAAAAGTGTCCCCGGTTTGTACAGTCGGTAATATTTAAAGTGTATAACCGGTGGGGTAAAGAGGTCTATTCCGGATCCAGTGACGCGGAAAGCAGCATTTTGATCAATTGGGATGGGAGAACGAACGACGGAGTTGTGCTGGGAACCGGTGTATATTATTATGAGGCGGACGTGATTTTCAATGCCATCGATCCTAATTTACGGTCTGGGAATTTTCGCGGATGGCTTGAGATCTTAAGGTAATCCATTAATTTTTAAAAGCGGGAAATACATATCGATTAAGGAGGCTTATTGGGGAAATGCATAGGTAGATTGCTTAAATTCCCGGTAAGATCGAAATCATTTTTAGGATATCATTTTTAAAAGCCGCCTAATCACCAAAAAATAATGAAAGGTATTGTTTTTTAGTTTTAATATATAGTTTTGCAATCTCATTTGGACAAGAAAATATGAAAGCTTACATATTTCCGGGACAAGGAGCACAGTTTCCAGGTATGGGCAAGGATCTGTATCAGGATTCTGAGAGGGCGAAAATATTGTTTGAATCTGCCAATCAGCTATTGGGTTTTAGGATTACAGATATCATGTTCAATGGCAATGCAGATGAACTAAAACAGACGAAGGTCACCCAGCCGGCCATATTTTTGCATTCTGTTATTGATGCTTTGATGTCTGAAAATTTTTCTCCTGATATGGTTGCAGGTCATTCGTTAGGTGAATTTTCGGCGTTGGTCGCAAACCAGGTTTTAAGTTTTGAGGATGGATTGAAACTCGTAACAAAACGTGCCGAAGCCATGCAGAAAGCATGCGAGTTGAATCCATCCACCATGGCAGCGATAATAGGCCTTGAGGATGAAAAAGTGGTAGCCATTTGCGATACCCTTGATGATGTGGTTGTGCCGGCGAATTATAATTGTCCGGGTCAACTCGTTATATCGGGATCGTTGGATGGAATTGAAATTGCCTGCGAAAAAATGAAGGAGGCCGGTGCAAAACGGGCCCTTCCTTTGCAAGTAGGCGGAGCTTTTCATTCACCACTGATGGAGCCGGCCCGGGCTGAATTGGAAGAGGCCATAATGGAGACAAAATTTAACAAACCAAGGTGCCCTGTTTATCAGAATTATACCTCTCGACCTCACACGGATGTAGAAGATATCAAAAAGAATCTGAACCATCAGCTGACCGCTCCCGTCAAATGGACCCAGTCGGTCCGGAATATGATCGCTGATGGAGCAAGAGAATTTGTCGAGTGTGGTCCAGGGAAGGTGTTGCAGGGCCTCGTCAAAAAAATTGATCCGGAGGTAGAGGCGAGAAGTCTTATTTGAAGGATTTGATTTTTTTAACTTTCAGACGATCCTCCGTTTCTTCCAATAATTCAAGGTTTGTTTTTTTGAGAAGAGGATGAATTTCGTCCGGTGAAATTTCACATAAAGGAACCAGTGTAAACCTTCTTTTATGAAGTTCCGGATGGGGAATCATTAATCCGGCTGACTGGATGATTTTATCGTTGTAATAGAGAATATCGATATCGATCAGCCTTTCTTTCCATTTTTCATACCGGACCCTCCCCATTTCTTTTTCGATTTTCGTAATTCGGAATAACAGATCTTCAGGCGTATGGGAGGTCTGAATTTCCAACACCTGATTGAAGAAGGAAGGTTGTTCCCGGATTCCCCAGGCTTCGGTTTCAAATATGGACGATTGTTGAATTATTTTTCCGATTTGATTCTCAATCAATCCGGATGCCTCCAATAAATTTTTAAATCGATTGCCAAGATTCGTTCCTAATAATAGATATTTTCCTTTCATCCTAGATAATAGCGCAAATGTATAATTTGCATGGTACTTCTACCAATTAAGTTATATCATTGAGTTAAAAAAGGATAACTAATTATGAGGTTTCTAAGAAATTTACTAGCCGTACTGGTGGGATTATTTATTTTCAGTTTTGTCCTACTTCTGATATTGATGGGGATTATATCTGCCGCCTCCACCGAAAAAGTAGTGAACATACCGGAAAATTCAGTTCTTCAAATCGTATTAAGTGGAAATATTGTAGAGAGGGAAGTTGATGATCCCCTCTCCGAATTGTCATTTCCCGGAATGGGGCCGTTCGAAATCGGATTGAAGGAAGTAAAACAGGCGATCCGTCACGCAGCGAACGATGAAAAGATTAATGGGATCTATCTGGAGCCCAGGTTTTTTTCGGGCGGTTTTGCATCCCTGGATGAAATAAGGAAAGAACTGGTGCAATTCAAAGAATCAGGGAAATTTATCGTTGCATACAGTGAATTCTATATGGAAAAAGGCTATTATTTAGCTTCCGTCGCAGACGAAATTTATCTCACACCCGATTATGGAAGCTTGGAATTAAACGGATTGAATGTAGAGATGGCCTTTTTTAAAGGAACCCTGGATAAACTCGATATTGAACCACAGATATTCAGGGTAGGCGAATATAAAAGTGCGGTAGAACCGTTTATTCGGACTGATTTAAGCGAGGAAAATGAAGAGCAGATCTCATCGTTCGTTCACTCGATATACGATCATGTCCTTCATCAGATGGCAGATTCACGGGGATTTTCCTATGATGAAATGAAAAATATCTCAGATTCGATGCTGGTTCGAAACGGAAATGATGCTGAAAAATATGGATTGATTACCAAATTGGCCTATCTTGAAGAGGTACGTGATATTCTGAAAGAAAAGATATATCCGGAAAATGAGGAAGACAAGGTCAACCTGGTATCCTACCGGAAATATAACAAATCCTACAAAGACGGTGAATATTCCAAAGATCGCGTGGCCGTGATTATCGGAACGGGTATGATCACTTCCGGGAAGGGCGATAACCAATCGATCGGATCGGAAAAATACATCGAATTAATAAAAGAGGCGCGGGAAAACAAACGTGTAAAGGCAATGGTCGTCCGGATCAACTCTGGAGGAGGAAGTGCCCTGGCCTCGGACGTAATCTGGAATGAGATTCAGTTGGCTTCCAAGGAAAAACCCGTTATTGCCTCGATTTCAGACATAGCGGCTTCGGGTGGGTATTATCTTGCCATGGGTTGTGATTCGATTGTTGCATCCCCTGCTTCCATTACGGGGTCGATCGGTATATTCGGTGTTCTTTTCAATATGAAAGGTCTTATGGAAAATAAATTAGGAATTACATTTGATCAGGTTAGTACCGGACATTTTTCGAACCTGTATACCATCACCCGGCCTTTAACTGATTACGAAAAACAGATCATTCAGAAAACAGTTGAAGAAGGATATGTTACCTTTACCACCAAGGCAGCAGAAAGCCGTCATATGGAGTTGGACGATCTGTTAAAGATAGCTTCCGGAAGGGTCTGGTCCGGGTCGGAAGCTAAAGAAATCGGCTTGATCGATACCTTTGGAACCCTGGATGATGCCATTAAAATGGCTGCCGGAAAAGCCGGTATTGAAGAATATAAGGTGGTATATTACCCTGTCCAGAAAACTTTTCTGGAACAGCTTATGAGCGATTTGAGCGATGACGTTCAGGCAAAATGGTTGCGAATAAAAACCGGGGAATTATACCCCTACCTGAAAATGATCCGGGAAATAGAAAGTTATGTTGGAATACAGGCCAGAATTCCATATACGATTGAAATGAATTAATTCTTCCCGGCCCTATGATTCATGCCTCACAGAAAATGAGTGCCTGATGGAATTGGTTGTAACGAAATAATCCTGTCATCTAACTGAAAAACAGCCCCGGGTTTGGTACTAATCCGGGGCTGTTTTTTAACTTTTCATTAAAATCTAAATCCAACACTCGCAATCACTTGAGGATTCCTCAAATCTGTACTGAAAGGTTCGCTAATCCCCGGAATGGTTACCGACTCTCCCAACTTGCTCAGGTTCCCTTCATACTTCAGGTCTATGTTAAACCTTGAGATATCCAGCCCCAAACCTGCCTGATATCCGATCGTGGCCTTTTTGTAATTCTGTCGGATATCGGATATTAGCTCCGTGCCCTTTATTTCATCAGAGATCAGGTAAGAGAACGTAGGTCCGACGAATATCCGGAAAGATTTGGTAAGGAAAAATCCTGCCATAACAGGTACGTCCAACTTATTCAGGTCAATTTCAGCCAGTTGAGGCGTTGAAATGCCCTGCCCGGTCACTTCAATCTCTCCCCCCGTGGAAGCGAAAAGCAGTTCTGGTTGTATGTAGAATCGCGAAATCTTAATCCTTGTATACAACCCGACATGCCATCCCAGTTTCGCACTTCCGGTATTATAATTTACGTCGTTGTTATCAATGGAGAACAATTCACCTACCTGTGTTTTGGATGAACTTATTCCCCCTTTCAATCCGATCTGAAAGAATTGTGCCCTGGCAGTATGTATGAATAATACTGCAACGATAATTAAAAGATACTTTTTCATACTCAATACATTTAAACTGTTTAACAAATCCTATTTAAAATCAAATTGGTAAGAGAGCCCAGCTCTGAACCATCTTCCAGGCATTGGGGTCATCACCTCTGAATATTGAACATCAGCCAGATTAGTGGCTTCAATAAATGCAATGAAACCTTTCGGATCTTTCCATAACATCCTGGAATCAAGTACCCAGTAGGGAGAGGCTCCTTCCCGGTGATTGAACCGGGCTTTAAAATCAACATACATTTCCCAGACAATTTTATGATTTATACCCAGGATTAACTGATGTTTAAGATTTTCCAGAAGATATCTGGAAGTCAGTTCTCTTTCCTGAAGATCCGAATCGATATAATTATAACTGATCATGATGTTTGAAATCGGGCTTTGTTTTCCCAGGATCTTTTTCATTTCCAGATCACATGCAATTTCAATGCCACTTCTATTAACATGGGAAAAATTAGCGGCTGTCCAAACATAGGTCGAATCGGAAAGAGGCAATGCTACCCAATCGATTAATTGGATCGCATTTTGATAAAAAACATTAAACTCCGCATGCAACCACGAATTCATATATCTCAAGCCTGATTCATAGCTGATGGCTTCTTCCGGATTTAAGTCCGGATTGCCTTGTTCAACCGGACTTTGATAATACATATCGTAGAAGGTCGGGATCCTGTAGGATTTTCCCACATTTCCATATATCCGCACATTAGGTGAAATATTATAGCCCAGATCAATACCCGGAAAAGCATTCCAGCCAAATTCAGAAAAATAATTCAGATAAATACCCGGGGAGATATCCACTTTCGCAAACTTAAAATGGTGTTCCAGAAAAATACCTATATTGTCTCTACTAAATCCATCGAGGTTACTTTTGGTTTTTTCCCCATTTCTTACCCAGTCCCCCAGGATGGATTCATATCTGTATTCCACACCAAATCCGGACCTGCCAAGGGAATTGATCCAGGCTCCGTTTACTTCCACAGCACCGACATGAGTGTTATGCAGATTCTCATAAATTTCAGGTTCGCTTCTTACGAAGAAATAATTATCCCGGTTCCATCGCCAGTAGATTCTTGGAGTGATCGAAAGATTATTTGTTTCTTTCCTGAAACCAACGCTTATCACCGATGTGGTTACTTTTTCATATTGTTCCGTATAATCCGGATTCGCATAAAATCCATTGGCTCCAAATTTTCTGTCAGTGTATCCTCCCAATATTTCAAGTTTCCCGCCTTGTAGATTTAGTTCAGATTGGTAAAAAATATTATTGATCTTAAAATCGGTATTGTGGCGATATCCATCGGATACATCCCGCGAAACACTGATATAATTGCCGAATTTTCCAGGGAATGAAACATCAACGCTGCCACCAAAAAGACCGTTCTGGCCTCCATACAAACGCAAGCCGGTATATTTTTTTTCAGGCAAGACAGTTACGAAATTAACGGCTCCCGAAAATGCATTCTGACCATAAATCCTGGCCCCGGGCCCTTTCAGAACTTCAATTTGATCTATATTATTCATATTGATCGGGACGTTCATGGTATGATGGCCGGTCTGAGGATCACTCAATTTTATTCCGTTAATCAGTAAAAGTGTTTGCTCGAACGTCCCTCCGCGGATGCCGATATCGGCTTGAACTCCAATCGGACCCCGTTGACGGATATCCACCCCGGGTACATAGGACAAAATCTCCGGAATACTTTGCGCAGGTAGTTGCCGGATGTCTTTTTTGGTGATGACACTTATATTCCGGGAGGATTCCCGGAAGCGTGTATGGAGACGGTTTCCATGGATAATCAGATCTTTAAGCTGCAAGGTGCGGGTTGAATCCTCCTGGCCGAACGCAGAGGGGATTAAAAGATAAAACAGAATCCCAATCCACAAAAGGTATTGAATAGATCCTTTGTTAATAATTCGTTCACAATGCATACCTGTCGATTAAATAGATCGAGGATAAAATGGCTGACGTATTAAATTCGGGTTCACGTTGATCTATTTTGTTAGAGGTATCTTCTTTTGAGGGATGGTATTTGAAGCATCGTTTATTACCGGGTCTGAATCCTGTCAAAGGGACTCCCTCATCTTTCAACGGATCGTTATCCGGGCAATCCCCTCCGCGGGTGAAAAAATCTATCAAATAATACTTAAAAAGATGTAAGCAACTGGAAAATTTTATATATGCTTCTTCAGAAGAAATGAGATGAGTAACTAATAGTGCGAACAGAAAAATCAGAATATTAAATTTATTCATCCTTTCATATCAATTAAATGCAAATGTATGGAAAAATAACCATACACCCGGAAAGGTTTTATTAGAAAGCGATGGCCTGATAATCCCGTCGGAATGAAAGCTAACAATCGGGAATATTTACGGGAATGTTGATTGCAAGTCCTCCATCCGATGTCTCCTTATATTTCGAATTCATATCCTGGGCGGTATCCCACATGGTTTTGATCACATGATCGAGGGTAACTTTTGCATATCGCGGATCGCTTTCCATGGCAAGCATACTGGCTGTTATGGCCTTAATGGCCCCCATGGAATTTCTTTCAATGCAGGGGATCTGAACTAGTCCGCCTACCGGATCACAGGTAAGTCCCAGGTGATGCTCCATGGCAATTTCTGCAGCCATTAACACTTTTTCAGGACTTCCTCCCTGACTTTCCGTTAATGCAGCGGCCGCCATCGCCGACGAGACTCCAATTTCCGCCTGGCATCCACCCATAGCCGCTGAGATCGTACTTCCTTTTTTAAATATTGAACCCATCTCGCCTGCTACCAGCATGAAATTTTGTATGTCATCAAGGGAATCCAGTTTCAAAAAGCAGATCATATAGAGCAAAACGGCAGGAATCACTCCCGCCGCACCATTGGTGGGTGCTGTAACTACTCTACCAAAGGAAGCGTTTTCCTCATTCACGGCCAGTGCAAAACAACTTACCCATTTCAGGATGTCATTAAAACCATAGTTCGTTGATTTGATCCTCCCGATCCATTCACCCGCATTACGGGAATTATCCTCAGGTAATAACTTCCTGTTAATATCAAAAGCGCGTCTTTTTACATTCAATCCACCTGGAAGCAATCCCTCTGTGTGACAGCCTTTATAAACACATGACTGCATGACTTCCCATATTTTACCGATGCGTTTAATAATCTTGTCGGCCGGTTGTATGCTCAATTCATTTTTATAGACGACCGCCGAAACCGATAAACCCGTGGAGTTCGTCCATTTCAATACATCGGCGGAGGCATCGATGGGATATGGGAAGAGACTTTTTTTTCTTTCCCTGATAGGATACTCCCCTTTTACAATAAAACCTCCGCCAATGGAATAATAAGTAGAATGAATGGATTCCTCTGTAGTAAGCATCGCCTCAAATGAAATTCCATTCGGGTGGAATGTGAGGAAGACGTCCTTATGAAATACAATCTGCTTTTCCGGATCGAAGATAAGATCCCGATGGTTCCCGATTTTTATTGTTTTTTTTGTGAATACCTGCCGGATCAGGCTGTCCATTTCAACGGGATTCAGGACATCAGGTTTCTTGCCCATAAGTCCAAGGATGACAGCCCTGTCCGTTCCATGACCTTTACCCGTTTTTGCGAGGGAACCGTAAAGATGAATCGTAATTGAAATTAAATTCTGAAAAATATGTCTCGAATACATCCGGCATTAGATACCAAGACGGACCCATGTCATAAGTGAATCCTTTCTCATTCCATACCTGTGCTCTTCCACCTGGCTGGTCATTCTTTTCCAAAACTGTTACCTTCCAACCATCTTTTGCTAATAGAGCCGCAGCCGATAGGCCGCCGAAGCCTGAACCTATTACGATTACCTCCTTTCCCGGCATGGTCAAGGGGAACTAATATGAATAAATAAATTTTTGTATGACTTGAAATATAAATTCTTTATCTAATAGAAGTTAATTAATTATATATAGAAAGATATGGATTGGTCCATTAATTACAAAATATTGAATAAGAACCGGGG
>Ga0209536_100011677_pt1 | contig 12839 bp, 8 predicted proteins | sample DeeMarSeWOR28_12_FD_187461 | JGI IMG/M metagenome (GOLD analysis project Ga0209536, IMG submission 187461) | Marine sediment microbial communities from White Oak River estuary, North Carolina - WOR-2-8_12 (SPAdes) (version 2) | ecosystem: Environmental > Aquatic > Marine > Intertidal zone >...
CGAGACGCAGAGGTCGCAGATGTACACGTCCGGCCCCGCGATAATGCTGCTGACCTCCTCGGGCAGTCTGCCGCAGAACGAGCAGGTGATGGAGTCACCGCCTTTTGGCTTCTGAGTCATAGTTCGCCTCCCCTGACGAAGTGGTGGACGCCGAATCGTTGGACCTACTTGTCTTTCTTCCCGTCTCCGGCACGCTTCGTCAGCACAACGTCAATTAGACCGTACGATTTTGCTTCTTCAGATGCAAGGTAGTAGTCCCGGTCGGTGTCCTTCAGAATCTGGTCGTAGGTCCGTCCGGTATGGGTCGACAGGATTTCGTTGATCTTCTTCTTGGTCTTCAGGATTTCCTCAGCCTGGATGCTGATATCGGAGGCTGTTCCCTGGACGCCACCCCACGGCTGATGGATCATGATCCGGGCGTTCGGAAGAGCGGTACGTTTTCCCTTGGATCCTCCGGCAAGCAACACGGCGGCCATGCTTGCAGCCATGCCCACGCAGGTTGTCGCAACGTCAGGCCGAATGTACTGCATCGTATCATAAATGGCAAGGCCGGACGTCACGCTCCCCCCGGGACTGTTGACGTAGACGTTGATGTCCTTGTCCGGGTCTTCCGATTCGAGGAAGAGCAGCTGGGCGATGACGAGGCTCGCAATCGTATCATCGATCGGCGTCCCGATGAAGACGATGCGGTCTTTGAGAAGCCTGGAGAAAATGTCGTAGGCGCGTTCCCCGCGTCCGGTCTGCTCCACGACGATGGGGACGAGCTGGTTGTAGATGTCGAAGGAACGGCGGTTCATGGAGTCGGGTCCTTTCTTAATCCTGGTCTTCTGTTGAGGTGTGCGGGACGTCCTTGATGACGGCGTAGCTCAAGAGGCGGTCTATCAGTTTGTCCCCCATGATGCGATCCTGGACCTGTTCGGAACTCTTGTAGAAGGTCAAGAGCCTTTCCTTGTCCAAGCCAACCACGGCAGCTTCCTTTTCAGCCAGGGCCTCGAGGTCAGCGTCTTCCACCGCGATCCCTTCAGCTTCCATCAGTTCTTCCCTGAGCAGCGCCCACTTTGCCTGGAAGACGGCGTACGGCGCGTTGGTCTGGTAGAACTTCTCCATATCGAAATCATCGGGGAGCTGCTTCTTGGGTTGTTGGTTCTTGATATCGGCGACCAGCCCGTCGAGCACGCTGCGGACCAGGGACTCCGGGACCTGGAAGTCGTGGCGGCGGACGATCTCGGATGCGAGCGTATTGACCACCATCCGCTGGTGTTTATCCTTCCAGTAGACTTCGAGGTCTTTGCGGATACTCGCCTTGAGCTCGCCCAGCGTGGTGATCTTGTCCTTGGTGACTTTTGCGGCCAAGGCATCGTCGAGGGGAGGCAGCGCGACGCGCTCGATCTTGGTGACGGACATCGACAAATGCACGTCGTGCGAGTGATCCCCGTGCTGGTGCTGGAATGACACCTTGATCTGAGCGTCGCGTTCGGCCTTCATGAGCGCGTCTTTAATCGGCTGTTCGAGTTCAGGGTCAGCGAGATAGAAGCGGGAGGTCTGTCGCTTCTTTCCGATCAGGGGGACCCCTGAGGGGTCGAGCTCCTGGACGTCAGCGGTGACGACATGTTCCTCGTCGGTGACTGCGGATACCTCTTCGAGGGTGCTGTTGATCCGGCGTAGGCGGAGGAATTCGTCGTCAAGTTCCTCGTCGGTCACCTCGTGGACTTTGCGTTCGAGGGGGATCTTCTTGTAGTCCTTCAACGTGATCGAGGGACGGATGTCGTACTTCACCTTGAAGCGGAAGTGTTCGCCCCGCTTGTAGTCCATATCCACGATGACAGGTTCGCCGATTGGCTTCAAGTCGCGCTCTTTGACGACCTCCCGGTAGAGCGTCGAGGCCACCGAGCCGAGGGAATCGTGTTCGATCATGTCGCCGTAGAGGCGCTTGACAAGATCCAGCGGGGCCTTTCCCTTCCGGAATCCCTTCAGCTCGACCCCTGCGCGGTACGATCGGTAGGCCTTCTCAAAATGAGGCTCTAGCTCCTGGGCCGTGGTCGTGATCTCGACTTCTTGCGAGACTTCCGACACCGGCGTGATTGATACCTCCACTGTTACCTCCTTTTGTTTCCTAGCGTGGGCACAGAGGGACTTGAACCCCCACAGGTTTCCCTACTAGCTCCTAAGGCTAGCGCGTCTGCCAATTCCGCCATGTGCCCTTGGGAGTGGATAACGTCACAAAAATGAAAAAATCCTCACAATGGGGCGCATCTGAGGATCCTGACGAGCAAAAAAATATAGCGAGAGAATGAATGAAAAGCAAAATGGGCTCTTCCAGGAACCCACAGATGTTCGGGGGGGAAGCTAGCGAGGGGGGCGGTACATCTTGTTCAAGATCGTCAGACGCTCCACTGCCTCCGTGCGGAGGGGGTCAATGGTGATCGCGCGGTTGTAGTATTCCCGCGCGCGCCGGAAATCACCGGAAGCCTGATATGCCTGGCCGAGCCCGATGGCCGTTTCGTAACTGCGCGGGTTGATCAGAAGGGCGCTGTGGTAGGCATCAAGTGCTGCCGTGGCGTCCCCCTTTTCCATCGACGTGATTCCCAGCCGGTAGAATACGATCCAATACTCATTGCCGGCATCGAGCGCCAGCTTGAGGATCTCCTCGGCCCTCTGCAACTCCCCCCTGGTGCGCAACAGAAGGGAGCTTCGCAAGTAGGCGTCAATTGCCCTGCGGTCCGACAGCCACGCGCTGGCGTATTGACCAAGCGCGCCAACGGTATCCTGGCGGGCGAGGGCAAGGTCTCCTCGCAAGACGGCAAGCGGTGCAAGCCGCGGGGCGAAGGCGCTGGTGTCGAGAAGGGCTGTGGCCCCCAGCGTGTCTCTCATGGAGAGGCGCTGCCGCGCCTGCAGCAGCACATCCATACCAGTCGGGGGGGACTCCCGAAGGCGGAATTCCACCGCCATCCGCATCATGTCGTACCTAGTGATGATCAACGAGTCGATTGAGCGGCGAAGGACTGCGAAAGCCGCGGCCCGAGCCTCCTCCAAATCTCCCGTCCAGTAGTCACTCACGCCCCGCAGCATATAGTACACGGGAATCGCATACTGTGCCGTGTCTTTGCGAAGTGTCGGAAGAAAGTCCACGGGGAAGAGGGGGACACCGTGGAGGTATCGATCATAGCACATGCGCACAAAGATCTCGTAGTCGCTCAGGATCCCTTCCTGAGCCAGCGAACGCTCCAATTGCCGGGGCAGTTCTGTCTTGAACGTCGATGCAGTCGTGTCGAGGAGATCGACGGAGGAAAAACCGTAGGCGAGCGCCTGAATCATTTTCGCGTACAGCAAGCCGTTCTTGGAGTGGTTCCCTTTCTCGAGGATCCACCCGACGCGCGCGAGGTCAAATTGTTGCTGGAGGGAATCCCTCACGATCACCGCCCGTGCTGCCTGTGACCGAATGCGCAGGGTCAGGGACACCATGGAGGGGTCGGAGAAAGTGACTCCGAGGCTCGGGGCTTGGAGAGAATCAGCCGCGAAGCGAAGCGCTTCTGCCGAACGCCCCGCTTCGGCCACCCTGTCTTCAAGGGGGGCCGATGATTCTGAGACCACTGAATCCAGCCGCGCCGACGCACTGTTGGCAAGGTCCACCATCGTCGCGGTGCGAAGATCGCGCAGGCCCGCGAGCTGCGGAAACGTGCTCAGTGCGGGATCGAGCAGGGCGCTGTCGATCGATGCAACCGCCGCCCGAAATTCGCCGGTCCCGCGCTCTGTGCGCGCACGCCCGATAAACATTTCGAGTCGTGGAAAATTTGGCCATAGCTCCGACGGAACTTCGAACGGCGCGGTGAAGATCTCGTCCTCAAGGCCGATCATGAACTCCAACGGCTCGTCGAGGCGCAGCGTCTTTGAGTAGCCCAGGAGAACGGTGGAATCGAGAGGCGAGAATGGACTTATGGATTCGAGAGGAAGAATGCGCTCTCCCTGTCGGATCCGGAGCGTCGGCGCGTCAGCGGCGAAGAAGTCGTCGTCGGGAAGCCATCCGTCGGATGGTTTGAGGAGGAAAAAATAGAGAGGCGACCCATTGACTGCGTCGCTCGTCAACGCTGTGTCTCGCGTCGAGGTCGACAACGACACAGAGACGTATCGAGGCGATCCGATTCCCAGAAAGCCGGAGCTTTCCGAGACCTGGAGCCGCGTGGAGGGGATTTGTCCGAAGCCGGAAGAAACGGACAGGGCCGCGAGGATCAGGCAAAGTACTAGGTGTCGGGGGTTGTGGGGTCTCATGGAAAAACTCTATAATAGCAAAGCGGTGCTGCAGAATCAATCGAGAACATGATCCACCGGCATTCTTTTGTGCTTGTCCTGAGGTGTGACGAGCGTCCTACATCGACTTGCATTTTCCGACCACCTTGGAGATATTGCGGTGCGCATGACGGCTTCTTTTGTGGAGGAAAAGCGCTTCTGTCCTCCTGTCGGGAGCCGCACGAAGTGCCGCACTGTCTATGACCATGCACTTTCCTCATATTGAGCAATTGATCGCGGTTCCGGAATCACGCCCGTGGACCCTGCCCGAAGCTACCCGCTTCTGCGAGGCGATGACTGCAGCGCACTACGAGAACTTCCCCGTGGCGTCGCTGCTCATTCCCCGGGCGAAGCGGCCGCATATCTCGGCGCTCTATGCGTTCGCTCGTATGGCCGATGATTTTGCCGATGAGCCCGGGCTGGCGGAGTCCGAGCGTCTCGAAGCCCTCCGGCAGTGGCGCCAGCGGCTGTCTGAGTGCTTCCGCGGGCAGGCACGCCATCCCGTTTTTGTCGCGCTCCGCCATACCGTGAATCGGTATGCCCTCCCTCAAGAACTTTTCGAGCGGCTGCTCGCGGCGTTCGAGTCCGATGTGACAGTGCGCCGCTTCGGGACGCGCACGGATGTCCTGGCCTATTGCCGGAACTCTGCGGAACCCGTTGGGCGTTTGATCCTCCTCCTGTTCGACTACCGCGACGAGGAGCTCATGAACTACTCTGACCGGATCTGTACAGCGCTCCAGCTCGCCAATTTCTGGCAGGATCTTGGCATTGACCTTCAGAAGGATCGTGTGTATCTTCCTCAGGAGGATCTCCGTCGCCGGGGCGTCGTGGAGCGTGATCTCTTCGATCGGCAGATGAGCGACAAAGTGCGATTGGTGCTGACCGATGTCGTCGACTGGACCGAACGGCTGTTTGACGAAGGCCGTCCGCTGCTGGGCCGCATAGGGTGGGATTTGAAACTCGAGCTTCGTCTGACGGTCAACGGCGGGAGGAAGATTCTCGAACGGATTCGGGCGATGGACTACGACGTTCTCCATTGCCGTCCGGTGCTGTCTCACTGGGACAAATTCCAACTTCTGGTACGATCGTTCGCGGGACGATAACACCATGGCCGTGCAGTCTGTCCATACGCTTTCGCCTGATCTTGCCCAGAACCGTCTGAGCAATTTCTACTTTTCGTTTCTGCTGCTGCCGAAGCCGAAGCGGGAGGCGATCGAGACCATCTACGCGTTCTGCCGCTATACCGACGATATTGTTGATGAGCAGGGAGATGCGGGTGAGAAGCACACCAGGCTCCGGCAATGGACGATCGAGTTGCAGAGCGCCCTGCGGGGCAACTCCCGCTACGCTCTTCTGAACAATCTCGCCGGCATCATCCGGAGATTCCGAATTCCTCTCGAACACTTCGAGCAACTGCTTCAGGGGATGGAAATGGACCTCGTGAAGACTCGCTATGAGACCTTCGAGGAACTCGAACAGTACTGCTACCGGGCCGCATCAACTGTTGGACTGATCTGCTCCGAGGTGTTTGGGTATCACCACGAACGGACCAAGCAGTATGCGATCAATCTCGGGATCGCTCTCCAATTGACAAATATCCTCCGCGACATCAAACCCGATGCGCGTCGGGGGCGCATCTACCTCCCTCGCGAAGATCTCCGGCGATTCGGCTACAGCGAACAGGATCTGATGAACTCGGTCTATGACGACCGCTTTGTGGAGCTGATGCGGTTTGAGTGTGAGCGGGCGCATGCCTACTACCGGAAGGCGAAGGCTCACTTGGCCGAGGATGACAAGCCCCTGTTCTACGCTGCCCGCACCATGGGGAACATCTATTATCTTCTGCTCCGCCGCATCGAACGCTCACGGTATGACGTGTTCTCGCGCCGCATCCGATTATCGGCCGCCGTGAAACTTCTCGTTGCCATAGCCCTTCGGATCCGTAACAAGTTCCCGCGCAATATTCACCGCTACATTCGCACAGAACTCCCTGCCTGATGGATCCCGATGTCGTCATTCTCGGCGGCGGCCTCAGTGGACTGAGCGCTGCCGTGCGGCTTTCCCGGGAAGGTCTCCGCGTCACCGTTCTCGAGCACCGGCCCACGCTCGGCGGGCGGGCCTCGTCCTTCGTGGATGCCGTGACGGGAGACGTGGTCGACAACGGGCAACATCTGATGCTGGGCTGTTATCATGCGACGCTGCGATACCTCCATACGATTGGGGCGGAGCATCTCGCCGAATTGCAGCCGTCGCTGAGACTGACCTTCGTGCGGCCCGGGCAGGCTCCGGCCGTGCTGTCCTGTCCGACTTTGCCGGCCCCGGCGCACGCGCTGGCCGGACTTTTGGGATTGTCCACGCTCTCGTGGATGGACCGTGTGGCGTTGTTCCGGGTCGGGTGGGCGCTTCTGGCAACGGACACCGAGACGGAGAGAAAGCTCGACGCGATGACGGTGACCGAATGGCTCGCCGGGCTCGGTCAGTCGGCGGAGGCCAGGAAGGTGCTCTGGGACGTGTTGGCCATTGGGTCGCTCAACGACGACCCGAGGTCAGTCTCCGCGCTGCTCTTCCATCGTGTGCTCAGGGCGGCTTTCTTGGGAGGGCGGAAAAACTCTTCTTTGCTCATTCCCCGAGCAGGGCTCAGCCCCCTGTTTGCCGACGGGGCTCGTCGATTCATCGAGTCCAGGAAGGGGCAAATTCTAACGGGAACCCGGGCCACAGCCGTCGAGTATGATAGCACACTGGCGCGGGGGGTTTCCTGCTTCGGACGTCCCGCTGTGAGAGCGAGCGCCGTGCTCAGCGCGCTTCCACACCACGGCCTCGAAAAGCTCTTGGGTGACGGTGCCCGCGCGTTCGGGCTCCGCTTTGAGCGCTATCGCTCCTCGGCCATCATTTCGGTGAACGTCTGGCTCGATCGAGCGGTGATGGCCGAAGAAATGGTCGCAACGCTTGATACGACGATTCACTGGGTGTTCAACCGGACGGCGATGCTGCGCTCGCGCGCGACAGGACAGCATCTGTGCGCGGTCATCAGTGGAGCATCGGCTCTTGCTGGTCTGCAGAACGAACAACTCGTGAAGACGACGATGGATGACCTCGGTCGAGTGTTCCCCGGGGCGCAGGGCGCCAAGGTCCTCCGTTCCCTGGTCATCAAAGAGAAGCGAGCAACATTTTCGCCTGCTCCAGGTCTGGAGTGCGTTCGACCGGGCCCGAGGACTCCGATTTCGAATTTCTACGTGGCAGGGGATTGGACGGCGACGGGATATCCCGCGACGATTGAAGGTGCGATTCTGTCGGGTGAGCGGGCGGCGGAGGCTCTTCTTCAGGATTGGCGATAAGTCGCGCGGATCCTACAGCATCCCCTGAGGGTCAATGTCGATCGAGAGACTGACAGCGCGAGAACCTGTCGATGACGAGCTCTCATAGGCTCGCCGCGCGCTCGCGATGACAGACCTGAGTGCCGATCCGGAGGGGTCCGTTTCCTTGGGGCTCTTGAGCAGGAGGTGTTTTCGGAAGAGTTCCTTGACCTTGGGGATTGCCGCATCCGACGGTCCGAGCACTTGGATTCCCAAAGACCGGGCCGACTTGGACAAGAGCTCATCAAATCGCCGCGCGGAATGCTCTGTTTCTTGATCTGATTTCCCCCTGAATTCCACCAGCGCAAGCCGGGAAAATGGGGGATAGCTCAGTTCCTTCCGATACGTCATCTCCTCATCAAAAAATCCCTTGTAGTCGTGGCTCAGGACATGCCGGAGGCTGTATTGGCTTGGCTGGAGTGTCTGGATCACGACCTCGCCCTTCTGCCTTCCTCGTCCCGCTCTCCCGGCCACCTGGGTGAGCAGCTGGAAGGTCCGTTCGCTTGATCGGAAATCGGGGAGGAGCATCTGTGTGTCGGCGGAAATGACGCCCACGAGCGTCACCCTGGGAAAATCCAGTCCTTTTGCCACCATCTGAGTCCCGAGCAGGATATCGGTTTCTCCGCGGGCGAATTGCTGCAGCATCCGGTCATGGGCGCCGCGGCGCTGGGTGGTGTCTAGGTCCATCCGAAGGATCGTGGACTCGGGGAAGAGCTGCTCGAGCTCAGTGTGCACCTGCTGTGTCCCGAAGGCGTGGAAGCGGATGTCCGCTCCCCCGCACGACGGACAGACCGACGGCGGACGCTTCACGCGTCCGCAGTAATGGCAGCGGAGGTGGTTCTTCTGGGAGTGGTAAGTCAACGTCACCGCGCACCGGTCGCACTGTTCCACGAAACCGCATTCGTAACACTCGACGACATGGGAAAACCCGCGCCGGTTTTGGAGGAGGATCACTCCCTCCCGGGCGGCGAGCCGGATTCGGATGTCCTTCTCCAGCTGGAGGGAGATCGATCGCTGGGGGAACGGGCGGGGGAACTCCCGCTTTTTCTCGGCGACTTCCTTGCGGATAAGGTCATAGCGTTCGGCCCGATCGCGCGCCATGTCGACAATGAGGACAGTCGGCAGGAGAGCATCGTCCACGCGCTCGGGGAGTTCGAGGAGGGTATACTTGCCATCTTGTGCATTGGCGTAACTTTCCACGGACGGGGTCGCTGATCCCAGGACCACAACGCAGCCGCTCTGGGCTGCCCGGACCACGGCCAGATCACGCGCATGATAGCGCGGATGGAGGTCGTATTGCTTGTAGGAGGCCTCCTGCTCTTCGTCCACAATGATGATGCCGAGGTTCTGCAAGGGGGCAAAGACGGCCGACCGAGGGCCGATGACGATCCGAGCCTGTCCGTGATGGGCACGTTGCCAGGCGTCGTAGCGCTGTCCCGCTGAGAGCTGGCTGTGAAGGACTGCCACGGAATCTCCGAAGTGGGATCGGAAACGGCGGACGATCTGCGGCGTAAGAGAGATCTCCGGCACCAGGACGAGAGCTGTACGGTTTTGGCTGAGGACCTGGCGGATGGACTCGATATAGACTTGGGTCTTGCCGCTGCCCGTGACCCCATGCAGAAGGAAAGCCTGAAACCGGTGCTGGTCGAGTGCAGCAACGATCGCGTCGAGGGCGGTACGTTGGTGGCGGCTCAACTCGAAAGAGGGGGGCGGTTCAATTCCTTCGTAGTCTTCGACGCGGATCACCTCGCGCTGCGCAACGCGAATCATCCCTTTGCGCTCGAGGGAACGAACCGTGGACAAGGAGGCCCTCGTCTCAAGCAGGAGTCTGGCTTTGGGAATGACTTCTTCTTCGCTCGGTGTGCGGGCCGCGATGTGTTCAAGGATGTCCCGCTGCCTCGACGTGAGTTGTCGGGGGGCAGGTTCGGTTGCGAGCAACTCGAGGCCGGATTCAGTCAGGTTCACGACCGACTCGGTCTTGGCGCGGACGCGTGGGGATGCCAGCTCCTCTTGAAGCCCGATGACACCCCGTTCAGCCAGCATATGAAGCGTTCCGAGAAGACCCCTGGAGGGGACGGTCTTCTGAAGCGTCCGGACCGGAGTCTCTCCGTGGGCGAGCAGGGCTCCCACGATCTGCTTCTGCAGCGAGGAACGCTCGGAGGCCTCTTGCAGGAACCGTTCGGATACACCTGGCTTCGGTTGGGCAATCCAGTGGCTCTCCAGGGTAAGAAGCTGGGGTGCCGCTGTCTTGAGGACTTCTCCCCAGGCCGTCAGATAGTACTCCGACACCCATTTGGTGAGGCGGAGCATTTCGGCGCTGAACAATGGGGTCGGATCGAGGACATCACGGATGCTCTTCAGAGAGCTCAGAGGGCTCGTTTCTGGGAAGTCCACGATGATGCCCGTCAGTGTCTTGCGGCCGAACGGGACCAGGACCCTGCTCCCGAGTCCGACCAGCGGCCGCAACTCGCCCGGAATGAGGTAGGTAAAGGCTCTGTCGAGCGGCAGGGGAAGGACGATATCGGCGTACGGTTTGTTCACAAGGCCTGCCTGGGGACGAAAGGGCCGGGTGCATTCCTACGGGCTGAGCTCCCGGCGGATGGTCTCGTAGACTTCGTGGAGCGGCATTTTCTTTGCGAGGGCTATCCGCTTACACTCCTCGAACTCCGGGGTGGCGGTCTCTTTGCCCTCGCGCACGATGATTTTCACGCGAACCTCGCCGAGCGATGTCACAGCCATCTTCGATCTCCGCTCCAGCTTCTGCCGGGTAGCCGGGAGCATGCGAATGCCGATCGTGCTGGTCTCCCGAAACAACGTTGCGGTGACTGCCTGAAGAGACGTTGCCTCAGTGATTGCGCTGATGACAACACCAGGCCTTCCCTTTTTCATGACGACGGGTGTTAAGAAGGCGTCGAGCGCTCCGGCCTCCAAGAGGCGCTCGATCACAAAGGGATAGAGTTCCGGATTCATGTCGTCGATGTTCGTTTCCACGACGAGCACATCGTCGTACGCGGAATGTGATTCGACCGTCCCAATGAAGACCCTCAGAAGATTGGGGATATGGGGCAATTGCCGACTTCCCGCGCCGTAGCCTACGGCGTGGACCGTTATCCGCTCCATCGAGAGCACACCCCGCGAAAGTGCCTTGATGATCGCCGCCCCTGTGGGGGTGGTCAGCTCCGCCTCGCTGTCGGTCAGGACGACCGGATAGTCTTTCAAGATCTCGACCGTTGCCGGTGTTGGCACGGGGATGGTCCCATGCTGGGCCTGCACGAAGCCGCTGCGCCCGATCTTGACCGGGGAGGAATACACCGCCTCAGCACCGAGCAGATCGAGCCCGATGGCGACGCCAACGATGTCGACGAGGGAGTCGAGAGCGCCCACCTCATGGAAATGGACCCGCTCGGGGGAGGAGGCATGGACTTTGGCCTCAGCCACGGCGACCTCCCAGAAGATCTTCTTGGCGGTCTCTTTTACTCGCGACGTGAGAGAGCTCCCATCGATGATGGCGTGGATGTCCTTCAGGTGGCGATGGACATGAACAGTCTCATCGACCAGGACGTCGATCGAGGTCGCGACAATACCGTTGTGCTCGCGATGCGCACCTTGGATTTCATAGCCGCTGATCCCGAGTTTCCCGAGCTCTGTGATGAGGGTCTCCAGGGGAATGCCAGCGCTAACGAGTGCTCCCAGGGTCATGTCCCCGCTGATCCCGGCAATGGTATCGAAGTACGCGATGGTCATGAGGTCCTCTGTCGAGCGCTGGTCAATCCGTCAAGATAGTGCAAGATTCTGTCGGTTGCCCCCGCATTCTCTCTGACTAGGGCCAGGGATACGTCCCCGGCTTTCCGCCATACTTCCGCACGATTGAACAGCCGGGAAACGGTCCGATACATTTCAACATGGTTTGACACAACGAAGCCTCCGCCCCGACGAATTAGTTCCACGGCCTCCTGGGAGTTGGTGTGTTTCGGCCCACAGACGACCGGAATTCCATAGACGGCTGGTTCCAGGACGTTGTGCACACCCTGCTTGAAACTTCCCCCGACGTAGGCGACACGGGCATAACGGTAGAGCGCCATGAGGATCCCGATGCCGTCGACCAGGATAACCGGTTCGCCAGAGTAGCCCTGGAGGTGTGAGAAACGGATCGACCGAAGCTTCAGACTGCTCAGGGCACCCTCAATCCGATCCAGGGTCTGGAGGGTCGGCTCATGGGGGACGAGTATGAGCATGATGTCGGGATCACGCTGCGCGAGGCGACGGATGGCAGGTAAGATGGCCTCTTCATCCTCGGGCCAGCTGCTGCCGGCGACCAGTATCTTCTTGCGCTTCGTGACGGCGGCCGGGAGCAGCCGTGATTCCCGGGCCTTTTCCCTGCGCTGGAGGACCTGGTCGTATCGCGTCTCACCAATCACTCGAATGTCGGGGTGCGTGGTGCCGAAACTTCGAAACGATGAGGCATCGGATTCTGACACGGTCAGGATCGCCGTGAGCTGATCGTAAAGCTGCGTATGAAAGCCCTTCAGGGGACCGCGCAAGCGCAACGAGGATGGGCGCAACGTTGCGTTGGCGATCAGTATTGGGATGCCCCGGCGGTGCAGCTCCCGGACGTGGTTTGGCCAGACATCATAACGAACCATGATAGCGACATCCGGTCGAAGCAGCTCGAGGAACCGGCGGCACAGCTCCTGCGTGGCCGCTTCCTCGGTCGGCGGGTCGAACTTCTCCACCCAGGCGATCCCGCCGGCCATCATCCCGTGGCCGCCCGCCTTCCCCTCCTTGCCCACGACCTTCGCGATCTTGCGTCCGGCGTGACCGGCCCGCTCGCGGGTCCTCATGGAAAGGTACAGAGAGCCCTCGCGGTGGCCCACGCAGAGCGCCCACCGGTTGGAGTCCAGGCGGAGGATCATGTCGCAGAACTCGGCGCAGAAGTCGGGATTGGGGATCTCGCCGAGGTCCGTGAAGGTCACGTCACCGAAGAGGGTCGTTCGCGAGAGGGCGGAGCCCATCTGCCCGAAGTACTCGCGCGGGACGCCCGCGTTCTCGATCTCGTAGATCTTGCGGAAGTCGACCAGGGGGAGCAGTGAGAGGTAGGCCTCGCGGTCCGCCTTGGACGCCTCCCGCGTCAGCGCCTGGGTCTCCGTGCGGATCCCGTAGAACAGGGCCGTGGCGAGATCCGGCTCGAGCTTGGCCCGCGCG
>Ga0209536_100011678_pt1 | contig 12839 bp, 8 predicted proteins | sample DeeMarSeWOR28_12_FD_187461 | JGI IMG/M metagenome (GOLD analysis project Ga0209536, IMG submission 187461) | Marine sediment microbial communities from White Oak River estuary, North Carolina - WOR-2-8_12 (SPAdes) (version 2) | ecosystem: Environmental > Aquatic > Marine > Intertidal zone >...
ATCTTATCGTCTTTAAGGGGGTGAATCCGCTTCTCGCGGACACCAAAGAGCCTCTCCCTGGCATCTGTGAGAAGCCTGTCAAGCCTTGTCAGGTCCACGGCCTCTCTGGCCGCAAAGACCTGCAAAGACGCCGGCATATGGGGAATGCTGCGGCCTTCCTCGAAATTGCCGGCCTCAGTGATGTCATAGAAGCGGCAGAAAAGATCCCCCAGATGTTCCCCCAGATGTTTCTTAACTTCTTGAGGCGTCCACACATAAAATAGACCCTCTTTGCCTTCACTGTCTGCATCCTCTGCGGAATAGAAACCGCCATCCGAGGAGGTCATGTCGCGCAGCACATAGGAAAATATCTCGCCAGCCACCCTGGCAAATTCCAACTTACCTGTCGCCTGATGAGCCTCTGTGTAAGCCATGGCCAGTAAGGCCTGATCGTAGAGCATCTTTTCAAAGTGGGGGACCAACCACTTTTGATCCACGGAATAGCGATGGAAACCAAAGCCGATCTGGTCAAAGATGCCCCCCATTCTCATGGCGGTCAGCGTCTTTTCCACCATGTCCAACCCCTCAGAATCGGCGCTCCGCTTGCCCCACCTGAGGAGAAAGGTAAGGTGGTGTGGAGTTGGAAATTTAGGCGCAGTGCCAAAACCTCCCCAGGTCGGATCAAAGACCCCTGAGAGCTGCCTATATCCCTTGTTCAAGGTTTCTTGGCTGACAGCATCAACCGGCGAATCCGAATCGGACTTGGGCTGAATGGCGGCCGTGATGGCCTCGCTCGACTTCAGGATGCTCGCCCGGTCCTCTTGCCACATGGCAGCAATTTGCCTAAGGACATCCACAAAACCTGGCATCCCCAGCCGACCGGATTTTGGAAAGTAGGTGCCGGCAAAGAAGGGTTTGCCTTCGGGGGTCATGAAAATGGAAAGGGGCCAACCCCCGTGTCCAGTTAAGGACTGGCATACGAACATGTAGATTTTGTCTACATCTGGACGCTCTTCACGGTCTACCTTGATGGAGATAAAATCCTTGTTCAAAAGCCTGGCCACTTCGTCATCTTCAAAAGACTCGTGTGCCATGACATGGCACCAGTGACACGTGGCATACCCAATGGAAAGAAAGATCGGCCTCTCCTCTGCCTTTGCCTTTTGGAAGGCATCATCACCCCAGGGATACCAGTGCACCGGGTTGTCAGCATGTTGGAGAAGATAAGGGCTCTTTTCGTCCCTTAAACGATTCGAAGCCCTTTTCATTGGGTGATCCGCTGGGTTCACATGACCTCCTGAGCAGCGTCCACGGATCCCTCAACAAGAAGCTTCATGGGCTGCTTGCAGCACACCAGCTCACGCTGGCCCGCGTGGAGAACCTCCACGATGTTACCACAGACTTCACACCTGCAAACTTGCAATCTTTCCGTCATCTTATTACCCTCTCCTCTCTCATGTGAAGCCATAAATTATAGTCATTTTCAATAATTATACCTCACACACTCCCTGTCAAGTCTCTCTTCACGAAATCCCGAAGCTCAAGCTCAGCCTGGGCGAAAGTCTCGGTTCTATCCTGTTCATCCAAGATCCGGGTCTGGAAAAATGGATTGCCTATGTCCACGAAAACGAGATCAGCCAAAACGCTCCAATTTGTGCCTGGGACAGCCCAAAATGCTCCATGGTCAATTGTGACTTAAGGTCCAAAAGGAGATGACCAGCACTGGCCATTTGAAAAGGGCTTTCTTGTATTTTTTAACAAGGTTGCTCCCCAAAGGTAAATGCAGTATAGAATGTATATCATGACGTGGAACACAGTATTTTCTGACCCGTGACACTGTAGGAAACCTGCAAGCGGGCGGGAAAATAAAATATGATATGAACTATGTCGGAGGTTGACGGCTGAAAATCTCCAACGCGCTTCAGGGGTGGCACTATGAACAAACCACATCGTATTGTGATAGCGGAAGACCATCGGATACTCAGAGAAGGGTTGCGATCCTTGTTGTCGTCGAACCCGGACCTTGAGGTTGTCGGTGAGGCGGAAAACGGCCGAGAGGCCATCGGCCGTGCAGAAGAACTCAAGCCAAGCCTCATCTTGATGGACCTGTCCATGCCAAAGATGGACGGGCTCGATGCCATTGCAGAGATCAAGAATAGGTGCCCCGATACAAAGGTCTTGGTATTGACGGTTCACAAGGCCGAAGAATATGTCTATGCCTCCTTAAAGGCCGGCGCAGATGGATATCTTTTAAAGGACGCTACCCAAAGCGAGCTGATGCTGGCTGTGGAGAACGTGTTGGGGAACAAGCCTTACATTAGTCCGGGAATTTCACGTAGATTGGTGGCGGCATACTTGGAGGGGAGAAAACCTCTTGAGTCCGACTCCTCATTGGGACTTTTGACCCAACGTGAGCGTCAAATACTCAAGTTGATCGGTGAAGGACACAGGAACAAAGACATTGCCGACTACCTTTGTATCAGTCCAAAAACCGTGGAAAAACACCGGGCCAATCTCATGAAGAAATTGGATCTCCACACAGCAGGAGCCTTGACGGCATTTGCTATGGACAAGGGATTGACATCGAGGTAGCGCAGCGCGCCGTATGAGGAAAGAATCAGGGCTGTGGAGGGATGCCCCGTGGGCTGGACCAGCCGGAAAGGGTGCCCTTGAGGCCGAGTGAAGAATGGGACACTCAGGGAAACACAGAGATGATGGGTCTTATGCCTTGCGCGACTCTTGGTTTTCCAAGATGAACAGACCAACTAAGTAGTGACCCTGGAAGCGGCCCTCGTCTTCCTTTGTGACATGCTTGATTTGAGTCGTCAGATTTTCAGGAGGCAAGGATGCGTCGCTGGTGTAGTACTTCATATCCAATGTGTCGCCCACTTGTAAGCACTTGACGACATCAGAATCCTCTCTCACCAACAGACACATGCCTCTGGACGACATATTCCATATCTTGAACTGGTAACGGGCGCCGAGGTCAGCCAGATCGAATTCAACACTGTGATACTTGTCCAGCTCCGTTCTGGACTCAGACCTTTTTTCCACCGATTCATTCTTCATACCCTATCCTTTCATAGCCACAAGACTCTACCCCTCTTTGCCACACACGAGGTCATTGGAAAATTACTCTATGACGTTGTCGGCCATCACATAAGGCATTTATGAAGACTGTCTACTAAAATATCATCAAATCAAAGGGTTAGTCAAGCACATTTCTTCTCGTGAGCAGGCGACTCGGCCTCCACCCCGGACGGGCTTGCCGCGGAGACGTCATTTACCTTATCTTTTCAACCATGATACGGAACGTGCTGCCATCAGCCAGGTACACTTGCAGCTTGTTGAGGCTGACGTCCTTGACCTTCTCAATCTGAGGACCCCGCCATTCAGGTTTTTCGTTTTCGTAGACACAGGCAGGGCCTTCGTCCGGGAGAAGGGAACAGAAGCCTCCGATCAAAGCCTGCAGTTCCGTCACAAAATCGTCTAGGGTCATCGTTCCTTGTGTCGGTGGTTGTGTCATCGCGCTCGGCTCCTTGCTAACAAAAAGGCCCGGCCAATAAAATCTGTGGCCTGTTCCGGTGACAGTCAGGGTGAGCTTTGACCTGCCTAAAAGAAGGTGTCACCTGACGGCTCTTTGGGCAACTTGTACATGACCGTTCGGGCAACAGTCCTGTGACCAGCTAGTGCCCATCCACTAAACACGATTCAATGGATGGGCACAGACGTCAGTTTCCAATGCAGAAATAAGCATTTTTTCTCTCAGCAAGGCCGCACAAGGGTTTTCGCCGCAGGCGTACTTTTCGTACGTCGCAGGCGAAAACCCGCGGAGAACGCCGCTCAGGGGAAAAACGGGCCATTTGTGGACGGAAACCAACTAAACTATCTCACACTTCCTTTAGTCATCATTTGAAATTTCAACAACGAGTTCTTTGGTCACTGGCTTTTTACCGCCTTTTGTACTAGAAACGGACCTGAGAAACAAGTGGCACAAACCAGACATCTACGGTAACATCAAGTTTTTGCTCGGACGGTTCACATTGCAAGAGCTTGGTTTTATTCTGTAGGAGGAGGACCATGTCAAATTTCGCCCAAAAGCACACGAAGATTACAACGTTTCACCTTCTTGCCAAAACCAATCCCAAGTTGAAGACAGAACTCCGTCACCGTTCCAAATGGAAAAAGGCTGTACTCGTTGTTCCTCTTCTGGCATCGGAATTCACGGATCCCGAACATCAGTCGGTTTTTGCCAACATCTTAAAGCAACTCCGGGGTGCCTCTTATCTTTCTCGTATCATACTCGGCGTAGATCAGGCGGAAGAAGAAGATATCCAGGAACTAGACCGCCTCGTTAATCGTTGCCGCCTGAAAAACTGCTTTATCCAGCACAATGATGGCCCGGGATTTACCGCCATTTACGACCAGTTATCTGAAGCAGGCTTTGCCCTTGATGTACCGGGGAAGGGACGGAACATGTTTCTTTCTTTTGGCATTGCCATGGCTTTGGGGGCCGAGAGTGTGGGCTTGATTGATGCCGACATCCGCACGTTTCGACGAGAGCAACTGGACCGACTCTTTTATCCGGTTCAGGTTCTGAATTATCAGTTTTCCAAAGCCTTTTACGCACGCCTGCAAGAACGGAAGATGTATGGACGGGTGAAGAGGCTTCTGTTGGATCCTTTGCTTATCGCACTCAAACGGAAATTCACAGATACCAATGAAGATAAGATCTTACGGCTGGTCGATTTTCTTCTGAATTTCCACTATCAGCTCTCAGGAGAGGTCGTCTTTGAAAGCAGTTTGCTCAAGCGAATGCATTTTGCCATGAATTGGGGCGTAGAAATCTTCACACTCATTGAAGTTTATCGCAAAGCGACCAATGTTGCCCAGGTGGACATTTCATATGACCCCTTTGATCACAAACACCAACCCGTATCAGAGGCTGATAGAGAGAAGGGCCTCTACAAGATGGCAACCGACATTGTGACAACGCTCTTGAGTGCCTTGGTCATTGAAGAAGGCCTAGAGATCTCAGATCATTTCATCCGCGATCTAACCGTGACCTATTTGAATGTAGGGGACAGCCTCGTCAAAATGTATGCAGACAACGCGGGCTTTTCAGGTCTCGCCTATGACACGAATCACGAAGAGGCTATGGTCCACGGGGTGTTTAGGAACGCCATCCTGCATGCTGGTGATCTGTTGATTTCGCCTTATCAGCTCGTTGACCGATTCAGCACGTTCGTTGGAAGCGATAAGGCGTTCGAACCCTACCTCGCCTCTGGCTTGTTGCAGACCATCGCGCAAACCGCGCAAAAGGCCCAAATCAAGCTTTTTGAGACCCCACAAACCGTTTCCTGGGAACGGGTCGCCCGAAGACTTCCCAAGATCTTCTATGATATCATTGATGTCGTGGAACAGGAAAAGAAGCGATATCTCAAATAGACCTTTGGACAACTCATTTGAACGACCATTATGAGCTTTTTGGGGTGCCCATCTGGGCGAAGCGACCGTGCCCACGTCGGTGGGCAAACCCCAAACTGTTTGAGGCCCTTAGGCCGAGTTTTTAGGATTTAGTGAGTAAGCCCTTAGATGGGTCAAAGAGCTCATACGAATGAGTGAAAAGGAGTTATTGAAGACCCTGCAGCAAGCAGCGGGGAATGCGCTCGCTTAATCGGTTCAAAGGTCTGTCAAACAAAAGCCGATGGGCTGCAAAGACTGTACGGCAGCTCAGAACTCGGCCCTATCCACTCCCTTACTTCACGGATTTTGCCCACTCCTTGGCAAAGATTTCCTCGATCCTGCTGATCTGGCTGCCATCGATATTTAAGGCCGCTGCGACCTCTGTATAGAGCCTTTTGCGGTCCTTGTTCTCAGCCTCTACCAGATTCTGCAGTTGCCTGCGATTCTTTAAGTCCAGTTGTCCGACGTCTCCTAGTGATACATAGCCATCGCTTCCCTCGTTGATTAAACCCTTTTCGTAAAAGGGTTTGAGCTGGGCGAATCGGCTTTTCATCTGTTCCTTCAAGGCGCGAATGGTGGGATTTGAAACAGACGTCACGTCCTCGGCAAGGGCAACAGCACAGGATAGGGCGCTTAAGGCTCGTTTGAAGAGAGAATCCCCGGTTCTGTCCGTCGATTCCTTGTTCCCTTCCGACTTGCCCCCCCTGATCTCGTCAACAATCTCCTCGGCAACGGATTCCACCTTTTCAGCTGGAAAGTAGATGTTGACCGTCACGCAGGCGAGCATAGACAACAGAGTGAAACATACAAGTACCCCCAGGGGCTTTTCGTATCTTTTCATTTCAACCTCCTTCAACCGATTATTTGAGAGCTTTGCATAAACTCGGAAAGCGACAATTATGAGGTTTTTGGGGCACCCATCAGGGCGAAACGAACGGCCCACATCAGTGGGCAAATCGCAAACTGTTTGAGGCCCTTAGGCCGAGTTTTTGCGATTTAGTGAGTGAGCCCGTAGATGGGTCAAAAACCTCATACCAAAGAGCGAGACGAGGTTATGCAAAAGTCTCTATTTAACCACGGGCCCTTGTCTTGAGCTTTTGATACGCTTAATCCGTTTGACCATGTCTTTAAAGCTGGCGCGGTTATCGGGATTCAAATTTACAACATCCACCCCTGAAAAACCACTCCTTTTCACTAGATATTCGACGCCGCCTTCTTTAATCGTCCCGTTGATCGTGAACACGTCATTCTCCAGAGATGATCTGACGCCGATCTTTTTGTACGGAAACTCTTTAAATAGAGAAACGAATCGACCGGCCAGCCCCATGAAGGGACTCCGACCCCCGCCCAGACGTGCGATATTGTCCACGGCTTCCACGCTGATTTTTTGCGGGACCTTGTCTTCTTGAACCGTTTCCAGCCACAGGTCAAATCTTTGTGGCTGGCCGCGAACGATCTCCAAATCCCTGACACCGGCCTCCAAGACCCCCTGAATCTTGCCAAAGGATGTGCCTTCGGTAAGGGCCGCCAGGCTCAGATTGTTAAGTCTAACACCAAGCTTAAGAACCGGGGCAGACGTGAATAAGCTCGCGACTCCAGGGTCAGTCACGACAATCTCACCGCCAAACACGTCGGCTGTGACACTGCCTTGGCTTTGGATGGCGTTGCCCGAAAGATTGATTATCCCCAGTTCTCCATGCACCACCCCCTTCACCAGGTCTGGCCAGATCTTTTCCAGTAGCGGTTCCATAGAAACCCCATGCACGACCAAGCTGGTTTCAACAGAACGGTCTGCACTATAAATATCCTGGCATACGATGGATCCGACCTGGATCATGCCCACGGGAAAATGGATGGACGTCGAGGATGGAACAGACAGGCTCCCAGGCTTGGCGATGAGCGGAAAGACGAGAGACTGATTCGGCAGCCGGGGAAGGCTCATACTGCCAATGAACAATCTGCCCTTCAGGCTTCCCATGTCGCTGCCGGGCGCTGCTGGGCCACACCAAACCGGCAGGTCAAGTTCAATGTCGCCAAAGGAGACATCTTCGTCGCCAAATGAAAGCGCCCCATCATGCCACGTGGCATGCCCCTCGACGTCCCACGCCTTTCCGGCCCGTCTGAACGCCAAGTCGGCGGCAATGACGCCTCCGACCTGCAAGGATTCAAGGATGGGTTTTTCAAATTTATAGGGCTCTGAAACAAAATGCCGGAAAAGCGGGGGCACCGCCGTTGTTGGAAGTTTCACGAAAAGCGCCAGGTTCGGTTGGCTGGCCCTGTGGGAAAGGGTCCCTTCCAGTTGAAGGGCCACCAGGCTTCCCAAGTCGAGCCTCAAGGGGCTCACTTGAACCGATTTCTTTGGAGCATCATAAACACCCTTTCCAGTGAGAGAAAGCCCGTTTTCTTTAAAGTCCATGTAATATCGGTCAACTAGGATTTCGCCGGCATTGACTTCAAGCCGCATTTCGGCGGCTGCTTTCTTGTTTCTAGAATCGATCCGGGCGTTCACCTCCGAAACGACCCGGATGTCTTCACCCATACACCTTTCCTTTCCGTCTTGAAAATTCACATCTACCATCTCGAGTTTGGCATCAAGCTCACCCCAACCCGCTGGATTGAAAACAGCCCTCACGGTCAAGGAATCTTGCGCCATGACATGCCAGTCTGAAGGCAGCAGCTTCAGGGTCCTGGCAGCTTCGAGCAAACGGCTGTCTTTCCCTTCCAAAATTAGCGAGCTCTGTTCCTTTCTGTGCGTTAAGGACCCATGAACATTTTTCACCGAAGATGATGAAAACCGAATCTCTGGAAGGAAAAAGGCCCCGGTCTCCAAGTTGATTTCCCCGTTGCGAAGTTTGATATCAACGGTGCTCACCGCGTATTCCTTCTTGCCAAGTAGTACGGCGGCATGAGGAACGCGGGCACCGAGTTCTTCAAGAACAAGCCCTGGAAATCTCCCCCTCATCGCCAATGCGGCTTCAAAGGGTTCAAGTTTGAATCCCCGCCCCGAAAAAGTCGTTTGCTCCGATGTCATCCTGACAGAATAATCAACATTCGGAACGCTGCCATGAGCCCTGAGGTTTCCGGAAATCCTCCCCGACAAGCGCTCCTGACCCATGACGTATGAAACCGGATTTTCCGAGAAGCTGGCATTCAGGTCACAGCGCCAGGTCCACTGGTGTTCGCCTTTTTCCCCGTCCACATTCCCTTTCACCCGGACCGGACCGGCCAGATCCAAGGATTTGATCTTTGCTCCTGTGTATGGAGAAACCAAAGGGACAATGAACCGGGGCACTAGGCCTCCATCAAGGAGGTTGATGGTAATCGAGCGAAGGGGCCAAATCCCCATGCCCAGGTTCCCCCTGAACTCCAAAAGCTTTCCGGCAGTCAAATGCCATCGAATCACTTGCAGCTGCTTTGCCTGAAGATCCAGAACACCGCTTGCGTCGACCTGGAGGCCATCAACTGCTGTTTCTATGCCCCCAGTATTTTTCAGGATGATATCTTCACATACCAGGGTTGCGGGTTCAAATGTCAGGCGTCTCTGTTTGGAATCATAAGCAAGGGGGATTCGCAGCGTCATGTCGCCGACGTGCGAATCCGGGCCTTGGATAGATCCCGCAGGCATGTCCAGTTGGCCCGTTATGCTTAACGAGCGCGGAGCCCCTTTGGGATCAGGCGGATCAGCGGCATCAGTCCGGAAGTGGATTTGGGGCGCAAGGAACCGAAGCTTTTTGGAAAGTACGTTGATCTCCACACTGCAAGACACCTCCCATCGGCTGTTGCCGAACAGTCGCGCGTTGAGCTGAGTCACGTCTGCCTGTTCATCTGCCGAACGGAAGATGATCGTCCCGTTGACGGCTTCCGCTGCTTGAAAGTGTATTTCTCTAAGAATAAGATATGCGGCCAAGGCTCTCATGATTCGGCCAAGATAAGACGACCCCGTCGGCTTCGCGATGGTCGGGGGGAAGCTCAGGTCGGAAAAAACAGATAAGGATGGATTGGTGACATCTATCTTTTCAATGGAGAGGACCTTGCGGCCAAAGGGCCCTGATAGGGAGAAATGCCCCACAAGCTCGGGAACAGTCAATTCAAAGCCGCCTGTGGTTTTCCCCGGTGAGACCTTGATATTTTTTGCATGCACGCGGATGGGGCTTAAAGAAAAAGAGAGTTCTCCTATGGTCAAAGACGTTCCCGTGGCCACGGAAACCGACTTTTCTATCTGGGATTTTATGGCAGAGGGATGTTGCCAGTAATAGTAAAGGACAACAAACAGGCAGGCCAAAATAAGAACTGCGATCCCCGAAACAATGATCAAAGCTCTCGGCCTGATTCTCATTCGAATGCCCCCTCGCTTTATACATATTGTCGGATCCAGCGCTGCAAACTCACTCGGCCCCTCGTCACTTAAACCCTGTCAAGTTCTTGCGTCAAGCCTCTTCGGGCTGTTGCTCAAATCCCTTTTCGCTTGTTCTGAAACGTTTTTTGACCAATCTAAGGCTTGCTCCGGGCGATGTCAAAACTCGCCATCCTGGCTCAAACAGTTGACATCGCTCGTCTTCCGCTTCGCCAAGATTGGTGGACAAAAAAACGTTTCAATGAACCGCTCAAAGGCATGCCTATTTGGGCAACAGCCGTCCTGAATAGACTTCAGGAACGGACCCCTCGTCACGATAGTCCGCTCTGCGAATGGTTGTGACCATGTCAAAAGTTTCCAGAATGATATGAGATTGTCAAGGAGGTTCAGACACGGCCCCAAAGACCTCAAAAACCAGCATAGAATCGGTCCTCTGGAAGGATGGATGAGACTCATTGACCCGGTGAGTTGGTGTAAGCTGGCTTCTCCAACCGCCTACATATCCGCCCGGGCAAAAATAGATTCATTTTCCAGCCCGGATACAGTGTTCACCCTATTGACTGTTCTTCCTATCTTGGTAAGGTTGAGATGCTCTGCGTTCGCTGTTTGTCGTATGAGTAGGAAAAGACGATACGGGATTACATCGAGACCTTTATTGCATAACCCCTTCGAGTAATGATCATGGGCTTTTTGGGATATCCATCCATGGGATGGCGGGTAAAGGGGCTGGAGATCTAGATATGGGAGATTTGAACGTTGTCATCGCCGGTTCGGCCGGCGAGGGGATACAAACGATTGGGGCTATTCTGGCAGAAACCGTTTTGACCCAGGGCTATGCAGTCTTTGCTTGGAAAGAGTATGAATCAAGGATACGGGGCGGGCAGAACACCTATTCCATCAGAATAGGTGAGAAACCTTGCAACGCGCCGTTGTTAGAGGCCGATATTCTTCTGTGCTTGAACGAGAGCGCCTTCGCCAAGTACGAACCTTTGCTGAAAGACGAGGGCATCCTGTTGGCTGAGGAAAAAGTAAGAGAAAGGATGATCGCTGTCCCTTTCGAAAAAATCGCCAAAGAGCAGTTGGGAAACAAGGTGTATGCCAACACCGTTGCTGTGGGGGCGCTGGTAGCTATCCTGGGAATGGAACTGAATGCACTGAAGGAGGTTATTGGCCGAAAGTTTTCTAAGAAGGGAGATGAAATCGTAGGGGCCAATTATGCCGCGGCTGAAAAAGGTTACACCTTCGCAGAAAAAGGTTGCAAGGGCATGTGCCCCTGGAGGCTTGCCAAACGCCAGGGGAGCTATTACCTGATGACCGGCAACCAAGCCATTCCCCTGGCTGCTGCTTACGCTGGCTGTCGCTTTATCTCGGCTTACCCCATGACCCCGTCTACCGGTATCATCACGTTTCTGGCGACAGAGGAAGACCGACTCGGGGTTTTCACCGAACAGGCAGAAGATGAGATCGCCGCCATAAACATGGCCATGGGAGCGAGCTATGCCGGTGCCAGGGCTATGACCGCAACCTCTGGCGGGGGGTTCGCCCTGATGGTGGAAGGTGTGAGTCTGGCCGGGATGACAGAGACGCCTCTGGTGATCGTTTTAGGTCAGAGGCCCGGACCAGCGACGGGTCTCCCCACCAGGACCGCGCAGGGGGACCTTTTGTTCGCCATCAACGCTGGCCACGGCGAGTTCCCCAAGCTGGTCTTAGCCCCTTCAGACGCGAAGGACGCCTTCCACAAGATAGTGCGGGCATTCAACCTGGCTGATCAGTACCAGAGCCCGGTGATCGTACTGACCGATCAGTTCCTTGCCGACGCCAGCTTTTCTATTCAAGATTTTGAACTCGACAAAGGGAAACCGGCATTTTTCTTAGCAGATCCTTCACGGAGCTCAGAATACAAACGCTACCAGTTAACCGACGATGGGGTCTCACCTCGCCTTTATGCCGGACAGGGTGAGCATTTGGTGTGTGCCGACAGCGACGAACACGACGAACAGGGCCACATCACCGAAGACCTTGCCGGGATAGCTGTCGCGATGGGCCAGAAACGCCAGGCAAAACTTAAGGGTCTTCAAAAAGAGGTCAAACCACCTGAAGCAGTTGCCTTGGACAAGGCGGATGTCGTCCTAATGGGGTGGGGATCGTCCCGGCAGGCCATCTTAGAAGCACTCAGTCTATTGAAGCAAGACGGGGTGAAGGCCGGCATGATTCACTTTACGGAGCTGTGGCCCTTACCGGATTTCACCTTTCCCCAGGGGAAAAACTACTGGTCTGTTGAAAGCAACGCCACCGCCCAGTTAGCCCGACTTGTTCGATCCGAATATGGTCTGGCCTTTGAGGGAACCATAGCGCGTTATGATGGCTTGCCTTTAACCGGACAGTATATAAGGAGCCGCTTCCATGATCACTGAGAAAGACTATGAGAGTGACGCTGAGAACCAGTGGTGTCCTGGGTGTCCCAATTTTGGTATCCTGCGGGCATTTAAAGAAGCCCTGGTGGGGCTTCAGAAGGCGCCGCATGAAATTTGCCTGGTATCAGGTATCGGACAGGCAGCCAAGTTACCCCATTACCTGAAATGCAACTTCTTCAACGGACTGCACGGCAGGGCGATTCCTGTTGCCCTGGGGATCCACGTGGCAAACCCCCAGTTGACCACCATCGTGGTTACGGGAGATGGGGACTGCTACGGTGAGGGGGGAAACCATTTTATCCATACAATTCGTCGAAATCCAGACATCACGGTGGTGGTTCACAACAACGAGATTTACGCCTTGACAAAGGGCCAAGCCTCGCCAACAACAAGGCTGGGAGAAAAAAGGACCATCCAGGTCAAAGGCGTGGAGATCGCCCCTTTGAACATGCTGGCCATAGCCATTATGCACGATTGTAGCTTTGTGGCCAGAGGATTCGCTGGGGACATCGATCACCTGAAAACGCTTCTCACAGAGGCTATCACCCATCGGGGTCTATCATACGTAGACGTGATACAGCCGTGCATTACCTGGGGGACCCACCCTGTGAGTTGGTACAAGGAAC
>Ga0209536_100011679_pt1 | contig 12839 bp, 8 predicted proteins | sample DeeMarSeWOR28_12_FD_187461 | JGI IMG/M metagenome (GOLD analysis project Ga0209536, IMG submission 187461) | Marine sediment microbial communities from White Oak River estuary, North Carolina - WOR-2-8_12 (SPAdes) (version 2) | ecosystem: Environmental > Aquatic > Marine > Intertidal zone >...
GAAGAATCTCCTCATAATTTTGGTGCTGAATCAGCACATGGCGCTCCCGTCAACGGTGGTTGCCAGGGATGTCATGAGGGTGTGGCTGCCGCGGAGAGACTTGCTGGTGATCTAAGTGAATTCTACGGTGGTGCTCCTTATGGTACGCCTCCCCGGGATACGCTCGATCATCCGGTTGCCGGGATTGTTTGTGCAACTTGTCATGATTCCCATAGCCATGAAAATCCGGGGCAGTTGAGAACTGTGGCCGATGTTCCTCTAGTCACGGCAAACGGTGAAAGTCCGATTATTACAGATGGTGGCGCCGGAAAACTGTGTATGCATTGTCACCACGCCCGCCGCGGACCTGATGCACAGATCGCAAATGGATATGATCATTTTGGTCCTCATGCCAATCCACAGGCCGATATGATGGCCGGTAAAAGTGCCTCCCATGGCGTTGCACCTCAGGATTTTGTCTGGGCTCGACCTGTTCACCTCAATGTTGTCAACAGTTGTAAGACCTGCCATCTAAACATGGCAGAATATGTTTCTGAGGCTGAACCGGCCAAGACCGGACATACCTTTCAGCCAAAAGTGGAAGCCTGTGAACCCTGTCATGGTGTTCTGGCAGATTTTGATGATATCCGTGCAAATGAAGACTGGGATGGCAACGGCCAGGTGGAAGGTGTACAAACTGAAATTACCGGTCTGTTGCATACACTGGAAATGGCACTCTATGAATCCGGTTTAGATACGACAGGCGGAGCTTCTATCGAAGAGGCTCTGGGCGATACAACCCGTTCAACCGTTGCCCAGCGTACAGCCGGGTATAACTTAGTATTTGTTGAAGACGATAAGAGTCATGGTATTCACAATCCGTTCTATTGTGCACAACTCCTGCAACAGAGTATTCTTTATCTTGATTCGGGTAAATTACGCGGTGCGGCAATTGTACGTGATGAGCATTATGCGATTGTCCGTAATCCATAATGACTATGTATAAGAGTGGGGAATAAAGTGTTTTAAAATCCCCGGTTCCGACAGACGGAACCGGGGATTTTTTTTGTTTATTCTTTGAGCCGGTCGTGACACTCCCGCACCACCACCAGTCTATGAAACCTTTACCTCAAATCCTTGTTAAAAATTTCTCAATTCTCGGGTGGAATTAAAGATACCAGTCGACATGTGTTTCAATTGCGAATAGTAAAACATAATGTTTCATATATTTAAATGTAATAAAATCAATAGTATAAAGAATTTATTTTATTAAAATGAAACATTATGTTCCGTTTGATCGTTTATGCGTTTATTGATATAAACTATTAAAAATAATATACTTACGTATTAAGGATATTCTTGGCATGATATTTGTGATTTATGTAACAATGTATTGTTAATATAACTAAATGAAACAAGGTGGCATAATGAATCAAATGAAATTTTTCATTATCTCCGGTCTGATCATCATTTTGATGATTGGTTGTACCGAAAAATATCCGAACAAAACAGAGACAGGGGATCTTGTTTTAACCGGCAGTAGTTGTGAGGTCTGCCATTTGGACAAAGATTTATTAGAAGAGGTTGCTGATCCCCTGCCACCGCCTGCCGGTGATGGGGGCGAAGGCTGAGGTGGCGATGTGCCTCCGTTGGAGGCATGGGAAAAAGTCTATGTCAAGGAAACTTTCCTTACCACAACTCATGGTCAATTGAGTTGTATTTCCTGTCATGGGGGAAATGAGAAATCAACCTCTAAAGAAGATGCTCATGTTGACATCGTCGCAAATCCAAGTGAGTACGACGACATATATTGTGCCGGATGTCATGCCGGAACCGTTTCAATGTTTGCCTCAGGTTTGCATCGTACCCAGGAGGGATATTACACAATATTTGAAGAACGTGCTGGTTTTGATCTGCGCGATCATGAAGATCTGCAGATGGAATTTGATAAAGAATGCGGAAAATGCCACACCACCTGCGGGCAATGTCATGTCAGTCGCCCAGCATCGGTTGAGGGTGGTTTTATCGATGGGCATCTATTTCGTAAGACGCCAAGCATGACCAATAATTGCACCGCCTGTCATGGTAGCCGGGTCGGAAATGAATATTTAGGTGAAAATGCAGGTTTTCGTCCCGATGTTCACTGGCAGCCAAATGCCAAACGTTGCGAATTCTGCCATAGCTCTCAGCAGATGCATGGTGGGGCCGGACCCTTGACCATGCGCTATGATACCAATAACTCTGCTGCGGTTCAATGCGAAGATTGTCATGAAAATGTTAAATCAGCCAATGATTATCACATCCGTCACTGGGAACGTCCTCAATCCGATTCGAATTTATCCCATCTGCAATGTCAGGTCTGTCATTCACAGGATTATAAAAATTGTAATGCCTGTCACACCGGAGGAGACGGTATTACCGGTTCCTCGTATATGACGTACAAGATTGGCCGGAATCCTCTGAAATCGGCAAAAAGACCGTATGACTATGTGGTTGTACGCCATGTTCCGATTATCCAGGATACCTTTGCTTCCTGGGGTATTGATAACCTTGCGAACTTTGACAATCTGCCAACCTGGAAGCTCGCCACCCCCCATAACATCAGACGTTGGACGGCACGGACAGACACCACCGGAGGCGTAACACGATGCAGTGAAAAATGTCATGACAGAGGAACCTCTGAATTGAACACTTATCTGCGGGAGTCTGACCTTGAACAATATGAAATACAAGCAAATCAATCTGTTATAATTCCTTAACCTAACCCTAATGAAAGGAGTCATTAATATGACTATCAAGCAATTCTTATTTTTTATCTTAGCAGTATCCCTCGTTCTGTTTTCAGCCTGTTCTGAAGATTCAACGACAGAACCGGAACAACCAATTGATGAGTTTGCCCTTCTGGTCGAAGTTGGCGATGAGTATGTTCAAAACTATACAACTCCGGGAGGTAGTGGTGTAAATATAACAATGGATGCACTTTTTGCCATCATAACCGATGATATGACCAAAGATGATGTGTTTATGATCGATTTAAGATCCAGTGATGATTATAATGCCAGACATATCGAAGGCGCTGTTAATATTGGTCTTGGTGAACTTATGGATAAAGTTGAAGATGGTACAATTCCGGTTGACAAAACCATTATCAGTATTTGTTACACCGGTCAGACGGCCAGTATTGCCACATCCGTATTGAACTTACTGGGATTCGATGCACAAAATCTGAAGTTCGGAATGTGTGGTGTGACCTCAGATACAGATATCGTACCAAAATCTAATACATGGATCAACAAGGTCGAGAGTTCAAACTGGTATACACTTGACAACACAGACGAAGGTGAGCCCGGTGCAACCTATGATTTTCCGGATCCCGATACGGGAGAAAAGACAGCTGAAGCAATCATTAGAGCACGTTTTAACAAAGTCTGGGATTGGAACGGCGATGGCTCATCAGACTGGGGCATGGGTGTCTCAGTTTTACCGGATAATCTGGATGGCTATTTCTGCGTTAACTATTGGTCATCTGCTGAATACATCGATCCGGGACACATTGAAGGCGCTTATCAATTCACACCGAAAAATGATCTTTTATCAACAGAACGTTTGAATCAGCTGCCGACAGATGAGAAAATCGCTGTTTATTGTTATACAGGGCAGACCTCTGCGCAAATGACGGCATATCTAAGATTACTTGGTTATGAAGCCTATAGTGTCACATTTGGCGTGAATGGTTTTAGTTATGATCAAATGAACGGCGGAAAATATACTGCGCCTACTGGCGATTATTCATCGGTTTTAGAACCATCACTTTAATGATGTGAATTTGCTTGTACTGCCGGAGCCCTTCAGACTCCGGCTTTTTTTTATGTTAGATACTTTTTTTACACTCATCGATGGATATACAGGCTCAAATTTATCATAATTGAGAATTTTAATTGTAATAATTGAAATATTAGTAAAAAAGCTAAATAACATTCATGTATTAATTCGACTTAAGTATATAAAAAATAGCTAGATGGGTGACTTTTTCCAGGTTGGCACAAATTTTGTCATATAAATTGTGATCTATCTCGATTCCTGCTCATGGGGATGTAAAAAAATAGTATCTTTAATAATGCTAAAAACCTTTAATGATAGGGTTGTGCACATGAAAACAAAAATATTTATCGTACTGGCCTTTTTACTCGCCTTTAGCACCTTTTCTGTTCAGGCACAAAAAGTCGTAACAAAAGGAAGGTTCACAAACTCTGTTTATGCTTATGAACCTTTACTATTAAGAGGAGTGGAAGCTGAAGATAAAGAGACAAATGTGTTTCTCTATCAATTTTTACGGTTTGAAGCAAAGATTAAAGAATATAATAATCTTTCGCTCAATTATGACACCCGTGCATTGACGAATCTGCAGCATGATATCGAGAGTGAATTTCGATTTCGTGTTAACAGGTTGTCTTTATCTGCAGAGGACCTGTTTAGTGGTTTCCTTGATGTAGAAGCCGGTCGATTCTTTTATCACCCGGGAGTAACCTTTGGTAGTCTGGATGGTCTGGATCTGCTGCTGAAACCGACAGCCAGTCTGCGGGTGCAACTCTACGGTGGTGTAGAATCACATCTCTATCGTAGCTATAAGGTCTATGAATTTGATGATGCGACTGTGTACGGCGGCTCAGTCAAATACTTCAATCTTTCGTCGACAGATATTCAGCTTTCATACTTTGAGAAGAAAAGAAATCAGAATACGCAGTGGCAGATTGCCGGAGTCCATCTTTCGAATTATAGTCTGGAAGCGTGGAAATTTCTATTACAGACACACTATGATATTGCCAATAGTCGACTGCAACGGTTCTTTTTTTCGACGCGTTTTACGCCATCAAAAGACATGCATTTTTATCTGAATCTGAAACAGCAGCATCCGGAAATCTACGCTGATTCCTATTATAACAATGAGGAAATATTTGGACGGTTTAAAAATTATAATCGTGCTGGAATTGGCGGTACCTATTATCTGACAGATGAGTACTGGGTGAGTGTAGATTACAATTTTTTCAAAATTGAAGAAGGGCAGGGTCATAAGGTCATTGCATCTGTAAGTAATATGAATGGAAATCTTGGTGTGGTTTATGAGACGGGCGATCTCGGTGATCAGGTCGGATTTATCGCCAGTTATGGATATGAGTTTATACCAGACCTGGTGGGATCATTGGCATTTGATTATCAGCGTTATCGATTTAGTGATATTTATTCATTTGAAGATCAGTTTGCCAATTCACTTCGTGTAAATTATAGAATTTCCGAGCATTGGAGAATTGATGTCGTTTATCAATTATTACACAATAAATTCAGAGAAACGGATCATCGATTCCTGAACCATATTCACTTTATCTGGTAAAAGGTAGGCCATGAAAAATTTTATCGTATTTATAGTGAGTATCTTATTTGTCTGGGCTGTCATATTGTTGGCACAAGTAGACAAAATAATTTTTTCGCACCAATTTCATGCAGAAGATGCCGGGGCAGAATGTGCGGACTGTCATGAGGCAGCAAACACAAGTCTCACCGCTGAAGACAATTTACTACCACCGATGGAAACCTGTTATAATTGTCATGATGAAGATGAAACGGAGTGTACGGTTTGTCATACCAACCCTGATGAAGCCGGTGATTACCCCAGGTACATCGAATATCCGGCGAAGTTTGCACACAAAACACATATCGATGCCGGCCAGGATTGCCTAACCTGTCATGAAGGAATTTTGGAAAAAGAAGATTCGGAAGAAGAATCGCATTTACCTGCAGGATCGGTTTGTACCGATTGCCATGGTGGTGCAGATCTCAGGGAAGATCTGGCAACCTGTGTTGCCTGTCACGGCGAGCAGTTTGATTTTAAACCCGCTAATCATACCGTCTCATGGGGAAAAGACCATGGCATCCGCTGGCAGATTCGTGAAAACTCTTGCACCCACTGTCATTCCATGTCGTACTGTCAGGACTGTCATCAGGGTGATAACCTCGATCAACAGGTTCATCCCCTAAACTATAACCTGACGCATGGACTTGATGCCCGAGCAAATAAAGAAAACTGTTTGACCTGTCATCAGGAAATTCAATTTTGTAATGACTGCCATTTGATTGAGATGGTCATGCCCAGGAATCATAGCTATGCAAACTGGTCCAATTTTTCGGATGGTGGAATGCATGCCCGTGAAGCGAAATATGATTTTGACTACTGCCAGTCATGTCACAGTGATGCAAATGCTGATGTGGTGTGTGTGAGGTGTCACGGGAATTAGAATTTCTGAATTGGGGGAATGATGTTCTTTAAATATTGATACGGGATGCGGGATACGCGATGCAAGCCAGAATTGAAGAACCGAGAACCCAGAACCGAGAAACGAGAAATATGATTAAATATATATTTATAGTTACCATTTTGACCATCGGATTATCCTTTGCACAATCCGTAGAAGAGTGCATGGATTGTCATTCGGATGAAGAATTGACAAAAGATATAAACGATAGCACTGAAATATCGCTTTTTGTTGATCTTGAAACATATCAAAATTCGATCCATGGAGATATGGAATGTATCGATTGCCATTCGTCGATCGAAGATGTGGATCATGAACCTGATCTAGAGATGGTCAATTGTGCAGATTGCCATGATGAAGCGCAGGAACTGTTTGATCAGAGCATTCATGGCGTATCTGCCGGTAATGGGAGTCCATTGATTTCCGGATGCAAGGATTGTCATGGGACACATTCTATTCTTGCCTCAGATGACACATCTTCTACGACATATAAAATGAATATCGAACCCACTTGTGGCAATTGTCATTCCCGACCGGATGTGATCGAAAGGCTGGGTCTGAGAGGTCCCGGACCGGTTGAAGGCTATCATAACAGTGTACATGATAAAATACTTCATGAGGATCCGGATAAAAATGCACCAACCTGTATCAATTGTCATGGTGCTCACGATATTTATCTGATGTCCGATCCCCGCTCCAGATTTAATAAACTGAACCGGGCTGAAACCTGCGGTCAATGTCATGAAAGTGAAAAAGAGAAGTATTATCAGAGCATTCACTGGCATGGGGTTGAAAGGGGTCATTTCGAATCTCCCACATGTAATGATTGTCATGGTGAACATAATATTCATTCTCCTCAGGAAAAGGATGCGATTACCAACCGGCTCAATTCATCCTCTCTGGTGTGCGCAAACTGTCATGCGTCTCAAGCAATGATGGCAAGATTCGGTCTGGATCCGGATAGAATCAAGTCATACAACAGAACCTATCATGGGCTGGCTGTTTTAAAAGGATCACCGGAAGCAGCAAATTGTACCAGTTGCCATGAAGTTCATTCAATCAGATCTGCAATGAATCCGGAATCGAGTGTTCATCCGGATAATCTGCAACAGACGTGTGGAAATTGCCACAAAAATATCAGTCCTGAGTTTGTCAGTATTTCTGTTCATCCAAAGGATCTTGAATCAAGAAATCCTATTGGATATTTTGCACAGAATATCTATATCTGGATAATCATCATAACGATAGGTGGAATGATAATCCACAATATTATTATTCTCAGTTATTATATCAGAAAAAAACGGCAGGAAATGAAAGCTTCAAGAACCTATTCCCGCTTTCAACCGTTTGAAGTCTATCAGCATGCGTTGCTGATTCTTAGTTTTTTCACCCTGGTTATTACAGGATTCGCCTTAAAATTTCCTGACGCACTTTGGGTGCAAGGTTTAACAGCAATCGGTTTAGATGAGGCATTGCGTTCGCTTTTACACCGTATTGCCGCAGTTGTCCTGGTTATTATTTCACTCATCCAATTGGGCTATTTAATTTTTAATAAAAATGGTAGAAAAGATTTTTTTGCATTACTGCCTAAGATTGCAGATATCGGTGGATTCTGGCATAATATTCGTTTTCATCTGTTTAAGTCAACTGTTAAACCGAAGTTCGGGCGCTGGGATTATACTGAAAAAGCAGAGTATCTGGCACTGATCTGGGGAACTGCAGTGATGGTTATTACCGGATTTATACTGTGGTTTCCGGAATTTTTTATGAGTTTTTTACCGGCCTGGTCCTTTGAAGTGGCTGAAATTATCCACTATTTTGAAGCCTGGCTGGCAACACTGGCGATTATTATCTGGCATTGGTTTTTTGTCATTTATCATCCGGAAAAGTATCCGATGAGCACAACCTGGATGGATGGAAAGATTACGGAGGAAGAACTCAAACATCACCATCCCCTTGAATATGAAGAATTAGTAAAACAAACAGGAGTCAATAATATTGATTCGGGAGAAATCGAGGAGAGCGAGAAAGAACCGGTGATTAAGCCGGCACTGAAAGATTAATTATGCGATCTTTTTTACTTACATATATAACATTTAGTCTATTCTTCATTGTTCCTTCTCTTTGGGCTGATAATGACGTCTGCATGGACTGTCATTCGGATGAGGATTTAACGACTGAGAAACGAGGCAGGGAGATCTCACTTTTTGTAGATGAGGATGTCTTTACAAAATCTGTACATGGTGATATCGGCTGTGTTGATTGTCATGAAGACGCCGATGTGGAGGATTTCCCTCATGAAGAAATCCTCCAACCGGTATTCTGTGGAAATTGTCATGACGATAAACAGTTAAATTTTGATGCGGGAATTCATGGTCAGGCCTTTAAACAAAAAGCACCTTACGCGCCGGATTGTGCAGAATGTCACGGCAAACATAATATACTTTCGGCCGGTGATCCCAGCTCACCGACATATAAAATGCAAATCCCTTATCTTTGCGGGGGATGCCATCGAGAAGGGGCACCAGTTGCCAGGGTATATGATATTTCAGAACACAATATTCTGGAAAATTACAGCCAGAGTATGCATGGCGCCGGCATGTTTCAAAAAGGACTTACTGTAACGGCAACCTGTACCGATTGTCACCGTAGCCATATGATCCTGCCGCGGAGTTTTGCAAAGTCTTCTGTTTCAAGACAAAATGTCGTCGAAACATGTATGAAATGTCATGCTCGTATTGAAGAAGTGCATGTGCAGGTAATCAAAGGCGAGCTCTGGGAATCACAACCAGGAGCGATTCCGGTATGTACAGACTGTCATCTGCCACATCAAGTAAGAAAAGAATCCGTCGCTTTGAATATTACGGATCGAGCCTGTTTAAAGTGCCATGAAAATGAAAATATTCATAAAACGGTTGATGATAAAAAAATTTCTCTATTTGTCGATAGAGAAAAACTGTCAGACTCCCGTCACCGTAATATTCCTTGTGTGAAATGTCACTCGGATGTAAAGCCTGGTGTGGAAAGACCTTGTGTAACGGCGGGAAAAATAGAATGTTCAAGCTGTCATGCTAAAATTTCTCAGGAATATTATGCCAGTGGTCATGGCAAGGCATACGTGGAAGGAAAAAAAGATGTTCCATATTGTGTTGATTGCCATGGTGATCACCAGGTATTTTCACATCTCGATGAAGATGCGTCGACTTTCAGAGCAGAAATTCCAAAACTTTGTGGGGAATGTCATAAAGACGATGGTAAAGCTGCCCAGGCTCATTTGAAAGAGACTGATGCTCTTGCTGATTATTCGACCAGTGTCCATGGGAGGGGATTGACTCAAAAAGGTTTACTCCCCAGTGCAATCTGTACAGATTGTCATAATACACATTTGGTATTATCCAGTGACGATCCAACTTCAAGCGTTAATCACAATAATATACCAGCAACCTGTTCTACCTGCCATCGCGGTATCTATAAAGAATTTACGAAAAGTATCCATTTCTCACTGGACAAGGAGATAGAGGAAAAACTGCCTATCTGTAGCGACTGTCACCATTCTCATACCATTTCTACAGTACATCAGGATCAGTTTGTCTACGAAGTGACCACTCAATGTGGGGATTGTCATCAAGAACTTGCCAGTACCTATTTTGAAACAATGCATGGTAAGGCGTATAACCTGGGTTATGTAAAAGCAGCAAAGTGTTCGGATTGTCATGGCGCTCATGATATTTTGGGTGTCAATAATCCTGATTCAAAGGTTGGTTTTAACCATGTGGTGGAAACCTGTCAACAATGTCATGCCAATGCCAATGAAAGATTTGCCGGTTATTTGACGCATGCAACACATCATGACAAGGTCAAATATCCCATTCTGTATTACACATATTGGTCTATGACGATCTTATTAATAAGCGTTTTTGGATTCTTCGGGATCCATACGCTCTTATGGCTTCCCAGATCGATTCGCCAGATGGTAAAACGTAAAAAAGATGAAGAAAAAGATAGAACAGATGAGAATACACTCTATATCAAGAGATTCAATACTCAGCAACGGGTTACACACATATTTGTTATTGTGAGTTTCATTCTGCTTGCTCTTACCGGTATGGCTATCAAATTTTCGACGATGCCCTGGGCCCGTTTAATTGCTGATCTGTTTGGTGGTGTACACAGTGCCGGTTTAATTCATCGCTTTGCAGCGATAATAACTTTCGGATATTTTCTTTACCATTTGTCTACACTCATAAAGGAAAAACGCAGGCAGAAGGTTTCATGGTTTAAATTCATCTTCAATCGTGGTTCGCTCATGTTTAACTGGCAGGATGTTAAGGATTTTGGAGCAACTATGAAATGGTTTTTCGGTCTCGGGCCGCGGCCGGATTATGGACGCTGGACCTATTGGGAAAAATTTGATTATTTCGCCGTATTCTGGGGTGTCGCTATCATTGGTCTATCCGGATTGATTAAATGGTATCCTGAATATTTTACCTACGTTCTCCCCGGATGGGTGATAAATGTTGCCGGTATTGTTCATAGTGATGAAGCGCTTTTAGCTGTTGGATTTATTTTTACTATTCATTTTTTTAACACCCATTTACGCCCCGAGGCATTTCCGATGGATAAGGTCATATTCAGCGGTCTTGTTCCTCTCGAAGAATATAAAAAGGACCGTCCACGTGAATATGAAGAATTGGTAGCCAGTGGAGAACTTGAGAAGAGACTGGTAAGGGGTCATATCTCAGAAACGCGTGAACGTGTGATCAAGATTTTCGGATTTTCAGCCTTATTTGTAGGTATTTCCTTAATTGGCTTAATTATTTATTCTGTCTTATTTGGCTATAGTTGAAATATATATTAATCCTTCAACAAAATTAAGTGAGGGGTAAATTGAAAGTACTTAATATTACATTTATCTGCCTGATTATAATTATTTACTCATCGTGTTCTACTGAAACCGATCCTCTACCGAGTGTAACCCATCCTGAGGGTTGGATGGAAATTTTAGGAACAATGATTAGTATTTCTCTGGTTGTCAATCTGCTTACACTGGTGTCTGAATTGACAATCACCCATCCAACAAAGGCAGCCAAAAAAGTGGTTCACATGATTTTAAAAGAGCAATATCAGGGTTTATTCTGGTTTGGAACGGTTGCCATAGGAAATATTGCGCCACTGGTTCTTATTCAATTCTTCCCTGGTACATTAACCCTTGCCGGGGCAGGGATTTTAATAATTATTGGAATATATATTACAGAGAAAATTTGGGTAGAGGCTCCGCAAAGAATTCCTCTTGCCTGATAAAAGATAAAAAATTTAAAGACTTTAATTGGTCTTGAACTTATAAATACAATAACATGGGCTATAAAAAAGCATCCTTTATAGAAAATCTGGCTGAGAAAATTGGCCTTATTCCAGACCTTCACAAAGAAGGTTATCAGGAATTTGATACTGATATGCGTCATTTTAGTGACGAAAAAGTTGCTGAGATGTATGAAAATTTCCCACCTCCTGAAAAGTGGAACGACTGGATAGAATTTGATCCCAAGGCCTGGCCCAAAAAGAAGAAAACCAATTATCAGATTGTACCGACCACCTGCTTTAACTGTGAAAGTGCCTGTGGTTTGACTGCCTTTATTGATAAATCATCCGGAGAGATCAAAAAGTTTGAGGGCAACCCTTATCATCCGGGGAGCCGCGGCAGAAACTGTGCAAAGGGGCCCGCTACCATCAACCAGGTAACCGATCCCGATCGTATTTTGTTTCCGTTGAAACGCAAGGGAAAACGAGGGGACGGAGAATGGGAAAGAATATCATGGGATGAAGCGCTGGATACCATTGCCGACAGGATCAGAAAAGCTTTGAAAGAAGACAGACACAATGAAATTGCCTATCACGTTGGAAGACCCGGGCACGAAGGATTTATGAATTGGGTATTGCCATCATGGGGCATTGACGGCCATAATTCACATACGAATATCTGCTCTTCCGGTGCGCGATTTGGCTATAACATCTGGTACGGTTACGACAGGCCTTCACCTGATCACGCAGAAGCCAAATTTATTTTACTCATCTCAGCGCATTTGGAATCCGGGCATTATTTTAACCCTCATGCACAGCGCATTATAGAAGGAAAAATGAAAGGAGCCAAACTGGCCACCATGGACCCGAGGCTATCCAACACGGCTTCTATGAGTGACTATTGGATGCCTTCTTATCCTGGAACAGAAGCTGCCGTTCTTTTGGCTATGGCATTGATTATATTGGAAGAGAATTTGTACAACAGGCCATATCTCGAAAACTGGACAAATTGGCAAGAGTACCTTGAAGCCAAACATGCTGATAAAGAGGTTACTTTTGAAAATTATATCGAGGCAATGAAGGAGGAATATAAAGAATTCACTCCTGAGTTTGCAGAAAAGGAATCTGGCGTAAAAGCAGAAATGATCCGCGAGATTGCGGTGAAAATAGGCGAGGCAGGCGAACGATTTGCCAGTCATAACTGGAGAAGTGCAGGAGCCTCTAATTTAGGTGGTTGGGCCGTAGCCCGTTGTT